>Ga0335069_10009090_pt1 | contig 14172 bp, 16 predicted proteins | sample Lox_Sample_11_FD_206714 | JGI IMG/M metagenome (GOLD analysis project Ga0335069, IMG submission 206714) | Soil microbial communities from Loxahatchee National Wildlife Refuge, Florida, United States - Lox_Sample_1.1 | ecosystem: Environmental > Terrestrial > Soil > Wetlands | place: USA... | reverse complement strand
TAGGAAGATCTCCTCGAAGAGGTCGGCCGCATGGTGGGCTACGATTCCATTAAGCCGGCCGCGCCCCTCGTGGCCGGCACCACGCCGCCCGCCAATCCCGAACGCGATTTCCAGCACGGCGTCCGCGAGTTGTTCGCCGGTCTGGGCTTCACCGAGGTCTATAACTACTCGTTCCTCGGGGAGGACGACGCGCGCGCTTTCGGCTTCGACCCGGCCTCCCACGTCCGCGTCTCCAACCCCATCGCCTCGGACCAGGCTCTGCTTCGCACCTCGCTCGTGCCCGGCATCCGCCGCAACGTGGTGGAGAACTCCAAGCGGCGCGATTCGTTCCGGCTCTTTGAGATCGGCGTGGAAATTCATGCCCTGCCCCAGTCCCTGCCGGACGAGGTTCCCCACCTGATGGCCGCTTTGTATGAGCGGCAGGGCGATGGCGTGGCCGGCCTCGCCGAACTGCGGCGCGCGGCGGAGTGCCTGATGCCGGGAGCCGAAGCGTGGCCGGTGGAAGCGCGGGCCTTCGAACATCCCGCCCGCTCGGCGGAAATCCGCTGGCGGGGCGTCGCCCTGGGCCGGGTCTTTGAGCTGCACCCTTCCCTGGTGGAGTCCGGGAGGGCCGCCGTCTTGGATCTGAACCTGCGCCTGGTTCAGAAGCATAGCCCCGGCGTGGTGAAATACACGCCCATCCGCCGCTACCCGTCCAGCGCGTTCGACCTTTCCGTGGTCACCGGGGCGCGCGAGCTGGTCGGCGCCCTGAAATCGGCGCTCATGGAGTTCGCCGGGCCGCTGGTCGAATCCATCGACTTCGTGCGCCAGTACTCCGGTCCGCCCCTTGAGGAAGGCCGCAAGAGCGTTTCCTTCCGCGTCACGGTGGGTTCCGCCGAACGGACCCTCTCTTCGGAAGAGACCACCGAAATCCGCACCCGTATGATCAATGGCATGAAAGCCCGCGGCTTCGACCTGCGAGTCTGATTCTAAAAGCCTTACCTCTCGTCTGACTTGACAGCCCCACATCATCGGGGTGGCATCAGGTAGCTACCCGGGTTAGGGTACCGCCGGTCACACCGGTCCTGCCTGTTACCCCGCCATTACCTCTGGTCCTGGGCATTCGAGCGGGGAAATGGTGAAATCGAGACATGAACAACGCCCCCGCAATCGCCTCCAAGTTGATGGCCCCGGCCCACACGGCGCTCGGTTGGCTGGAACGCTTCCGTCACAGCCGGCTTCGCAAGCGTCAGATGAGGAGCCTGGCGTTCGCCATCCGAAGCGGCGTCTTCGCGTAGGCTCGGCGACGGAGCCCCGCGGCTCCGGCCGGTTCAGCCCCTTTCGTAAAACGTCTGCTCCTTTGCGCCTTTTCTCGGCATGGGTGGACGGAGCTCGTCACTCCGCCCACCTTTTCTTTTTGGATTCAGCCCAACTGTTCCAGTTCGCCTTCCAACAGCGCCACGTGCTCTTCCTCTTCCGCCGCCAGTTCCGCGCAAAGCTCGCGCTCCAGGCCTTCGGGAAGTTCCCGTTCCAGCTTGCGGAAGTGGTCCCGGGTGCGGCGCTCCATTTCCAGGGCCGCGCCATAGAGATCCTTCACGCCGCTTTCCCCGCTCAGGCGGATGCCGTGAAACAGCCAGCCGGATAGCAGCTTGGTCTCGTCCGCGGAGAGCTCCACTACCTCGCGATCCAGGTGGGCGTGGTATTTCTCCTCCAGCTCGTGCAGATGGTCCAGCTCGGCTTCGTAAAGCCGCTCCAGCACGGCGCGCTGGTCCGCCGTGGCCGCGCGGTCGCGCGCCATCTTATAGAAATGGAACGAATCCAGCTCAAACTGCACGGCCTCGCGGATGGCGCGAAACCGCATGGAATCGCCCAAGTCCCGCGAAGGAACGATTTCCAGCTCCCCGCCGCACAGGAAGCATTTTCCATAGGGAACCGCAAACCCGCTGGTGAGCTTGAAGCAGCTCTTACATCGCCAGGAATAACGAACCTGCGCGCAGCAAATCTCATCGGACTCAATCGTGCGGTGGCATTTCGGGCAAGTGGAGGGCATGAATTGGTAGCCGTCAGCCTTTAGCCTCGGGCTTTTCTCCTTTCACCTTCTGCGGTAGAGCGGTCAGCATGTGCCGGCGCCTTGGTTCGCCAAATACTCCATCATCCCCTTCGCCGCCCGCTTCCCCGCCCCCATCGCCAGGATCACCGTCGCGGCGCCGGTCACGATGTCTCCCCCCGCGAAGACTCCGGGAATGTTGGTCATGCCGCTGTTCTCATCCACCTCGATGTAGCCCCACTTGTTGGTCCCCAGGCCGGGTGTCGTCTGCGCGATGATCGGGTTCGCGGTGGTGCCAAGCGCGTAGATCACGGTATCCACGTCCATCGGGAATTCCGAACCGGCGACCGGCTCCGGCCGGCGGCGCCCCGAAGCGTCCGGCTCGCCCAACTCCATCTTCTGAACGCGCATCCCGGTCACCCAGCCGGATTCGTCACCCAGTATTTCCACCGGGTTGTTGAGCCAGAGAAACTCCACGCCCTCCTCGATGGCGTGCTCCAGTTCCTCGGCGCGCGCCGGAGATTCGCGGCGCGTCCGGCGATAGACGATGGAGACCTTCTCCGCGCCCATCCGCAGCGCCACGCGCGCGGCGTCCATGGCCGTATTTCCCGCGCCAATCACCGCCACGCGCTTGCCCATGCCCACCGGCGTATCGTAGAGCGGCTGCTGATAGCCGCGCATGAGGTTGACGCGCGTCAGAAACTCGTTGGCGGAGAATACGCCATTGAACGCTTCGCCTGGAATGCCCATGAACTTGGGCGAGCCGGCCCCGGTTCCGACGAACACCGCGCCGTAGCCCATGTCCGACAGCAACTGCGGGATGGTGAAGAGCTTGCCGATGATGGTGTCCACCCGGATCTCCACCCCCGCCTTCTTCAGGTTCTCGATTTCCGCGTCGATGATCAGGTCAGGCAGGCGAAACTCCGGAATGCCGTACTTCAGAACGCCGCCCGCCACATGCAGCGCCTCGAACACCGTTACCTGCACGCCGTTCCGCGCCAGCTCGCCGGCGCAGGCCAGGCCGGATGGGCCTGAACCGACAATGGCGGCCTTCCATTTCGTCCCGCCGTTGTTCGACGCCCCGCCGGCCGCCTCGTCCCAGCCTCGGCCCATGGCGCAATCCGCCACGAATCGCTCCAGGCGTCCCACGGCCACCGGCTTGAACTTGGCGCCGACCACGCAGGTGGCCTCGCACTGGGTTTCCTGCGGGCAGACGCGCCCGCAGACGGCCGGCAGGGCGTTGGTGGACTTCAGAATCCGATACGAGCCTTCGATATCCTTTCGCGCCAGCGCGGCGATGAAGCCGGGAATATCGATGCCTACCGGGCATCCCGGTACGCAGCGCGGCTTCTTGCAGCGGATGCAGCGCTCGGCCTCATGCAGCGCCCCTTCCAGATCCAGCCCCAGCGCAACCTCCTTGAAGTTGTGGCGCCGCTCCTCGGCCGGCTGATGCGGCATGGCGCTCGGGGGGAATGGTCTTGATGTTCTTCGGCAGGCGCGATTCCGGTGTGGCCTCCAGGGGCGCGGGCAGCTCGCAAAGCTCGAAGGCCGCCCTGGCGGGCCCCTCCCGGCCGCGTAGCGCCGCCAGTTTGGCGGACTCGCTGCGGAAACGCTCCAACGACGCCTTCTCCTCCCGCTGGAATCGCTTCTGTCGAAGCGCCAGTTCGTCGAAATTGACCAGGTGCCCGTCGAAATCCGCGCCATCCACGCAGGCGAACTTCATCTTGCCGCCCACCGTCACCCGGCACGATCCGCACATGCCCGTGCCGTCCACCATGATCGAATTCAGGCTGACCACCGTCGAGACGCCGAAGCGCCGCGTCACCTCGGAGCACGCCTTCATCATCGGAATCGGCCCAATGGCCACGGCTTCCGCTATGCCCTTCCCGGCGGCCAGCACGTCTTCGAGCGCGGCGGTCACGAAGCCGCGGCGGCCGTAGCTGCCGTCGTCCGTGGTCACAATCAGCTCATCGCTGAAGTCGCGGAACTTGTCTTCCCAAAAGAGCAGGTCGCGGCTGCGGAATCCCAGGATGGAGATCGTCCGGTTCCCCATGGCCTTGTACTCGCGCAACTGGGGAAAAACCGGCGCCACGCCCAGCCCGCCGCCCACCAGCACCACCGTCCCTTCCAGCTTGCGAATGTGGCTCGGCAGACCCAGCGGCCCGATGAAATCCAAAAGGTAGTCGCCCTCCCGCAGCGCCATCATCTCGAAGGTGGTCTTGCCCACCGCCTGGATCACCACGGTGACCGTGCCGCGCGCCGCGTCGAAATCCGCCACTGTCAGCGGTATGCGTTCCCCATGCTCATCGATGCGAGCCATGACGAAATGCCCCGGACGGGCCGCACGCGCCACATCCGGCGCCATCACATCCCACAGGAACGTGGTTGGACCAAACTGTTGTCTGCGATTGATGAGGAACACGAAGCCCCTGCCCTGATGACGGTTCTGATGCCCTATCGTAGCAGAATTTGGTCTTAAAAGGTCTGAAAATAAGCCTTCGCCGTCAGCCTTCAGCCTACGGTCATTGGCGCGGACTTGTTCGAACAGTCGCGGGCTGACGCCGGCGGAATTCCCGCATGTCCGGGCGGCTCCCACACGCCGGCCGATGGCCGAGGGCTGCCTCTTACTGCTGGGGCTCTTGCAGCAGCTTCTCGAACTTGGCTTTCTGCTCCGGGTTGAGCGTCTGCTCGATCCTCAACTTGCAATCTCCCAGCACGGAGCGGTAATACTGCCAGAAGTCGTTCAACGTGGATTCAACTTGCGCGGATTGTTGCGGCGAAAGAGCCAGATCCTTCTGGAGGCGAGCGAAGGTCGCGGCTTTTCCCTTCCCCTGGAGGGTTTCGAGGGTGGCTTCCCGCTGGCGGTTGTGAACCCCGAAATCCATCGCAAGCGCCCCGATCACCAGCCCGCAGAGGAACACCAGGGCAAGAGTCAGGGCTCCGGTGACCTTCGGGTTCCAGTCATACCGCGGCGGCGCAATGGCCGGCGATCTAGTGCTCATACGCCGCCAGCGTCACCAGCATTTGATCCGGGGCCGGGGCCGAATCGAAGGACGGGGAGTACTCCTGCGCCATCATGGCTTCCGCCGTGGGCGCGGGCGAATACGCCTCCTCTCGAGTCACCAGATACGTGCCCAGCACGGCCAGGGTCATGAGGGAGGTGAAAACCAGCCGCCGCCCCAGCCCCAAGTCCAGGGCGAACCAGCCGGCGAAGACGGGTGCCGAGCGGCGCTCCTCCACCCGCTGCATCACCGAGGCGTAGAAACCCGGCAAGGGCTCCGGAGCTTCCGCTTCGGAGCGCAGGCTTCCAAACATTTCCGAGACTTCCCGCACTTCCGCGATCTCTTCGCGGCAAGAGCGGCAAGCCGCCAAATGGGCCTCGATTTCGCGGCGTCCGGCCGGTTCCAGCGTATCGGCCAGATACTCTTCGAGGCGATCCACGATTACCGCATGCATGATGTTTCTTCCCTTAAGTCCGAACTGCCGGGCCCAACCCGCCGCGGATCTATGTCCGCTTACGGGAGCATAACATTGCGCACTAACTGGAAGCCACGCCCGGGGCGCGGTCCAAACGCTGCGCCGCCTTCACCAGCTTCTGGCGGGCGCGGAAAAGTTTAACTTTGATGGTATTCTCGTTCATCCCGGTGCGCGCGGCCAATTCCTCAACGGAATACCCTTCCACTTCCTTCAGCATCAACAACTGTCGTTCCTCGCCGGAAACCCGGGAGAGGAGCTTCAAAATGTAATCGCGGCGCGCCAGCGAGGCGTCCGCCGCTTCCTGGCGGTCCACCACCGGCTGGGAATTTTCCACCCGGCGCGATTCGTCCTCGCTCAAATCGCTTTCGTAAACCAGCTTCCGCACCTTGCGTTTGCGCAGGTAGTCGAAGCACTCGTTGACGGTGATCTTGTAAATCCAGGTGATCAGGGAGCTGCGAAAGTCGAAACTGCCGATGGAAAGATAAACCTTGGCGAAAACCTGCTGGGCGATGTCTTCCACGTCGTTGCGCCGGCGCACGATGCCGTGAATGATGGAAAACACTTTAGATTGATAACGTTCCACCACTTCGCGGAACGCCGCCTCATCGCCCGCCTGAATGCGGCGGACCAGCGCGCCCTCGGGAGTGTTCTCGTAGTCCACTCTAGCTTTTACCGCAACTCCGGGGCCGAATCCGGTGAGGGGAAGAGCGCCGCTCAGTGTACCCATACACCGTGGCAGACGCGCACGGACTTCGGCTGGTTTCAATAGGCGATTAGTACAATTGCACCATAGCACAGGGGAAAGTCACGGCTTAGCCACCTGCCTGGCGTCAGGGCCGGGGGTTCAGCCGGCGGCGAACCGCCTTACCCGGGTTGGGCGCGTTGCCCGCGAAATTCTCCTTTCCCAAAGGGTTAAACACCGGATAAGATTAGGCCACTCGGCATTGAAGTGGATAATATCTGTCCACTTTCCCGCGACCTAAACCCTTTCCGCGCATCTGATATGGTGAAATCCCAAGCTGGGCTAATCCGGATTCGTATAATCGAAGGATAGGCGGCTTTAGGATAAGGAGCATAGAACGCATGGTGCAACTGACCGAAAAGGCGGTAGGGAAAGTTAAGGAGATCATGGCGGCCCAGGACCCTGTCCCCGCCGGCCTGCGCATCGCGGTGGTGGGTGGCGGATGTTCCGGGTTTAGCTATTCGATGGCGTTTGAGAATCAGCCCAACATGCTCGACAAGAGCTACCAATACGACGGGCTGAAGGTCTTCGTGGACCAAGCCAGCTTGCTATACCTGGACGGAGCCGAAGTGGACTACGTCGAGACGCTCGAAGGCGCCGGCTTTAAGTTCAACAACCCGCACGTGAAATCGACCTGCGGCTGCGGCAGCTCGTTCCAGGCCTAAGCACCGCAAGATCGCGGACTCTTGAGCGCCGTCCATGGCATGGGCGGCGCTTTGTGTTTCCTGTCGGCCTTCTCGCCCCGCGTGTATCCGCGGATCTGGATAGTCCGCGGCCTTCAGGTATCCGAGCCTCGCCTCCCCCGCGGCTTCCTCCCGTCTTCCAGCATCCAGAGGCGCAATTCGCGCAGGTTCTTCAATAGAAAGTCCGGCTTTCCGGCTTCAAGTTGCTCCACTGGCGTAATGCCGGTGCGCACGGCGACCACCGGGATTCCGTTGCCGTGCGCCGCTTCGATATCCTGGGGAGCATCCCCAACCAGCGCTATCGGAGCCTCCCGGCCAATCCACCCCTCGCGCCGCGCCCGGCGGATGGCAAGCCGGGCCAAACCGGTCCGCGTTGAGGCCATTTCCCCGAACGCGCCGAAGCGGAAATAGGCGCGCAACCCGGCCCGCTCTAGCTTGCGCCAGCCAATGCGGGTCAGGTTCCCCGTCACCAGTCCCAGCAGGTGCCCCCGGCGCGTGAGCCGCGCCAGCGCCGCCTCCACTCCCGGGCAGAGCTTGGCGCCTAGCGGCGGGCATACCCGCAGGTAGTGCCGTTCCGCCGCCCGAAGGATGTCCGGCATGGCCTCCCGGATGGCCTCGCGCCGCGCCCCCGCGCGCCGCAGCATCACGCCGACGATATCGGGGTCCAGCATCCCTTGCACCGGAATGCCGTCCACCGTCGTTTCCAGGCCGGTCACCCGCCGCACGCCCTCCACCAGGGCCTCGCGGTGATGCGGCCCGGCGCGGCGGACCAGAGTGCCGTCAATATCGAATAGAACCAAGCCTCGGCGGGTCACGGGAAGTCCAATCATAGCAACCGGAACAAATCCCCCATCCGGTCCGTATTCCTCACTCAAGGAGAAAACCATGCGCACCACGCTCCTGCTCGCGGCGGCCGCCGCCGGGATGCTTTCCCTGGCCGCGTGCGACGTCGAGGACCTCAATTTCCAGCGGTTCCAGCGCGATTTTCACTACAGCTACCCGCTCAAGGCGGGCGGCAGCTTCTCGCTTGAGAGCTTCAACGGCTCCGTGGACATCTCGGGCTGGGATCAGGATACCGTGGACATCAGCGGTACCAAGTACGGGCCGACGCCGGAGGCCGCCGACGCGCTCAAAATCGATATCCAGAACTCGCCGGATGAAGTCTCCGTTCGCGCCATCCGCCCCTCGGACCATCGCAATAACGAGGGCGCGCGCTTCAGCGTGAAGATTCCCCGCACCGCCCTGCTGGAGCGTGTGACCACCTCCAACGGGTCCATTCACACCATGGATGGGAAAGGCCCATCGCGCTTCCGCACCAGCAACGGGTCCGTCCGCGTGCAGGACCTGGAGGGCAGCCTGGACGCCACCACCAGCAACGCGGCCGTGGAACTGCGCAACATTGCGGGCGACGCCACCGTGCGCACGTCCAACGGCCACATTGAGGTTGGCCGCCTGGCTGGCTCGCTCGACGCCGGAACCTCCAACAGCAGCATCACCGCGGAGGCCGGCGCCGCCGGGCACGGCGTTCGCTTGGACACCTCCAATGGCAGCGTGGAACTGACCCTCCCGGCGCGCTATTCCGGCGAGGTCCACGTGTCTTCGAGCAACGCGTCCATCACGGTCCGCACGCCGTCGGAGCCTAATGCGCGGATCATGGCCCACACCAGCAATTCGGAAATCAGCTCGGACTACGAGATCCGCGCCGAGGGGCGCTTCGGCAAAAACTCCGTCGAGGGCGCCATCGGCAGCGGCGGCGGCCTGCTGGATCTCGGGACCTCCAACGGCAGCATTCGCCTGATGAGGATGTAATTCAGCGGGCCCGCGCGCCCAGTTTCGAATTGACACGGGCCGCATCCGGCGTCACAATGTGTCTTACATGAAATCCCCCTCACGCCTGTGGCCGCTCGCCGCCATTCTTTTGCTGAACGCTTGCACGCCCGCCCCCCCGAAGCTCCGCGTCGCCAATTTAGGGGAGCGCATTGAGCTTGGACATATCATTTATACGATCTTCGACACGCAATGGCTCACGCAAATCGGCGAGGGAGTGAGCGCCCGGCTTCCCCAGAACCGTTTCTTCCTCGTTCGCTTGAGCGCCGCCAATAGCAGCAATGCCCCGCTGATGATACCGGCCACCACCCTGACCGACGATGACGGCAAGACTTACGACGAGTTAGGCGACGGCCAGGGCGTGCCGCAGTGGATCGGCCTTCTCCGTGAAGTCAGAACCGCGGAGGCCGCCCAAGGCAACATCGTGTTCGACGTCCCGCCGCGGCACTACAGGCTCAAAATCAGCGATGAGAACGAGCAGCAGTCCGTGCTGGTGGATATTCCCCTGTCTCTCGGAAACGACATCAATCTCACCCCGCTGCCGGGAGAGAAGAAGTAGCCGCGGCCGCCCCGCCAACATTCCGAGCCGCGAACGTAAGTGAGCGTAGCCCCAACCCTCAAGAGACAACCATCGCCGAACCCAGCTACCAGCCACCACTCACTCACACCACGCGATCCATCTCCAGAAACTCGCGCACATGGGGGTGACCGCATTCCGCCAGCCCCTCCACCGGACCTTCGTAGATCACGCTTCCCTCGTAGAGGAACACCACCCGGTCCGCCACCTTGTACATCAGATCCAAATCGTGGGTTACCACCACGGACGTCAGTTGCAACTGCTTCTTGAGGCGCAGCATCAGGTCGCCCAAGTGGCCGGACATAATGGGGTCCACCATGGTGGTGGGCTCGTCGTAGAGAACGCATTGCGGCTGGGCCGCCAGCGCCCGCGCAATCGCCACGGCGCGCTTGTAGCCGGTGGAGAGGTCGGCGGGATACGCATCGCGCGCGTGCGCGATGTCCACCATTTCGAGCAGCCCCTGCACCACGTCTTCCTTATTCTGCTGGTCGTAATCCGTCCGCAGTTCCAGGGAGAAGAGCACGTTTTCGGCGACGGTGAGCGAATCGAAGAGCGCGCCGGACTGGAACACCATGGTCACCTTCTTGCGGATGCGGTTCCACTCCGCTTCCGGCAGGCTGGTGGCGTCCTCGTACGCGGCGATGACCCGGCCCTCGTCGGGACGCAGAAATCCCATCATGTGAGAGAGGGTCACGGACTTGCCCACGCCGCTGCGCCCGATGATGGCCACAGTTTCGCCCGGATCGACGTGAAAACTGACGTCGACTAAAACCGGGTAATCGAACGTCTTATAGACGTGGCGAAATTCGATGTAATGCGGGTAGGGGTCCTTACCGGCCATGCGCGGCCCACTCCTCGGGGGTGTTCACATTCGCAACCGCGGTGACATCCGGCGCGGGCAGGTACGCCACGGCCAGCCCGCCCAGGGCCCGCAGCACGGAGCGCTCGCCCGAAGCGAAGGCCGCCTCCAGCGCCGCCAGGGCGCTCCGCCGGTAAACGCCGCACAGCGGCTCGGCATGCCCGGCGCATCCGGCCAGCAGGGCGTCGGCGGGCGTGCCTTGCGCGGCTTCCAGCAATTGCGCCAGGAATCCCGCGCCGAGACCCGGCATATCGCACGCCACAATCAGGTTCCACTCCGCGCCGCCATGCCCGGTTCCCTCCGGCGGTTCCGCGCGCAACGCGGTGAGAATGGCGCCCAGCGGCCCCTCGCCCGGATACGCGTCCGGCAGGACCGCAAAACCCAGGCGCCCATAGCGCCCCGGGTCCCCAATCAGCCTCGCGCTTCCCGCCGCGATTTCCACTTCGCGCGCCACCACCGCCGCCAGCGCGGCGCCGCGGAACGGCAGCAGCGCTTTGTCGCGGCCCATCCGCGAGCTGCGCCCTCCCACCAGCACGTACCCCACCTGGCTTGTTCGCGGCGCGCCGCCGGGTTCGCCGGATCCGCGCCAATCGCCGGCCCGGGAGCCGCCTTCCTCGCCGCCGCGGCCCAACCGCGGGCGCGGCGCGGGGCGAGGATGGATGCCGCCCGGCCGCCGCGTCCCCTGGGTACTCACATGGAAATGATAACATTTGGGGTTGCGAACCCCGTATCGGAGGCCGGGCGGCTTGTTCTATACTGAGGTGAAACATTTCGATGCGGTTCTGTTTTAAGATTGCCGGCGGGCTGGCGTTGGCCGCGGCCCTCTATGCCGCCGGAATGCCCGGCTCGGACGAGATGCGCCGCGCCACAGTGGTGCGCGCTGACCGGCGCACCGGTAGGCTTGTCCGCGTCGCCCTCCAGCCGAATCCGCCCGCTCCAAGAACGCCCGCCCCGGATTTGAAAGCCGCCGTGGACCGTATCGCCCGCGAGCAAGCCCTGCCTCCGGAGCTGGTTCATTCCGTGATCCAGGTGGAAAGCAATTATAATCCCGGCGCGGTTTCTCCCAAGGGCGCGCAAGGCCTCATGCAACTCATTCCGGCTACCGCGCGGCGCTTCGGAGTCTCCGACGCATTCGACCCGCTCGAGAACGTCCGCGGCGGCACGGCGTATTTGAAATACTTGATTGGTCTTTACAAAGGCAATTACACCCTGGCGCTGGCGGCGTATAACGCCGGCGAAGGCGCGGTGGCGCGCTACGGCGACGTTCCGCCTTACCAGGAAACGCGCGACTACGTGAAGGAAGTGGCCCAGCGGCTGGCGGCGCAAGCGCCGGCGCCCGCTCCCGCCGCGGCCGCGGAGGCGGCCCCGGTTGCCGCCCCGCCCGCCGGTCCCAGCCACATTGAAGAAGTGGTGGCCGCGGACGGCGGCGTTCGCTACGTGACGCGCTGAGGCTTCGGATGAAACGGCTGGCGTCGTTCGCCATCTCGGCTTCCCTGCTATTGGCGCAGGCCGGCTCGGGACCCGCGCTTTCGGTGACCGAAGTGCGCCATTGGTCCCTGAGCGACGCCACCCGCATCTCCGTGCGCGTCTCCGGCGATTTCGAGTTCCGCACCGCCCGCCTCCATGGCCCCGAACGCGTCTACTTCGATATCCTCAATTCCCATCCGCTGTTCGGCAGCCGCCCGGTTTACGCCGAGATGCTGGACGACCCGCGCGTCAGCCGCATTCACGTGGCGCAATACTCCCCAGACGTCACGCGCGTCGTTCTCACCCTGACGGACGGAACGGAAGTTTCCACGTCGCGCCTTGCCAACCCGGACCGCCTCATGGTGGAGCTGCGCCCCGGGCTCGCGCCGCCGGCCCGGACGGAAACCGCCTTGCCGCCGCGCTCCACGCCTTCCAGCGCCCCTGCCGCCGGCGCCGCGGCCGCGCCGGTCCTCGCTTCCGATGCGCCGCCCACGCCCTTCGAAACGCCCCTGCCCGCGCGGCCCGCATCTCGGCCGAACTCCCCCAGCCCGGTCAGGAGCGCCTCCGCCGAGCCGCCCACCCCGCTTGAGAATCCGCTCCCCGCGCAGGCGCCCTCCCGCTCCAAAACGGCGAACGCCGCAAAGACCGCGGCCGCTCCGCCGCCCACGCCCCTGGAGAACCCGCTGCCGGCGCAGTCCTCGCGCCGCGTTCCTTCCTCGCCGGCACCGGCGCCAACCGCCGCGGCCTCGCCGCATACGGATCTGGCCGGAAGTTCCTCGCGCGCCACGCCCGCGCCATCGAACGGCGGAACCACCGCCCCCGCGGACTCGGCGCAGACGGGCCAATTCCCCGCCGCCTCGGCGGTGGCTCCGGCGTCCCCGAAGGCTTCGGCGCCGAAGCTCGATGCAAGCGCCGATAGCGCCTTGAAAACCGCCGCCATCGAATCCCCGAAATTTCCCGCAATCAGCCCCGCGGCGGATGCGGCGGCCGCCGGCCCGCCGCCGGGCGCTGCCCAGCCCGCCGCCGAGGAAGTCGCCAAGGCCGCCAAACGCACCAGCGCCGGCGGTACCTCTCTGGTCCGCGCCCTCGGCCTGAAGATCTCGCGGGTCGTCATTGACCCCGGCCACGGCGGCCACGACCAAGGTACTTCCGGCCCCCACGGCTTGCTCGAAAAGGACGTCGTGCTGGACGTGGCCCAGCGCGTCGGCCAGCTCATCGAACAGCGCATGGGCGCGGAAGTCATCTACACCCGCTCCGACGACACCTTCATTCCGCTCCAGGAGCGCACCGCCATCGCCAATGAGAAGAAGGCGGATCTCTTCCTTTCGATTCACGCCAACTCGTCGCCCGTGCCGCCCGTCGCCGGCATTGAGACCTTCTACTTGAGCTTGAACGGCACGAAGTACGCCACCGACGTGGCCACCCGTGAGAACGCGAGCTTCGAGAAATCCGTCTTCGACCTGCCGGACCTGATCCAGCAGATCGCCAAGAACGACAAAGCCCAGGAGTCCAGGGAGTTCGCGGACCGCGTTCAGGCCGCGCTCTTCGCCTTCTCCGCCAGGAATGTTCCGGGCTCTAAGAACCGCGGCGTGAAATCCGCCCCGTTCGTAGTGCTGATCGGCGCCCACATGCCTTCCATCCTCACCGAGATCGGCTTCCTGACGAACCCCAAGGAAGAAAGCCTCCTCAAAAAGCCCGCTTACCGCCAGCAACTGGCGGAAGCCATTTACAAGGGAGTCAGCCGCTACGCCGACAGCCTGAGCCATTTCCAGCCCGCCACGGCCACGGCCGCCGCCGCCAAGCCCGCGCCCAAACTCGCCGCGGGGCAGTAAGAGCCGCGCGGCCCCATCTCTTTCAGGACCGCGCCGCCCAAGCTACGGCGCCATCGTCTCAATCGACGTGAACAAGCCGTTGGCGTTCACCGCCAGGCCCAGGCCCGCTACCTGCCCGGCCGCCGGTAGGCGTCCCCGAAATCACGCCCGCCGGCGAAGCGACCAATCCCCCCGGCCAGGAGCCCGACACGATCGCCCAGGAGTAAGGAGGAACGCCGCCCGAAGCGCTGAGCGACTGCGAATAGGAGCCGCAAACGACGGCGGGGCCCAGCGTCGGGGCCGAAGCGACGGCAAGCGGGCTAGTGCCAATGACGAGGGTAAACGCCTGGCTGGCAGCGTGACCCGCGCTGTCAGATTCTCGCTCCAGACGATAAACTGCCGAAACCGTTTACGTCGAGCTCATACGATGGGCTGGCCGTTCCCACCCCCACCTTGCCGCTGTTCGTGTTGTAAATGTCGTCCCCGCTCGAAGCCCACAGATCGTCACCCGATCGCGGGCCGAACAGGCGTCCGAGGCGCGCGGCCGTACGGCGAAGAAATCGAATAATCAACCCGCGGGGGGGTGACCTCTTCTCCACGGCGTTCCGGCGAAATCGCTGTTGACAACGCAGACTTCCAGGCAGGCTGGTGCGGGCCTGCTCGGACTAAGTATAGACTAAGATTTAGAAAATTCAATGACAAT
>Ga0335069_10009089_pt1 | contig 14172 bp, 7 predicted proteins | sample Lox_Sample_11_FD_206714 | JGI IMG/M metagenome (GOLD analysis project Ga0335069, IMG submission 206714) | Soil microbial communities from Loxahatchee National Wildlife Refuge, Florida, United States - Lox_Sample_1.1 | ecosystem: Environmental > Terrestrial > Soil > Wetlands | place: USA: Florida... | reverse complement strand
CTCCGCTGCGCGCGCCGTCGCCACGTCGGGATACCTCTGGGCGTAGAAGGAGAGTAGGTCCTTCTTCATCCCGTCGTGCGCCGCCTCCCGCGTCGGGTACTCCTTCGAGAGGGTGTCGACGGAGAGCAGCTTCACCCATGGCAGCGTCGGCGACACGACGCCGGCGGAGAGCGCGCGGTCGATCGCGATGTCGGGCGTCTGGAACGTGTGCGCCGGCCGGTTGTGGCAGTCCATGCAGTCCATCGTGTGCTTGGGCAGCGCGGCGAGCACAGACGCGTCGACCGGCTTCTCGGTGCGCGTGTATTCGGTCACCGTGCCGTCGGGCCGCTTCACGCGGACCCACGGGATGCTCTGCAGGTGATCGTCGTCGGATACGAACGTCACCTCGTTCTGGATGGCCATGTGCCAGTGGATGCCGAAGCCGTAGGCGCCCTCGCCACCGCCGGTCTTCATGAGCATCACGATCTGCTCCGGCGTGCTGTTCTCGTCGTAGCGGAAGTGTGGGCGCTGATAGAGCTGCGTTCCCCACCTCCTGGCCGGCCAGTGGCACTCCTCGCACGTCTCGCGCGCAGGCCGCAGGCCCTTGATGGGCGTCGGAATGGGACGGTCGTACGTGTTGAACACGACTCCGGCGAGTTGCTTCACGCCGTTGAGCTTCGAGGCTACGTAGTGGCCCGCTCCCTCGCCCACGTGACAGGCCACGCAGGGCACGCGCGCGTGCGGCGCATGCCGGTACGCGGTCATCTCCGGGCCCATCTGCGTGTGGCACGTGCTCCCGCAGAACCCGACCGACTCGGTCAGCAGATAGCCGTTGTACCCGGCCACCGCGAACACCGCGAAGAGGACCGAGCCCCCGACGGCCACGAGCGAGAAGAGCCGGCGTTGCACCGGCTCGTTCAAGTCGAGCGCGGGGAAAGGCCGCGCCTCTGTCGTGTGGAGGCGACGACGGCGGCGTGACTCGTGCCACATGCCGGCGAGCACGAGCGTCAACCCCAGGACGATGATCCCGGGGAACATGACGAATGTGATGATGCCCGAGTACGGGCTCGGATGCCGGTTGAAGACCTGGAAGAGAATGCCCATCAGCATCAGCACCAGGCCGATGACGACGAGCAGCCCCCCGGCGTAGGTCAGCCAGTTGCGGTAGAGGGCTCGAGAGGCGCGCTTGGCTTCCACGTCACTACTTGGCGTCGCGCGGCGTCACGCTGGCGACGAGCGTGTCGAAGCCGGGGCGCGCGCGGTCCACCTGATCGGCCGGGCCCAGCAGCTTGAAGAAGTACGGTGAGCCCGCGGACTCCACGACGGCCGCCAGCATGGCCCACCCGTCGTGCTTCTCGGGCGTCGTGGCGCTCATGCCCGCGCCGAGGAAGGTGCCTGCGATGCGTACCACGGTGACCTTGAGCCCGTGCACTTGCTTCTCGCTCCGGTCCGCTCGCGGCGAGCCGTCGAACTGGGCGACCCAGCGCTCGATGTTCGCGTCCACCGAGCCGCCCGCGCGCGCGACGCTCAGCTCCGCCCCGTCGCCCACCTTGTACGTCGCCAGGCGCATGGCGTTCGGATTGGGCTGCCCTTGCCACGACGACGGGGCCGTCCACGCAATCGCCGGCGGCTCCTGATTGTCGCCGTTGGGCATCATCGCGCCACCCATCCCGTGCGGCCCGTGCGGCGACATCCCGGCGATGGGGGGATGGTTCGGAGGCAGCGCGGGCGACGCCGGCTCGGTGCTTTCCAGGGGAGGCGCGTCGGACGCGGCGGGAGACGTCGCGGCCGACGACGTCGTGTGGTCGGCGACGAAGTATGCGGCGACGGCAGCGCAGAGGACCGCGGGGAGAACCAGAGAGGAGGAAAGCCGGAGGGGCATGCGGCTGCCTCTTGCGGACTCCGTGCCGTGAGTCATTTGCGCGCTTTCACGCCTGGTCTCGATGGGCTCCTGCACGATTTGCGCATCCTCGCACGAAGTGCGTCACGGGGGCAGTGCATGGACGGCCTGTACGTCCCACGCCTGACCTGCCCCGTGGCAGGTGACGCATGCTTCCGATCCGTCCGGCGCGGCGTTGACCTGCGCGTGCGTGACGTTCCAGGGCTGGTCGTGGCACGCGGTGCAGGCCGCTCCGATGGGCGCCAGCGTGGCCACCCCCGCATCAACCTGCGTGGTGCAGTACGTGGTCGGGTTCGGCGACGGGTCGGTGCAGGTCAGCTGCTCCTGCGTGACCGTCGGAATCTGCCCGGCCGGCAGCGGAGGCAGGTAGCTCGTGGAGGCGTGGCACGCCCAGCACGCGCGCAGGTCGCCGGGGTAGCGGACCTTGCCGAAGTCCACGGGGGTTCCGGCGGGGTTGGACGGCGTCGGGCCGGGATCGGCGCCGACGAAATAACCCTGCGACAGCGCGCTGCCGCGGTGGAGCTCGTGCACGAGAACTTTGAAGTTGACCGAGGGCGCGACGGTCGACGGCACCTCGAAGCGTGGTGCGTCGTCGGCGTCGACCGCGTTCGGATTGTGGCATAGCACGCAGTACTCCGGGCTCCTTCGCGTGCCCTGGTGCGCGAGCAGATCGTAGTGGCAGCTGTTGCACTTGCCGCGGTCGACCACGGTGCGCCTGGCGACGGCGGTCGGGTCGGTCACCGCGACGTACGTCACCGGGTTGAGCGCGGCGTAAATCGCACCGGACGGACCCGACGGCGCGAGATACCCCTCCATGCCCACGGCGTAGCTCCCGGTCGCCGACGCCGGCAGCGGCGCGGGGAACGTGTAGGCGTAGCTTCCGACGGCGCCGTCGAGGACGAGCCCCGAGCCGGGCGACGAGCCGTTTTCGATCGTGTAAGTGCTGGCGCTCGCGTAGTCCGTCGTCGGTCCCGCGATGGTCACGGCGAGCCACGGCAGCGGGCTCCCGAGGATGTCGAGGGGCTGGCCGTTCTCGGTCACCGAGAAGTGCAGGACGGGCGTCTGCCCCGGGCCCGTGGCGGCTACGCCGTTGATGGTCAGCGCAAGCTGCGGCGCGTTCGGATCGGTCGAAGGCACCAGGTGCACCGCCGCCACGGAGTAGCGATCGCTCGCGCCGTGGCACCCGGTGTTCAAGCACGAGCTGTCGTCGGTCTGTTGGCCACCCGTGTGCAGCGTCATCCCCGCGGGCGGTGGATAGACGAACGACGTGAGATCGTGGCACGCGCCGCAAGCCGCGCGCGACGGTGCCGTGGCCCACGTTCCACCCTGCGAGCCCTGGTGGCACATCTGGCAGTTCTGGACCGCGCCCGGGTACCACGCTCCCGAGTGGTCCACGAGCGCGGTGCCCTCTGTGAGGGCGTACTGGCCGCCCGCGAGAACACTCGGCAGATTGCGGCCCATGTGAATCTTGTGGGCGACCACCGGTAGGTCGAGGGACGCGCCGTTGCTCACGTCCACTGTGGGGGACGAATGGCAGAGCGTGCAGAGCCTGACGTCGCGGCGTTCGCCGAGCGACCCGTTCAGCACCGTACCCTCGTGGTACCCGAGCGGGTTGTGGCACTGGTTGCACGCCTTCGTCGTCACGATGTCGCGCGTCGAGCTGACGGAGCCGCCGGCAGGGACGAAGTCGTAGAGCGTGTTGACCACGTACGTCTGGCCGCCGAAGACGCGCGTAGCCCACACGCCGACGGTGTGCGTCTTGGTGCCGTCGAACCCGGCCGGGAGCTTCGTCCCGAACGCGTACGTGTACGTGCCCTGGCCGGCGCCGACCTCGGTGACGGTGCCGCCGGTGTCCGAGTCGGGCATCGACGCCGTGGTGCCTCCGTCGACGCTCGTGTGCGGCTGATGCGTATACGAGACGTACTCGCCGGGCGCGCCGCCGTCGCCCTGCGTGAGAAAGCTCAGGACGAAGCTCGCCTGAACCGGGCCGTCGGTGTACGTGCCGATGTAGTCGAGCGGAACGCCCGCGCCGTCGGTCACCGTGAAGCTCACCGTCACGACGCCGTTCTTGTCGATCGTGGTGGCGGTCACGGCGAGGTGAATCCCGGGACCGGTCGTCACGTGCTGGCGAGGCGCGCTGGCATCGGACGAACCCGGGGAACCCGCCTCGCCTTGCGGTCCTGGCGCTCCCGCTTCTCCCGGCGGCCCTGCGACCCCGGCGGGCCCTGGGGGTCCCGGCGGGCCCTCGCAAGCCATCGTCGCTGAGGCGAGCCCCACGAGCAGCAGCGTGAAGCAACCGATCTTCCCGAACGCTCCGGTCTTCATGGTGCACCTTGGTGACAGAGCCGACACGGCTGATCGATCGTCGGCCTGAGCTTGCTCGACCAGCCCGCCGGATGCGGGTTGCCGCCGACGCCGCCGACGCGATGACAGGACACGCAGAGCTGCTCGCCGGCGCCGGAGTGACAGCTCGCGCAGACCGAAGGATCGCGCCAGGCGGCGGGGCCGTGATCGTTGCGCCCGCCGCTCACCGAGAGCCAGCCCGGAGGATGAGGGCTGGCCCCGCCCGAGCTCACGTCGACGCCCATGCGCTGGTGGCAGCTCCCGCAGAAGCCGCCCGTGTCGTGGCACGTCGTGCAGAGCCCCGGCTGGGTGCGCGCCTCGAGGGAGTGGCGTGAGACGTAGCCGGCGCGGTGCACGCCTGCGCGCAGCGGGTCGTCGAACGCCATCGTTTCGGGGAGCGCCGGTACGGTGATGCCGTGGCACCCAGCGCAGTACCTGTCCGTGTGGCAGGTGGAGCAGAGGTCGCGCGCGGAGTAGGCGCGGTTCCCGTGCTCGCGCAGCCAGTCGCCGTCGTGCGCCACGTGGCTCTCCGGGCGGACCTCCTCGCCGCGGAGGTCCTTGTGGCAACGGTCGCACGTCCGGGCCTCGGCGAAGTCGTCCTGGTGCTCGTGGCACGAGAGGCAGATGCCCATCGGCGGGCGGACGTGATCCGAGTCCTCGGTCACGCCGCGGTGGCAGTAGGCGCAGTTTCCCTTGAGGCGCTTGTCGTGCGTCGCGTGGCTGAACTTCAGGTGATCGAGGTCTTGCTCGACGCCCTCTCGCACGTACTGCAGGCCGTGGCATCCGCTGCACTCGCGCGAGTCGTGCGGCTTGGCGTGGCAGCTCACGCACTTGGCCGTATCCGGCATGTGCATGCCGTCCGCGTCCGTCGCGTTCATGATTCCGACGTGGCACTGCACGCAGGTGACGGCACCCTTGGTCACGTGGACGCGGTGGGGGAATGGCCTGCTCTCGGGCGGCTTGATGCCGAGGATCTGCGCGCACGCGCCGAGCAGCACGGCGAACAGCAGAAGCAGCGACGCGCGCTTCATCGTGCCCCCCACGACCACCCGATGCGCGCCAGCCCGTTGACCTCCCGGGTGGCGGTCGGCGTCGACGCCGCCTCCATCGCCGCAGCGACCTCCCAGTGCTCGACCGGGACCCAGCGGATGGCCACGAGCCCCCAGGGCCAGAGCGATCCCCGGCCTCGAGGATCGTCCGGCGCCACCAGCTCGAGCTCGGTCGAGCAGCCAACTCTGGCCGCTACCGGCACCCGCACGGCGACGCGCGCGCCGCTCCACCGATCCGGCCCTGATCCCTGTCTGCGCCCCTCCACCGACAGAGCCCCACCGCCACGATCATCGAGCCTGAGCGTCGCCTTGACCGTTGCGTCCAGACCGACGTCGCCGGCCGTGTCGCGCACCGCCAGCGTGGGCAGAAGGTCCAGACGTGGGAACATGCGCCACTTGACCGCCGTGCCCACGACTTCCGCGGGCGTATCCCCCAGCGCCGAGAACAGCGATGTCGCGGGGATGAGCCGCGATGGCGACCGCTGCGTCGCGTAGATCTCGGGCCGCAGTTCCCCGAAGCGACCCGCCACGGAGATGCCAGCCTCGGCGAGTCCGGGGTCGATCAAGTCGTAGACGCCGTGAGCGGCGAGGTCGAAGACGGGCACCGGCGACGAGGCGAAGTCGAAGCCCGCCTCATCGTACGCGAGCTGTCCATCGGACCGCTGCTGCAGGTACGAGAATCCCAGGCTCGTATCGCGTCCGATCGATTGCGCGGCGCGCGCGCCCGTCGCCCAATCCCAGGCGTGGTAGCCGAACTGCGGCTGCACCGGAACGCCGCCGAAGGCCTCGAAGCTCGTGCCCGTCGGGGCGCGCAATCGCGCGTCCGCGCCGTCGAGGTGCAGGGGTCGCAGCGCGCCCACGGTCAGGATCTGGCGGCCGAGGCGCAGCTCGCCGTAGTTTCGGGGATCATGCAGACGCACGAGCGCCGTGAGCACGTCGGCGTTGCCGTTGAAGCTGGAGTTGCCCATCCACGTCAAGGCTTCGGCGTCGACCCACTGGTTCGCCTTGTCGTCGCCTTGCAGCACGACGAGCCCGACGGGCGACTGCGGCGCCTGTGTGTACCCGATCGCGTCGATGCGCAGCCGGTACGGGTCCGACGATGCGATGCCCTCGAGTGCCAGGAGCGTCGCAATCGCGGACGCCACGGAGCTGCCGACGACGACGCGCCTCATGGCAGGAGGTCGACGACGCCGTTGACGTGCGTCGAGGGTCCGAAGGGATGGCACCGCAGACAGGCGGAGAGCTCGGCGGGAACGCTCGGGTGCGGATCACCGTTGCGCGTGACGGTCGGCGGGAAGTCGTGGCACGCGTTGCACTGGCGGGCGGAGCCGGTGTCGTTCGTCCACACCGGGCCGGGTGTCCTGTTGAAGTGGCACCAGACGTTGCAGGTCTGGGCGCCGGGCGCGTAGCTACCGCCGAAGGGAAAGCGGACGACCGTCTGCGGCTGATCGAAGTGCCCGGCCTGCAGGACCGCGGTCGGCTCGACGTGGCAGTCGTTGCAGAGCAGGGGCTCGCTGATCCGGTCGGGGAGCGTCCCGTCCAGGTGCCGCACGTGCGCACCCACGCCCCGCGTCGACGCGGCGGTCGACCCGTCGAGTGATAGCGGGGGGTAGGGGTGACCGTCGGAGCCGTGGCACGCCGTGCAGGACGTCACCGTGATCTCGACGATCCCGTCGACGTGCGTCGGTCCCGAGGGAGAGGGATGGCAGTCCGCGCACGCGGCCGTCGTCGCCGCCACGCGTGACCAGCGCGCGTGGTCCGCGGGTGGTGCGGCATGGCAGCCGTTGCAGTCGATCTGCTGAGTGGTCGTCCACACGGGCGAGATGGCGCCGTGGCAGTACGTGTTCGTGCAGCGCTGCGTGGTGTCGTTCCACGCAGGGGGCACGCCGCCGCCCCCGTCGGGCCACACCGAGACGGGGCCTGCTCCCCCATCGGCGACGGCCAGCCCCGAGAAGCGGATGATCGTCGAGGCATCGCCGCTCGCATGCGCCTCGACGCTCGCCGTCGTTTCGACGGGTAGGCGATGGCAGGTGCTGCAGAACGCCTGGTGGGCCCAGTGCGCGCCGCTGTCCGGGCGCGGCGTCCCCCTGCTGCCGTGACACGTCGTGCACGCGATGGGCGCCTGCGTGTGACAACCCGATTGCGTGCAGCTGATTCCGACGGAGCCGCCGGCGTAGTCCTGCCCGTGACACTGCTGGCACTCGGGGAGGGGGAAGCCGTTCTGCGAGAGCCACTTCGCGTGGAACGCACCGCTATCGGGATCGGCCCATCCCTCCGGATGGACGCCACCTGCAGGAGGCTCCGTCCTTTCCTCGGAGCAGCCAACGAGCAGCAGTATGAACAGGGTCGCGGCCCAGCGCACGACCGGGCTCACGCAGCAATGGACGTTCCGCCGTCTGAAGCGCAAGACGCGCGCCATTTCTTCGCATGGTTCGCGCGCGACGGGGCTCGATTTCCAACGACCCGAAGTGCAAAACTTGCGTCGCCACGAAGAATCCCCAGAGCGTACGGCATGTCGTCCGGAAATCCTCGGGCGATCGCGGTGGTCGAGGTCGGCCCCGCGCTTGCTAAGGCGACGGGTTGAGTTCCGACAACGTGAGGTGCGTCATGCATGCGGCCCGATCGCTTCTTCTCTGCACGCTGTCCGCAGTCGTCATTGGCTGCGGGAGCGGGAGTCAAGGACCCCAGGGGGCAGAAGGACCCCAAGGCGAGGCCGGGCCCGCAGGACCGCAAGGCTCGACAGGGCCCGCCGGCGAGGCGGGGCCACCCGGAACGGTGGGCGACGCCGGCGTGCAGCAGACCGGATCCATCGCGCTGACTGTGACGGCGCTGTCGAACGGCGCGCCGCTCGGCGGGGCGAAGATCGCGCTGTCACCCGGCACGCTGACCGGAACGACCGCGAGCAACGGCACGCTGTCGTTGAAAACCGTGCCCATCGGCGGCTACACGCTGACGGCGCAGCGCACCGGCTTTCAGGCCACGACGGTTCCCGTGGGCGTCAGCACCGCCGGACCGACCAACGTCACGATCGCCCTCGCGACCGACGAGGCGAGCGCCGACGGCATGGCGATCACGATCGGGAGCAACCTGGTCGCGGGCTACGGCGCGAACGTCACCTTGAGCGCCACGGTCACCGCTCCGGACTATCCCAACGGGACCGGGCTCACGTATGCGTGGACGCAGACCGGCGGCACGCCCGCCTCGAACGTCACCGGAGGCAACACGACCTCGATGTCGTTCACGACGCTGACCCTCCAGAGCACGAAGCTCGAGGGCAACCTTAATCTCAACCTCGCCGGCAACACCGGCGCCCTGGTTCCGGGCCGCTTCGGAATGCTGGGGATCTCCCCCGACGAGACGGGCAACTACGGGTTCACGCTCACCGTCACCGACCCGGTGGGCCACGTCGCGTCCGCGAGCGCGACCGTGTGGGCGACGCCGCCGACGGCGGGGATCGGGAACGTTCCGCTCGGGCTGCCGGTCTTCCTCCAGGGCGACAACGGCAGCGTCGGCGCGGACGGCGGCTGGACGCAGAGCACGTGGAGCTGGACGCTGGGTTCAAAGCCGTCGGCCTCGAACGCCACGCTCGCCAACACGACGAGCCAGTTCCCCTCGTTCACGCCCGACGTGGCCGGGCAGTACACGGTGACCGAGAGCGTCGCGGGCAAGACGCTGACCGTCTACTCCGGGACTTACGACGGCATCGCCGGCATCGCGAGCCAGCCGGGCACCGGCAACGACTATCAGGTGCAGGGGTGCAACCAGACGTGCCACAACGGCCCGACGCACATCCCCTACGCCGGTGTGCCGAACGCGCCCCCGAACATGTTCGCGCCGTGGTCGAAGACCGCGCATGCCACCGCGTTCTCGGACTACATCGACGGCCAGATCGGCCAGGACTTCGGCCCGAGCTGCCTGCAGTGCCACACCGCGGGCGACAACGCCGCGAAGACGGTCTCCAACGGGGGCTTCGACGACCAGGCCAAGAAGTACAACTGGCAGTTCCCGTCGACCCTGCAGCCGGGCAACTACGAGGCGATGGTGAACGACCCGAACCTGCAGCACGTCGCGCAGCTGTCGAACGTGCAGTGCGAGAACTGCCACGGACCGCAGGGCGGGACGCACGGCGCCGACGTCGACGGAGGGGCGCAGGCCGTCGTCGCGCGCGTCTCGTACAGCGAGGCGGTCTGTGCGAGCTGCCACGGTGACAAGCCCTTCAACTTCAGGGGCGATCAGTGGAAGCAGAGCGCGCACGCGAACCTGTCTCTCGCCATCGGCGAGGGGCTCGCGAGCGGCGGACACTGCTCTCGCTGCCACACCGGTCAGGGCTTCGGGCAGTACGCCGAGCAGCTCAACGAGTGGACGGGGCAGTACCCGTCGACCTCCGCGGGCTACCTGACGTCCGACGGCTACCAGGCGGCCTTCGGCCCCGACGGCGGCCAGACGAACGCGGCGACGCCCGCGTCGCTCGCGAACCTCGGCCTGACGCCGGGGACCGTCTACTCGCAGACCTGCACCGCCTGCCACGACCCACACAACCGCGCAGGGCTCACCGCGCAGCTCCGCGTCTACGACACGCTGCCCGCGGGCCTGCCGAACGGCCAGGGCGCCATCACGGGCGTGGGCGCGGGCGCGGTCTGCATGGCGTGCCACAACACGCGCAACGGAGAGACCGACGACACGACGGCCGCCACGCTCAGCGCGACGGCGGCCATCGGACGCGGCCCGCACGACGGTCCGCAGACCGACGTCCTCTTCGGCGTGAACGCGTACTTCATGGGCGCTGCGACGACTCCGTCGCCTCACATGAGCGTGCAGGACACGTGCGTGGGTTGCCACTACGCCATCCCGAACGCCTCCGAAGTGGCGGCGGGCGAGAGCACGAATCACTCCTTCGTCGCCGACCTCTCCATTTGCTCGACCTGCCACGGCAGCACGACGGTGAACGGTCAGGCGCTCCAGGACGCCGTCAAGGCGCAGATGGCGAAGCTCGACACCGCGATCTTCGGGCAGATCGCCAGCACGCTCGCCGCGCAGACGAGCTACTCGGTCGGCTCGATGCTCGACACCGCCACGAACCTCTACCTCTGCAACGCCACGGTCGGGACGACGCCCGTGATGAACAACCTCACGGCGGCCAACGCGCCCGCGGCGGCGAGCATCACCGAGCCGCAGCCCGTGGCGAAGTGGCGCGCGCTGACCACCATCTGGGCAGTGCCGACCGGACTCGCCGGCACCGCGGAGTGCACGTCCACGGGCGGCGCCACGACGACGACCTACAACGGGAGCGCTCCGGTGCAGTTCGCGCTCGGTAGCGTCCAGGCGGCCGGTACGTACGTCGCGAAGAACGGGACCTACGTCTTCGTGGCCAACAGCACCCTCGCCAAAGCCATCTCGAACGAGGCCCTCATCCACGACGACGAGAGCTGGGGCATCCACAACCTGCCGTTCACGCAGGCGGTCATCGGCAACACGATGAACGCGCTCTGACCGAATCGTGCACTGGAACACCGCTCCCCGAATCACGCCGCCGCTGCTTCTCCTGGCAGCGGCGGCGTGCAACGGTTCTGCAGGGGAGGAGGGAACACTCGGACCGTGGGGCCCCGCCGGCCCGGTAGGCGAGGCGGGACCCGTAGGACCTGCGGGCCCCGCCGGTCCTCCGGCGCCGGCGCTGGGCGCCGTCCAGGGCCTCGTCAAGGCCGCGACCGGTGGAAAGCCCCTGGCAGGAGTGAGAGTGACGGGCGAGCCCGGCGCGCTCTCGGCCACGTCGGCCGCCGACGGGAGCTTCTCGTTCTCCAAGGTGCCCGTCGGCGGCTACGTCCTCGTGCTCTCGCTCGCGGGCTATCTGGACCAGACCGTCCCCATCTCGGTCGGCCTGAACACGACGACCGACCTCACCGTCGCTCTGGCGACGGACACCACGAGCAGCGGCGGGCTCGCGATCAGCGTGCAGAACGATCTCACCGCCGGCTACGACGCGCCCGTCACGCTGACCGCCCACGTCACGAGCCCCGCCGCTGACGCAGGAAGCCCGACGGTTGCGTGGACCCAGACCGGCGGCACGCCTGCCGCGCAGCTCGCCGGCACCGGCACGCCGTCGATCACGTTCCACACCCTGAAGCTCTCGGACGCGAAGCTTGAGGCGAACCCGGGCGCCGTCCTCGGCCCGTACGACGGGGGAGGGTTGGTGCCCGCGCGCTTCGGCCCGATGGCCATCGGCATCGACGAGACGGGCAACTACCAGTTCCAGGTGACAGCGACCGATCCCGAAGGGCACAGCGCGACGACGACAGCGATGGTGTGGGCGACGCCTCCGACCAACGGTCTGCGAAGCGTGGCCTTCGGCGTGCCGTTGTGGTTCGAGGGCGATACGTTCGCGGCCGACGGTGGCGCCGCGACCAGCTGGAGCTGGACGCTGGCCGGTCCGCAGGGATCGCAGGCGACGCTGGCCGGCGCTGGCACGCAGTTCCCTTCGTTCACGCCCGACCTTCCGGGCCGCTACACCGTGACCGAGACGGTCTCGGGCCAATCGACGACCGTCTACGCCAACTCGTGGGACGGGATCTCGGGCATCGCGTCGCAGTCGGGCTCGGGCAACGACTACGTCGTTCAAGGGTGCACGAGCAGCGGCTGCCACACCGGCCCCGTGCAGTACCCCCACGCCCCCGATGCCGGCGCAGCGCCGAACATGTTTCCCTACTGGGCCGGCACGAAGCACGCGGTGGCATTCGCCGACGGAATCGACGGCAATCTCGGTCCCGACTTCGGTGCGTCGTGCCTGCAGTGCCACACGCTCGGATATTCGCCCGCCGCTCTGGGCAACGGCGGCTTCGACGACGAGGCATCCAAGGACAAGTGGACCTTCCCTGCGACGCTCGCCCCCGGCAATTACGCGGCGCTCGTGGCGCAGCTGCCGGATCTCGCCCAGAAGAGCAACGTGCAGTGCGAGAACTGCCACGGCCCGAGGAACATGGACGTGATGGGCGTGGACGACACGGCCGCAGTCCCCTTCGGCGCGGGCGTCTGCGGGCAGTGCCACTCCCAGGGGCAGCAGTGGAAGGGGAGCCTGCACGCCAATCTCCAGGTGGCCCTGGGCGAGGCGACGACAGCAGGGCCTGCGCCGGCCAACTGCGCCCGCTGTCACAGTGCCCAGGGGTTCGCCGAGTACACGCAGGAGCTGCTCGCCGGGTGCGTGGCGGCGGGCTCCGGCAGCTGCCAGCTCACCGCGGACGGCAATCCGCCCGTGGACGGCGGCGCGAACGCGGCCAACGCAGCGACGTATGCGTTGCTCGGGCTCACTTCTTCGGCGGTCGAGTCGCAGACGTGCGCAGCCTGCCACGATCCACACGACGTCGCCGGGAAACCTCACCAGCTGCGCATCTACGACAGCGTGCCGACGACGCTCATGAACGGGCTGGCCGTCGACGGTGCGGGATCCGGCGCCGTCTGCATGGTCTGCCACAACTCGAGGCCTTCCTCGGCGTCCTTCGGCGTGACCAGCGCCAGCTCGACCCTCGTCACGCCGCACAACGGCACCCAGACCGACGTGCTCTACGGCGCCAACGCCTACTTCATGCCGGCGACGATGCCGTCGCCGCACCTCGCGGTCGCCGACACGTGCGTCGGATGCCACGAGCGCATCCCGAACGCTGCCGAGAAGGATGCGGGGCAGACGAGCAATCACTCGTTCATCGCCGACCTGTCCATCTGCTCGACGTGCCACGCGGCCGCGTTCGACGGCGCGGTCATCCAGCAGCAGACGCAGAACGGGATGACGCAGCTCGACCAGGCCATCTTCACGGCGATCTCCACGCTGCTATCGGCCGCCGGTCATTACAACACGACGGTTCGGGACGCGCAGACGCTCGACTACCTGTGCGTCACCGGGGACGGCGGGGCGCTCTCCGCATACCTGCCGCTGTCGAGCGTCCCCGCGACGTACGCGCCTTTCGCGACGAGCGCCGGTCCGCCCGTGCACGTGACCCAGTGGCGCAGCCTCGCGAGCCTCCAGGTGACCTTCGCGCAGAATCCGTTCCCCATCGGCACGACGGAATGTGCGAGCACGAACGCCCCGTACGTGGTGCCGGGGACCACCTACCAGGGCGGACCCGTGGTGATCTCGATCAGCGCCGCGCAGGCCGGTCCGACGCACTCGTCCAGCAACAACCCCATCGTGAGCTCGGCGTCGATCACCGGGAAGGCCATCTACAACGAGGCGCTCCTCAACAACGACCTCTCGATCGGCATCCACAACCTGCCCTTCACGCAGACGGTCATCGCGAACACGATGGCGCAACTCGCGACCGTGACTCCGGCCAATCCTTAGATGACTTGCCCGCTGCGCGTATCGAAAGTGGTCGCGCAGACATCGCACCCGAAAAAAGTTGCTCGGCGATTTGGGACTTTTGCGTCCTATTGGTTGTCCCCATCTCGGTGCGACGGCCGGAGGGTGGAAGCATCCTGTCGGCGACGCTACGTCCCCGCGAGCAGAATCGAGCGAAACGCTCGCGATTTCGCGGCACTCGGCCGCGGCCAGTCGAAGAAGGCACGCCGCGGACTGAAACCCCGCCTGGGCGGACAGGATCCCGACCACGTTCGACCGGATCCCGAGCCCGGCCGACTGGGGATCGAACACTGCCGACTCGACTTTGACCTCTTTCAGTCGGACTTCGACGTTTTCCGACCCGCCCCAGGCACGGTTTCAGTCGGCCGAGGACGACGGCCGACTCGAACACGAAGGCGTCGGACTCGAACATCGCGAGGTCGAATCCCACGAGCTCGGAGTCGAGTCCGACCGGCCTCAGTTTCAATCCGCCGAGCACGGCGCCCGACTGAACGACGCGCGAGTCGAGTCCGACGCGTTCGAGCTTCAATCCGACGCGTTCGAGTCTCAGTCCGGCG
>Ga0335069_10009088_pt1 | contig 14173 bp, 12 predicted proteins | sample Lox_Sample_11_FD_206714 | JGI IMG/M metagenome (GOLD analysis project Ga0335069, IMG submission 206714) | Soil microbial communities from Loxahatchee National Wildlife Refuge, Florida, United States - Lox_Sample_1.1 | ecosystem: Environmental > Terrestrial > Soil > Wetlands | place: USA... | reverse complement strand
GGCTTCCTGCGCGGGCGCGCGGGGCGCTATGAGCGGACGGCCGTCGCGACCGCGCTCTCTGCTGCCGCGCTCGCCTCACTGTTGCAACTCGTGGTCGGCGACTGGGCGGCGCGCGAGGTGGCGAAGATGCAGCCCGTGAAGCTCGCCGCGATGGAGGGGCTCGCGACGACGACGAGCGGCGCGCCGGTGCATCTGCTCGGCTGGTTCGACGGACAGCGGATGGTGTACGGCGTCGAGGTGCCGCGCCTGCTCTCGCTGCTCGCCTTCCACGACCCCAACGCGACCGTCCAGGGGCTCGACGCGGTGACACCCGCGGACCGGCCGCCGGTGAACGTCGTCCGCTTCGCCTTCCAGACGATGGTGGGAACCGGCTCGCTGCTCGCGCTGCTGAGCGCCGTCTATCTCTACGTGCGCCTCCGCAGGCAGCGGCTGCCGACGTCGCGGTGGTTCTACCGCGCGGTCGTGCTGGCGGGCCCGCTCTCGGTGGTAGCGCTGCTCGCCGGCTGGGTGACGACGGAGGTCGGCCGCCAGCCCTGGGTCGTCTACGGATTCATGCGGACTTCCGAAGCCGTCACGGGCGCCGAAGGGATCCCGATCGGCTACGCGACACTGGTGTGCGTCTATGTCGGCCTCGCCGGCCTGGTTGCCTGGATGCTGCGCCGTTTGAGTCGCGCGCCGCTCGAGCGGTCCGGTGCGGTCGTGCCGCGGCCGGTCCCGACGGGCTCGCTCCCGCCTGCGAGGCAGGTGCCCCATGCTGGTTGAGATCCCCGCTGTTCTGATGCTCGCCGGTCTGGCTGCCTATGCGGTCCTCGGTGGCGCGGACTTCGGAGCCGGCTTCTGGATGCTCTTCGCAGGCGGTGGGCGCGCGAGCCCGGAAGCGACGCACGAACACGCGCGCCATGCGATGGGCCCCGTCTGGGAAGCCAACCACGTCTGGCTCATCTTCGTGCTCGTCGTCTGCTGGACTGCCTATCCGCTGGCGTTCGGATCGATCTTCTCCACCCTGGCGCTGCCGCTTCTCGTCGCCGCAGTCGGCATCATCTTCCGCGGCGCCTCCTACGCTTTGCGCGGCGAGCTCGACGCCGCGTCCGGGCGGCGGGCGATCGAGAGCCTCTTCGCGTTCTCATCGATCGTGACCCCGTTTGCGCTCGGAGCGGTCGTCGGCGCGATCGCCTCGGGCCGCGTGCCCGTCGGCAACGCGGAGGGCGATCTCGTTGCGAGCTGGCTCAACCCGACGTCGTTCTTCATCGGCGCCCTCGTCGTCGCCACCTCGAGCTACCTCGCCGCGGTGTACCTCGCCGCGGACGCCCACCGGCTGGGCGCGCTGACACTCGAACGCGACTTCCGGCTGCGCGCGCTAGGCGCGGGGCTCACCGCCGGGGCGCTCGCGCTCACCGGTCCCTTCGTGCTGCGCCAGGATGCGCCGGTTCTCTGGGACGGGCTGACGAGCGGAGGTGGACTCGCGATGGTGGCGCTCTCCAGCGCCGCAGGAATCGCCACGCTCGGGCTCGTCTGGCACCGTCGCTTCGGGCCCGCGCGCCTGTCGGCCGCGCTCGCCGTGGCGTCGATCGTCGCCGGTTGGGGATCCGCGGAGTACCCGAGCCTGCTGCCCGGCCTCACGGTCGAGCAGGCGGCGGCCGGATCCTCGACGCTCGTCGCTCTCGCGATCAGCGTTGCCGCCGGCGCGCTCGTGCTCGTCCCGTCCCTGATCCTGCTCTTCAGCCTGTTCTTGCGCGGCCACCTGGACACCGGCGCAGAGGTCGCCGCACCCGTCCTCGACGTGCCGCGCCCGCCCGCTCTTGGCTCGGCGCGGAGCGGTGTGTTCTCCCTGGCGTGCCTCGCGCTTGGCGCAGGTCTCATGATCCTTGCCGATGGCGGGTGGCCGCACGCGGTGGGCGTCGTCTGCCTGTTCGCGTTCGCGGCGTCCGCGTTCGTCCTCTGCGCCTCCGTGCCGGACGAGCCCGGAGCCGCCGGTTCGGCGCGCGTCGAAACTTCACCAAGCGTCCGACCTGGGATCCAGACACCGAGGAAGGTATGACGACGAGCGTTCGCACACAGAACCACGTCCGAGTCGAAGAGGATGCGCTGGGAAACGTGGAGGTCCCCGCGGATCGCCTGTGGGGCGCCCAGACGGAACGCTCACACCGCAACTTCCCGATCGGCGTGGAGCGCTACCGGTGGAACAGACCGGTGATTCGCGCGCTCGGCATCCTCAAGAAGTGCGCGGCGCTGGCGAACGGCGAGCTCGGCCAGCTTCCGCTCGAGAAGGTCGCGCTGATCGTCCGGGCCGCGCAGGAAGTCATCGACGGCAAGCTCGACGACGAGTTCCCGCTGGTGGTATTCCAGACCGGGTCGGGCACGCAGACCAACATGAACGCCAACGAGGTGATCGCCAACCGGGCGATCCAGCTCGCGGGCGGCGTGCTGGGCTCGAAGAGACCGATCCACCCGAACGACGACGTCAATCACAGCCAGTCGTCCAACGACACCTTCCCGACCGCGATGCACATCGCGACCGTCGAGCAACTGGAAGACATGCTGCTGCCCGCGATTCGCATTTTGCGGGACACGCTGAAAGCAAGGGCCACGAAGTTTTCCGAGGTAGTGATGGTGGGTCGGACACACCTCCAGGACGCCACCCCATTGACCCTCGGCCAGGTGATCTCGGGCTGGGCCGCGCAGCTCGACCAGGCGCTGGAGGGAATCGCCTGCGCGCTGCCCGGCATCTGCGGGCTGGCGATCGGCGGGACGGCGGTCGGCACCGGCTTGAACGCGGACCCGAGCTTCGGCGAGCTGGCGGCGCGACAGATCGCGGAGGAGACCGGCAAGCCGTTCGTCTCTGCGCCGAACAAGTTCGCAGCCCTCTCGGCGCACGACGCGATGGTGAACGTCAGCGCCGCGCTGCGCACGCTGGCCGGCGCCTTGATGAAGATCGCCAACGACGTGCGCTGGTATGCCTGCGGCCCGCGAGCGGGCTTTGCCGAGCTGAAGATCCCGGCGAACGAGCCGGGTTCCTCGATCATGCCCGGGAAGATCAACCCGACCCAGTGTGAGGCGCTCACCATGGTGGCCGTACAGGTCTTCGGCAACGACCATGCCGTCGCCTTCGCGGGCTCGCAGGGAAACTTCCAGCTCAATGTCTACAAGCCGGTCATCCTGCACAACGTCCTCGAGTCGATCCAGCTGCTCGCCGAGGCCTTGCGCTCGTTCAACGATCGCTGTGCCGTGGGGATCGAGCCGAACGAGAAGCGCATCCGCGAGCACCTCGAGAACTCGCTGATGCTGGTGACCGCGCTCAATCCGCACATCGGCTACGAGAAGGCCGCGCAGATCTCGCTCGCGGCATACCGCGAGGACCTCACCCTGCGCGAGGCCGCGCTGAAGCTCGGATTCCTGAGCGCGGAGCAGTTCGACGCGTGGGTGCGGCCGGAGGACATGGTGCATCCGCTGTCGGCAGCGCGGTGACGGAGCCCGGACACCCCTGAAGGAGGAAAGCCCATGGGCAAGCAGAACGTCGCGGAGTCTCTCGTGGAAACCCTGGTCGCTGCCGGGGTCGAGAGGATCTATGGAGTATCCGGCGACTCCCTCAACGGCGTGACCGACGCCATCCGGCGCCGGAGCGACATCCGTTGGATCCACGTGCGGCACGAAGAGACCGCCGCCTTCGCGGCGGGAGCCGATGCCCACCTGACGGGAGGGCTGGCGGTGTGCGCCGGCAGCTGCGGCCCCGGGAATCTCCACCTGATCAACGGACTCTACGATGCGCACCGCAGTCGGGTTCCCGTGCTCGCGATCGCCGCGCACATCCCGACCCGCGAGATCGGGGGCGGCTACTTCCAGGAGACCCACCCGGAGCTGCTGTTCCGCGAGTGCAGCCACTTCTGCGAGCTGGTGTCGCACCCGGAGCAGTTCCAGAACCTGCTCGACATCGCGGTGCAGACCGCCTTGTCGCGCCGCGGTGTCGCGGTGCTGGTCCTTCCCGGCGACATCGCGCTCCAGCCCGCCGTCGGGCGTCCGCCGCGGCTCCAGGCCGCCCCCGCGGCGGCAAGCGTACGGCCGGCCGACGCGGAGCTCGAGCGGCTGGCCGCGCTCCTGAACGGCGCGCGCAAGGTCACGATCCTCGCCGGCGCAGGCTGCGCCGGCGCGCACGCGGAGCTGATGGAGGTCGCCGGCAGGCTGCGGGCTCCCATCGTCCACGCCATGCGCGGCAAGGAGTTCATCGAGTACGACAATCCCTTCGACGTCGGCATGACGGGCCTGCTCGGCTTCAGCTCCGGCTACCACGCGATGACGAGCTGCGACGCGCTGCTGATGCTCGGCACCGACTTCCCCTACCGGCAGTTCTACCCGCAGGACATCCCGGTGGCGCAGATCGATCTGCGCGGCGAGCAGATCGGGCGCCGGACCCGCGTGGACATCGGTCTCGTCGGGGACGTCAAGACAACGCTCGCGGCGCTCGCGCCGCGGCTCACACCGAAGAGCGACAGCCGGCACCTCGAGCGCTCGCTCGAGCACTATCGGAACGCGCGCAAGGGCCTCGACGAGCTGGCCTCGGGTGAGAGCGGGCGGACGCCGATCCATCCCCAGTTCGTTGCCCGGGTCGTCGACGAGCTCGCCGCCGACGACGCGATTTTCTCGTGCGACGTCGGGACCCCGACGATCTGGGCCGCCCGCTACCTCACGATGAACGGGAGGCGCAGGCTCCTCGGCTCGTTCACTCACGGGTCGATGGCCAACGCGCTGCCCCAGGCGATCGGCGCGCAGCTCTCCCACCCGGGTCGCCAGGTGATCTCCCTTTCGGGCGATGGTGGACTCGCGATGCTGCTCGGGGACCTGCTCTCGCTCCGACAGCTGCGTGCGCCCGTGAAGATCGTGCTCTTCCGCAACGACGCGCTCGCCTTCGTGGAGCTCGAGATGAAGGCGACGGGCTTCGTCGACTTCGCGACCGACCTGCAAAACCCCGACTTCGCGAAGCTGGCCGACGCGGCCGGACTGCTCGGCCTCACGGTGGAGAAGCCCGAGGACGTGCGGCCCGCCATCCAGCGCGCGCTCGACTACGACGGGCCTGCGCTCGTGGATGTGGGGGTGGCCCGGCAGGAGCTTTCCATGCCTCCGACGATCCAGCTCGAGCAGATCAAGGGATTCACGCTCTACATGGTGAGAGCCGTGCTCAGCGGGCGCGGCGACGAGATCATCGATCTGGCGAAGACCAACTTGCTTCGATGAGTCACAAGAAGGAGGAACCCGTGGTGAAGAGATTCGATCCGAAGACACGGCGCATCGCACCGCTCCAGACCCCGACCGACCTGTCTACCCAGGCTTCGAAGGACATCTCCGCTGCGTTGAACCTGCTGCTGGCGGACTTCTTCGGCCTGTATCTGAAGACGAAGAACTTCCACTGGCACGTCTCGGGTCCGCACTTCCGCGACTACCACCTGCTGCTCGACGAGCAGGCCGATCAGCTCTATGCCACGACGGATCCGATCGCCGAGCGCGTGCGCAAGCTCGGCGGAACCACGTTGCGCTCGATCGGGCAGATCGGCCGCTTGCAGCGCGTGCTGGACAATGACGCCGACTGCGTAACGCCCCAGGACATGCTGGCCGAGCTGCGCGAGGACAACCAGCAGCTCACGGGCCGCCTGCGCGAGGCGCACGGCGTCTGCGAGGAGCACAACGACGTCGCGACGGCCAGCCTGATCGAGGTCTGGATCGACGAAGCGGAGCGGCGCGTCTGGTTCCTCTACGAGACGGGCCGCAGGGGCGAGTGACGCGTCAGCGAGGGCCGGCGCTGGATCTCGTGGAGCGGCGCTTCGTGGCGGAAGGACCGAACCAGCTCTGGGTCGCCGACATCACGTACATCCCGACCTGGGCCGGCTTCCTGTACCTCGCCGTGGTGCTCGACGTGTGGAGCCGCAAGGTGGTCGGCTGGACGATGGCGACGCACCTGCGCACCGAGCTCGTGCTCGAGGCTCTGCAGATGGCGATCCAGCAGCGGCGGCCAGGCAGCGTGATCCATCACAGCGACCAGGGCTGCCAGTACACGTCGTTCACCTTTGGCAAGCGTTGCGAGCAGCTCGGCGTAAGGCCCTCGATGGGCAGTGTCGGCGATGCCTACGACAACGCCATGGCGGAGAGCTTCTTCGCCACGCTCGAGTGCGAGCTGCTCGAGCGCACGCGCTTCGAGACGCAAGCCCAGGCGCGACTCGCGATCTTCGAGTGGATCGAGGGCTGGTACAACCCGCAGCGGCGTCACTCGTCGATCGGATATCTAAACCGAACGAGTTCGAGCGACGCCACGCGCCGTCCGGAGAACTCGGGGCTCCGCCCCGAACCCCGATCAAGAATGAGATGCTGAGAGCCCAGGAAGGTCTTGTGCTCGAAAGCGCTCAACCGTCCACGCAACCCAGGTAACTCCAAGACTCCCGGCGACACAGTCTTGCAGAACGCGATCCACCACTACGCGCGCGCCAGACGGTCCAGGACTTCCATGGATCAGGTGGCTGACTACGTCAAGGCGGCTGAAGAGCTGTTCCTGACGGTGAAACGGAGTACGGCGTCGCAAGCGGATCACCCGTCGGTTCGTCGCGCACGGCACGCTGCTGTTGAGAGCATGCCGCCAAGTCGAGACGTCGGAAGGCGTCGACCAACTACTGGGTGCCGCACGACTGCCGATCTGGCATCGTGCACGGCGCTTCTTCAACCGACGTCCGGGCGAACTTGGAAGCATCACCGTTCACGAGCACCACCGACGTTGCTCGGTTCCTGGAGCGGAGTCTTCGCGGGGTCATCTTCTGGCTGCTGCGATGCAGGCAGGATGACCGGCCTTACGCCGGCCCCGGAGGTTGGACGGAGTTGCGGACGTCGTTCTTGTACGCGTCATGGATGCCGGCGAGCTTCGCCCACGCGTTCGGCAGCTTCGCGCGTGTCGCGTGGGCGTTGTCCTCGCAGACCTTCATGAAGCCTTCGAGCGTCGAGTCCTGTTGCTCCTGCACTTCAGCCTTCCCCGAAAGTGGGCGCCCGGTCCTGAACTGGATCGCCCGTGCGCCTGTAGTGGAAGGCGGACGGCGGATGGACGCTTCGCTCGCCTACCCGAGACGTCGGGCCTTCGCGATCTGCCGAGCTACGAACTCGACGTGGTGGCTGGTCCCGGCCTGTCGCCACTTCGACGCGTTCCCGGGGCCTTCGAGGTCGCGCGCGCAGTCGTAGAGGTAGAGATCGCCCGGGCTGAAGTCCGATCCGCTGTACTCATCTTTTGCTACGAGCTTCCTGCACAGATCGTTGAACTGGTAGTGCCCACGCGGGTGATTTCGGACACCTCGCCCCTTCAGGACAAGACACGAATGCTCCGTGGTGTAGCGGATGTTCGCGCTCATGTTCATCACTTCGGGATCGACGTCCGGCGAGATCGGATGAGTGATCCCGTAGTCGGCGAAACCAGGTGCCCTTGCGGCAGGAAGGCCACGCACGAGTGCGTTCCAGATCGTCCACTCGACTCGCGCGATGTACTCCTCGGAGTCGCCTGGGATTCCGGTGAGAAATTCCGGGAACGTTCCAGCCGCGAACCAGAAGGAGCGCCATCGGTCCAGATAAGGAAGTCGAGGGAGCATCTCAATTAGAAGATCCAGATCGTTTCGCTCGTCTTCTTCGCGGAGGAACTTCAAATCCGCGATGAGGTCGATGTCACTCGGCTCAAGACCCAGTTCGACCATGAGATCTTCGATCACCGTCTTCAGATCCTCAGGATCCTGGAGATCCTCTCGTTCGAGACGCACCACGCATCCCGAGGAATGCCGTCGAGCGTGCCTCCCGGCCACACGGTTGTAGCTGGAGTCACGCTCGAGTCCGGTGGTCGGCGTGAGGATGTGGCCTCGCGACGCGCAGAGGCCGAGGATCTCGCGCAGGGCGGCGGTGCTGTCGTCGGACCCGTTGCCATCGAGAAGATAGGCGTCGACCGCGCAGGTGTTGATCCGTTTGAGCGCTTTGTCGAATTCGCGAACGAACCTCGTGACGTGCTCCTCGACCGTGTGTGCGGGCCCGTTCGCCTTGTAGTTCCACTTGATGCGCGGCACTTCGATGACAGGGCACACGCCCTGCCGGGACCCCAGTTCGCGGAGGCTCCACAGCTCTCCCTGTCGGCCCTTGAGGATGGGCATGTACGTCGCTGTGTTCATTTTTCGTCTCCGTCGAAGACTTCCGGGAACAGGCGCCGGGCCTCTCCCTTTCCGACTAGTTGATTGAGAATTCGATAGTCGTTGGCTTCGAAGCGGATTCGACCGGCAACGACCGCGGGGTTCACCTCTAGAGCCGAAGCGAGATCGAGCACCGCCGCCGGCGTCCGCACGGAATACGCGCGGCTATTACGGAACGATTTCGACGGCACCAGCGCCTCGATCGCTTTGTTGTCGGCTTGCCGTTCCTTTTCGGAATCCTGCGATGTCGTTTGCAGGTCGTCTATCCATTCCTTCGCGCTTTCGTTGAGGTGCAACATCACGTGCGCGCATTCGTGTAGGAGGCAGAACCAGAAAGAATCGAGCCGATCATTGCGAAGGGTCAATGCGATGATTGGCTCGTTGCTCACCGAAAAGAGTGCGGCGCCATCTAGATGAGTCTTCGCTAGGTGCCGTTCCACAACGAAGTGAATCCCAAGTTCGCGGATTGCCTCCGCTGCCAGAAGAGGCCCCTTAGGACGCGCACTCAGCTTCGCGATATCCCGAAGCACCTCGTCCGTCAGGTCGGACTTGGAGAACTTACTAGTAAGTGGCGCCTCAAATGCCCTGATCCGGACGCGGGTGCACCACGCAAACAACGCGTATGGGTCCATTGTCCTAGCGCTTCGGATACTCCGAGTACGTCGGTACATTGAAATGCCCGTAAGATCGACCCCGCCGACGGGACCAGCGAAACGCTCCATCAGCTCCTTGGCTTCCTCTTCGGTTCTGACGGAACGCGGCATCTCAAGCCATCCAAGCTTGGCCATCTGTTTCAGCGGGTAACGAAGCCATTCGAAATCACCGCTCGACTCGACCTGGTGCTCCTGTTCTTCTTTCAGCAACACCGCCGCAGGGATGCCGAGCCCCCGGTGCAAAGCGCGCATCATAGTGAGCGTAAGACGGCGTTTACCGCTGAGAATCTCCGACACCCGCGAGCTGCTTCCGATGTATTGAACGAGGTCGCGTTGCTCCAGGTTCATCTGTTCCATGCGAAACTTGATCGCATCGATCGGCGAAGGCAGATCGATCGGAAATTGCGTCCGCTCGTACTCGTCTACGAGCACGGAGAGGACCTCAAGCCGATTGGCTTCGTCGGAGCCAATCGTGGGATGACTGACCATGAGCCGCTCGATCTCACCGAGAGCGGCGCGGTAATCAGCCTCGTCGCGAATCGTGGTGATGTCCATGATCAGTTGAACTTCCAATCGTTGTATTGCGCGTGAGTACCGACTCGTAGGATCAAGACGATCTTTCTTTCGAAATCAACCCGCGTGTCCAACCTGAATTTGTTCCCGCCTATGTCGAAGATGTAGTGATCATTAACAATGCTGGCTTTCGGATACCGAGCTTTGAGATCGGCTGTGGTCTCCCACTGTTCTTCCTTCACCTCGGCGAGCCACGCCCTTAAGGGCCGACGCGAGCGGTCGTACCTCTTCATGAAGTCCGTCAGGTGTTCTTTGCCGATCACTCGCACGCCGCATGAGATAGCTCATTCCCAAAATGGGATCAAATGACTTTTTCCCTCAGTGGGACGTGAAGATACGGCGAAATTATCCCTCCGTCAATGCGGGCTACTTCTTGAGTCTTAACGATCGCTTATGCAGGCCACGTCGGCCTCGCGGGAAGCCCGGACCCTTTGCACAAGGCATCCAAGGACCCTGAACGCCTCTTGGGTATCTGCGGACAGGCAAGCGACACGCCAGACACGTGCCAGAGGATCTTGCCTAGATCCGCTTCCAGCTCACGTTCAACCGCGCGTCCGTCCTCCCGCACAGCGTCGAGCTGGTGGGCTTGCCAGCAACCTGAACGCCCAGTCCGCCATCGGGCGTATAGCCGCTGTCCGACACGCGCTCTGAAGTAGCTCGAAGATGTCCGCGATCTCCTACCAGACCCATTTGAGAAGTTCGGCAGCGTTACTCACGCGGGGAAAGCTTGGGCAACTGCGGAGCTTTTACCCGTTGTCCACTTCTGATCTCCTGCCAGGAGCCTCGCCGAGGGGTTGGGACGCTCATCGCCTTGCAGCGCTTTCGGAGGCCGTTGTCTGACAGGCCAAAGCGCTTCGAGAGAATGACCAGCGGCTCTGACCAGACCCGTGAGCGAGGACGAATCGCAGGCGGGGCTGGGGCAGAAGTTTTTCGTAGACGGCTTCGAGCTGGTGAGGCAATGCGCGGACGCCCGACAGCGAAACCGCGAAGTAAGGGTCATAGTGAAAGGCCAACCGGATGCGCGCCGATTCGAGGACATGGAAGACATCACGGCCAGCGAGCAGGTGAGCGGTGGTGGTTCCGGTCCTGGCGAGGGCCTCCTCCAGGTCGCCGACCTCCAGGGTGACGTCCTCTAGCAGGCTGCGGAAGAACCCCTCGCGCGGCCTGTTGAAGACTGGTAGAAGGCGAGCGGGGGGGGTGGGGATGCGCGGAACGCTCGGCGATCAGGACGGGATGTTCAGCTACGTGTCGCTGGAGGCGCGGATTCCAGCGGATCACCCGCTGCGTGCGGTGCGCGAGATGACCGACCTTGCGCTTCGCGCGCTGTCGCGACGCTTCGACGCGCTGTATGCGAAGACGGGTCGCCCCTCGATCCCGCCCGAGCAGCTGCTGCGGGCGCAGGTGCTGCAGATTCTGTTCTCGATCCGCAGCGAGCGGCTGCTGATGGAGCAGCTCGAGTACAACCTGCTGTTCCGCTGGTTCGTGGGACTGCGCATGGACGATCGCATGTGGGACGCGACGGTGTTCACAAAGAATCGGGAGCGGCTGCTGCACGGAGAGATCGCGGAGGGGTTTCTGCGGGCGGTGATCGCGCAGGCGCGCAATGCGGGGCTGCTGTCGGACGAGCACTTCACGGTGGACGGCACGTTGATCGAGGCGTGGGCAGGCCAGAAGAGCTTCCGGCCGCGAGACGGGGGCGACGCAGGGGGAAGCCCCGGGGACTTTCACGGCAAGCGACGCAAGAACGAGACGCACCGCTCGACGACGGATCCCGAGGCGCGGCTGTATCGGAAGAGCGACGGCAAGGAAGCCAGGCTGTGCTTCCTGGGCCACGCGCTGGGCGACAACCGACACGGGCTCGTGGTGGCAGCCGAGACGACGCTGGCCACGGGGACGGCAGAGGTAGAGGCCGCGCAGCGCATGCTGCGCCGCGCGAAGCGTCGCCGGCGTGCGACGGTGGGCGGCGACAAAGCCTTCGATCAGCGCGCATTTGTCGAGGGCGCTCGCGCGCAGGGCATCACACCGCACGTGGCACAGAACACGTCAGGCCGTTCGAGCCGCATCGACGACCGGACCACGCGGCACACTGGCTACGAGATCAGCCAGCAGAAACGCAAGCTGATCGAACAGCCCTTCGGCTGGATGAAGACCGTGGGGCTTCTGCGCAAGACCCGACACCGAGGAAGACGTCGCGTCGGCTGGATGTTCACCTTCACGGCGGCCGTCTACGACCTGGTGCGGATGAGGACGCTGCTGTGGGCGACGTGATGCTCTGCGAGCTCGTTACCACGCGACCGTTGCCGATCGGCAACGCAGCGATACGGCCCTTCAACCCTTCGAGAACCGCCGCGATAAGGTCAATTCGGCTTCATCGCCTGCGTTTCTCCGCAGCCTGCTAGGCCTCCATCCGGCCGGCGGACCTGTGCCAGGACAAGGGCGTCATGGACGGTCTCACCGCCTCGATCGTGACTGGGTGACTGAAGTGCCCGGGCAGCACGACCCGTTTGCGAAGCGCGCGCTCCTCCAGATCGTGCATGGCCCTCCCCTTCCAGGTCGCCCAAGCGCACACACTTTAGTCCGATTGCGGCCGCTGGTGAACCTGCACAGGGTTTGGCGTCGCATCAGCAAGCTGGGTCACTCGAAGACGCGCGAGTCTAGGCCGAACGGTGCGCGGACCGTAAAGCGCACAGAAATGTGCCGGTGATTCTGCGCCCGTATCGGACAGGCTTGATTTGGGCAAGTCGCGCGCCCACCCATCGCGAATCGGGCGAGGTGGATATAGCGAAATCAAGGGGGGCACGAAGGGTGCCACCCCCCATTCGAGCCCGCGGCTCGTCTCGCTGAGTGAACTCCGGCCGGGCCACGATTGAACTAACATAGTTCGCAGGTGCAAGTCGAGTCGGTCTCTCGTTCAGTTCACGCTCGTCAACCTAACATCTTATACTCCTATCGGTGTGATACTTTCACGCCTCAGAATGTCTCTTCTCGACACCTAACGACTCTACGGGCCACTAACAAGCGGATTCGAAACCCGCTTGAAGCGGAAAGGAGAACAAGTGGCCCCCTCTGTCTACGATGTCATCACCGCCCGCATCATCGAGAAGCTCGAAGCGGGCTGCGTCCCTTGGCGCAAGCCTTGGAATGCTGAGACGGGAGCCCCGCGGAACATCCGAGGCACGTTCTATCGCGGGGTGAACGTGTTCCTGCTCGGCTGCCAGAGTTACAGCGATCCGCGCTGGTTGACGTTCAATCAGGCTCGGGCGCTTGGCGGATCGGTACGGAAGGGCGAGCGTGCAACGCCCGTCGTGTTCTGGAAGTGGCTCGATGTGATGGACCCTGGGACTAAGGGAACGGAGCGAGTGCCGATGCTCCGTTATTACTCAGTGTTCAATGTCGAGCAGACCGACGGACTCAACCTACCGACGCTGGAGAAGCCCGCGAGGGAGCATCAGCCAATCGAAGCTTGCGAGCGGATCGCCAAGGGATACACGGGCGGACCGTCACTGATTCAAGGCGGCGGCGTAGCCTGCTACAGCCCGAGCAGCGATATCGTCCGCATGCCACAGCCTGAGAGCTTCACTGATCCCGAGTCCTACTACTCGGTCCTGTATCACGAGTTGGCGCATAGCACCGGTCACCGGTCGCGCCTCGCGCGAGATGGCGTGGTAAATCCGGTTCGGTTCGCTTCGCATGACTACAGCCGCGAAGAGCTTGTGGCCGAGATGTGCGCCGCGTTCCTGGCTGGCACAGCCGGAATCGAGCCCAAGACGCTCGACAACAGCGCAAGCTACATCGCGTCCTGGCTCAGAGTGCTTCGCAAGGACAATCGAGCAGTCGTGATCGCCGCGGGTCAGGCACAGAGGGCCGCCGACTGGATTCTGGGTATGCGGCGAACCGAGGAACACGAGGCCCCGCTCTTGAATGCTGCCTAGACCGATCGCGATGGGTACAGCGGGCAAATCGGATGCCTTCGCCGCCGCCCCCGAGATCTCGGAACTTGTTCTCGACGTAGGCCGCTCAATCGTTGGCAACAGGTCGGCTGCCGAGAATCCCTACCTCGTCTTCCTGGCCCGCTTGGCGCCGGGCTCTCGCCCTGCGATGGGCGATGCATTGACCGCAATCGCGCGAATCGCGTCTGGCGGACGATTCGACGCGGAGGCATTCCCCTGGCACGAGCTCCGGTACTCCCATACACAGGCAATCCGCCAGAGACTGGTGGAGACCGTCTCTGAGCGAACCTCCAAGCCACTAAGTGCCGCGAGTGTCAACAAGGCCCTTGCTGCATTGCGAGGAGTACTCCGCGAGGCGTGGCGCCTGGGACTGCTGTCCGCCGAAGACCTGGCTCGAGCGATCGACCTGCCGCCGGTCCGTGGCTCTAGGCCGCTACGAGGCCGAGCGCTGGAGCACGACGAGGTGGCGGCATTGTTTTATTGCTGCACGCGCGACGCGACTCCGGCTGGTTCTAGGGATGCAGTTGTGCTGGCTCTCGGGATCGCTGCGGGCTTGAGACGAGCAGAGATTGCCGGCCTCGCGTTGTCCGATGTGGACCTCGGCCGAGAGATTGTTCGCGTTCACGGGAAGGCCAACAAGGTCCGCGAGGTCCCTGTAAAGGGCGGGACGCTGGAGGCTATCCGGGCGTGGCTCGCCCACCGTGGATCAGAGCCGGGTCCGCTCGTCTGCCCGGTAAGAAAGGACGCCCGAGTAACGATCAAGCCACTCGCACCGCAAGCGATCTTGCGGGTGTGCGAGAAACGGGGT
>Ga0335069_10009087_pt1 | contig 14174 bp, 9 predicted proteins | sample Lox_Sample_11_FD_206714 | JGI IMG/M metagenome (GOLD analysis project Ga0335069, IMG submission 206714) | Soil microbial communities from Loxahatchee National Wildlife Refuge, Florida, United States - Lox_Sample_1.1 | ecosystem: Environmental > Terrestrial > Soil > Wetlands | place: USA: Florida... | reverse complement strand
CTCGCGCAAAATCCTGACCTGACGCAACTCTTGCTCGACTTCGGCGCCGATCCCAACGATGAAGAGACGCCCTACCATGTCCCCGAGACGTACGACAATGCGGTCCTGAAGATCCTTCTCGCCTCAGGCCGCTTCAACGAGCGCAGCCTGGCCACCGTTGCCGCACGGAAATGCGATTGGCACGACGATGCGGGCCTCGCACTTGTCCTGGAATACGGGGCCAATCCCAACTTCCTCACCGCGTGGTCGCATTCGCCGTTCCAGCACTCCATCCGCCGCGACAATGGATTGGCAATGGTCGAGCAGCTTCTGGATCACGGCGCCGATCCCTGGCTTGCCAATGCTTCGGATGGGCGCAATGCATTCCAGATGGCTGCGTGGCATGGCCGCGCGGATATTCTCGACAGCCTCGCGCGGCGCGGTTTCAAGCCTGAGTTCCGCGATCTCGACGAGCTAATCGCGCTGTGCGCCCATGGGCAAACCGAGGCCGCGCGGGCTCTGGCGGCAAGGGAACCTGGCCTGCTCGCACAACTCCATACGGCGGGCGGCACGCTTCTTGCTCGCTTCGCCGGTGCTGCCAATGACGCGGGCCTACGCACGCTCATTGTGCTGGGGATCTCGCCCGATGCGCTTTGGGCCGAGGGCGATGGCTACTGGGATCTCACGGCCGGTTCCACGGCACTGCACGTTGCGGCCTGGCGCGCACATCACACGGTTGTCGCCACACTCATCGCCGCCGGCGCCAGGGTCGATGCACGAGATGCACGGCAGCGCACACCGCTACAGTTGGCCGTCAAAGCCTGCATCGATTCGTACTGGAAGCGCCGCCGCCAGCCCGACTCCGCCGCCGCATTGCTTGCCGCAGGTGCCTCGGTCGATGGAATTGCATGGCCCACGGGCTACGATGCCATCGATAAGCTCCTGCGACCCGACAAGGAGCCGGCGCAAACCTGATCCGGCAAACACGCAGGTCTCGGAGCCGTCTTCAGGCTGGGTGCGTTGCGCGAAGATGCGACAGGGAGTTAGTTAGTAGACGGGAACCCCCGAGGACATGGAGAAGTTCGGGATCCTCATGATCTTTCCGAACTGGGTGGCGGTGTTCTCGGGGACATACAACACATCGCCCGGCTGCAAGGCTATGTCCTGCTCAAGCTGCTTGGTCTTATGAATATGGTGAAGATTGAGGACGCGCACCTCAGCCATGTCCGATTTTGAATTGAGCCGCCGGAAGAGAACGATCTTGCTTTCTTTGGCGCTATCGCGGAAGCCACCGGCGAGCATGACTGCCTGCAGGGCTGTCATGTCCTCGCGCATTTCGATGCGTGTCGGGTTGACGACCTGACCGGCAACAACCACGTAGAGTCTCTGGAAGTCTTTCAATTCCAGATTCAGCTCAGGCGCATTCAGACGCTTCGAATCCATCTGGACGATCAGATCGTGGGCCTGGGCAAGGGTCAAGCCCTCGAGTTTGACCGCGCCGGCGACATTGAGGTCGACGTAACCGTCGGGGCCGACGGTCACTGTCTGATTGAGTTCGGGGCTCAATCTGTACTCAAGCAGCAGGGTGTCGCCTGTGTGCAGATGATAGCGATCCCGCGGGTGTAGCTGTGGATCGGGAGCTTCGCCCATCGCAGCCGCAGCCAGCAGCCCGATCAATGAACTCACCAAGAAGCTTCTCACTTTGTCACCTCCGTTTGCATGTGGGTCTCTCGCGCTTCGAGGTCTTCAAAGTCTCCACTAGGTCGCCAAGGTTCTGCGCAACGCGGAGTCGATCGCGCATAACCCATCCCCATCGGATGGGAAGGGGAGGAAGTCCCTTTCTTGAATCGGTGCACCGACGCGTTCAAGAAAACGAGCCAGCCGGCTTCTGAATACAGGCACGGTGAATTGCTCGGCATGGCGGCGAATCGTTGTGGACGACCAGTCGATGCGCTCGAACTTCTCTATTGCCTCCATGAGAGACTCCGGACTCTGCTCATCGAAGAAGACGCCGGTCTCACCGTCAAGAACCGTCTCAGTCGCGCCGCCAGCCCGATAGGCAATCGTCGGTCGGCCTGCCGCGGCAACTTCAAGAGGGGCCATGCCGAAATCTTCCTCTCCTGGAAACAGCAGGGCGCGGCATCGAGCTGCAAGATGCGCGACTTCCCGGTCGGGTAGACGCCCAGCGAAGCGCACCGTTGGGCCGGCACTGGACTCGAGGGCTGCACGTTGTGGCCCGGTTCCAACGACAACGAGATTGCGCTTCAGTCGAGTACAGGCCTCGATCGCAAGATCGAGACGTTTGTACGACACCATCCGCGACAACACCATGTAGTAGTCCCCTACATCATCCGCTGTCTGAAATCGATCGACATCGATTGGAGGGTGAATGACCTCGGCGGTTCGCCCGTAAGCTCGCTGAATTCTCTCGGCAACCACCTTCGAGTTCGCAATGAAGTGGTCCGGCTGGCGCGACGCGCCGATGTCCCACTGCCGCAACAGCGTTGTCATGCCTTGTAGCGCGACCTTCATGGTCGCACTCATCGACTCCCGTTTCGAGTAGCCATCGAAGTTCCAGACCCAGCGCATTGGGGTATGGCAATAGCACACATGCATGGCATCGCGCGCCGCGGCAACCCCCTTCACGTACCCAGACGAGCTTGAAAGGACGAGATCGTAGTTTGAGAGATCGAGACTGCTTGCCGCAAATGGATAAAGAAGGAAATAGAGCCTGTAGTATCTGCGGATTCCAGGCAGGCTCTGCATCCATGATGTTTTCACCTTCAGATCCCGCAATCGCTCCGGCATCTGATCTCGAAACGCCACGGTGGAGAAGAGAGAGGCACTCGGAAACATCTGGAACATCTCCTCGGCGACCTTCTCGGCTCCGCCCAACTGGGTGAAGTAATCATGAACAACTGCAATTCTCATAAACCACCTAAAGGATTCAAGGCCTTAACAATGCTCAGAGAGCTCCCGACCGCTTGAAGACGGCAGGCACTGTCCGAGCGAGGATTTGCAGATCGAGGTGCAGCGACCAGTTTTCGATGTACTGAAAGTCGAGCGCGACCCATTGATCAAACGTCAGCGAGCTGCGCCCCGACACCTGCCAGATACCGGTAATGCCGGGCTTGACGCTGAAGCGCCGCATCAACGCCGCCTCACTGAAGAGCGATACATCTCGAACGCTCATCGGCCTCGGGCCGACGAGGGACATATCGCCCAGAACGACATTCCACAACTGAGGGAGTTCGTCCAGCGACGATCTGCGGAGGAACCCACCGATCCTGGTCACACGCGGGTCGTTCTTCATCTTGAAGATCGGCCCACGCGCTTCATTTTTGGCTTCAAGGCCTGCCATCAGATCCGGTGCATTCGCCACCATCGTCCGGAACTTGAACATACGGAAACGGCGGCGGCGAAAACCATAGCGATCTTGAACGAAGAAAATCGGCCCCTTGCTGTCGATCTTCACCGCGATCGCAACAGCCACGAAGACTGGAAGCAGTACGAGGATCCCAAGCGACGCCACAACGAAATCCACAATCCGCTTGAGAGTATTCTGCAAGCGATGAACCTCGTCGTGCGGGACGAGTTCAATAAAGGGCTCGGCGCGGCGTCTGAGGCTCGTAGAGTGGGCGAGCGTGTAAATATCGTTGAGGCAGAATACGCGTACGCCTGTCGATTCGGCAAGGGCCACAGCTCTCTGAGCCACCTCGTAACAGGAGCGAAGCGGAACCGCGATGATCAGTTCATCCACAACATGATGCAAAAGGTACTCGGATAGGCCATTGAGATCGGAGACATAGCGCGCCGCCAAATCCGGAGCCATCTCGTCGAGGCTACGATCATCGACAAATCCAACCAGCTCTCGATCGGTGCTTTGGCGCAGGCGTAACTCACGCCAGGCCTTGCTCGCCCGGGGGCCACTACCCAGGATCAGCACCCGCAATCTGCTTTCAGGTGAATAACCGTAGCGCATCCATGTAATGACGAATTGCGCAACCTCGTACAGAAGTAGAATGCTGAAGAATTGAATTACAACCTTGAGAATTGGTTCGGCAGCGTTTCGACCCACCAAATAGCACCCCAGCACCAATGTCATCACTGAGGCTCGACGGAATGCGCCCACCGATTCGGTCCAAACACTGCCTGCCCTCTTTCCATGTCCGTTTCGAAAACGCGATGCGAGTGTCGCCCTAAAGAGCGCAAACATTACGAGGAATGCAGTATTGAGGACCGTAATACGTAACGCAAGAAAGTCGTGAATGCTTGAACCTGTCAGGTGGTCACTGTTCGATGTGACAACCGACAGTACCGCCAGGAACAACACGACGAGACTATCCAAATAGAGCGACATGGGGATGTATCACTCCCTTTCTCGAATGAAATGTATCTCTCGCTCAGCGTTCAGAGTCGACAAAGCGCTTTCACACCGCGAGGCAAGGCATCGAGCAGATGAATCGCGGCCGAGGTCCGCTCAGCTCTTCAAGTTGACCTGAGTACCTTGAATGCGGACCCGTCATCGCCGTCAGGCTGCGACGAAGTACATATTCTGCGCGATCTATCTCTATCTTCCTTTTTTATGACCGCACGCGCGAGACGGTCCGTGCTCACTACCGCTCCTTTATTTAGATGCAGATTCTCGAGACTGAGGCCATCTCCCTTCGAGATTGTTTGCATAACCGCGGCTAACATCTTGCACACGATCCAGCTTCCGCTTCAGTTATGCGTCGGAGTTGCTCTGCAGCGATGCATCGGGCTCGGTGGATTCATGTGCGGAACTCGATTCACGCACAAGGACCGGGTAACGGTGTACAGTTTCAAACTCAAGAAGTCTTTCTTGCGGACTTTGCCGGCTGTTATGGACCAGAAAGACGATGAAGGACGCCAGCAGCAACCCAGAACCGACTGTCAGAACTCCGTCACGAAGCGGCCGCGGGCTCACTGGTATGGGCGAAAACGTAGGTCGCTGCGCCACAGCGACATTGAGAACCTGATGTTCATTCATCACTTCGGCCATCTGCGCTTCGTCGCGCTTTTGAAGATAGAGCTGGTAATTCTGATCCAGTTCGGCAACGCGGTGCTGCAGCGCGTCATACGCACCGGATTTATCCTCAATCGTCTTGAGCTTTCCGTTTAGATCCGCGATCTCTTCCTGCAGTTCTTTGCTTCGTCCTGCGAGAGCCGAGAGCCGTGCGTTGTTCTCGCTGAGGTCTTGCTGCGCCAATTGCCATGTTGGGTTGATATCGCTTGCAGTCTCCGCGGAATGAAACGTGAGGGTATCATGCAGAGCGCTGTTAGCCTGACGGATCTCACTGTCGGTCTGCTGAACGAGGCGATCGTCGGGCCGGTATTTTGTCAATAACTCAGCTCTGCGCTGCTCTAAATCATTCAGTTCTTTGTGCAATTGGTCGACGGACCCTGTGTCCGGTATCTCGGTCCGCCGCGTCGTCATTCGCTCCGGCGTGGACTTGATCTGCGCGATATCTCCGTGAATCTTGTCTCGGGTGAAAGCGAGGTCGGCATTGGCGGTCTGCAAGTCTGTTGTGGTTGCAAGGATCTGCTTCTGGAGCAGGTCTTCCTGGTCTGTGATCGACACCATCCCTTGCTTTTGCTGAAAGTCAGAGAGATCCTTCTGTGCCGCCTGCCACTGCGCCTTGTATTGATCAGCTTGCTGGGCGAACATTTGACCCAGGCCTGCGGGCTGTATCAGTCGCCGCTTTTCGTTCAGAAACGATGTGAGCAGGTGTGAAAGCTGCTGCGTCGATTGGTAAGGATCGGTCGTGGTCAATTGAACGGCAAGAAGATACGATCGGCGAACCGGTGTAACGCGAAGTTCTTTCCGCAGGGTACCCACTGCTTTCTCATGAAGCGCCAACTCCTGCTGGGTTCTCGGCTTCTTACTGAGCTGCCAATTTGGATCTACCACACCATCCAGCACGTCCGCACTCTTCAGGATCTCGGCCTCCGAGTTCAACTGCTCCTCGGTAACCTCCTGTACTGCTCCGGTGCTTTCGGTTTTGCCGGGGGAGATCGCGGGCGTGCTGCGCTCATTGGTTACGAGCAATTCCATTGTCGATGCGTATTTCTTGGGAGTCCCAAAGATGTAGACCCCGCCCAGGATCAGCACAGCGAGGAAAACTGAGAGAAACAGCTCTCGCTGTTCTCCGAGCACGTCGAGAAAACCCGTGATCGACATCTCGGGCTCTTGCTTTGGTGCGTACCTCTGAATGCGGCCCGCTGCGGGATCGAGAAGTTCCGGGCCTGTCTTATGGAAAGGTCTCTCAGCCGGAGATCTTTGCGCGATATCGGCAGGCGATGGCGTATAGAAATCCATTGTCCCTCATCTAGAGCGAACGATCGATCCGACTCGGACGACGCCGCTACATTGTTGTTTGCTGCGGCTACCAGGCCACGGCCATGGTTTGCACGTTGCGCCTGAACTTTTGGCGCGCCAACAGTCCGTAGGACACGCCGATGAGCGACCAGGTGAGGAATGCTATCGGACCATTGATCACGTTATTAAGAGGCGATTCCACAACGAGAGCCGCGAGACAACATTGCAGCCCAAGAAGTTGTGGCGACAGCTGGCCGGCCCTCACAGAGAACAGCGAGAACAAGATGATGCTCATCGCCGATGTAAACACCAGTGAGCCCGGGATCCCGAGACTTAACAGAGCCGCTACAATGCTGCTGTCGTTCTCGGCATCGCCCATTCCATTGTCGACACCGAGCCCGTTGCCGACCGGGGAATGTTCCAGCATGTCGACGACCTGTTCGTAAGTCGCTTTCCGGTCCAAGGCACTCTCGTCGTGCTGAAGATCGCCAAAGGTGGTGAATCGTGTGGAGAGAGCATCCGACACCTGGGGAATGGTCATGACCGCGACGATGCAGACGGCGCATCCGAGCGTTGCTACGACCGAGCGGATTCTCTCCTTCATCGACGCCCGAAGCGCATACACAAGGAACCCCGCCAGCAGCCCGACCCACGCGGAGCGCGAGAAGGATAGAGCAAGCGATGCTATGCCTGCGAGAAGAATCAAGTATTTCCACCAGTTCGCTAGTCCATAGGCCAGCAGAATTCCAACCATCAGAAAGGCTGCCAGGATCTGAGGAGAGTTCATGATGCTGAATACTCTCACCTCCATTGGTTCAGGCTTTCCGATGGTGACCATGTCGACCGTGCGCATCCACGCCGCATCCCAGGCCGGGATGGCGAAGTACTGATACAAACCGTACAAGCCCGCGACAAGTGTTCCGCCCAGCAGGGCGCGCTTGATGCCTTGGGCCAGTTCGGCAGCGTTCTGCCGCTCTGAAAACAGATACATTCCGAAGAAGAGCGGCGTGGCCCACATCAGCAAGCCAACTGCGGCGCTGGGCAGCTGCAGATGAATACAGGCGATGAAGGCTCCATATAGCACTGCGGCGAACGCATAGAAGAACGGTGAGCTTTCGCGGCTAACGATTCTTCTCCATCGCGCGAGAACGAGCAGGCACGAAAGGGAGAGAACAAGAAAGGGCGTGGAGATAATCGTCATCTCGCGCGCGCCTGATTCATAGTCCACGACGCGTCGGATGAACGGTGTCAAGAAGAGGAGCCAGGTTACGAATTCGAGGAAGAGCGCACCACTTCGTCTGAGGGTGGAGAAACCGAGCACGATGCATCCTGCCGGATAGAGGATCGATAGAACCTTGGCGGCCGGCGAGAACATGACTACGCTGACGATGAGACCAAAGGCAACGATCAGCCTTCGCTCCTTTAGAGCCTCGCGTAGCGTCATGACGGTTTCGCTGAAAGTCTGGCCCATCAATTCTTTCTGCTCCTCTTCCTATTGCTCTGACACCCGAGTGGTTCTGTCGTGAAGTGAGCACTCTAGGCGCAATAGTGTGCCTCAAGCTGATCGACGATGCGGTCCCAATGAAACCGCCGAGACCAGTTCTGCCCCGCGCTGCCGAGCGCGGCTCTCGTCTCGGGGGATGCTCCCAGGCGCTGAATTGCCTCGCAGAGCTGCTGCTCGTCGTCTGGAGAAATCAAGAGCCCTGTATCTGGCGGAACAATCTCCGGAATTCCTCCGACTCGAGTGCCTATCACAGGGACGCTATAGCGCATCGCCTCGATATAGGGCATCCCAAAGCCCTCATATCGGGAAGGCATGGCAAAGACATCTGCGGAAGCATATTCCCTCTCAAGGTCCGACTCATCGACGATTCCGACAATGCGAACGGCTGAACCAAATCTAGCCTCGAGCTGCAAACGCTTCTCATCACTGATGCGACCGACTACCGTGAGTACCCACTCCGGGCGCCGTACACGCGCAAATGCGCTTTCGAGGAGATCAAACCCTTTGCGACGGTCCTCCACTCTTCCCACGAAGAGGATATTCAAAGGAGTTGGCCATACTCTGGTTGGATGCAGATTCTCAGCCGGAAGGACCCCGTTGGGAAGAACATCGAGCTGATCTCTGTGAACATTTGGATACTCCCGCGCAAAAGGGTCAAAATCTGCTGAGGTCAAATGAAAGATGCGGGACGCCACACTCAATGGCAAATGGTTCAACTTATGAATCAATGCCGTGTGCCAGCGTGGAAGAGAAAGGCAATCGGGGTGGTAGTGCGCCGAATAGAAGAATTTTTGATTGCGTCTCCGCACATATCGCGCTGCAACGTGAGCCCATGCGGGCGCGGCGATGTTGTGAACGTGCACGACGTCCGGAGAGAGTCGATTCAACAGAGATGTCACGCCGGATAACAGGAAGCCACTATTGCTCAGATAGAAGAAGAGACGAGACGGGGAGCGCAAGATGATACGGACTCTGTGAATTGTGAATCCATCCTGTTGCTCCACTTCGGGTAGATCCTCAAACTGGCCCGTTGGAAAGCGCCGGTTGCTCGTAATGACGTGCACATCATGGCCCCTTCGCGCGAGGTAACGCGCGTGGTACCACATGACTTTCTCGACTCCAAACATCTGCGGAAGAAAGAATGGCCCCAGAATTGCAACTTTCATAGAACCTCCTGCACCACGATCGAGCTCGCCTGGCCGTCTTCTCTGTGTTTACCCGCTCGATGCCTGGATCTCTGCGGGCTCCGATTGCCGCGACCTGGCAGTTTTGCAACTAACCATTCATACGGTGCTCTATGAACTCGGATAGTGAAATTAGGTCTCTCACTGGGCTTCGCGGGATTGCTGCACTCTATGTCGTCGTATTCCATTTTTTTATTGGACTGCAATTTACCAATCCGTTCACGATTCTTCTCGCTCATGGGTACCTCGCGGTCGATGTGTTTTTCGTACTTAGCGGGTTTGTCATGACGCTCACATATCATCACTTATTCGAAGATGGCTATTCGCTTCCGGGCAATCTTCGCTTTCTGGCAAAGCGACTCGCCCGCGTCTATCCTCTCTATTTCGTCGGCTCCATCTGCGCTCTGTTCCTTATTCGGTTGGGCCTTCTCGAACCTCCGCATTTGAAGCTGAGCCTTGCCTTTGTCTGGAACCTGCTCATGGTGCAAGCATGGGGCCTTACCGAGAGTCTTGACGGGCCAGGTTGGTCAATCAGCGCCGAGTGGGCAGCCTACCTTTTGTTTCCTGTTCTTCTGCTCGTTTTTATCGAAAGTCGCCCGGGAAGGTGGCTGGGCGCGCTGCTAAGTATCGGCGCACTCATCTTTCTGGTCCACATGCCCGAAGCCCACGCTCACGCCATAACCTCGGCGGCCATCTTCGACATTCATGACTCACGTTATGCACTGCCTGTCCTCCGCTGTGTTTCGGAGTTTATTCTTGGGATGCTTGCGTACAAAATATCAACCATGCCGGTTGGGCTCCGTTTCGCCCAGCGCGCCAAAATACATGATGTGCTGGCAGTTGCAATCGTTGTGCTCCTGACTCGACCTTCGACCGATCTCCTTATACCCTGTTTGATTCCCCTACTCCTTGTGGGGTTAGCTTCCGGACACTCAGTCACGGCCCGGATACTCAGTTCAGGACCACTGGAGACGGCAGGACGTTACTCCTACAGCATCTACATGATTCACACGCTCCTCTATGGCCTACTGGGCTGGATTCACCGCAGTGTCAACTCGCTTGGCCTACACCATGGACAGACATTCGGCGCCTTTGCCGGCATGGTCATGACGATTCCGCTGGCCGCATTGGCATATCACCTCATCGAACGGCCCGGAAGGTCGTTCATACGCAATCTCCTCGACTCGCAAAAGAAATCACCAGGCTTGCTCCCGGCTCTGACAATGGCGCCGCTTTCGTTTGAAGCTGCGAATCCCCTACCCACAGTTCTTGCCGAGCCACTCATTTCCAGCCAAGGCACTCAGGATGGCAATCTTTGATTTCGATACAGTGGTGTTCTCAACGTGGTGGCTGCTTTAGGACGTGAGACGAGTCGCAGCACACTTAAGCGGTCGTTCACATGGATGGTGAATGACGAAGGCGCACCCGTAACCGCTTCGTCCGAGGTTGTGCCATCATCCTTAAAGGCGATGACATGTTTTACACCGAAGTGATTTTCGAGGAGCACCTGGACGCTCTGCGCAGGCACCTCGATCTTCCTCTGGGCCACGGTATCGTAACCCGGCTTTTCAAGCCATAGAATGAGAACGTATGAGCCGTCCGACTTTTGCAGCAACGTGTGGCACAAAGAAGAATCGCCGCCAACGAGCGTGAGCCCCACACTTCGCGCCGTGAAGTCCGCGGAGGAATCGCGCAGAAGCAGGATGAGGTTTCTGAGAGCGGTGTATGCCGGCTTTTCACTTAGATCATGGCGTAACAGTCCGTAACCGCTTCCAGGGAACTCGTCGAGCAACTCATAGATAAACGTGCGCGGTATCCCATGATTCCAAGCGAGAAACAAGGTACGAACCAGATAAGTCGCTTCAACGTCCAAGGGAATCGTTCCGGCACGCTGGGGACGGTCGAACGCCTCGTAGCCAGTTTCCGTAATTAGACTTGGTGCGCCTGGAGCGTTGACCTTCGATTGATCGATCCACCAGTCAAAGCTGCCATAGCGATGGCCTTCAGCATCGCCTGCTCCCCAGCCGTCCGTTCCCGGATTCCGCCCACCGAAATAGACATGCAAGTTATTAAATGCCACCCATTGCGCGATGGATCCAGTCGATTGATAGGCTTCTGCCCTCGTGAACGATGGACCAATCAAGGGTACCTGTAGGTCATGCGCCGCGCTTGCCAGAGCGGGAAGCATGGCCGTGGCACGCGCAATTCCCCGCGCGCCGCCTCCACCGCAATTCGTGCCGGCGTCACACTCATTCGGGGCTTCGATCGCTTCGACATCGGTTGCGGCGCGTGCCGCACGAACGATGGCGTCGGGGGTAAGCCCTTCCGCCGCCTTAACGCCACACGTGCAACGGATGCCTGCGGCAGCGAACTGGCGATGGTTCGGCACAAAGGTCGAGGACATGGGCAGCGCATCGCGCACGTGACGAACTCCAAGGCGGACTAACTCACTTCGCACGCGGTTCCACTGCGCATAAGGTGTGTCGACGTAGTTGATGTGGGTCTGGATGCCGATCGAATCCACGAACGCTGCCGCCGGCGTCGCCTGCACCATATGAAGGCTCTTTTGCGCCAGTGACGGCTGCACCGGCAGCAAGGCCGCAATCATCCATCTGAGGGCGTCTCCGAGATGCCTTCCCGCGGCGCCGCGACGGAGGGCCCTAGGTGAATTGCTCAACGGGGTCCTCCAGCCATGGACAACCGTTCTCGGGCCAATTCGGCCGCACGCACACGAAGAAGCCGCTTCGACAACTCCACATGGCGTGCCACAAAACTTCGCGAATTCACATCGCCCTCTTTCATTCGCATGAGAGCCCGACTCGCCTTGGAGCGTCGGGCATCGGCGTCCGCAAACAACCCATCGATTGCGCCATGAATGGCTGAAGGATCTTTGAGTGGCACATAGGTCATCTCATCCGGGGAAAAGTAGCTGTGCAGCCCGCCGGCATCCGTGCAGATCACTGGGATGCCGCAGAGTACCGCCTCCTGGATCACCGTGAGGCCCGATGCGTGATAGTTGTCCATGAGAGGAACGATCACACAATCCGCCCAATTGAGGAGCGCCAGCAACTCGTCGCTTGTCGAACTCCTTTCGAGGACTGCGTTTTCGACATCTTTGAGTAGCCCGTCGATCTTCGCTTCCGTAACCAACTTCGCCAAATACCCGGGACGATTCCGAATGGCGGCGATGAGCGTGGGCCAGTCGCGATGTCGGTCGTTGCCCATTGCGAGGAGCCGAATCGGCGCATGCTCAGCACGATCAATCACAGCCAGAGACTGGTCCGCTCGAATCCCGTACTTCACCAATTCGACTTGCACGCTTGGGAAGAGCTCGCGAGCCCGTGCGACTGCTGAAGGAGAGTGAAAGGTGAGAACATCCGCATTGCGAATCAAGATTCGGTAGAAGGCTCGTCGAAGGGGTGAATACGACTCCCAGGAATCGATGAGCCAGACTGTCTGGGCGAGTACCTTCACTCTTTTGGCCACGCCAGGGTTGCATTGGCGGATGAGCAGAACCGCCAGAGCCTGCGATTCTGTATGAGTCCACACCACATCTGCGGCGAACATGGGTCGACGATTGCGCCAGGCGTGAATCAAATCGAATCCGAGGACTGCTCGCACGGCCAGCCGAAGCCAGCGACTGACGCTGCTCTCCGGCTGATCCTCCGACTGTTCGACGACGCATCCCATGCTTTCTGCTTGGCGGTATCCGTAGGGATCATCGTGGTTAATGCCAACGATTTCTCCTCGATCCCAGCGCTGCTTCCATGCGGTTCGACCAAACCCTCGCGCCAGATGAACGAAGATGCGAATCCTAGTGTCAGTGTTCATATATGCAGTCATGAGCCCTCGTGGATCGCCGGCGAAATCGGTTCGCCCAGTGAGACTCCTGCATCGCTTCGATGCTTTCTGTTCCTTTCTTGGGCGGTGGTCTTGGAACGTGCAGCGAGGATGAACAACGCCATCCAACTCATTAGTCCGAGGGCTCCGTCGGTGATAAGGGAAGCCCATGCCGCTCCATGCCACGAGAACCGAGGGATTAAGTAGAGGTTCAATAAGCAATTGCCGACTGCGGCCGCGGATTGGCATACCAAGCGGAACTTTTGATCGCCGGCGCCTGAAAGTGCATCGCCCGCGCTCAAACTGAAGCAACGAAAGACCGGAATGAGACACAACCAGCGCAGAGCGTCGACTGCCTCGCGGTAAGAGCTGCCTGCCAGGCGTGGAAGGACGGGGGCGCACAGAAACATCCCGGCGACAACAATCACTCCAGGAATGAGCGTGCGCTTCAACAAGGTTCGTGCCATGGGCAGGACCGCAGCAGCCCCGTTGACACCCGCCTGGAAGAATCGCGGAAATGCGGCTCCGACCAAGGACAATATCGGCATAGTCCCGATATTCACTACGCGGTAGGCCATGGAGTAGATGCCGTTTGCCTGCAGCATCCCGTAGTGCGACAGAATCACTTTATCGAGATCGTTGTAGACCGAAGTTGTGGACCCCGAGATCGCGAACACAAACCCTTCTCCGGATCGTTTCAAGAGAAGAGATGGAGAGAATGATGGGATGCCGTAACGTCGGGTGACAGCTACAACAGCCACCACTGCGACGGTGATGGAAATGAGAAGGGATGCGAGCGCCCACTGCCAAGCATATGCGTGTCCATAGCGCACGAGCATAACGAGAGCGAACAGAAGCCGCAGCACGCTCGTCAACAGCGTGAATGTCGCGGTGACCCGCATCTTCTCGAATGTCTGAAAAACCATGCTTGCGCACACAGTTACCTGCACAAACACGCATTCGCTCAAAGCCAGCAAGATGAGAACCCGCAGGCTGTCTCGATGGATCAGCCACGGGCCAACGAGCCAAAGCAGGGCAACCAATAGCCCCCCGGTCAAGAGAACCGAGAGGAGCGCATTTCCCCAATAGTGACATGACTGACTACGATCCGCGCTCACGTAGCGCATGAAGAGTTGGCCTGCGCCCATCGATCCGTATTGGCTCACGATGGTTACGAGCGCGACCGCCCCGGAAAGAAGTCCGTACTCAGAGCTTCGCAGCAGACGCGCAAGCACGATGAAAGACAAGGCCTGAGCTACAAAGGAAAGCCCTTGGCCGGCGAAGAGCCAACCGGCATTCCGCAACAGGAGGCTTTGCCTTGCCCGCT
>Ga0335069_10009086_pt1 | contig 14176 bp, 14 predicted proteins | sample Lox_Sample_11_FD_206714 | JGI IMG/M metagenome (GOLD analysis project Ga0335069, IMG submission 206714) | Soil microbial communities from Loxahatchee National Wildlife Refuge, Florida, United States - Lox_Sample_1.1 | ecosystem: Environmental > Terrestrial > Soil > Wetlands | place: USA... | reverse complement strand
CATGCTCGTCATGGCCGGAAAGCCTATCGGAGCCCGCACGGGTTACCCTCACCTGTACTCGATCGCCGCCCGCCCACGAGGAATTGGAAACCCGAGGTGCTTGCCCGACATCTCCTGCGTGGGCTTCGGCGTTCGTCCTGTGCGGCGCTGGCGGGCGCGCTCACGATCGGGCTCGGCGGCTGCGGCAACACCGACTCCTGGGTCGACGCCTCGGCCGCGCAGGGCTGGGCCGCCCAATACGGCGACGCCGCCAACAGCAGCTACACCGCGACGGGCGGCGCGACCAAGCTGTCGCTGCAGTGGACGCGAGCGGTCAAGGGCAGCCTGGCGGCCGGGCCGGCGCTCAGCGCGCGCAGCTATCTCGCGCTGAACGCCCAGACCTCGGCCGGGTGTTCGCTGATGGAGTGGCAGAACGACGACAACGGCCGCCAGCGCTGGTGTGTCCGGCTGGTTCAGGGTGGGGGCTTCGCGGGCCCGTTGTTCGACGGCTTCGACAACCTCTACGTCGGGCAACCGGGGGCCCTCCTGTCGTTTCCGGTGACCCAGTGGACCCGATGGCGGCAGCCGGTCATCGGAATGCCCACCACCCCAAGGTTTCTCGGGCACGGCCAGCTGCTCGTCGCCACGCATTTGGGACAGGTCATGGCCTTCGACTCCCACCGCGGCGAGGTGGCCGGCAGCCCACTCGACCTGGTGGACGGCGTCGACCCGACCGATGCGACCCGCGGGTTGGCCGATTGCGCCCCCGCCCGGCAGGGCTGCCCGGTCGCGGCCGCGCCGGCCTATTCCGCGGGCACCGGGATCGTGGTGCTGGGCGTCTGGCAGCCGGGCGCCCCGGCGGCGGGGCTGGTCGGGCTGAAGTACCACGCGGGCCAGCCCCCGCTGCTCAGCCGGGAATGGACGAGCGACGCCGTGGGCGCCGGCGTCATCGCCAGCCCGGTGTTGTCCGCCGACGGGTCGACCGTGTACGTCAACGGCCGCGACCAACGGCTGTGGGCGTTGCACGCCGCCGACGGGAAGGCCAAATGGTCGGCGCCGCTGGGCTTTTTGGCGCAGACGCCGCCCGCGGTCACCCCGCAGGGGCTGATCGTGTCGGGCGGCGGGCCCGACACCCGGCTCGCGGCGTTCAAGGACGCCGGCGACCACGCCGACGCCGTCTGGCGCCGCGACGACGTCATGCCGCTGTCGTCATCGAGCCTGGCCGGCGGCGGCGTCGGTTACGCGGTGGTCGGCGGTCCGGTCGCCGACGGCGCGCCCGGCATGTCGGTGCTGGTCTTCGACCCGGCCAACGGTCACACCGTCAACAGCTATCCGCTGCCCGCGGCGACCGGCTATCCCGTCGGCGTGGCGGTCGGTAACGATCGCCGGGTGGTGGCCGCCACCAGCGACGGCCAGGTGTTCAGTTTCGGGCCGGCCTGAAGGCCCGCATGAGCACGCGCGGCCGGCCCGCGGACATCGCCGCGACCCTCGTCCTGCTGATCGTCCACGGGCTCTTGCTGGGGGCGACGGCGGTGCTGCTGGGCCGGCTCGAGTTTGAGGTGGTCGCCACCTAGATCGATGGTGGCGACCCGCCACGCCCGGCTCCGCCGCGCTCGCGATCGCCATCTAGATCGCCAGCGGCGGAATGGCATTGCGGGGCACCTGCGCCTGGGCGGGGCCGGCGAACGCCGGGAGCATCTCACCCGGGGCGAAGTAGAAGATCAGCTGGTCGTCGGTGATGGCGAAGTTCTGATAATGCGACGGGTCAAGCCCGTTCGACGGCAATATCGCCGCCCCGAACGGGTTTTGGCGGTTCAGGTCGCGCTGCACGATCGGGAAGATGCTGTCCAACGGGGTCGTGCCCGGCGCGAACAGGTTGTCGAAGGTGATGGGCTGCTTGCTCCCGAGGTTGTAGTTGAAGGCCTTGTACCAGGTGGATGTGCGTGACCCGCCGACGTCCTGGAAGAACTTCAGCACGACGCTGCGGGTGTTGTGCGGCGGCTGGCCGGAGGTGTGCTGCTCGGTGGTGGCTTCCATCTGGTAGGGCTGGTCGCGCGGCCCGGATCCCTGCGCGACGTTGATGAACCCGTCGCGGTTCTGCGTGATGTAGTCGGTCAGCGCCTGCTCGTCGGGATAGTCGGCGGGAAACGTCATGTTGAGCATGTACGTGGGGCCGGTGGCGTGCAGGCGACACATCTGCCCGGCCTCGAGGGTGCCGCCCAGGGCGGCGCACGACGGCGGCTCGGCGGCCGACCGAGGCGCCGCCGGCCAGGCCAGCATCACCGCGGCGGACAGCACCGCGGCCGCTGTCGGGTAACGCATCGTCGAATGTCCTCGCAGATGAAAGGGCGGGGCGCCTACCAGCATGACCGCAGCCAGCCTACCCGCGCGTTATCGCGAGGGACGGCACACGAAGGCCACCGCACGACCGCCGGCCCCGGAGCCGATGCGGGTGATGACGACCGACAGCGGTCGGTCGCCGCGCGGCCGCAGCCGTCCGCGCAGCGCGTCGGGATCCACCCGCACGCCGCGGACCAGGATCTCCAGCGCCCCACAGTCCAGCGCGGCCAGCGCCCGCCGCAGCCGGCGCTCGTCGAACGCCAGCTGCTCGAGCACCTCGAAGCCGCGCACGCCGGGCGGCAGCCGATCCCCGCACAGGTAGGCGATGTCGGGGTCGAGTTGCCACAGCCCGTGGCGCGCGCCGTAGTGGCGCACCAGGCCGGCCCGGACCACGGCGCCGTCGGGGTCGACGATCCAGCGCCCGGCCGGCCGCACCGGGCACTCGTCCGGTTCGGTGTCGGTGATCTGCTCGCCGCGATCCAGCACGCTCGCCCGCCGCCGCACACCCGGCCCCGACAGCCCGGCCGACCACAGGCACGCCTCCCGGACCGACCCGCGATACGACGTCACCTCGATCTCGCCGCCGAAACCGAGGCGTCGCACGTGATCGAAATCGATTCCGGGGGAACACTTTACGGCGAACTCGCGGTCGCGGTAGGCGTCGATCAACCGACCCAGGCCGGGCTGGTAGTCGTCGACGTGGAAGCGCCGCCGCCCGCCGCTGCGGCGCCCCGGGTCGACGACGACCACCGCGTCGCGCGTCACCGGGTGCAGCGCATCGGCGCGGCAGAGGCCGGCGCCCGCCCCGAGGTTGTGGCGGGCCATCGCCAGCCGAACCGGGTCGATGTCGCTGCCCACCGCCCGGATCCCGAAGCCGCGCAGCGCGGCCAATTCGGTGCCGATCGAGCAGCTCGCGTCGTGCACCAAGACGTCTGGGCGTCCCGCCCCGATTGCGAGCCGGCCGGCCCGGTGCAGGGCCACCGGCGCGGCGGTGGCCTGCTGCAGCGCCTCGTCGGTGAACAGCCACTGCGACACGTCACCGAACTCGCCCAGTTTCTCCGGGGCGCGGCGGCGCAGCAGCGTCGTCTCCACCAGCGCCGCCGCCCGATCCCCGAACCGGGCGCGCGCGGCGCCGACGTCGGCGATGCGGGTGGCTTCGGTCAGCTGGAGTTCGCCGACGAACGCCAGCGCCGCGGCGCCCGACTCCGACCGCAGGTAGCTGACGTCGTCGGCGGTGAAGCGATAACCCGCACTCAGGAGGGTTTGACCCCGGTGACCATCACGTTGTAGAACCAGCCCTTCGGCACCAGGTGCCGCGACACGTTGGCATCCACCCAGCTCAGCGCCTTCCACCCGGTGAAGGCGAACTTCGCCCAGCCCCAGCCCAGGCGCCCCGGCGGTACCGCGCATTCGAACGTGCGAAGCGGCCAGCCCAGCATCGCGGCGGTGAATTCTATGGTGGCGGTGCGCACCTCGACCGCGCCGGCGTTGGCGGCCATCCGCTCCAGGTCTCGGGGCGCGAAGGTGTGCAGGTCGACGAGCGCCTCCAGCGCCGCGGCGCGCGAGGACTCGTTTAGCTCCGCCTGCGGGCGCCGCCAGCCGCCCAGGCCCGGCAACTTCGTGGCATTGGTGACGATCCGCCAGGTCAGGGTGGACAGCGTGCGGGCGTATCCGTCACCGACGGTGGTCGGCTCGCCGCAGAAAACGAACCGCCCGCCGGGACGCAGCACCCGGATCGCCTCGCGCAGCGACAGCTCGACGTCGGGGATGTGATGCAGCACGGCGTGCCCGACCACCAGGTCGAACGTGTTGTCCTCGTACGGGATGCCCTCGGCGTCGGCCACGCGGCCGTCGATGTCCAGCCCGAGCGCCTGCCCGTTGCGGGTGGCGACCTTGACCATGCCGGGCGACAGGTCGGTGACCGACCCGCGCCGGGCGACGCCCGACTGGATCAGGTTGAGCAGGAAAAAGCCCGTCCCACAACCCAATTCGAGGGCGCGGTCATAGGGCAGCTCGTCGACGGCGTCATCGGGCACGATGCCGTCGAAGCAATCCCTGGCGTAGTCGATGCAGCGCTGGTCGTAGGAGATCGACCACTTCTCGTCGTAGGTCTCGGCCTCCCAGTCGTGGTAGAGCACCTGGGCGAGCTTGCTGTCGTGCCGCGCCGCTTCCACCTGCTCGGCGGTGGCGTGCGGGTTGGGAGCGGCGTCGGTCGAACTCGTCGTCATGCAGGGCAGCCTAATCGGCTCCCGGCGGCGGACCGAAAACGGCATTGATTCCCGCCTTGGCGGCGGCCAGGGCGCCCCGCGGCCCCTCCAGGAAGCGGCGCGCCCACGCCGCGGCGGCGTCGTACACGTCGTCGGGGGCGACCATCTCGTCGATCAGCCCCAGCGCCAGGGCCTCCTCGGCGTCGAAGAAGCGCCCGCTGAACACCAGCTCCTTGGCCCTGCTCGCCCCGGCGATGCGGGCCAGGTGCGCCATTCCCCCGCCGCCCGGGACGAGCCCGGCCAGGATCTCGGTGGCGCCGAACTTCACGTTGTCGCCGCTGACCCGCCAGTCGGCGGCCAGCGCCAGGGTGAGGCCGGCGCCCAGCGCGTACCCGGTGATCGCGGCCACCGTCGGCTTGGGGATCGACGCCACGGCGTCGACGGCCTCGCGGCGCACCCGGGCCGCGGCATCGGCCTCCGTTGCGGTCAGCGTCTTGAGCTCGGGCATGTCGTCACCGGCGGAAAAGATTTCGTGGCCGCCGAAGAGGATCACGGCGGCGACATCGTCACGTCGCCCCAGTTCGTCTGCCGCGGAGACGATCTCGCGGTAGACCTGCCGGGTCATCGCGTTGGTGGGCGGCCGCGCTACGAGCAGCATGGCCAGGCCGGCGTCCCGCGACCCGTCGCTGACCACGACACTGACGAACTCCCTCAATGCCGCCACCCCATCCCGCCCGCCTCGCGGGCCTGGTGGTAGCGGTCGGAGTCGAAGAACTCGAAAACCCAGTTGTCGCCCTGGATCTCGAGGTGCGGCTGCACCGTGACGATCTGACGCTCGACGGCCAGCACGTCGGCGACGGTGCGACCGGCCAGCGAGTCCAGCTGCGTCCAGGTCGGCGGCAGCAGGAAGCAGCGGCCGGCCGCGAAGTCGTCGATGGCGGCCTGCGGCGTCGTCCAGCCGGCGCGGTCGGACTCGGTGTTCTGCCCGTCGGCCCGCTGTCCCTCCGGCAGGGCCCCCACAAAGAAATAGGTGTCGTAGCGGCGGGTGCGCTCGGCCTCCGGGGTGACCCAGTTGGCCCACGGCCGCAGCAGGTCGGAGCGCAGCTCCAGGTTTTCGCCGCGCAGGAAGTCCGCGAAGGACAGCGTCCCCTCCGCCAGCGCGCGGCGCGCGTCGCCGTACACCGAGGCGTCGCCGACGATGCCGTCCGGGTCCCCGGCCGGCCCGGCGAAGAGCACGCCGGATTCCTCGAACGTCTCCCGGGCGGCGGCGCAGACCAGCGCCTCGGCCAGGTCGGGCTCGACGCCGAACCGCTGCGCCCACCACTGCGGCGGCGGCCCGGCCCAAGCGATATCGGCGTTGCGGTCGCGGTCGTCGACGCCGCCGCCGGGGAACACCATCGTCCCGGCAGCGAACTCCATCCGGGCGTGCCGGCGCATCAGGAACACCGCCAACCCGGTCTTTGAGCCCTCCGGCTCATCGCGGACCAGCATCACGGTCGCGGCCGGCCGGGGCACCAGGGGTGGCGGGTCCTGCGGTGCGGTCATAGTTGCCTCCGGTGGGCTGCGCGGGTGCGAACTCGGCGGGCGAAATACCGCCCGTCGACGACGTCCAGGGCGATGGACTGGCCGAACGCGGCCGACAGGTTCTCGGCGGTCAGCACGTCGGGCAGCAGGCCGGCGGCGACCACCTTGGCCTCCGACAGCAGCATGCAGTGGCTGAAGCCGGGCGGAACCTCCTCCACGTGGTGCGTGACCAGCACCAGCGCGGGCGCATCGGGGTCGGCGGCCAGGTCGGCCAGCCGGGCCACCAGCTCCTCCCGGCCGCCCAGGTCCAGGCCGGCGGCGGGTTCGTCGAGCAGCAGCAGCTCCGGGTCGGTCATCAACGCGCGCGCGATCAGCACGCGCTTGCGCTCCCCCTCCGACAGCGTGCCGTACGTGCGGTCCGCGAGGTGTTCGGCGCCAAGGCTTTCCAGCATGTCGAGCGCGCGTTGGTAGTCGACGTCCTCGTAGCGCTCCCGCCACCGACCCAGCACCGCGTAGCCCGCCGACACCACGAGGTCGCGCACAAGTTCGTCGCCGGGCACGCGCTGCGCCAGGGCCGACGAACTCAGGCCGATCCGCGAACGCAACTCGGAAACGTCGACCCGGCCCAGCCGCTCGCCGAGTACGAACGCCACCCCCGACGACGGGTGCTCGGTGGCCGCGGCGATGCGCAGCAACGACGTCTTGCCGGCACCGTTGGGCCCGATGATCACCCAGCGTTCGTCGAGTTCCACCGCCCAATCCAGCGGTCCGACCAGGACGCGTCCGTCGCGCTGCAGCGACACGTTCCTGAAGTCGATCAGCAGATCGGGGTCGGCTGCCTCACTTCCGCTTTCGGGCACCCGACCATCGTGCCGTACCGGGCGCGCACCTAATCCGGCGGGATCTCCACGCGGCGCAGCTGGCCGTCGACCGCGTCGGCGGCCTCGATCTCCCCGCGCGTCACGCCGAGCAGAAACAGGACGGTGTCCAGATAGGGGTGGCTCAACGACGCGTCGGCGACCGCACGCAACGCCGGCTTGGCGTTGAACGCCACGCCCAGCCCCGCCGCGGCCAGCATGTCGATGTCGTTGGCGCCGTCGCCGACCGCGACGGTCTGCGCCATCGGCACCCCGGCCTGCTCGGCGAATTCCCGAAGGGCCGCCGCCTTGCCGGCCCGATCGACGATCGGCCCGACGACGCGGCCGGTGAGCTTCCCGTCGATGATCTCCAGCTCGTTGGCGGCGACGTAGTCCAGCATCAGCTCCCGCGCCAAAGGTTCGATGATCCGCCGGAACCCACCGGAGACCACGCCGCAGTGAAAACCCAAGCGCCGCAACGTTCGTATCGTTGTCCGGGCGCCGGGCATCAGTTCCAGCTGGTCGGCGACCTCGTCGATCACGGTCGCCGGCAGGCCCTCCAGCGTCGCCACCCGCTGCTCGAGCGACTGCGCGAAATCCAGCTCGCCGCGCATCGCCGCCTCGGTGATCGCGGCGACCGCTCCCTGCGCGCCCGCCCGGGCCGCCAGCATCTCGATGACCTCGCCCTGCACCAGCGTGGAATCGACGTCGAACACGACGAGCCTTTTGGCGCGCCGTTCCAGGCTGTACTCCTCGACCGCGACGTCGACGCCCTCGTCGGCGGCCACCCGGTTCAGCGCGTTCCGCAGCGCGCCGTCGGCCAACGGCGGCGCGGACACCCGCAGCTCCAGACCGGTGACGGGATAGTCGGAGACGCCGCGGATCAGGTCGATGTTGACGCCCAGCGCCGCCAGCTCGCGGGCCACCGCGCCAAACGCCCGGGCGGTGATCGGCCGGCCGAGCACGAAGACGGTGTGGGTCGACGGGTCCCGGATGATCGGCACGTCGTCGCTGCGCTCGATGTCGACGTCCAGGCCCAGCCCGCGGACGGCGGATTCGACGTCACCGCGCAACAGGCCGCCGTCGGCGACCTCCGGCGGACAGCACAGCAGCACGCCCAGCGTGAGGCGCCCGCGGATCACCACCTGTTCGACGTTGAGCAACTCCACCCCGTACCGTGACAGCACCTCGAAGAGCGCCGACGTCACGCCTGGCTGATCCACGCCGGTGACGGTGATCAGCACCGACACCTTGAGTGGCGAGTTCACTCCCGGCAGCCGCCGCTACTGCTCAGCGGTCGAGCGATCGGGTTCAGTCCGCGGGCCGAATCCCTTCGGCGACTCGAGCGCCGTCGCGTGGCGCCCGACGTGCGCCTCGGCGCGCAGCCGTTCCACCATGTGCGGGTAGTGCAACTCGAAAGCCGGTCGCTCCGAACGGATCCGGGGCAGCTCGGTGAAGTTGTGCCGCGGCGGCGGGCAGCTGGTCGCCCACTCCAGCGAGTTGCCGTAGCCCCACGGGTCATCGACGGTCACGATCTCGCCGTAGCGCCAGCTCTTGAAGACGTTCCACACGAACGGGAACATCGACGCACCCAGGATGAAGGCGCCGATCGTCGAGATCACGTTCAGGCCCTGGAAGCCGTCGGTGGGCAGGTAGTCGGCGTAGCGGCGCGGCATGCCCATGTCGCCCAGCCAGTGCTGCACCAGGAACGTGGTGTGGAAGCCGATGAACGTCAGCCAGAAGTGCAACTTGCCCAGCCGCTCGTCCAGCAGCCGGCCGGTCATCTTCGGGAACCAGAAGTAGATGCCGGCGAACGTGGAGAACACGATCGTGCCGAACAGCACGTAGTGGAAGTGCGCGACGACGAAGTAGGTGTCGCTGACGTGGAAGTCCAGCGGCGGGCTGGCCAGCAGCACGCCCGTCAGGCCGCCCAGCAGGAAGGTCACCATGAAGCCCAGCGTGAACAGCATCGGCGTCTCGAAGGTCAACTGGCCCTTCCACATCGTGCCGATCCAGTTGAAGAACTTGATCCCGGTCGGCACCGCGATCAGATACGTCATGAACGAAAAGAACGGCAGCAGAACGGCTCCCGTGGCGAACATGTGGTGCGCCCACACCGCGACCGACAGCGCGGCGATCGAGAGCGTCGCGTACACCAGCGTGGTGTAGCCGAAGACCGGCTTGCGGGCGAACACGGGGATGATTTCGGTGACGATCCCGAAGAACGGCAGCGCGATGATGTACACCTCGGGGTGGCCGAAGAACCAGAACAGGTGCTGCCACAAGATGACTCCGCCGTTGGCCGGGTCGTAGACGTGGGCACCCAGGTGGCGGTCGGCGGCCAGCCCGAACAGCGCCGCGGTCAGCAACGGGAAGGCGATCAGCACCAGGATGGACGTCACCAGGATGTTCCAGGTGAAGATCGGCATCCGGAACATCGTCATCCCGGGTGCGCGCATGCAGACCACCGTGGTGATCATGTTGACCGCGCCCAGGATGGTGCCGAGGCCGGCGACGGCCAGACCCATGATCCACAGGTCACCGCCGGCGCCGGGCGAGTGGATGGCATCGCTCAGCGGGGTGTAGGCGGTCCAGCCGAAGTCGGCCGCACCACCCGGCGTGATGAAACCGGCGGAGGCGAGCAGGGCGCCGAACAGGAACAGCCAGAACGAGAACGCGTTCAGCCGCGGGAAGGCGACGTCGGGCGCGCCGATCTGCAGCGGCAGCACCAGGTTGGCGAAGCCGAACACGATCGGGGTGGCATAGAACAGCAGCATGATCGTGCCGTGCATGGTGAACAGCTGGTTGAACTGCTCGTTCGACAGGAACTGCAGTCCCGGCGCCGCCAACTCGGTGCGCATGAACAGCGCCAGCAGCCCACCGAGGAAGAAGAAGATGAAGCAGGCGACGCAGTACATGATGCCGATCATCTTGTGATCGGTCGTGGTGATCAGCTTGTAGACAAGGTTCCCTTTGGGACCGGTCCGGGCCGGGTACGGACGGACGGCCTCGAGTTCTCCCAATGGGGGGGCTTCGGCTGTCAACAGCTCCTCCAAACATCGTCGGTCACGCCCGAACCCAGTATTGACTTCGAATCTTAGCCTCCGTACAACTCGTCGTCAGGGGCAGTCCTACAAACTGTCGTAAAAGGCTCCGAAGTCCCCGGATGTTAGCGTCGGACCCGTGCTGGGGAGCCGATCGATCAGGGCGGCAGCCGTTCTGACGGCAGCCGTCATGGCCTGCGCCGGATGCGGGTCGGGCGACTCGGGGACCACGGCCTCGACCCGGTCGCTGGTCACGCCCACCACCCAAATCGACGGGGCCGGGGTGCTGGGCAACGATCGCCGGCCGGACGAGTCCTGCGCGCGTGGAGCCGCGCCGGCCGATCCGGGGCCGCCGACGCGACAGGCCCGCAACGCCGCGGGCGTCACCCCCGACACGGTCGCGGTTCCCGCGGAGGCCCAGCGCATCGTGGTGCTCTCCGGCGACCAGCTCGACGCCCTGTGCGCGCTCGGCCTGCAATCGCGGGTGGTCGCCGCCGCGCTGCCCGACGGCGCCTCGAGCCAGCCCGCCTATCTGGGCAACGCGGTGCACGGCCTGCCCGGCGTCGGCACCCGCAGCAACCCCGACCTCGGCGGCATCGCCGCGGCCCACCCGGACCTGATCCTGGGGTCGGAAGGGCTGACCCCGAGGCTGTACCCCCGGCTCGCGGCGATCGCCCCCACGGTGTTCACGGCGGCACCCGGCGCGGCCTGGCGGGACAACCTGCGCGGCGTGGGGGCGGCAACCGCACGCGCCGCGGCGACCGACGCGCTGATCAACGGCTTCACCCAGCGGGCCACCCAGATCGGGACCAGCCACGACGCGTCCCACTTCCAGGCGTCGATCGTGCAGCTGACGACCAGCGCCATCCGGGTCTACGGCGCCAACAACTTCCCGGCCAGCGTGCTCGGCGCGGTCGGGGTGGACCGCCCGGCCGCCCAGCGGTTCACCGACAAGCCCTACATCGAGATTCCGGCCACCGACGCCGACCTTGCGAAGAACCCGGACCTCGCGGCCGCCGATGCCGACGTGGTCTACGTGTCGTGCGCCACCCCGGCCGCCGCGGACCGCGCCGCCGCCGTGCTGGACAGCAATCCGTGGCGCAAGCTGTCCGCCAATCACGACAACCGGGTCTACGTCGTCAACGACGAGGTGTGGCAGACCGGCGAGGGCTTGATCGCGGCCCGCGGCATCGTCGACGACCTGCGCCTGGTCAATGCCCCGATCAACTAGCCGTCATAAGCTGGCTTCGGCGCGCCACCCGGCAAGTGGCCCGAGAACATTACCTTAGCTAAACTTCTTGACGACGCAATCGAGATCAAAGAGGGATATTTCATGAGCACAGTTTCGGCGTACGCCGCCACCTCGGCGACGGCACCGCTGACCAAGACCACCATCGACCGTCGCGAACCCGGCCCGCACGACGTCGTCATCGACATCAGGTTCGCCGGGATCTGCCACTCGGACATCCACACCGTCAAAGCCGAATGGGGCCAACCGAATTACCCCGTTGTGCCCGGCCATGAGATCGCGGGCGTGGTCACCGAGGTGGGCTCCGACGTCACCAAGCACAAGGTGGGCGACCACGTCGGGGTGGGCTGCATGGTGAACTCGTGCGGTCAGTGCAGCAGCTGCAAGGCCGGCCTCGAGCAATACTGCAAGCCGGGGGCGACCTTCACCTACAACTCCATCGACAAGGACGGCACGCCGACGCAGGGCGGCTACAGCCAGGCCATCGTCGTGGACGAGAACTTCGTCGTGCGCATCCCCGACTCGCTGCCGCTGGACAAGGCGGCGCCGCTGCTGTGCGCCGGGATCACGCTGTTCTCCCCGCTGCGGCACTGGAAGGCCGGTGAGAACACCCGGCTGGCGATCATCGGCCTGGGCGGGCTGGGACACATGGGCGTCAAGCTGGGCGCCGCGATGGGCGCCGACGTGACGGTGCTGTCGCAGTCGCTGAAGAAGATGGAGGACGGCCTGCGGCTGGGCGCCGCCCACTACTACGCGACGGCCGACCCGGACACCTTCCGCAACCTGCGCGGCAGCTTCGACCTGATCCTGAACACCGTGTCGGCCAACCTGAAGCTCGATGACTACGTCAACCTGCTGGACGTCGACGGCACGCTTGTCGAGCTGGGCATCCCCGAGCACCCCATGGAGGTGCACGCTTTCCCGCTGGCCCTGGCGCGGCGCAGCCTGTCCGGGTCCAACATCGGCGGGATCGCCGAGACGCAGGAGATGCTCGACTTCTGCGCCGAACACGACGTGACGCCCGAGATCGAGCTCATCGAGCCCGACTATGTCAACGAGGCCTACGAGCGGGTGCTCGCCAGCGACGTGCGCTACCGCTTCGTGATCGACATCTCGAAGCTATGACGGGGCTTTCGAAACGCCTTGGCACGCAACCTCTTCGGCTGCCTCGGCGTGGTCGTCGCCCGGGCACACCTCGCTGACGTCGATGCCGGCCAGCGGCCAACCGGCGGCGGCCAGCGTCGAGGCCACCCGGACGATGTCCTCCCGACCGGCGTCGCAGTGGGTGGTCTGTGAGATGAAGTCTTCGATCTCGTCGCGGCTGACGGCGCCGTCGCCTTCGGCCTTGTGCTTCGAGATGATGTTTTGCACCACTTCCTCGAGCTGATCCTGGGTCAGTGGTGTGCTCTTGAGCAGGGCGAACAACGCGACCTGGTCCGGTCCGGGGACGCCCTGCGGGTACCCGACGTCCAGCCAACGGATCACTGACCGGAGAAACTTGGCGTGCTTGTGGTTAGCGTGGGTTGAAGTCACGTCATAAGTGTCATGGCAGCGGCCTCACCGGGGCGTCGCAGCGGACCCACAATTCATGCGCCGTTCACGGCCCGATCATGTACGACGACCCCGGGCCGGAGAAGAAGCCCTGGGATCCGTCGGGCGGCCCGTGGTCGGCCCGGCTACCCGGCTCGCCGCGTGGCGAGCCTGGTTCCCACCGCTGCGCTTGGCGGCATACATTGCGCTGTCGGCGATCGCGATGAGTTCCTCGATACGGGCGGTCCTCTCAGGACCGCTCAACCACGGCAACTCGGCGCCGGCGGTGCCGATACTCGCCGTCATCTCCGGGGAAAGCCCGGTCACGGCAGCGCAAATCCGCTCGGCCAGCGGTTCGATCTCGGAAGGGATGCACGTCAGCGCGATGAGGAACTCTTCGCCGCCGGCGCGGCAGACGATGGCGTCGTCGGGAGTGTGCTCGAGCAGCAGCCCACTCACTGCCCGGAGCGCATGATCACCAACGCAATGACCATGGGTGTCGTTAATGCGTTTGAAATTGTCGAGATCGAGCATCGCCACGGTCAATTGGGTGTGCGCCCGCGGTGGATCTGCCAGGCGATTGGCGACCGTCTCGATGAACGCGCGCCGGTTCAGTAGGCCGGTGAGCGGATCCTCTTCGGAGCGCTGCGCATACCCCCTCATCGCCTGCGACATACCCCAAGCACCAAGGAGCACCGACACGTTGACGAAGTTGATCAGCCAGAACGCCGATATCGCCGCCGCCAGACTGACTTCCCCGGCCAGCCGCGCCACCGCCGCGATCGCGATCGCGACGGCCACCGCGGTGTGGAACAGCACGATTTTTCGGCGGTGGAATATTGCGCAGTAGGCCCCGGTGACTGCCGAGGGAGTGCACGCCAGGGCAGCGAGAGCTGCGGTGGGCTGGATGAAGCTCCACCCCCCGATGCACAGCACGCCGATCACGGCGGCCGCCTCCGACTGCCGTCGCGTTGGCCAGCGCGCCAGATAGAAGACGGTCATACCGATGCTGAACACCGCGGTGATGCCGCCGATGAGCACTGCGCCCGCGCTCGGCCGGTGCTGGCTGCACAACACGGTCAACGGTGCTAACGCGGCCGACGCGCAGACGACAGCCATGATCCGCTGCGCCGCTCGCAACCGTCCCCGCTGGGACAGAAACGCCCTGATCCACTCGTACCTCTCGGGCTTACTCCGCCAACCCACCGGCCGGGACATCCGTCAGCAAACCTCCGAAAGAAGCGCCGCTGTGCGCAGCGCGAGAAGTTAAGAAGGAACGTGGGCCCGATGTCCTGAGTAGATCAGACAAAGACAGGGAGAAAGTTTGTTTTCGCGAGATTTAGCTGACTTTTACCCCGTAGACAAATTTCGCGCGCCCAGGCCACGCTGCTGGTCCCGCGTTGCGGCGGTGACGACCGCGTCGCTTACGAGCAGTCAAACTCACTA
>Ga0335069_10009085_pt1 | contig 14177 bp, 12 predicted proteins | sample Lox_Sample_11_FD_206714 | JGI IMG/M metagenome (GOLD analysis project Ga0335069, IMG submission 206714) | Soil microbial communities from Loxahatchee National Wildlife Refuge, Florida, United States - Lox_Sample_1.1 | ecosystem: Environmental > Terrestrial > Soil > Wetlands | place: USA... | reverse complement strand
ACCGCTCCCGCCTCCATGTCGACCGCCTGAGCCCCGTAGGACTCTCGCAACTTCCTTTTCTGATCGGGACTTGCTGCAGACGAGAAGCTGACCAGCATCCCTTCTCCACCGTCGATGGTGATCTTGCGGCCATCGCTTGCATTGACCACGGTTCGCGGGCGCAGCACATCCCCGGCCTTGAGCTTCGGGTCCAAAGCACCTGCGAAGCCCGCAGAGCAGATGATTTCGGGCTGGAAAAGTGCGATCACCGCCTCGGCTGCACGCCGCGCAGCGCCCTCCCCGATTCCACCACAGACCACAACGACATCGCCGTCATCGAAAAACCGGTACGATCCCCCCTCATGCTGCCTTTCGCCTTTGCGCCAATTCCTGATCAGGGGACGCACTTCACGTTCGAGCGCAGCCACGATCGCAACCCGTTTCTTCGCGGACTCAGGCATAACGGTTCGCCCGGAACCATTCCACTGCCCGGCGCAACGCAGAATCGACCTGGACGATCTTCCATCCCAGTTCGCGCTCGGCTTTCGCGGAACTGGCGAACATCTTCTTCTTTCCCATGCGCACCGTATCAACTGTGGCCCGTGGCTCGCGACCCAGCAACAACCCAGTGACCGCCTCATCGACCACTCCGGCGGCAAAGGCAAAAACGTACGGCAGCTTGATCGAAGGCGATGGCAGGCCCGTAATCTGGCTGAGCTTGTCGAGGATCTGCTTCAGCGTGAGGTCTTCGCCTCCCAAGATGTATCGTTGCCCTGACTTCCCTTGTTCAAGAGCTGCGACGTGTCCGCGCGCGCACTCACGCACGTCCACCAGATTGAGCCCTGTCTCAACGTATGCGGGAAATTTGCGCTTGAGAAAGTCCACCACGATTCTTCCGGTTGGGGTCGGTTTCACGTCCTGCTCACCGATCGGAGTCGTCGGATTCACGGTCACCACATACATGCCGCTCCGCCCCGCCTCCAAAGCAACCTGCTCCGCCATGAACTTCGAACGCTTGTAGTGCCCGATCATGTCTCCGAGAGAAACGGGAGAATCTTCGTCCGCGGGAACGCCGTCAGTCCGAAAGCCCATCGTAGCCACGCTGGACGTATAGACCACACGCCGCACTCCGTTCTTGCGTGCGGCATCGAACAAAGCCCGAGTGCCCTCGACGTTCGAACGGTACATTTCGTCGGGATCCCGCACCCAGAGGCGATAATCAGCCGCCACATGAAACACCGTATCGCAACCTGCAATGGCCTTCTCAAGCGATGCCGGATCGCGTAGATCCCCCGTCGCAGTGTCAGCCCTGAGCCCTTCAAGATTTTTCAGATTGCTGCTAGAACGCACCAGCAGCCGCAGATCAGCGCCATGATCGGCAAGAACACGAGCGACGTGGGAACCCAGAAACCCGGTACCGCCAGTGACGAAAGCTTTCAAATCAGTTCTCAGTTCTCAGTTGTCAGTTCTCAGTTAACCGCAGAGACGATCGCGCCTGCAACTGAGAACTGGGAACTGAGAACTAGTTTCCGCTTTTCTCCATCACTTTCTGATATGTCGTCAGCGCCAGCAGCGGGAAGTACTGTCGATAGAGGTGATACATCAGGTAGAACACGCGCGGAAAGCCAGTTCCTGTGAACCACTTTTCATCCCAGGAGCCGTCTTGTCGCTGTGTGCGCATGAGGTATGCTATGCCACGCGCGACTGAATCGCTGCGCGTGTCGCCAGCAGCGAGCAAGCCCAGGATCGCCCATGCTGTCTGTGAAGGCGTGCTGTCGCCCTGGCCGCGCAGGCTCGGGTCGTCGTAGGAGCCTACAGTCTCGCCCCAGCCTCCATCCGGATTCTGCACCATCCGCAGCCACTCGGCTCCCTGTTGAATGCAGGGCTCGTGCAAGTCCATCCCGATTGCTTCCAGGCCGCGCAGCACGAGGGCCGTGCCATAGAGATAATTCACGCCCCAGCGTCCGAACCAGCTTCCGTCCGGCTCCTGCTCGTCGCGGATGAAGTGAATCGCCTTCTTCACCGCAGGATGATTCTTGTCATACCCGTAAGTCGCGAGCATCTCGAGAATTCGCCCTGTGATATCGACCGTAGCCGGATCGAGCATAGCGTTGTGATCGGCGAAGGGCACGTACTGAAAGACCATGCGGTTGTTGTCCTTGTCGAACGAAGCCCAGCCGCCATTCTTGCATTGCATCGACAAGATCCAGTCGATGGCGCGCTGCACCGACTCGCGTTGATAGCGCCCGTTGGGATGCTCCACGCGGCTCAGTGCCAGGCACACCATCGCACTGTCATCCACATCGGGATAAAACTCATTGTTGAACTCGAAGTACCAGCCGCCCGGCTCCCCTTGCCTATTCTTGATCTTCCAGTCACCAGCTGTTCGCACCTGCTTCTGCAGAATCCAGTTCGCGCATTTGGTCATCCGCGGATCATCGGCCGGCACTCCCGATTCTCCCAGGGCGAACAGCGCGTAGGCAGTGTCCCACACTGGCGACATGCAGGGCTGCATGCGGAAGGTATCTTCTTCCTCGATGCCCAGCTTCTCGAATTCGTCCATTGCGCGGATAACCTGCGGATCGTCAAGTGAGTATCCCAGACAGCGCAAGGCGATGATCGAGTTCATCATGGAGGGATAGATCGCGCCCAGTCCATCGCTCATCTCGAACCGTTCCAGCATCCACTTCTCTGCACTGCGCAGCGCGACCGAGCGCAGGGGCCGCACGTGAATCCGCTCAAACCAGTGCACCATCCGGTCGAGGACCAGGAAGAAGTTGCGCCAGGAAATCAGCTTCTTGGCCCAATGCAGGTGCATGCGCGATTTCTGCATGCCGCCCACGAACAGTTCCTCAACCCCCATCTCGGGAGGGATCTTTTTGAAGGGCTTCTTGGCGTAGCAGATCGAGAGCGGAACGAGAATCGCGCGCGACCAGGAAGAAATCTCGTAGATGTTGAACCAGAACCACTTCGGAAAAAGCACGATCTCTGGCGGAATTGCCGGAACGGCATCGTAGTCGTATTGCCCGAAGAAGCACAAATAAATCTTGGTGAATGTATTGACCTCGGTCACGCCGCCCATCTCGAGGATCTTCTTGCGGGCGCGCTCCAACGCGGGATGATCGGCCGAATACCCGGCCAGCTTCAACCCGAAATACGCCTTCACCGATGCGCTGATGTTCGACGGCCCCCCGGCATAAATGCTCCATCCACCGTCTTCGTTCTGATGCCGCAGGATCCAGTTGCAGGCTTTCTGGAAGCGCTCAGCATTACCCGTCCCGAGCAACGTGTGCAGCAGAATGTAATCTGACTCGAGCGTCGTGTCGGCCTCGAGTTCTCCGCACCAGTATCCTTCGTCCTCTTGCTGTGAGAAGAGATAATTGCGTGCCGCTGCAATTGCCGCGCTGACATGGCTTGCGAGTTCTTCGATTTTCCCGAAACGAAGCTGCGGATTGGAACCTATTGCGGCAGGACTTGCATGCGACTCGGGGGAGTCAGTACTCATTCGCTTACTCCATTCTTACTGCGAACTCTTTCACCACGGAGACACGGAGGCACAGAGTTATAAAACCTTTCTCACAATTCCGCCTCTAACTAGCACTGACACATTGAAATTCAGAATCAAGCCGACCCGCTTGCCGGTCATTTTCATATACGTGAGAATCTGGGCCTCATGTACCGGAAGGATGTGTTCGAGGCATTTGATCTCGAGAATTAGAACATTTTCAACGAGCAGGTCCAATCGGTACCCACAATCGAGCTTCACTCCTTTGTATTCCACCGGGAGGGGAACTTGTCTTTGGAACCCAATGCCACGCAGATGAAACTCATGGCAGAGGCATTCTTCGTATGCTGATTCGAGAAGTCCCGGACCGAGCCCGCGATGAACCTCGATAGCAGCTCCGATGACGCGCTCGGTCAACGCTTCATGAAGAAGCTTGCTCCGTGTCTCCGTGTCTCCGTGGTAAATCATGCTGCCTACCTCGCCGGAGCCGACGCGATCGCTTCCACGATCTCCGGCGGCAGGCCGAAACGGACGTTCTCCGGCATAACTTCCAACTCCTGCACGTTGTTGAATCCCTTTCCGCCCAGGAATGCAATCGTCTCCTCGACCAGATGCTCCGGCGCCGAAGCTCCGGCAGTCAGCGCAATCGTCTTGACGCCCTTCAACCATTCCATCTCGATATCGTTGCAACTATCGATGAGATGCGCCTTCGTACCCAGATTGCGCGCGACTTCCACCAGTCGGTTCGAATTGGAGCTATTCTCCGATCCAACCACCAGCAGCAGATCTGACTCCGACGCCACCTGCTTCACCGCAACCTGACGGTTCTCGGTCGCATAGCAGATATCCTGCGCCGCCGGACCCTTGATATTCGGGAATTTCTTTTTCAGCGCGGCGATGATGTCCTTGGTCTCATCAAGGCTGAGCGTCGTCTGGGTGAGATACGCAACGCGGTGGGGATCCGGCACTTGCAAAGACTCGACCTGTTCGGGCGTTCCCACGACTTGGGTTACGAGCGGAGCCTCGCCTAAAGTTCCAATCACCTCGTCGTGATCGTGGTGCCCGATAAGAATCAGCGAATAGCCTTCGCGGGCAAACTTCACCGCCTCGACGTGGACCTTGGTCACCAGCGGGCAGGTCGCGTCAATAACGCGCAGGCCGCGCTTGGCGCTGTGCTCGCGCACGTCGGGCGAAACTCCATGCGCGCTGTAGATAATGCGCTCGCCATTGGGCACCTCGTCTTCGCTATCGACGAAGATCGCCCCCTTGCTGCGCAGGTCTTCTACGACAAAACTGTTGTGGACAATCTCCTTGCGCACATAGATTGGCGGCCCGAAAGCTTCCAGCGCAATGCGTACAACGTCGATGGCGCGGACCACGCCGGCGCAAAACCCCCGTGGTTTTAGCAGCAGCAGGGTCTTTCCTTCAGTGTCTGCCAGAACTCCAATCACGATATCTCCCCAGTTCGATCAATCGTTCGCGCTTCATGCATCGCGAAATGACCATGCATCCCGCGGCTTAATACCGGTTAGATGCGAAGCCACAACCCTATGCATTTAGGGTACACGAACCCGATTGTGGCGATGCTACAAAGCTACTGGAAAGTACCGTGATGGTCAACGTAAGCCGAAGAAATGGCGAGGATTAGCAGCGAATGGGGAAAAGCGGCGCCTTAGCGGAGTTCGTGTGTTTAACCGCAAGATGTGCCCTACGTGTCCCGCCGATTCTCCGCTGCCGCCCATAGCTTCTCCGCGTATCCTTTGATCCGCCGCGGTTCGATCTCGCTCACCGTGCGCTCGCAGATCTCATCCGGAGTGCCCGTAGCCGCCACACGCACCAGCACATGGCGCTGCGCGTAGTACTCAATCAGGGGGGCCGTGCTGCGCTCGTAAGCCTCCAACCGAACCTTTATCGACTCCGGCCGGTCATCCTCCCGTTGAAACAGCTTCCCACCGCAATGGTCGCATTTGCTTTCGATTTTGGATGGCCGCTCGGTCACGTGATACACCGCCTTGCACTTCTCGCATGTGCGACGTCCACCCAGCCGGGCTACGATCTCGTTGAACGGTAACTCGTAGCTCACAACCGCAGTTAAGTCAAAGCCCTCAGCATTCAAGAGTTCTTGGAGAGACTGCGCCTGACCCAACGTGCGGGGAAACCCATCGAGGATAAAACCGCCGCCGCACCGCAGACACCCCAGTCGCTCGCGCACCATGTCCCAGACAGTTGAGTCCGGCACCAATTCGCCCCGGCGCATGTATCCCAACGCTTCCTTCATAGCAGGGCTCTGATCGCAATCGGGACGGCTGCCGGCTGCGCGGAACACATCTCCGGTCGACAGATGGCAGGCATTCAGACGCTGGTTCAGCAACTCGGCCTGGGTTCCCTTGCCCACTCCGGGCGCTCCGAGCAGAACGATCCGCGTTGGCGGATGCGTTCCTTCGGGAACGCTCGAACAGTGGGCGGATGGTCCTTGAAGCCAGGCAGCGCGGTCAGGTTTATTGGCGACAGTCATATCTCGACTGTAGGAGCGGCATCCGACTACGGCTGTGATGCAGATCACAGCCCGACACACCCAGAAGCACATATGGCCCGGTCGTGCCCCCTGCTCCCCGGTCCGGGCCATTTGGCTCCCCGCTCGGGCCATTGTTGCGAATTGGAACTTGCTGCACTATGTTGGCGACTTCTCGCAGACTCCCAGGTCAGCGAACAGCATGATCGAACTGAGCCAAAGACGGACGGCCACCCCCCGGGCTCCGAGGGCGCAGGAAACTCAGCAATCCAGATTGCTGATCGCATTGCTTCTCTTGCTGGTCGCGCTGTCCGCGATTCTCATTAAAGATCGCCAGTTCTGGTTCGGCTCAGAATCCGTCATCCTCGATGCCAACGACGTCCAGCCAGCGGCAGCGTCCCAGACTGCTGCGAAGCCTGTTGCACCGCCGGTTGCTCCTGTTCCGGCCCGTGCCGCCAAGAAGCAGGTTGCTGCCGCCACTACTTCGGCCGTGACCACTCCTACCGAGGCTCCTGCGGTCGTCACGAACCGCACCGTGCTGCCTCCGCTTGACGTGGAAGTGGTTGCGGGAGACGCGCATCGCAATCTGCACCCCAACAGCAACACCACCAAAATCGACATCGCGAGATCAGGAGCTCCGGTGGTCCGGCGCACGTCACCCGCCCCGGCCCCCGCAGTGAACGCCGCGCAGAATGAGCGCATCGCGACTGCCAGCGCGCCCGCGTATCCCGCTCTGGCGCAGCACATGAATGTCCAGGGATCGGTGGTATTACAGGCGCTGATCGCGGCGGATGGAACCATCCAGAATTTACGTGTAACCAGCGGTCCAGCAATCCTCGCCTCCGCAGCAAAGCAGGCGGTCAGCGAGTGGCACTTCAAGCCGGTCCTACAGAATGGACAGGCGGTCGAGACGCGCGCCACTATCACGGTAAACTTCACGATCAAAGTGGCCGACAGCTCCGCCGAGACCACGCTGGCTGATTCTCACGTTAGCGATCAACTGATCATCACCCGCTAAAACTCCCCGCGATTAACCAAAAAACGCTCTGCGATCCCCGTTTTGAGCGTCGGGATCTCGGGGTGAAGATTCCTCGCCATGGAAATCGCAGAGCATTATCCCTAGCGCTCCACGAGCTTGTAGGTCTCGTTCAGCACAGAAGTGTTCTCTCCGCCGAAAATAACGAGTTGATTGCTGTCGGAGTCGAACGCCATCCCGAGCGACAAGCGGTTATCTGGAGCGCCCCGGGTGGGCATGATGACCCAATTGCTCCCCGTCCACGCCCAGGTCGTGTTGCCCATGTTGGTCTGACCAGGTCGTAGGTCATCGCCATTGCCGAGAGTGGCGGCGGACTATTCGGAGGTTCCAACTGAATCCAACACACTTTGCTCACCGCAGAAGCGGTGATCGTTCCAAACAAGATCATCACCGCCAGTCCCACTTCGCCGACACGTCTCACCGCAGCTCTGTTGAACATGTATTGAGATTCTCTCCCCAGGAATTGAACGCAAGGGCGTTTCTTATAGCAGAGAGGAGTACGCGCAGAATAGAGGCGAGTTCCCTAGCGAGCTAGACACTTGCAAAGTGTTTTGTTAGGAAAATGTCAGGTGAGTGACAGGTTGCAGATCAAGCATTCGCTTTGATCATCTGCTCGGCGTGTTTGCGGGAGGTTTCCGTCAGCTTGGCTCCGCTCAGCATGCGCGCGACTTCCTCGGTGCGTTCTTCGCCCGCGACGCCACGGATGCTGGTTCGCGTACGGCCGGCATGCTCCTTCTTCTCGATGACGTAATGCTGATCGCCGAAAGTCGCAATCTGCGGTAGGTGTGTGACGCACAAAATCTGATTGGAGCGCGACAAGGATTTGAGTTTCTTGCCCACCGCCTCGGCCGCACGCCCCCCGATTCCCGTGTCAATCTCGTCGAAAACAAGCGTCTTCTGGTTTCCCCGTTTACCGCCGGTTCTGCCAGCCGTAGTATTCGCGGCCTCCACACTCGCCTTCAGCGCCAGCATCACCCGCGACAGTTCCCCGCCTGACGCGATATGTTCCAATTGCCGCATCGGCTCTCCGGGATTCGTCGAGATCATATACACGACCTGATCAATTCCAGCCGCCGACCAATCCCGTTCTTCTTCCGATGTCGTCTTCTGAATCCGGAATGTAGACTTCATCGCAAGATCATTGATCTCCGCCTCGACCAGCTTCTCCAGCTTCCGTGAGGCTTCGCCGCGCTTCTTCGAGAGCAAGCGCGCAACTCTGAGATACTCTTCAGCCGCTTTGGCCAGATCCTTTCGCAAGCGACCCAGAATCTCGTCTTTGTTTTCTACTTCGGCCAGTTTGCGTGACACCTCCGCGCCGAACTGAATCACTTCGTCCAGGGTAGGGCCGTACTTCCTCTTCAGCCGATCGAGCAGCGCGAGCCGGTCTTCCACTTCGGCGAGGTGCTCCGGCGAAGCCTGGATTCCACCCGCGTAATCGCGTAGCGTGGCCCCCACATCTTCCACGCTGATGCGCGCCGAATCCAGTGCCGCGAGCGCTTCCTGAAATTTCGGCTCATAGCGCGCGAGTTCCTCGACCTGCTTCTGCGCTGCGCGTAGTGAGGACGCCGTCGATGCGTTCCCTTCATACAGCAGATCGAACGCGTTCATCGCCGCGTTGTAGATCTTCTCGGCATTGGCAAGCACGCGCTTCTCGGATTCCAGCCGCTCGTCTTCTCCGCTTTGCAGGCGAGCCTCCTCAATCTCGCGCTTCTGAAAACTCCACAGGTCCACCAGCCGCAGTTTGTCCTGCTCACCGCGCTCCATTTCAGCGATGCGCGCGCGAATGTCTTTCCACGCTCCGAATGCCGAAGCCACCGGCTCAAGTTCCGTTGCGGCAAAAGCATCCAGCAACTCGAGACGCGCTGGACCGTCGAAGGAAAGAATAGATTCGTTTTGAGCGTGAATAACGGCGAGATGCGGCGCGAGGAGTTTCAGCACAGAAACTGTCGCCGGCTGGTTATTGACGAACACCCGGCCCTTGCCGCTGGCCGCGATCTCACGGCGCAAAATCACAGAGCCGTCGTCGGATTCGTCCAGCCCGTTTGCGTCCACGATTTTCTCGAGCGCCTTCTCGGCCCGACCTGCCACCTCAAACACCGCGGAGATAACGGCACGCTCCGCGCCGGCGCGGATCACCTCCGCCGACGCCTTCTCACCCAAAAGCAGCGCAAGCGCGTCGATTAGAATCGACTTGCCCGCCCCGGTCTCTCCCGTTAGCAAATTGAGCCCGGAACCGAACTCAACGACTAGGTTGTCGATGACGGCATAGTTCTCGAGGCGCAGTTCAGTCAGCACGAACCTTCCTCAGCGAAAAACTTCAGCGCAGCATAGCATGAAACCGTAGCGCCGGCGTCCTCCTGCCGGCTGTCGTCGCCGTCATCGTGGCGGCGACCCTCGCGATGTCCGGCGACTCGCAGCGCTATTTTCCAGGGCGACGGTTTTCTAGTCCGGTGGCGTGAGACTGGCCCAACCCCCATTTTGCGTCAAATCCCTTGCTATGATCATCTAAGATTAGTTCCCATGGCCATAGCTGGGCAGTACTCGGTCGAGACCGACTCTCAGTCCATTCCTGCCACCATGCAAGCCGCCGTCTACCGCGGCATCAACAACGTCCGCCTGGAGACCGTTCCCGTCCCGGCCATCGGCCCCGGCGAGATGCTCGTACGCGTGCACTCCTGCGGAGTCTGCGGCACCGATCTCAAGAAAATCTCCACCGGATCCCATTCCGCCCCGCGCATCTTCGGACACGAAACTTCGGGAACCGTAACTGCCGTCGGAGCGGGCGTCAGCGGATACCACCGCGGCGACCGTGTCATGGTGTTCCACCATATTCCCTGCCGGAACTGCTTCTATTGCGACAACAAGACCTTCGCCCAGTGCACGACCTACAAGAAAGTCGGATGCACCGCCGGATTCGAACCGTCAGGTGGAGGTTTTGCCGAATACGTGCGCGTCATGGCCTGGATCGTCCAGCACGGCACCGTACGTATCCCCGACAATGTCTCGTTCGGGCAGGCCTGCTTTGTCGAGCCTGTGAACACCTGTCTCAAGGGAGTCTATGCCCTGAATCTGCGGCCGGGAGAAACGGTTCTTACTATCGGGCAGGGTCCGATTGGCATCATGTTGAGTGTCTTGGCCAGAAGGATCGGCGCCCGCTTAATTACTTCCGATTTGTATCCCGAGAGGCTTAGAATAGGGTCAAGTTTTGGTCTAGACCTTACAATTGATGCTTCGCGCACAAATGTGGTTGAGCGGGTACGCGAATGGACCCAAGGGCGCGGCGCCGACGCAGTGATTCTGGCGGTCGGTGGGAATTCCCTTATTCGCACCGCAATGGATGCGGCCCGTCCGGGTGGCCGAATTTTGTTATTTGCGCAGACACAGCACGGAGAAGCAGTCATCGATCCTGCGGCAATCTGTGTCGACGAAAAGACTCTCGTGGGCTCCTACAGCGCGTCTGTTGACCTTCAGGACGAGTCGGTCCGTTTCGTCATGAATCGCGAGATGGATTTGGAACGGCTGGTCAGTCACCGGTTTCCGCTTTCTCAGGCGCCTCAGGCGCTGGAGTTGGCTGCTCATCCGCAACCCTCGTCCATGAAGGTGCTCATTCAGCCCGGACTTGCATGGGAGAAGTAAAGTGGGTGATAGACCGGCCCATGAGGGTAGCGTTTCGGTGTTTCGACAATGCGGGTTTTAGCCCCGCTCGGATCGCCGAGTCGGAAGGAATGCAGAAGTGAACGGAAAAATGACAGCTGCCGTCCTGTACGGCAAGGAAGACCTGAAGATCGAAAAGGTGCCTATACCCCGCGTTTCGGATGGGGAGGTTCTCGTAAAAGTGCAGGTCGCCCTGACCTGCGGCACAGATCTCAAGGTATACCAGCGCGGATACCACGCGCGCATGATCGTTCCTCCCGCGCTCTTCGGACACGAACTGGCCGGCGTCATCGAGGAAGTAGGCGCCGGCGTGAATGGCTTCAAAAAGGGTATGCGGGTTGTAGCTCTGAACTCTGCCCCATGCCAGATGTGCTTCTACTGTTCCAAGCACCAGGAGAATCTCTGCGAAGATCTGCTCTTCAACAACGGAGCTTACGCGGAATACATCCGCGTCCCGCGCCGCATCGTAGAAGCCAACATGCTGGTGATCCCGACCAACGTCTCGTTCGAAGACGCGGCCATGACCGAACCACTAGCATGCGTTCTCCGCGGTCTACATGAAACCGGAGTCGAGATCGGTGACACCGTCGCCATCCTCGGCGGAGGCCCAATCGGCCTTATGTTCGTGCAGGTGGCCCGCGCCATCGGTTGTAACGTCATCTCGGTGGTAAAGCGTGACGGGCAGGTCGAGGCAGCCCGCCAGATGGGCGCCCATGAAATCATTCAGACCACAAAAACGGCAAACGTTGTTGATGCCGTGCGCGCGCTCTCTCCTCAAAAGCGCGGTTGCGACGTGGTCATTGAGGCCGTGGGCAAGCCGGAAGCATGGGAGTGGGCCGTCGACATGGTCCGCAAGGGTGGAACGGTCAATTTCTTCGGTGGATGCGCTAGCGGGACCAAGGTGCAGCTTGAAACCAACCGCCTCCACTATTCCGAGATCACACTCAAGGCGACGTTCCATCACACTCCCGAAACAGTTCGGCGCGCCTTTGGTCTGATCGCTGCCAAGAAAATTCGTCCGACCGACTACATCACCGGTGAGGCGCCCCTGTCGCGCCTGCAGCAGGTTCTCCGCCACATGCTCAACCGCGGAGGCGACATCAAGACTGCGATTATTCCCGGACACTAAGGAATTGACGGTTGTAGATTTCTGATTGCTGATTGAAGAGCAGACGTCAAAGCCATGAACTTTCAATCAACACTTGACAATCTGCAATCAAGGGCCCTTTTACACTCGTGACCGCCGCTGCCCACAATCCCGCTGCCCTCGGCTGGAGCCGCCTGCCCCCAGCGTATGCAATTCCGGCGACAGCTCCGACGCTCGCCGAAGCACGCAACTACTGCGCGCGCCTCGCCCGCACACACTACGAGAATTTTTCGGTAGCTAGTTGGTTCCTGCCTCGCCGGTTGCGGCAGCACTTCTTCAACGTCTACGCCTATTGCCGAATCTCCGACGATCTCGGCGATGAGGTCGGCGACACGGTCGCCGCTCTCGCGCTTCTCGACCAGTGGCAGCACGAACTGGACGCATGCTACGAGGGATCGCCCAAACATCCAGTATTTGTTGCATTGGGGGAGACCGTCCGTCAATTCGAGATTCCCAAACACGAGTTCTCCGATCTGCTCATCGCTTTCCGCCAGGATCAGACCGTCACGCGTTTCGAGACTTTCGACGACGTGCTGGCCTACTGCAAGTACTCGGCGAATCCGGTCGGCCACCTCGTGCTCTATCTATGCGGATATCGCGACCCGGAGCTCCAGCAGCTTTCCGACTACACCTGCACCGCCCTGCAGCTCGCGAATTTCTGGCAGGATGTAAGCGTGGATTACGAAAAGGGGCGCATCTATCTCCCGCTTGAAGACCTTGGGCGCTTCGGCGTCAGTGAAGACGACATCGCCCGCAAGCAAAACACCGCTGCTTTTTGCGAGATGATGAACTTTGAAGTCGATCGCGCCCGCGACTGGTTTCGTCGCGGACTGCCGCTGGTATCCAAAGTCGACAGAGAACTCGCCATCGACCTCGATTTGTTCAGCTGCGGCGGCATGGAGATCCTCAGTGCCATCGAGAAGCAACGCTACGCCGTGTTAGGCAATCGGCCGGCAATCTCGAAATCACGCAAGCTCGCCCTCGTTGCGCATGCGGCCCTCGCCAAGATGTTCGGCCTCTCCGGAGGATCCCGGTGAGCGCAGGCACGCAACCCGTTACCGTGCAGTGGACCCCGGCCCCGCCTCAGCTCGTGATGGCCTACTCCGTTTGCAAGGGCATCACGCGCATGGCGGCGCGCAATTTTTATTACGCATTTCTCGTCCTCCCGCGGCGCAAACGCGAAGCTCTCTGTGCGGTTTACGCATTCATGCGGCGGTGCGACGACATCACCGACGATCCCAAGCTCACCCTGGCTGAACGCCGCCAGCAACTCGATACATGGCTCGATGCTCTCCATCGCGCGCAGCAGGGCAATCCCACCGATGATGCAATCTTGCTCGCGCTGACCGACGCACAACGGCGCTACGCCATTCCCGCCGGACTGCTCGACGAACTCGCCCATGGCACCGCCATGGATGTGGAAGAAGCCGAAGCGTCCATGCAGACCGGCGATGGCGTAATCCATTACCGAACGTTTGAGGATCTTCGTCTTTACTGCTACCGCGTCGCCTCGGTCGTCGGGTTGGTCTGCATTCACGTTTTCGGCTATCGCGATCCGTCCGCCGAGGGTCTGGCTGAACGTTGCGGCCTTGCCTTCCAGCTCACAAACATCATTCGCGACGTGAAGGAAGACACCGGCCTCGGCCGTGTGTACCTGCCGGAGGAAGACTTGGCGAAGTTCAACCTAGCGCTCCCGGATGTGCTGACTGGCTCCGACCCCGCCCGCCTCCGGCCCTTGCTCGCGCTCGAAGCGGGTCGCGCCCGTGAGTTCTACAAATCAGGTGACGAACTGATCTCCTACATCTCAGAAGATAGCCAGCCCGCGCTTTGGGTGCTGATCACTATCTACCGCAGCCTGCTCGAAAAAATCGCGCTGAAGCAGTACGACGTCTTCACAACCCGAGTGGCCCTGAGCACATGGGAAAAGCTGCGCATCCTGGGGAAAGGCTTCCTCAAACGAATCACATAAATGCGATTGCAGATTGCAGATTCTAGATTTCAGATTTTGCTGAGTGCACGTACGCCTGGATTTTGAATCTGAAATCTACAATCTGAAATCTGCAATTAGAACTCAGCAGATGCCCGATACGTCCCACGCTACAGTCGCCATCGCCGGAGGCGGTCTCGCCGGACTCGCCGCCGCGTGCGCTTTGTCCGACGCCGGCTTTCGCGTAACCATGTTCGAAAAGCGTCCCTTCCTCGGCGGGCGCGCCTCCTCCTACGAGCATCCCGGTACCGGCGAAGTTATTGATAACTGCCAGCACGTCCTGTTCCGCGTCTGCACGAATCTGGTCGAGTTTTACGAGCGCATCGGAGTGGCCGATCAAATCCGCTGGTTCGATCA
>Ga0335069_10009084_pt1 | contig 14178 bp, 13 predicted proteins | sample Lox_Sample_11_FD_206714 | JGI IMG/M metagenome (GOLD analysis project Ga0335069, IMG submission 206714) | Soil microbial communities from Loxahatchee National Wildlife Refuge, Florida, United States - Lox_Sample_1.1 | ecosystem: Environmental > Terrestrial > Soil > Wetlands | place: USA... | reverse complement strand
GCCGACCCAGTCCCAGAAGCCGAACATATTGGCGGTGTCGATGCCGAACTTGGTCACCTCGGCGGCGTTGGTGGAGACGGCGACGAAGTGCTTGGCCACCGCCTGGCCGTCGCGCAGCGTCCGCAGGCTCCATTCGCGGGCGGTCTGCGCGTTGGTCATGGTCTCGAGTGTGGTGAACGTCTTCGAGGAGACGATGAACAGCGTCTCGGCGGCGTCAAGGTCACGCGTGGCCTCGGCGAAGTCCGTGCCGTCGACATTGGAGACGAAGCGCATGGTGAGCGCGCGCTCGCTGTAGTGGCGCAGCGCCTCGTAGGCCATGACCGGACCGAGGTCGGAGCCGCCGATGCCGATGTTGACGATGTTGCGGATGCGTTTCCCGGTGTGCCCCTTCCACGCGCCGCTGCGCACACGATTGGAGAAGTCGGCCATTCGCTCGAGCACGGCGTGCACCTGCGGCACCACGTCTTCGCCGTCGACGACGATCGATTGCCCGCGCGGCGCCCGCAAGGCGACGTGCAGGACGGCACGTTGCTCCGTCACGTTGATCTTGTCGCCGCGGAACATCGCGTCGATGCGATCGCGCAGTCCCGATTCCTCGGCTACGGAGACGAGGAGCCGCAGGGTTTCATCGGTCACGCGGTGCTTGGAATAATCGAGGAACAGGCCGACCGCCTCGGCGGTGTAACGTTCACCGCGCTGCGGGTCCTGCGCAAAGAGGTCGCGCAGGTGGACGTCACGCAGTCGCGCGTGGTGCGCCTGCAATGCCTTCCAGGCGGGCCGCTCGCCGAGCGGCCCGGGACGTGCCGTCATGTGACCTCCCTTCGGGGATTCAGCTGGCCTTTTTGAGGGTGCTGCTCTTGTCGACGAGGCAGGCCAGCAGATCTTCCCACGACTTGACGAATGACTCGGCGCCGTCGCGCTGCAGCGTGGCCCCGAGCTTATCGAGATCGACGCCCGCCTTGCTGAACTTCGCCAGCACTGCTTCGGCATCACCGCCGTCGTGCGGCAGCATGGCACCGATGTCTCCGTGGTCGGCAAGCGCCAGCAACGTCTTCTCCGGCATGGTGTTCACCGAATGCGGCGCGGCGAGCGACTTCACGTACAGGACATCGGAGGCCTTCGGGTCCTTGGTGCCGGTGCTGGCCCACAGCAGTCGTTGCGAGCGGGCGCCACGGTTGAGCAGCCGCAGCCAGCGATCGGAAGCCAGCAGATCGCGGTAGGCTTTGTAGGTGCGCCTGGCCATGGCGATGCCGAGTTGGTTGATGAGCTCGGACGGTACCTTGCCGGCAACCGCGGCATCCCAACGGCTGATGAACACGGACGCAACGGAGCCGACGTGCGGGTTCAGGCCCGCGGCAATCCGGCGCTCGACGCCGCGCATGTACGCATCCGCCGCCGCCACGTACTGATCACACGAGAACAGCAACGTGACGTTCACCGAGATGCCGGCAAAGATGGCTTCCTCGATGGCCGGAAGGCCGTCGGCGGTGCCGGGAATCTTGATGAACAAGTTGGGCCGGCCGGCACGTTGAAAGAGATCCTTTGCCGCGGCGATCGTGCTCTTGGTGTCGTAGGCGAGCTTCGGCGACACCTCGAGGGACACCCATCCGTCGACGCGGTTGGTGGCGTCGTGAATGGGCCGGAAGAGATCGGCAGCGCGCGTCAGGTCCTCGAGCGCCAACTCGAAGAACAAATCCTCGCCTTTCTTGCCGGCCGCTGTTTTTTCCCGGATGGCGGGGTCGTAGTCGGCGCTGTTCTTGATGGCCTGGTCGAAGATCGTCGGGTTCGACGTGAGGCCGGTCACCGAAAGGTCCTTGATGTACCCGGAGAGCACACCGGTCGTCAGCAGCGACCGGGTGATGTTGTCGAGCCAGATGCTCTGGCCCGCATCGTGTAATTGTTGTGTGGCTTTCATCGGTCCTCCTTTACCCGTGCTGCGTCGAGCAGCGCCGGGAGATCGTAGTCGAGTACGTCAGCGATGCGCGCGACCGTCAGGTCCGGCGGCGGATAGGTGGCGACCTGGGGATCATACGCATAATGTCCCTGGCGCGGGAAGATGGTCGTCAGACGTGGGCCCCAGACCTTCTTCACGGCCGACAGGATGCGAACCTTGTCGTCAACGAGCAGGTAGTGATCCGCGGGGAAACGTTGCTCGACGTCGTCGAGCTCGTGTTCCTTGTGGATGTAGATGAGGCAGCGGCCGGCGACGGCGTCGAGAAGGCCGGAACGCTCCACCTTGAGCGGCTGAAAGACGACGTCACCGTCGGAGAGGATGACCGTCGGGCCGAAGCGTGCGAGGTGCTCGATGACATCGAGCGAGCTCGGGAACAGACGGTTGGCGAACGGATAGTTGACCAGGAACGACGAGACGGCGAGGAGGTGCGGATCACGCGGGTGCTCAATGCGATAGCGTTGCAAGGCCCCGAGGTAGTCGGCGTAGCCGAGCTCGGCGCGCAGCGATTCGAAGATCGTCCAATAGTGTTCCTGCAAGTGGTCCCCGACTTGCGCGGTGAGGTGGCGCTTGAGATCGGCGGCGACGCGATCATTGTCGAGGAGGGTGTTGTCCACGTCGAGCAGCGACACGACGCGGTGGCGGTCGCCCGCCCGGCCGCTCATCGCCCTGTCCCCTCCCACAGCCGGAACCCGCCGACGAAGGCCTTGGAGTTGTCGACCACACGGGCCCCGTCGGGCGGCGCTTGCAGCTTCTTGGCATTGCCGCCGCCGAGCACCAGGTCGTCGGCCACCAGCGCGGCCTTGAAGCGTTGCGCGATCTCGGTGACGTGCTTGCTCCATTTCTTTTTCCCGAGACGCTCGAGCCCGCGCCGGCCGACATAGTCTTCGTAGGTGCGTCCCTTGCGGTACGGCAGGTGCGCGATCTCCATGGGCTCGAGCACGCCGTCGACGACCAGCGCCGAGCCGAGGCCGGTACCGAGCCCGAGAAACAACATGCGGCCGCCCTGGTAACTGCCCAACGCCTGCATGGCGGCGTCGTTGATGATCTTCACCGGACAGCCGAAGCCGCGTTCGAAGTCAAAGCCGAACCAGCCCATACCGAGGTTGTGCGGGTCGGCCACCGGATGGCCGCTGACCACCGGGCCGGGATAGCCGATGGCGATGCGGTCGTACTCCCAATCGGCGGTCAGGCGTTTCACTGCGGTGACCATGCGGCGCGCCGTCAGCGTCGGCCCGGACTCCAGCTTACGGGGTTGTTGCTGTCCCGAGGCCAGCACCTTCACGTGCGTACCGCCGACGTCAACGACGAGGGTTTTCACCACGCTACGCTCCTGTGTTCACCCACGAATGCGGGACACTGCCAAACGCCACCGCGACGCCGGCCGCCCCCCCTCAGGTACCGCGTCCATATACGTGGACTGACCACAGGTTGTCCAGGACTCCGTCGCCGATCGTCCGGACCCCTGTGGCGGCCGATGGGAGGGTTCATTTTCCGCCCGGCTTTTCCAAGTGACCGCCGAACTCGAAGCGCATGGCAGAGAGGATTCGATCCTGGAACTCCGCCTCGCCCCGCGAGCTGAAGCGTTCGAGCAACGCCGCGGTGAGCACATGCGCCGGGACGGCCTCGTCGATGGCGGCATCGATCGTCCATCGCCCCTCGCCGGAGTCCGACACCCTGCCGCTGAAGCGTTCGAGCTGCGGATCGCTGGCCAACGCCGCCGCGGTCAGGTCGAGCAACCACGACGCGACGACGCTGCCACGCCGCCACACTTCGCTGATGTCGGCGAGGTCGAGATCGAACTGGTAATACTCCGGGTTGCGCAGGGGAGCGGTCTCGGCGTCGGCGGCGTGGGGGCGCTTGCCGACGTTGGCGTGACGCAGGATGTTGAGCCCTTCGGCGTAGGCCGCCATCAGGCCGTACTCGATGCCGTTGTGCACCATCTTCACGAAGTGCCCGGCACCCGGGGGACCGCAGTGGAGGTAGCCCTGTTCCGCAGTGCCCTGCCGTTGCTCGCGTCCCGCCGTGCGCGGCGTGTCACCCATGCCGGGAGCCAGGGTGGCGAAGATGGGATCGAGATGGCGGACGACCTCAGGCTCGCCGCCGATCATCAAGCAGTAGCCGCGTTCGAGGCCCCACACACCGCCGCTAGTGCCGCAGTCGACGTAGTGGAGTCCGCGCGGCGCGAGTCGCGCGGCGCGATCGATGTCGTCACGGTAGTACGAGTTGCCGCCGTCGATGAGGATATCGCCCTTGTCGAGACGCCCGACCAGCCCTTCCAGCGTCGCATCGACGACTGCGGCCGGCACCATCAACCACACGGCGCGCGGCTTCTTCAAACGACTGACGAAGTCGTCGACCGAGCCGGCGCCAACGGCACCCTCGCGGGCGAGGCCGGCGACGGCGTCCGCCGAGACGTCGTGCACGACGCATTCGTGCCCGCCGCGCATGAGCCGGCGCACCATGTTGGCGCCCATGCGCCCCAAACCGATCATTCCCAGCTGCATCTCGTCCTCCTTCGTCTTCGGGGGGTTGTCCCGTCTCGCAGATGCTCGTCAGTAATGCCGGCGCCGCATGGAACCTACATCGCCGCCGCGGTTGAGTCCTACCTTCTCCCCGGTCACCGAAGACCCGGGACGCCGCGTCATCTTCTTCCGGACCGCCCGCGGTCGGCGGTCTTGAAGCACGATCCTCTGATTGCGAACATTCAAGCCCCTTCTCCGGCACACCGCAAGAGCGGCGAATGCGCCTGGACAAGCGGAGGTGACCTTGTATACGTTCTGCGCAGCTCCAGTTGTGACGGACGGGCCGAGAGCCTACTCGCATGCTGCTGAACCGCGTCGAATACCTGCTGATGAACAACCCGGTGCGGGCGGCGATTCAGCGTCATTTCGAAGCCCCCCGGTTGCTACGCATGCGCGGAGCGCTGCCCGGCGGCGTCGCCCTCGAGATCGGTTGTGGCCGGGGCGTCGGCGCCGAGGTGATCCTCGACCTGTTCCGTGCCGACGCCGTGCACGGCTTCGACCTCGATCCGCGCATGGTGGCTCGGGCGCGCCGCCGCTGCGCGCGGCGCGGATCCCGCACCCGCTTCTGGGTCGGTGATGCGACGGCGATCGCGGCGGCGGATCGCACCTACGATGCGGTCTTCGACTTCGGCATCATCCACCACATCCCGGAGTGGCGGGAGGCGGTTACCGAGGTGCGCCGGGTGCTCAAGCCGGGCGGGTGCTTCTACGCCGAAGAGGTCCTGGCCCCCTTCCTCCGGCACACCCGTGGTGTCCTGAAACACCCCGAACGCGACCGCTTCGACGCCGCCACGTTCCGCGCCGCGCTCGAAGCAGCGGGGTTCGCGGCTGTGGCGTCGCAACAACTGTGGCACTCGTTCGCCTGGTTTGTCACGACCAGGCCGGGGTCCTGAACGCGCCGGCGTCACCCTGCTCCGTACGGACTGCTCGCCGCCGGCGCATTCGCTAACCGGGCACGAGTCATCTGCCCTCCTTGACAACTCGATTCGAATTTGGTGGGCGTACGTGCGGAGGGCTTGACCATGCGCATTGTTCAAAAGCTTGCAACGAGTGCAGGCGCACTATTGGCATTGGGGACGGCGAGCTGCACCTCGGTTGGCAACGTCGGCATGATGGTTCGCGAAAGCGCGAATCCGGCTCAGTTGGTTGCGAGCTCCAGCTACCGCGAGCTCGGTCCCGCCGAAGCAAGCGGCTGCCGCTCCTTGGTGATCGGCATCCTGCCCCTCGGTAATGCCGATCCCGGGCACGTGCTCGCAGAGGCGCTGCGGGCAAAAGGTGCAGACGCGCTCATCAACGTGACCACCTCGAACAGCCTCTACGGCTTCGTGCCGATCTACAACGTCTTTGCGATCACCTGCACGACCATCAAAGGCACGGCGATCAGCTTCACCTCCGCCGCCACGCCATAGCGCGCCGGCCAACCCAGCCGCACGGAGCGGAGCGTCGTTCAGCTGCTAGCCGGCGCCGCCCGTCGCGGCCGTTGTTGAGCGACGGCCGCGGCGTAGCGTCGCGCGGATGAAGTCGGCGTTCATCTGCGCGATGGACTGCACGCTGATGCCCTTCGGGCAGGCGGCCTCGCATTCGGCGTGGTTGGTGCAGCCCCCGAAGCCTTCGGCGTCGGCCTGCTCCGTCATGGTCAGCACGCGCTCCCAGCGTTCCGGTTGCCCCTGCGGCAGCTGTGCCAGGTGCATGAGCTTGGCGGCGACGAAGAGCGTCGCCGAGGCGTTGGGACAGGCGGCCACGCACGCGCCGCAACCGATGCACGCCGCCGCGTCCATCGCCAGCTCGGCGTTTTCCTTCGGCACGGCTATCGAGTTGGCGTCGGGCGCGCTGCCGGTGGGCGCGGTGATGAAGCCGCCGGCGGCAATGATGCGATCGAGCGCGCCGCGATCGACGACGAGGTCCTTGATCACCGGAAACGACTTGCCGCGCCAGGGCTCCAGGACGATCGAGTCGCCGTCCTTGAAGAAGCGCATGTGCAGCTGACAGGTGGTGGTGCGCGGCCGCGGCCCGTGTGGGCGGCCGTTGATGACGATGCCGCAGGTGCCGCAGATGCCCTCGCGGCAGTCGTGGTCGAAGGCGATCGGCTCCTCGCCCTTGAGGAGCAGGTCTTCGTTGACGACGTCGAGCATCTCGAGGAACGACATGTGTGGGCTGATGTTCTTCGCTTCGTAGGTCACGAAGCGGCCCTCCGACCGGGCGTCCGGTTGCCGCCACACGTGCAGAATGAGGTTCATCACTTGTAGCTCCTGGTGGCCAGGTGGACGTTCTCGAAGGCGAGCGGCTCCTGGTGACGCAGCGGTCGCGTGTCGGCCCCGGTGTACTCCCACACCGCGGCGTGGCAGAAGCGCTCGTCGTCACGCTGCGCCTCGCCCTCGGTGGTTTGATGTTCTTCGCGGAAGTGGCCGCCGCAGGACTCCTCACGTGCCAGGGCATCGCGACACATGAGCTCGGCCAACTCGAGGAAGTCGGCGACGCGACCGGCGACCTCGAGGGACTGATTCAGCTCGCTCCCGGTGCCGAGGATCTTCGCGTCCTTCCAGAACTGCTCGTGCAACGCCGGGATCTTCTGCAAGGCGGTCTGCAAACCTTCTTTGTTGCGGGCCATACCGCAGTATTCCCACATGATCTTGCCGAGCTCGCGGTGGAACGACACCGGGGTACGATGGCCCTTGATCGCCAGCAGTTTGTCGATGCGGCCCGCCACGGTGCGTTCGGCGCTCTTCACCGCGCTGTCGGCAGCGCCGATGCCTCCCGGCTTCACCCCGGCGAGGAAGTTGCCGATGGTGTACGGCAGGATGAAGTAGCCGTCGGCGAGCCCCTGCATGAGGGCGCTGGCGCCGAGGCGGTTGGCGCCGTGGTCGGAGAAGTTGGCCTCACCGATCACGAAGAGGCCGGGGATCGTGCTCATCAGATTGTAGTCCACCCACAGGCCGCCCATGGTGTAGTGCGAAGCCGGGTAAATGCGCATCGGCACCGTGTAGGGATCCTCGCCGGTGATGCGCTCGTACATCTCGAACAGGTTGCCGTACTTGTCCTCGATCGTCCGGCGACCCAGGCGCTGGATGGCGTCGGCGAAGTCGAGATACACGCCGTGCCCGAATGGACCCACGCCGCGGCCTTCGTCGCACACGCGCTTGGCGGCACGCGAGGCGATGTCGCGCGGCGCCAGGTTGCCGTAGCTCGGGTACATGCGTTCCAGATAGTAGTCGCGCTCGGCCTCGGGGATCTGATCGGGCTGCCGCTTGTCGCCCGGTTGCAGCGGCACCCAGATCCGGCCGTCGTTGCGCAGCGACTCGCTCATGAGCGTCAGCTTCGACTGGTACTCGCCGGTGACCGGGATGCAGGTGGGATGGATCTGGGTGTAGCAGGGATTGGCAAAGCCGGCGCCCTGCTTGTGTGCCCGCCAGATGGCCGTAACGTTGCAGCCCTTGGCATAAGTGGCCAGGAAGAACACGTTGCCGTAGCCACCCGTGGCGAGCACGACGGCGTCGGCGCAGTGCGACTCGATCGCGCCCGTCACCATGTCTCGGACCACGATGCCTCTGGCGCGGCCGTCGATGACGATGAGCTCCAGCATCTCGTGGCGCGGATGCATCTTCACCTGACCGAGCCCGATCTGGCGCTGCAACGCCTGATAGGCGCCGAGCAGCAGCTGCTGCCCGGTCTGGCCGCGGGCGTAGAAGGTGCGCGACACCTGGGCGCCGCCGAAGGAGCGGTTGTCGAGCAGGCCGCCGTACTCACGTGCGAACGGCACGCCCTGCGCGACGCACTGGTCGATGATGTTCACCGACACCTCCGCCAGGCGATAGACATTCGCCTCGCGGGAGCGGAAGTCGCCACCTTTGACCGTGTCGTAGAAGAGACGGAACACACTGTCGCCGTCGTTGCGGTAGTTCTTGGCGGCGTTGATGCCGCCCTGCGCGGCGATCGAGTGGGCGCGACGCGGGCTGTCCTGGTAGCAGAAACAGGTGACGTTGTAGCCGAGCTCGGCCATCGACGCCGCGGCGCTGGCGCCGGCCAGGCCCGAGCCGACGACGATGACGTGGTACTTGCGCTTGTTGTTCGGGCTCACCAAGCGCATGTCGAAGCGGTGTTGCTCCCACATCTTGTCGAGCGGGCCGGACGGGATGTTGGCGCGCAGCTCCATGCCACCTACCTCCGAATCATCGCACGATCCCGACGAGCACGGCGACTGGGAACGAGATGTTGCCGATCACGACAACGGCGGCCACCGCCGCCGCGATGGTGTGCGCCAGGCGATCGTAGCGCGGATGGCTCAGTCCGAGGGTGCGCAGCATGCTCCACACACCGTGATGCAGGTGCATGCCGAGCAGCAGCATCGCCACGATGTAGAACGCGGCCACCGGCACGACGCGGAAGCTGGCGACGACGTTGTGATACACGTTGCCCGGCTCGAAGCTCGGGTTCACCGGACCGAGGGTGAGGTCGAGGAGGTGATAGCCGACGAAGAAGAAGAGGATGACACCGCTCCAGCGCATGGTGCGCGACGCGTAGGTCGACTCGCTGGCTTGCCACTCGCGGTAGCCGACGGGGCGCGCGGCGCGATCGGCCAACGTCAGCGACGTCGCGGCCCAGATGTGCAGGCCCACCGCCGTCAGCAACACGGCACGGGCAATCCACAGCCCGGCCCCGTGAACCAGTTCGTGCAGGAAGACGCTGTAGTGATTGAGCACCTCCGCCCCGAGGTAGATCTGCAGGTTGCCGACCATGTGGGCCACCACGAAGCCGACGAGGATCACCCCGGAGGCGGCCATGACGACCTTCTTGCCGATCGTCGAGGTCAAGAAGCCGCGAGCGACGTCCATCAGCGCTGCTCCTTCGCACCCGTAGCGCGCAGCTGCGCTCGCCACGGGCGGGCCGAGTGCGCGGTCGAGTCACCCAGGGCCGTACCCTCGGCGCCCACGACCGACGGCATCTTCGTCTCTGTCATGTCGTGACCTCGCAGGACTGTGGCTCACACAAGAGCACCGAACCCGGTTCACAGCAAGGAACTTGGCCATGAAGATTCCTAAACGGACCGGTAAGCCAAACCGAGGGTACCCGGCAGGAGCTCCGGCGCAGGCGTGCCGCGATTCATGGCCGACCGCCGTCGATGCGCAACACCGCGCCGGTGGTGAAGCTCGATGCAGCGGAGGCGAAGTACAACGCGGCACCGATTATTTCGTGCGGCTCGCCGGCGCGGCGCAGCGCCGAGGTTGCCGCGATGTGCTCCACTGCCGCGGCGGGCCATGCCTCAGAGATGTCGGTGAGGAAGGGGCCGGCCATGATGCAATTGACCCGCACCTTGGGCCCGAAGGCGTGGGCGCACGCCACGGTGAGCGCGTTGAGCCCCGCCTTGGCCGCCGCATAGGGTGTCTCCAGCGGCGTCGGCCGGATCGCCGCGATGCTGCTCACATTGATGATCGAGCCACCAGCACCCGCGGCCATGCGGGTGCCGACGAGCGCGGAAAGACGGAACGGCCCCTTGAGATTGACCGCCAGGACCTTGTCCCAAAGCGTCTCGCTCACCTCGATCAGCGACGGATACAACGGCGACATGCCGGCGTTGTTCACCAAAATGTCGACCCGCCCGAAGTGGCCATACGCGGCGTCGACGAGGTCGTCGAGCGTCTGCCAATTCCCTACGTGGCAGGCGTACGACAGCGCCTGTCGGCCGAGCCCTCGCACCTCCGTGGCCACCGCATCGCAGGCGGACTGCTTGCGGCTGGCGATGACGACGTCGGCACCGGCACGCGCGAAGGCCAGCGCCATCTCGCGCCCCAGCCCGCGGCTGCCGCCGGTGATCAGGGCCACCTTACCGGTCAAATCGAATAGGGTGTCCCGGCTGTTCGACATGAGCGCCTCCCATTCGGCGCATACACCACACTGTGGGGCACGAGGACAAGCCCTGGGGAAACCAGACAACTGGCGCGCGAGTCAAAGAGGTGGCAACGCACCTCGCTCAGCGATGCGGAGCCACGGCGCTCCGTCCGTCCGTGCGCGGGGAGGCGCCGCAACGGCGCCTCCCCGGCAGGGCGTATCGGTGGTTACTGGAGGTCGAGGTAGACAGCCAAATACTGACCAGCGTGGCCGACTTCGACACCGCTCGGAGTCAATCCCAGGAACTGCGGAATCGGGAATCCACCCAAGGCGCTGGCGAGGCTCGGGAACACCTGGCCCAAAATGGCCGAGAGGCTGCTCCCCAACTGGCTCTCGTCGGTGCCGATGTTGTTGGCAAGGACCACGAGGGTGATATCCGTTCCCGTCGGCTGCGTAAGCCCGAAGGCGATTTGACCGGAGAGCGTGTCGAAGGCGAGGTTGATGCCGGTGCGCACATCAACGGCGAGCTTGAGGTACGAGGTCTCGCTGCCGGTCGGACCTGAGAGGATTTCCGCCGTCAAATGGCTGACCTTGAGCTCCGCCAGCTCGCCGTGCGGGCCGGCGTTACCGGTGATGATCGGGGCAATGGTGGGCCGCAGCCGGATCTTCATCGGGAGGTTCGGATCGGGGAAGAGATCGGGGTTACCGAACTCGGGGATGAGGATCCCCAGAATCCCGGCGGTGAGCGGCACGTTGCCGGCACCGAGATCGAATTGGGTGAGATCTTGCGTCAACAACCCGGTTTCGACTTCCGCCTTGAGGAGTTGGTTGAAGGCCGACGTCGAGATGGCGAGCGCGACATCGTACGGGAGGTTGGCTGCGTCGGGCGTCGTCGCTCCGAACGTCGGGAAGGTTTCGGCCTTATCGTAGGATGCCGTGAAATTCGGCGCGCCGGGCGGCGGCGTGGTGGTGATGCGGGCGTTGGAATCGAAGGTGACACCAGTATTGTCTTCGGCAATGTTGTACAGCGGCGTTTCGAGGTTCGCGCCGATGGCGGTGCCGATCGGACCGGTAATCGAGATGCCCGCCAAAGCCGTTTGAATGGCGCTGGCGATCGGCGAATCCTGTGGCCCGTTGCCGTCCGGGTCCTTCAGGAAGTTCACGAACCCGTCGGTTACGGTGCTTTGCAGGCTGCCGACGACCGCCGAGATGATATCCCCGATCACCGGGGTGGTGCAGACACCGCTTCCCACGAAGTGATTGTTGAAATTGTCAAACTGCACCTGGGGGTCGCCGAGCTGATTGACATCGACAAAGGACGCATCCGAGCTCAACGGAACCAAATCAAAGTCGCCAAGGATGTAAGCATGGTTGGCGGTGATCTCCAAGTGACAGTCGATGCTACCCGTAATATGGGTCACGACGTCGAGGTTGTTGATCGTGATGTCGCCGGCCACAAACCCGCCGTGCGACGCGATGTCGATCCCAAACGAGTCGAAGTGCGCCGACTCCGCGGCGACATCGACGCAAACGAGTCCGCCCAGGGCGCAGTAGTTGCTGATCAGTACCGTGCCGGGCGGAATCAGCGTCGCCAGGTCAAAGTTGCCGAGCAGCGACGGCAGGACCGGCTCGATCGAATTGAAGCCGGAGTTGTTGATCCGCAACGCGACGCCTTGCGGCGAGAACGCGCCGTCGGCGATCGACGCCCCCTTGATCACGACGACGCGATCGCGGGTTGCGAACCCGGTCGACGCGACCGTGAGCTCGGCGAGCACCGGGTTAAAGACAGCGGGACCGCTCAACCCGATTGACGTGGTGAACGTGTTGTTCCCCAGCACCGTCACCGGCACGCCGTTGATCGTAACCACCTCGCCTGGCACCGGGTTCAGCACGTAACCCGACACCGAGCTCGACGTGGCCGTCGTGAAGCTGCCATGAGCCGGTGAGGTCAGGTGGACCTCCGGCTTCTGGGTCGGTGTTGCGGTACTCGTCGGGGTTGATGTTCTCGTGCGTGTCGCCGTGAAGGTGCGCGTGACCGTGAGGGTCTGGGTCGGCGTCGCCGTTGACGTGTTCGTGGAGGTCGCCGTCGAGGTGAGTGTCGGTGTCGACGTCGGCGTCCGCGTTGGTGTCTGTGTTCGCGTCGATGTCGACGTCAACGTCACGGTCGGCGTCTCGGTGTGTGTCGATGTCGGGGTACGCGTCGGGGTTCCCGTCGGCGTGAAGGTTGGTGTCACCGTGGAGGTGACCGTCGGCGTTGGTGTCGAGGTGCGGCTGGGGGTGTTGGTCGGGGTCGGGGTGGCTGCCTCCAGATGGCAGCCCTGGTTGCAGTCATCGCCGTTGTTGCGGTTCCCGTCATCGCAACTTTCCCATTTCTCGACTTTGCTGTTGCCGCAGGTGCTCGGCCGGCACTGCAGCGTCATGGTATCAGTGTCGACAACCCCGGCTGACGTTGTGGCGCGCAGGCGGATCCGCTTGGATGCGGCCTTCGCCTTGCCACTCTTCAGCACACGCAGCGGTACGACGACGTCGACCGGGTCGCTGCACAGATTCTGCGTCCCGACGGTGCCGCCGCTCAACATCACCACGCCGGCGCGATTGACCGTCAGCCCCAGGCTTCCCGGTCCTGCCGCGGATTCCAACGCGTCGACGTCGGCAATGTCGGATGGAGCGAGGCTACTCGGCTTCGGTGACAACACCTCGAACGTCGCCACGTCGGACGGCTGGCATATCGGGGCGACACGGGGATCGGTGGCATTGATACACAGCGCAACGTGAAAGATGCATTGGTTGTTTGTGAGCGCGTCGGGAGCCGGATCGAAATCACAGGCGGGGTCGCCCTCGTAGCAAATCAGCTTGCTCTTGGGCATGCCGCTGAGGCTGAGCGGAGGCGCTGGCGTGGTAAGGAATTCCATCGTGCAGTCGGTTTTCTTTCCCCCACCACCGGGAACGCACGGGTTCATTGGAGCGGGATCGCTGCACACCTGCGCAAAGGCAAGTCTCGCCGTGCAGGTGAGGACCATCGCCACCAGGGCAGCAACCCCAAAGCGGTTTCCCCTCTGGACCGGCGTCCTCAGGTTATGAGTGCTCACGGCAACCCCCTTCCCGCAATTGTCAAACACGACGGGCAGTACATTCCCGACCGAACTTACTGGCACCGATAGAATGCCAGCCGCGTACCCTTGTGGATGAGCTAAGGGCGCACGGCATCCACCTCGTCGCACAGTACCCGACCGCCTTGGAAGTTGTCAACAATAATTCTGGTGGAAGGGGACCTGAAAGCGCCCGTTATGACGAACAAACGCTGAAAGCAGTCGCGCACGACGGCAGCCGCGGCGCCGGATCTCTTTCGGCCGGCGTCACGTGCAGAACCCCGATCCTCGACGCTCCGGCTCGCCGTTCGTCCAGGCGATCGAAGCTGAGCCGCAACAGCCCGCCGGCATGCAGCACCCCGCGACCCGCCAGTGCCACCCCCAGATGGCCGGGCACCGGCTCGGCAACCTGCAGCAACGCCCGTTGGATCCGCCGCACGCGGTGCAATCTGAGCGCCGCTGGATCGTAGTCGATCTTCACTTCCGCACCGCCGAAGGACGCTGGCGCCTCCAGGCGCAGCTCCACCACCGAGCGTCCCTGCCGATCCGCAATCGGACGCAGATGCGCCGCCGCTGCACCGACCCCCGTTGCCGCGGCCGCGCTCCCTGCACTCGGCCGCCAGTTGCCGGTGCAGTCGCCGAACAGCATGGCAGAGAAATCTTGCTGATGAGCCCCACCTTGTATTGCAGGATGAGCGCGGCATCGATGGCGCTGACGCGACCGTTGCCGCTGACGTCACACGCTACCTGTTGCTGCGCGGTCAGCGTTCGCTGCCCTACGGCAGCCTGC
>Ga0335069_10009083_pt1 | contig 14179 bp, 10 predicted proteins | sample Lox_Sample_11_FD_206714 | JGI IMG/M metagenome (GOLD analysis project Ga0335069, IMG submission 206714) | Soil microbial communities from Loxahatchee National Wildlife Refuge, Florida, United States - Lox_Sample_1.1 | ecosystem: Environmental > Terrestrial > Soil > Wetlands | place: USA... | reverse complement strand
AGTGGACGCAGGCGCCGCGACGCCTGCAGCCGGAGGTCGCGAACAAGGCGCTCGAGTGGCTGGGCGACGGCGCCGGCGGAAAAGGCCTCGCGGACTGGGACATTTCCCGTGATGCGCCATATTTCGGCATTCCCATTCCGGACGCACCGGGGAAGTATTTCTACGTGTGGCTCGATGCCCCCGTCGGCTATCTCGCGAGCCTCAAGGCGCATCTCGCGCGGCAGGGCATCGACTTCAAGCAATTCCTGCAGAGCCCGGACGTCGATCAGTACCACTTCATCGGCAAGGACATCGTCTACTTCCACACGCTGTTCTGGCCGGCGATGCTCGAGTTCGCCGGCGCGCCGTACAAAGTGCCCGACAACGTGTTCGTCCACGGGTTCCTGACGGCGCTGGGCGAAAAGATGTCGAAGTCGCGCGGCACCGGCGTGAGCCCGTATCTGTACCTCGACCTCGGCCTGAACGCCGAGTGGCTCCGCTACTACATCGCGACGAAGCTCAACGCGAAGGTCGAGGACGTCGACTTCAATCCCGACGACTTCATCGCGCGCGTCAACAGCGATCTCATCGGCAAGTACATCAACATCGCGAGCCGCGCGGCGCCCTTCCTCACCAAGCATTTCGACGGCCGGCTCGCCACCCCGAGCGACACCCCCGAGCGGCGGAGCCAGCACATGGCCATCGTGAAGCACGAAGCCGTCGAAGCCGCGAAGTTCTATCAGGCGCGCGAGTTCGGCAAGGTGCTCCGCGAAGCGATGCGCATCGCCGACGACATCAACGAGGCGTTCGACGCCGCCGAACCGTGGGTGCTCGCCAAGGATCCGGCGAAGCGCGACCTCCTGCACACGGTCTGCTCGAAAGCAGTCCAGGGATTCCAGCTCCTCACCGTGATGCTGGCCCCGGTGCTTCCGGTCACCGCTTCCCGCGTCGCGCGCGAGCTCTTCGGCCTCGACCGCGATTTCGCGTGGGCCGACGCGTGGGCGGAGCCCGCGTCGATTCGGCCCTACCGCCATCTGATGGCGCGGATCGATCCGAAGCAGATCGACGCGCTGCTCGAAGGCCCGGGCGCGGCTCCGGTGAGCCCGCCTGCGCGCCCGCCGGCAACCGCCCAAACCCCGGCCGCGCCTGCCGCGGCTCCGGCGGAGATCACGATCGACGACTTCGCGAAAGTCGACTTGCGGATCGCGAGAATCGTCAACGCCGAGCAGGTCGCGGGCGCCGACAAGCTGATCCGCCTGACGCTCGACGTCGGCGAAGCACGGCAGCGCACGGTGTTCGCCGGAATCAAATCCGCCTACAAGCCCGATGAGCTCGTCGGGAGGCTCACGGCGGTCGTCGCCAATCTCGCGCCGCGCAAGATGAAGTTCGGGCTCTCCGAGGGGATGGTGCTTGCGGCTTCCGGCGACACGCCGGGCATCTACCTGCTCTCTCCGGATTCGGGCGCCCAGCCCGGAATGCGCATCAAGTGACATACGACGCTTCGTCGCAGCCTGCATTCCTCCGGCGGCGGAGGTCGCCGGGGCTGCGATGATACCGACGCCGCTCCAGCTCGTCATTGCCGCGATCGCGGCGTGGCTCGCGATCGGCGCTCTCGGACTCCTGCGGCCGCGCGATCTGCGGTTCGTGAGCCGGTTGCTGTTCCCGGCCGGCGCCGCGGTGGCCCTGGGGCTCGCCGCGATCGCCGCGTACGCGGTCGGCAGGCTCCCGCAATCGAGCGTGCTGCCGCTCGGACTGCCGGACCTTCCGTTCCACCTGCGGATCGATTCGCTTTCCGCGTTCTTCCTGGTGCTCCTCGGCGCGACCTCGACCGCGATATCGCTGTTCTCCTCGGGCTACTTCCGCTCGAGCGAGGGCACCGCGCCCGGGCTCGTCGCGATGCAGTACCACGTATTCCTCGCCGCGATGGCGCTGGTGCTGATTGCCGACGACGCCTACGTGTTCATGGTCGCGTGGGAGGCGATGGCGCTCGCGTCGTACTTCCTCGTCACGACCGAGCACCGCCTTCCCGAGATCCGGCGGGCAGGACTTCTCTACCTCGTGATCGCGCACGTTGGCGCGATCGCGATCCTCCTCGCCTTCGGCGTGCTGCAGGGAGGAAGCGGCGACTACACTTTCGGATCGATGCGGTCGGTCATCCTGCCCGGGGCCTGGTCGTCGATCGCGTTCTTCCTCGCGTTGACCGGCTTCGGCGCAAAGGCCGGAATCCTGCCGCTGCACGTCTGGCTGCCCGAAGCGCATCCGGCCGCACCGTCGCCGGTATCCGCGCTGATGAGCGGCGCGATGCTCAAGATGGCGATCTACGGGCTGCTGCGCGTCGCGTTCGATCTCCTGAACGGCCAGCTCTGGTGGTGGGGCGTGATCGCGCTGACGCTGGGCCTGGTCACGGCGCTGTTCGGCATCGTCTTCGCCGCGGCGCAATCGGACATGAAGCGTCTGCTCGCCTATTCGTCGATCGAGAACATCGGAATCATCGTCGCAGGCATCGGGCTCGTCATCCTCTTCAAGTCATACGGCAAGGCGCTGCTCGCCGGCATCACGCTCACCGCCGTCCTCTATCACGCGCTCAATCACGCGTTCTACAAGAGCCTGCTGTTCCTCGCAACCGGCTCGGTGCTGCATGCGACGAAGGAGCGGAGCCTCGGCAAGCTCGGCGGCCTCATCCACCGGATGCCCTGGGTCGCGTGGCTCGCGCTCGTCGGCACGCTCGCGATCGCGGGAATTCCGCCGCTGAACGGGTTCGTGTCGGAATGGCTGCTGCTGCAGGCGTTCCTGTTCACGCCGAGCCTGCCGCAAACCTTCGTCAACATGCTCGTTCCGATCGCCGCGGCGGCGCTCGTGCTCACTGCCGCGCTGACGGCGTACGTGATGGTCAAGTTCTACGGCGTGGTCTTCCTGGGCCGGCCGCGCGAATCGAATCTCGCGTACGCGAAGGACGCCGGCCGCTACGAGCGCGTCGCTCTCGGGCTGCTGGCGGTGGGCTGCGTGCTGCTCGGCGCGCTCCCCGTCAACGTCATCGCGTTCATCGACCCGATCAACGTGATGCTGATCGGCTCCTCCGCCGCGCCGAGAATGGCCGGCAGCTGGCTCTTCCTCGCCCCGATCGACGCCGACCGCTCGAGCTACAGCGCGCCGATCGTGCTGGTCGTCATCGTCGGCGTCGTGCTGCTCACGATGACGATCGTCCACCGCCTCTATCACGGGCGCGTGCGCATCGCGCCGCCCTGGGATTGCGGATTCCCCTTGCAGACTCCGCGGATGCAGGACACCGCCGAGGGCTTCGGTCAGCCGATCCGGCAGGTGTTCGAGCCGTTCTTCCGGATGCAGCGCGAGCTCCCCACGCCTTTCGACAGCGCGCCGCGCTACTCGGTGCGCGTCGACGACCACTGGTGGTACTGGATCTACGTTCCGATCATTCGCGGGGCGGAGCGGATCGCACGGGCGGCCGGACGCATTCAGCAGGGCCGGATATCGGTCTACCTGACCTACAGCTTCTGCACGCTGCTCGCGCTTCTCTTCTTCGTCCGATGAGCGCCGCCGGGCCGCCGCAAGGTGTGAATTGCTCCCCCTCGGGGGGCAGCGCAGCTTTGCCTGCCGCAAGCGTGGGGGTCGTGCAATGACCGCCGCAGGATTCGCCTCCCAACTGCTGCAGCTCGCGATCGCGCTCGCGCTCGCGCCGCTACTCGTCGGCTGGGTCAACCAATGCCGCGCGTGGCTGCAGAACAAGGGCGCGCCGTCGCTGCTCCTACCGTACCGGACGATCCGCAAGCTCTTCGCGAAGGACGCCGTGGTCGCCGAAGGCGCGTCGCCGATCTTCAGGACGATGCCGTACATCGTGTTCGGCGCGATGTGCTGCGCGGCGGCGATCGTTCCGTCTCTCGCGACCGACCTCCCGTTCGCGCGCGCCGCCGACGCGATCGCGCTGGTGGGTCTTTTCGCGCTCGCCCGCATCTTCATGGCGCTCGCCGCGATGGACATCGGGACCGCGTTCGGTTCGCTCGGCGCGCGCCGCGAGATGTTCGTCGGCTTCCTGGCCGAGCCGGCGCTGCTGATGGTGCTCTTCACGGCATCGCTCATCTCCGGGTCGACCTCGCTCACGACGATCGTCGACACGCTCGCGCATCGCGAGCTCGCGATCTATCCGAGCCTCGCGTTCGCCGGAGTCGCCTTCACGATGGTGTCGCTCGCCGAGAACGCGAGGATCCCGGTCGACAATCCGGCGACGCACCTCGAGCTCACGATGATCCACGAGGCGATGATCCTCGAATACTCGGCGCGCCACCTCGCGCTGATCGAATGGGCGGCGGCGCTCAAGCTCTTCAACTACTCGTGCATCGGCCTCGCGCTGTTCTTTCCGATCGGAATCGCCGCCGCCGATGACGGCTGGCAGGCGACCCTCGGCGCGGCGCCGCTCCTCGTCTTCAAGCTTGCGATCGGCGGAGCGCTCCTCGCTCTGATCGAGACGCTCTCCGCGAAGATGCGCATCTTCCGCGCGCCGGAGTTCCTCGGAACGGCATTTCTGCTGGCCGTGCTCGGACTTCTCGTCAACCAGCTGCTGGGGAGCTAGCCCGCACATGGCAGCACTAGAGCCCGAGAGCGCGCGATGACCGGCGCCCCGCTCTACGCGCAGCTCATCAACCTGCTCGCGGCGATCCTGCTGCTGCTCGCGTTCGCGATGCTCGCGCAGCGGCGCGTCCTCTCGCTGGTCAACCTGTTCGCGGCGCAGGGGGTCGCGCTGGCGCTGTCAACGGCGATCGTCGCGTTCGCCACGCATCAGCCGCATCTCTACGGCTCGGCTCTGCTCACCGTCGTGCTCAAGGTCGCGCTGCTGCCCTGGCTGCTGCACCGGCTGATCCGGCGGCTGGACGTCAAGTGGGACGTCGAAGGGCTGATCAACGTCCCGACGACGATGCTGATCGGCATCGTCCTCGTCGTCTTCGCGTTCAATCTCGCCTCCCCGATCTCGCAGCTCGCGAGCACCGTGACGCGCTCGACGCTCGGCATCGCGATCGCGAGCGTCATGCTGTCGTTCCTGATGATGATCACGCGCCGCAAGGCGATCCCGCAGGTGATCGGCTTCCTCGCGATGGAGAACGGCCTGTTCTTCGCGGCGACGAGCGCGACCTACGGGATGCCGATGGTCGTCGAGCTCGGCATCGCGCTCGACATTCTCGTCGCGATGCTGATACTCGGCGTCTTCTTCTTCCAGATCCGCGAGCAGTTCGACAGCCTCGACTTGAAACACCTGGAAAGACTCAAGGAATGATCGAGATTCTCGCCGTCCTCGGCACGCCGCTCGCCGGCGCGGCGCTGCTCGCCCTCCTGGGCGAGCGCGATTTCGCCGCGACCATCAACGTCGGCGTGAGCTTCGTCACTATGCTCGCCGCCGCCGCGCTGACCGTGCGCGTGCTGGTCGACGGGCCGCTCCTCGTCCTCGACCGCCAGTTCTTCGTCGATTCGTTCAACGTGTCGCTTACTGCGCTGACCGCGTTCGTCGGCTTCACGACGGCGCTCTTTTCCCGGCCCTACATGCGCATCGAGCAGGCGCACGGGCGCCTGACCGCGGCGCGCCTGCGCCTCTATCACGCGATGTACCAGCTGTTCAACTTCACCATGCTGCTCGCGCTCACGACGAACAACATGGGCATCCTGTGGGTGGCGATGGAAGCGGCCACGCTCGCGACCGTGCTGCTCGTTTCGCTGTACCGGACACCGGCGAGCCTCGAAGCGGCGTGGAAGTACTTCATCCTGTGCGGCGTCGGGATTGCGCAGGCGCTCTTCGGAACGATCCTCCTCTATTTCGCAGCCGAAAAGCTGCTCGGCGCCGAGGGCGGTGCGCTGCTGTGGACCTCGCTCAACGACGTCAAGGGTCAGCTCGAGCCCACGGTGCTGTCGATCGCGTTCGTGTTCCTGCTCGTGGGCTACGGCACCAAGGTCGGCCTCGCGCCGCTGCACAACTGGCTGCCGGACGCGCACGCCGAAGGGCCAACGCCCGTCTCCGCCGTGCTTTCCGGCCTCCTGCTCAACGTCGCGCTCTACGCGGTGGTCCGCTGCAAGGTGCTCGTCGAAGGCTCGCTCGACAGTGCGTTCGCCCGCGAGCTGATGATGGGCTTCGGTCTTCTGTCGGTCGTCATCGCGGCGCTGCTGCTGTCGCGACAGAAGGACGTGAAGCGCCTCTTCGCGTATTCGTCGATCGAGCACATGGGAATCGCGACGTTCGCGTTCGGGATGGGCGGCCCGATCGCCAATTTCGCAGGTCTGCTGCACATGACCGTCCACTCGCTCACCAAGTCCGCGATCTTCTTCACGGTCGGCCACGCCGCGCAGAAGGCAGGCACCCAGTTGACGGACGAGATTCGCGGCCTGGTCACGACCAACCCGCCGCTCGGTTGGGGCCTGGTCCTCGGCACGCTGGCGATTCTCGGCATGCCGCCCTTCGGCGTGTTCGCAAGCGAGTTCCTGATCCTCATCACGGCGATGGCCGTCCAGCCATGGGCGACGCCCGTGCTGCTCGCGGCGCTCGGCCTCGCGTTCGCGTCGGTATTCTCGAAGATCCAGCCGATGGTGTTCGGCGAAACGACGGCGAAGCGCCTGCCCGTGCGTCCGACGATGGTCCCGGTGTTCGTTCATCTCGCGCTCGTGCTGATGCTCGGGCTCTGGATTCCGCCGTTCCTCGCCGAGTGGTACCGGCAGGCGGCGCGGCTGATCGGCTAGCACCGTATGAACCGCCGCCTCGCTCGCTGCGTTCGCTCCTTCCCGAAGGGGCAGCTCGCGCCCTTCGGGCGGCCGGGAGGGCGCTGAAGAGCCATGGACCTCGCGCGCATCGGGCTCGCCGCCGCCGCGCTCGCCTGCCCCGTGCCGGCAAAGCGCTGCCCTGTCGACGCGATCGGTCTCCTCACCGCATGCCGCGTGATGTGGGAGCAGGGCGGACGTCTCGTCGCACTGTGGGCCTGCGACGACCGCGACCGCGATCGCGGCTTTGCCGTTAACGTCGTGCTGCAGGACGGCGACGGCCTCGTGCTGCTCGAGCATTCGCTGCCATCCGCCGAATCGACGTACCCGGATCTCGCCGTCGTGTTTCCGGCGGCGAACCGGATGCAGCGGGCAGCCTTCGATCTCGTCGGAATCGCCTCCGAGGCCGAGGATCAGCGTCCGTGGCTGTGGCGGGCGAGCTGGCCGATCGATCAGTTCCCGTTGCGCCGCGACTTCGAAGCCTCGCCCAGGTGGCAGCCCGGCGAGGAGGACTACGCGTTCGTCCGTGTCGAAGGCGACGGCGTCCACGAAATCCCCGTCGGGCCGGTGCACGCGGGCATCATCGAGCCCGGTCATTTCCGCTTCCAGGTCGTCGGAGAAAAGGTGCTGCGCCTCGAGGAACGACTAGGCTTCGTCCACAAGGGCATCGAAAAGCGGTTCGAGGGGATGACTGCGGCGACGGGCCATCGCCTCGCGGGCCGCGTGTCCGGCGACACGACCATCGCCTATGCGTGGGCGTATGCGCAGGCGCTCGAAGCGATCACCGGCATCGATCCGCCGCCGCGTGCGCTGTGGTTGCGCGCGCTCGCGCTCGAGCGGGAGCGCATCGCCAACCATCTCGGCGATCTCGGCTATCTGGGCAACGACGGTGGATTCGCGTTCGGCCTCGCGCAGTTCTCACGGCTCAAGGAGCATGTGCTGCGGACGAATCTCGTCGCACTCGGCCATCGCTTCGCGATGGACTACATCGTTCCGGGAGGCGTCGCGCACGATCTGTCGCCGGCGGGCGCTGCAGCAATCGCCGACGAGTGCAAGATGCTCGTCCGCGAGATCGCGAAGCTCGAGGACATCTACGACGAGCACGACGGCTTGCAGGATCGCTTCCGCACCTGCGGGGTCGCGACGCCGGCGCTCGCGGCAAAGCTCGGGCTGACCGGGCTCGCCGGCCGTGCGAGCGGTCAGGCCCACGATCTGCGCTGCGACCTTCCCTGGCAGCCCTACGACGCGCTCGCCGTGCGCAAGGCATCGTCGGAGGCGGGCGACGTCGCCGCCCGCGTCGCGATTCGCTTCGCCGAGGTCGCCGAATCGCTGAGGATCGTGCGCGCGATCGCCGACGATCTTCCTTCGGGAGAGATCGCTGCGCCGATTCCCGAGCCGCCGGCGTTCCGCAAAGGGCTCGGGATCGTCGAAGGCTGGCGCGGTCCCGTGCTCGTCGCGCTGGAATGCGGGACAGGCGGGACGATACGCCGGTGCCATCCGCACGATCCGTCGTGGTCGAACTGGCCGGTGCTCGAGCACGCGGTGATCGGCAACATCGTTCCGGACTTCCCGCTGATCAACAAGTCGTTCAACCTGAGCTACAGCGGCCACGATCTCTAGCGACCATGCTGCACATCCTCCGTCAGATCGCGAAGACCGGAATCAAGACCGAGGCCGCGCCGAGCGCCGATCTCGACCGCATCGTGGTATCTCGGCTACAGCAGGAGATCCTCGGGACGCTCGGACGCGCGCTGACGATTCGCCAGGTGGACGCGGGATCGTGCAACGGCTGCGAGCTCGAAATCCACGCGCTCGGCAATCCGTACTACAACATCGAGGGACTCGGCATCCGCTTCGTCGCGAGCCCTCGCCACGCCGACATGCTGCTCGTCACGGGCCCCGTGTCGAAGCACATGGCGATCGCGCTGCAACGCACTTACGATGCGACGCCGGAACCGAAGCTGGTCGTCGCCGTCGGCGACTGCGGCTGCGCGGGCGGGATCTTCGGCGAGAGCTACGCGAGCCTCGGTCGCGTCGCGAACGTGATTCCCGTCGATGTCGAGATTCCAGGGTGCCCGCCTACCCCGACGGCACTGCTCGAAGGCATCCTCGCCGCCATCGCGGCGCGGCCGCCGAGCGCAGCGGCCACGGACGAGAAATAGCGTCAACGACGATTTTCCTCGTTGCCCGAACCCATCCGGGGCCACGAAATCCGTCTCCGACCCCGTTCGCTCCGCCCTACCTGATATCGAGATCGATCCAGCGCAGTGCGTGCGCTTCGCGGCGCTCCGCGGCACGCGCGACCAGCCAATCCGGCGCACCGATGTCCCTCAGCGTGCGTTCGCCGAGATGCTCGATCGCCTCGAAGGCATGCGCATCGGCGGCCCGGGCTTCGTCGTGGCTCCAGAACCCAGCGATCGCGAGCTCCACCGAGCGCAACGCCGCGAGGACTTCGGCAACGATCCGTTCGGTCAACGGGGGATTGATCGGAAGGGGCGATGCGACTTCGTTTGCGTTCATTGCTGACTCCCGGTTGGGTTACGACGCTGGTAAGCCTAGATCTCCATTTGACCGAATGGAATCGATTTGTTCTGGCCATTTTGGTCGGTTAAACTTACCAGCATGGCGCGCCTTCCGCTGCATACGCTGCCTGCGTTCCGTACCGTCGCCGAGCTGCAGAATCTGCGTGCCGCGGCGGAGGTCCTCCACTTGACCCACAGCGCGGTCAGCCAGCAGATCCGGGGTCTCGAGGAGCAGCTCGGCATCCCGCTATTCGAACGGCGGGGCCGGCGCATCGTGCTGAATCCCGCGGGCGAGGCGCTGCTCGCGAGCACCCGTGCGGCGCTCACGCAGCTCGACGACGGCGTGCAGGCGGCGCTTGCCGCTGCGACAGGCTCGGCGCGAGCGCTTCGCGTCACCGTGCTGCCATCGTTCGCGCAGCGCTGGCTGCTGCCTCGGATCGGGCGCTGGCGCGAGCTCCATCCGCATCTCGCGCTCGACATCGAGGCGACCGCTCAGGTCGTCGATCTCCAGCGCGAGGGGTTCCACGCGGGGCTGCGCTACGGGACCGGGCCGTGGCCGGGACTCGAGTCGGAGCGGCTGTTCGAATTCGACAGGCCGATGCGGATGATCGTCGTCGCATCGCCGCCCACGGCGCGCCGGCTGCGGCACGCAGCGCTCGAGGCGCTTGCGCGCGAATCACTGCTCGGCGAGCGCGAGCTGTGGGAGCGCTGGTTCGCCGAGGCGGGGCTTGCCATCAGGGTGACGCCGGTCGCCGTCTTCAACGACGCGGGGCTGATGCTGCAGGCCACGGAACAGGATCTCGGGCTCGCGATCTCGCGCGAGCTCCTCGCTGCCGACGCGCTCGCCGACGGGCGGCTCGCTCGCGTGAGCGAGCTGTCGATCGTGTTCGAGCCCACACGCACGTACCACCTCGTCTATCCGCCGGGCGTTCGCGATTGGCCGCCGCTCGCCGCGCTGCGAGAGTGGCTGCGCGACGAGCTCGAGCTTTCCCGAAAGGCGCTCGACTCGAGCTCGCCGCAGGCGAAGCGGGGCATGCGAGGGCGAAACAAGTAGAGGATCATCATCGCCCCGAACGCGGGCGATCAGCGCTGCTCCAGCGCGGTCCAGTGCAGATGCGCGCGCCTGCCGGACCGGTCAGGCCGGTTCGCGCGTCGAGCGTTCGTAGCGCAGATCGGGCTCGTGCTCCTCGTTGGCGGAGCCGTCGCCCGATCCGACCGCCCGGAAGCCGCGCCGCTCGAGAAAGCGCCGCGCCTTTTCGTTGCGCGCGAACGTGCTGACCCGCAGCACCGGCGTCGAGCCCGCGGCGTTCGCGAGCATCGAACGGAGGAGCTGCGTGCCGATGCCGTGGCCGGTCCATCCCGGCTTCACGTACAGGTTCGCGAGCCACACGCCGTCGCGCGACGCGAATCCGACGACGTCGCCGTCGACTTCGGCGAGCCGCACCGAGTGCCGCGTGAACACGACGTCGCGCATCCATGCACGCGTCTCGGCCTCGGTGTGCGGATTGCGCACGCCGGGCATCAGCGCACGGCGCGACGCGAGATACATCGTCGCCGTCGCGTCGGCTTCAGCCGCGAAGGCTTCGCAGCGAACCGGGCGGATGCGAACCTGGACCTTCGTGGTCATCCGAGCAGCTCGCCGGTGGCCTTGCTGCGGCGCGCCGCGCGCGGCAGCGAAGGCGACGCGGAATGGACGGCGCGCCCCTTGCGCGTCGTAGAGGCATCGAGCGCCCGCTTGAGATAGCGCCCCGTGTAGCTCGACTCGACCTTGGCGATCTCCTCCGGCGGTCCCTCTGCGATGATCGTCCCGCCGCCGGCGCCGCCTTCGGGGCCGAGGTCGACGATCCAGTCCGCGGTCTTCACGACGTCGAGGTTGTGCTCGATCACGACGACGGTGTTGCCGTGATCGCGCAGTCGATGCAGCACCGTCAGCAGCATCTCGATGTCGTGGAAATGCAGGCCCGTCGTCGGCTCGTCGAGGATGTAGAGCGTGCGGCCGGTGTCGCGCTTCGAGAGCTCGAGCGCGAGCTTCACCCGTTGCGCCTCGCCGCCCGAGAGCGTCGTCGCCGACTGTCCCAGCGTGATGTAGCCCAGGCCCACGTCGAGGAGTGTCGCGAGCTTGCGCGCGACCGACGGGACCGGCTCGAAGAACGGCACCGCCTGCTCGACCGTCATCGAAAGCACCTCGTGGATGTTCTTCCCTTTGTACTGTATCTCGAGGGTCTCCCGATTGTAGCGCTGCCCATGGCAGACGTCGCAAGGGACGTAGATGTCGGGAAGGAAGTGCATCTCGACCTTGATGAGCCCGTCGCCCTGGCAAGCCTCGCAGCGGCCGCCCTTCACGTTGAACGAAAAGCGCCCCGGCCCGTAACCGCGCTCGCGCGCGGGCTTCACCTGCGCGAAGAGCTCGCGGATCGGCGTGAACAGTCCGGTGTAGGTCGCCGGATTCGAGCGCGGCGTGCGGCCGATCGGGCTCTGGTCGACGCTGATCACCTTGTCGAAGAACTCGATGCCGTGCATCTCGTCGTGGGGCGCCGGCTCCGCAGAGCTGCCGTAGAGGTGACGCGCGACCGCGTGATAGAGCGTGTCGTTGATCAGCGTCGACTTGCCGGAGCCCGACACGCCGGTGACGCAGACAAAGACGCCGACCGGCAGCTTGAGCGTCACGTTCCGCAGGTTGTTGCCGCGCGCGCCGGTGATCGTCAGCAGCCGTCCCGGATCGACACGATGCCGCCGCGATGGAATCGGTATCTGCCGATGCCCCGCGAGATACTGGCCGGTGAGCGAGTGCGGCGCGAGGCGGATCTCCTCGGGCGTCCCCTGCGCGACGACCTGCCCGCCGTGCTCGCCGGCGCCCGGACCCATGTCGACGATGTAGTCGGCCGCGTGGATCGCATCGAGGTCGTGCTCGACGACGATCACGCTGTTGCCGAGATCGCGGAGGTGCTTCAGCGTCGCCAGCAGGCGGTCGTTGTCGCGCTGGTGCAGGCCGATCGACGGCTCGTCGAGCACGTACATCACGCCGGTGAGGCCCGAGCCGATCTGCGAAGCGAGCCGGATCCGCTGCGCTTCGCCGCCGGAGAGCGTCTCCGCCGAGCGGTCGAGTGCAAGGTATTCGAGGCCCACGTTGTTCAGGAACGTGAGACGCGTCACGATCTCCTTGACGATGCGGTCGGCGATCGCCGCCTTCTGCCCCGGGAGCGCGAGCGCCCCGAAGTACGCGGCGGCATCCTTGAGCGGCAGGCACGAGACCTCGAAGATCGCGCGTGCGTCGGCGCCCTCGCCGATCTTCACGTGCCGCGCCTCGCGTCGCAGCCGCGTTCCATCGCACTCGGGGCACGCGCGCGAGTTCAGGTACTTCGCGAGCTCCTCGCGCACCATCAGCGAGTCGGTCTCGCGGTAGCGCCGCTCGAGATTCGGAATGATCCCTTCGAATGCGTGCTCGCGCGTCATCGGCTTGCCGCGATCGGAGAGGTAGGTGAACGGAATCTTCTCGCCGCCGCTGCCGTAGAGAACGATCTGCTGGACGCGCTCGGCCAGCTTCGCGAACGGCCGCTCGAGATCGAAGCCGACGTGCTTGGCGAGACTGCCGAGCATCTGGAAGTAGAACTGGTTGCGCCGATCCCAGCCCTTGATCGCGCCGGAGGCGAGCGAGAGCTGCGGAAAGGCGACGACGCGCTTCGGGTCGAAGAAGGTGATCGTTCCGAGCCCGTCGCAACGCGGGCACGCGCCCATCGGGTTGTTGAACGAGAACAGCCGCGGCTCGAGCTCGGCGAGCGCGTAATTGCAGATCGGGCACGCGAACTTCGCCGAGAAGAGATGCTCCCTTGCGGCCTCATTTGGGTTATCCATTTCCACGGCGATCGCGCGGCCGTCGCCGTTGCGCAACGCCGTCTCGTACGATTCGGCGAGGCGCTGCTTCATGTCGGCGCGTACGCGCAGCCGGTCGACGACGACTTCCACCGTGTGCTTCACGTTCTTCGCGAGGCGCGGCACCGCGTCGATCTCGTGAACGGCGCCGTCGACGCGCACGCGGACGAAGCCCTTCGCGCGAAGCTCGACCAGGAGCTCGAGCTGCTCGCCCTTGCGGTTGACGACGACGGGCGCGACGATCATCAGCTTCGTGTCTTCCGGGAGCGCGAGCGTCGCGTCGACCATCTGCGAGATCGTCATCGCCGCGAGCTTCTGCTCCGGGTGATCGGGGCAGTACGGATCGCCGACGCGCGCGAAGAGCAGCCGCAGGTAGTCGTGGATCTCGGTGACGGTGCCAACCGTCGAGCGCGGGTTGTGCGAGGTCGCTTTCTGCTCGATCGAGATCGCCGGAGAAAGCCCCTCGATCAGATCGACGTCGGGCTTCTCCATGAGCTGCAGGAACTGCCGCGCGTACGCCGAGAGCGATTCGACGTAGCGCCGCTGCCCTTCGGCATAGAGCGTGTCGAATGCGAGAGAGCTCTTGCCCGACCCGGAGAGCCCCGTGACGACGATCAGCCGGTTGCGCGGAAGATCGAGGCTGACGTTCTTGAGGTTGTGCGTGCGCGCGCCGCGGATGCGGATGTATTCCATCTGTCTTAGGTCGTCCGGAGAAGATACCGGGCAAAGGGCAACCTGCTACTATACCGTCAATCAGCACGCATTCCAAAGTCGCGCGTCAGCGTTCCGCATCGCCTCTCCTCAGCTCGAGCCTTTCTGTCATGCCGCACAACCGCGAGCCCTCCGCCGTGCGCTCGAGCGCGCCGCGGATGACCGCATCCGAGCGGCGCGCCACCGCGGGTCTCGCCGGCATCTTCGGATTGCGAATGCTGGGCATGTTCATCGTGCTGCCCGTGCTCGCGATCTACGCCGAGAGCCTCCCGGGCGGACGCGACCACCGGCTGGTCGGCCTCGCGCTCGGCGCGTACGGGCTCACGCAGGCCGTGCTGCAAATCCCG
>Ga0335069_10009082_pt1 | contig 14179 bp, 11 predicted proteins | sample Lox_Sample_11_FD_206714 | JGI IMG/M metagenome (GOLD analysis project Ga0335069, IMG submission 206714) | Soil microbial communities from Loxahatchee National Wildlife Refuge, Florida, United States - Lox_Sample_1.1 | ecosystem: Environmental > Terrestrial > Soil > Wetlands | place: USA... | reverse complement strand
AAGACGATGCCCCGGCCAGACTGCAGTGCGGGCTCATAGGCGCCACAGATCCGCGGCCTCTCAACCGCGCACGATGCCGCACCCATTTTCATCCTTCCGGGTGCCGCAACGCGGCATGAGTGACTGCGGTTGTTTTTGTCATCCCTTGGTCACCTTGGATCTGGCCTTCCCTTTCTCGGCATGCAGGATCTGGCCTTGCCTTTCTTTCCGTCTTCCTTCGCGCAGCGGAGGATCCGCTTCTTGCCTTCCCTGCAACGCCCCTCTCCATCCCAGATCTCTGCTACCATGTCCGCGTCCGTCGTAGACTACGGCGGGGAGTACAATGCCATGTCCCTCATCCGGGTGCTTGTGATCGGCATGCTCATGCTCTGCGGAGCCATCTTTCTCGCCATGGGTCTCGAAGTCGCCATTCCACATCTCGCCTGGCATCCCGTCCCCGCCCGCGACCTCCCCATCGGACTCATCCTCGTCTTCGCCGGCATCGCCGTCGCCCGCTTCTGGACCCTCCCCACCAACGAAGACCATCTCCTCGAGGACTGGAAACACCGCAAGCACACCCGCTAGCCGCAGCCCGATTCCCCGAACCCTGAAAAACATACCTTGACTATCTACAATCCTAGTTGTAGATAATCTAGGCATGGGCAAACCAAGCGACCTCGTTCAGGGCACCCTCGATCTCCTCATCCTCAAGACCATCTCCCTCGAACCCATGCACGGATGGGCCATCGCCAGGCGCATCCAGCAGGTCTCGGGAGAAGTCCTCCAGGTCCAGCAGGGCTCGCTCTATCCCGCCCTGCATCGTCTCGAGCAGCAAGGCTGGATCAAGGCCAAATGGAATGAAAGCGAGACCGGCCGCCAGGCAAAGTTCTATTCCCTCACCGCCGCCGGCCGCCGTCAGATGGAGGCCGAATCCGCCAACTGGGGCCGCCTCTCAGCCGCCATCAACATCGTCCTCGGCGAGGCGTAGCGCACGCGCTCGCCCCTCAACCCCACGGCCGCACGAAAGGAACGCATCATGCGCTGGATTGGCATCCTGCCTCTCAGGCTTCGCATGCTGTTCTCGCGCGGGCGCGCCGCCCGCCAGCTCGACAGGGAACTCGAGTTCCACCTCGACCGCCAGGTCGCCGAAAACCTCGCCGCGGGCATGAGCCCCGGCGAGGCCCGCGCCGCCGCCCTGCGCGCCTTCGGCAACCCCGCCCTGCTGCGCGATCAGGCCCGCGCCACATGGTCCTGGTCCACCCTTGAGTCCCTGCTGCGCGACCTCCGCTACAGCATCCGGGCCCTGCTTCGCGCCCCCGGCTTCGCCGCTACCGCGATCCTTGTCATGGCCCTCGGCATCGGCGCCAACATCGCCCTCTTCACCGTCGTCCGCGGGGTGCTCCTCAAGCCCCTGCCCTACCCCAATCCCGACCGCCTCGTCACCCTCTACGAGCGCCATGACGGCGGCGGCTCGCTGGGACAATTCAATCCCGTGGACGCCGGCAGCTTTTACGAGTGGCAGCGATCCTCCCCTGGCGTCGAGCAGATGGCCATGGTCTCCCCGTTCATGAAGTACAACGTCTCCACCCAGCGCGGTGAGCTCCCCGAACGCATTGACGCCGGCTGGTGCTCCTGGAACTTCTTCTCTATCCTCGGCGTGCAGCCGGCGCTCGGCCGCACCTTTGTCGCCTCCGATGACGAGTCCAGCGCCCAGGCAACTGTCATTCTCAGCGCGCGGTTTTGGAAGCGCCGCTACGCGGCCGATCCCGCCATCGTCGGCAAAACCATTTGGCTTGATGCCAGACCCTACACCGTCGTCGGAGTGCTGCCCTCCTGGTTCGTCTACTCCAGCGCGTTCGGCGGCAGCAACATCCAGGCCTGGACCCCCATCGGCCACGACGCGCCCCAAGATCTCCTTCGTACCTTCGCAAATCACGAGATGATCGTGGCCGCGCGCCTCAAGCCCGGAGTCACCCTCGAAGCCGTGTTGAGCCATCTGGCCGCCGTACAGGCCCAGATCAAGAAATCTCACCCCGACCCCGGCGTTCACGGGGCGGTCAACGGCCGCACCATGCTCGACGACGGAGTGCACAACTACAAGACACCGCTGTTCGCGCTGCTCGCCGCCACCGCCTGCGTTCTCCTCATCGCCTGCATGAACGTCGCCGGCCTGCTTGTTGCGCGCTCCGCCGCCCGCGCCCGCGAGACGGCTATCCGCACCGTCCTCGGCGGCGGCCGCCTCCGCCTCATGCGCGAGGGCCTTGTCGAGAGCGCCCTCATTGCGCTCGTGGCTGGCGCCGCCGGCATCGGCATCGCCTCTGCCGCCTTGCAGTTCCTCGTCCACTTCCAGCCCGACATGCACCGCATCGAGTCCGTCCGCATCGACGGCGGTGTCCTCCTCTTCACCTTTGCCGCCATTGCAGCCTGCGCCCTCTTCTCCGGGCTCATCTCGGTCATGAGCACTGAAAGCAAACACCTCCTCGGCGCACTGCAGGAGTCCTCGCGTTCCAGCCGCGGCAGCCACTCGCGCGCGCTCTTTCGTAAGACGCTGCTCGTGCTCGAAGTCTCCCTCACCGTGGTCCTTCTCGCCGGCGCTGGCCTCCTGCTCAAGAGCTACCAGCGCATGCGCGGCACCGATCTCGGCATCCCCATCGACAACACCCTCACCATGCGCGTCAGCCTGCCCGAAGCACGCTACAAGGAACCCGCGCAGCAGGTAGCGTTCTTTGAACAGCTCATCGCCCGTGTCCGCGCGCTCCCCGGCGTCGAGGCAGCCGGCCTCATCAGCACCGCCCCCGGCCAGGGCTGGAGCGGCGACAGCCTCGCCGACATCGTCGAGCACCCCTTGCGCCCTGAAAGCTACCTCGACGCGCACCGCCGCGGCGCCGATCCCGGTTACTTCGCCGCCGCTAGGCTCCCCCTGCTCCGGGGCCGCATCTTTGCCTCTGACGAACGGTTGGCCCACGCCAACGTCGCCGTCATCTCCCGCTCCGCCGCGCAGCAGCTCTTCCCCCAGGAAGACCCCATCGGCAAGCACCTGCGCTTCGACTTCAATCACCAGGTCCTCGAAATCATCGGCGTCGTCGGAGATACCCGCTGGGACATCCATGAGCCCGTGATGCCTACGCTCTATGCGCCCATCTACGGCAATGAATACAACAGCGCCACCATCTTCGTCCGCTCGCCGCACAACGTCGAATCCCTCGCCTTGCTCATCCAGGGCATCGTCGGCCAGCTCGACCCCGACCTGCCCGTCTCCGACGTGATGACTCTCCGCGACACCATCGGCAAGTCCACCCTCGACAACCAATTCGACTCGCTCCTCGTCCTCGCCTTCGCCGTCATCGCCCTGGTCCTCGCCGCTGCCGGCCTCTATGGCGTCCTCGCCTACCTCGTCACCCAGCGCACCGGCGAAATCGGCATCCGCATGGCCCTCGGCGCGCCGCGCCCGCAGGTCCTGCGCCTGGTCCTCGCCGACGGACTGCGGCCCGCGCTGCTCGGCCTCCTCGTCGGCCTCGCCGCCAGTGCCTCCACCGGCCGCCTCATCGTCTCCATGCTCTACGACACCAGGCCGCTCGATGCAGGCATCTACGCCGCCGTAGCCGCCACGCTGCTCTTCGTCGCCACCATCGCCTGCCTGCTCCCCGCGTGGCGCGCCAGCCGCATCGACCCCATGCAGGCCCTCCGTACCGAATGACCGGCATGCATTCGCGCGCGGGGCGGAAGCTTCCCGATTCCCGCCTCGCCCCCGCGTGCTGCACAATGGCAGCATGGCCCACCTGCCCCGTTCCCTGCGCATCGTGCTGCTGGCGTCTGCAGTACCTGTGTTCGGGCCCGCCTTTTCCCAGGCCCCTCTCCCCACAACTCCTCCGGCAACTTCCCCCGCAACTCCCACAGCCCGCCCGCCGATGCCCACGCGCGACCCGCACACTTCCGGCTACGTCGAAGCCCATGAGCTACCCGACGGCGCCATTCCTCCCGCCGATCGGGACGGCAACTTCATCCTCGGCCCAACGCACGCCCCCGCACCGGAATCGATCCCCCAGCCTGACGTTCCCCAGGGCGCAGTCGTCGAGTTCACCATGAATTCGGCCGACAGCAGGTACTACCCGGGCATCGCGCGCAACGGAGACTTCCTCGGCACGCCGGACCCGCATAACCCCGCAAAGCTCGACGGGGTCGGCGCCCATCCCGCGCCCTACTTGCGCAAGGTGGCCGTCTACGTTCCCCAGCAGTACGTGCCCGGCTCCGTCGCGCCCTTCATCGTCGGCGCGGACGGTCCCGACCGGCTGCTCTTCACCGTGCTCGATTCTCTTATCGCCGCGCACAAGGTTCCGGTCATGATCGCCATCTCCATCGCCAACGGCGGCGGCGACGCGCAGGGCAGCGAGCGCGGACTCGAATACGACACCATGTCAGGCCGGTATGGCGAATTTGTCGAACACGAAGTACTGCCGATGGTGGAAGAGAAGGCGCACGTGAAGCTCACCCACGATCCCGACGGCCGCGCCACCATGGGCGCAAGCTCCGGCGGCTCCTGCGCGCTCATCATGGCCTGGTACCACCCCGAGCTGTATCACCGTGTCCTCACCTACTCCGGCACGTTCGTCAATCAGCAATGGCCATGGAGCCCGGTAACCCCGCAAGGCGCGTGGGCATTCCACGAGAGCCTTATCCCGCACCGCCGGCGCAAGCCCATCCGCATGTGGCTTGAAGTGGGCGATCGCGATCTGTTCAATCCCAACGTGATGCGCGATAACATGCACGACTGGGTTCTGGCCAACGAGAACATGGCGCGGGCGCTGGCCGCGAAAGGCTATGGCTACCAGTTCGTCTTCGCTCGCAACGCCGGCCACGTCGATCGCCGCGTCCGGGAGCAGACCCTCCCCGAGGCGCTCGAGTACGTCTGGCAGGGCTACGGCGCCACGACATCGCGCGGCGCAACGGCGCCATGAAGCTTCAAATCCGCCGACAACCTGTTCTGCGTCGCGGATTTTGCCTAACCAGAACTTCTAACTGCACTTAGCTCCAGCCCTAATTGTGTTACAATCGTGTTAAACGCGCTCCCTGCTATAAAGGAGCTCTCCGTCCCCGCCGGATGCGAAAACGATGAACATCTACCTCATGCGTCATGCCAATGCCGGCCTCAGTCGAGACAATCCTTTGCTCGATGCCAAGCGCGGCCTGGTGAAGGAAGGCAAAGACCAGTGCATGCTCATGGCGCGCGTTCTCAGCGCGCTCAAGGTACAAATTGACGTAATCGTCTCCAGCCCACTCAAGCGCGCCCTGCAGACCGCTCAGTTTGTGGGCACCGAGCTCGGCTATGACGCCAAGGTCGAGACGGGCGTCGCTCTTGCCCCCGGCGCCGACTACCCCGCGTTCCAGAATCTGCTGGCAAAATACGCCGGCCGCGAAGGCATCCTGGTCGTCGGCCACAACCCCAACCTGTTTCAGTTTCTGGGCAGAATGATTACCGGGAACGGCGGCGCCGCCATCCGCCTGCGCAAGGGCTCCATCGCCTGCGTCGACATGGGCCACCACCCGCCGCGCCTGCAGTGGCTCCTCGACCCGCGCTCCTGCCGCTGGATCTACGAAAGCGTGGGAAAGAGCTCGCGCCCGAAGACTTCGCGGAAGTAATCCGCCTCCTTGCGCAGCGACCACAGTTCCAGCTCCGCCCCCGTCCTTCCCTGCTCGATCTCCAGGTACACGCGCTTCGGATACAGCTTCGGCGTCACCCGCAGCACGTCGCTCGCCCGATCCTGGTTCAGCGCCACCGCCAGCCGCAGCAGCACCACCGCGCGGCGCACGTTCTTGTGCTCCTCGGCGGGAATATTCCGCATGGCGCGATCCTCAGGCTGCGGTCGGGTCTTGCCCAGGTAACGCGCAATTGCCGACACAATCGTCCGCTGCACCGGCGTATACCCGTACATCTCCGAGCTGGAGATGACGTACTGCGCGTGCCGGTGATGTCCCTGGTGATTGATGAACTTCCCGGTATCGCGCAGCACCGCCGCCGCCGCCAGCCAGTTTTCATACTCCGGCGGCAGCCCGTGCAGGGTCTTCAGCTCGTGATACAACTGCAGCGCGTGGCCCCGCACCGGCTCGGCCTGTTTCATATCCACGCCGTACCGTTTTGCCGTCGCCAGCACGCTCTCCCAGCGTTCCTTTTCGAACTCCTCGTGCCCGATCGCCCGCGCATCGCTCTCCGCCAGCATCTGCACCAGCAGCCCATCGCGCAGCCCCAGCGGCGAGTAGCGAAACCCCGCCAGACTGAAGCTCTCCAGCAGTTCAGAAAACACGTGCGCGCCGGCAATGATAATCTCCGCCCTTCGCGGCCCGATCCCGGGAATCGCCTCCCGCTCCGGCAGCGCCATCTTCTCCAGCCGCGCCGACAGCTTGCGCACCAGCGCGGTCGGCGCAATCCCCGCCGCCGCACCGGCCCGCGCAATGGCCTCCGCCATTCCGCGCCCGCGCTTGTCCAACGCCTTTCTCGCCGGCTTCTGCGTCCGTGCCAGCGCCGTGCACGCATCGGCCAGCGCCGCCGCCGTGCCTGAAGTTGCAATCACCAGCGACACCTCGTCCGGGCGCACCCGTCGGTGCGCCCGCCGCAGTTCCCGCCCGATCAGGTGCCGCATCTGCCCCAGCCCTTCGGCGGTTGGCGGATCGGCCTGCAGAAACTCCTGCGTCAGCCGCACCGCTCCCAGCGGCACGCTGATCGTCTCCTTGATTCGCTTGTGTTCGCTGAGGGTAATCTCGCAGCTTCCGCCGCCCAGGTCGATCAGCAGCACTCGCCCGCTCACGCCGGACTCGCCGCCCATCACCCCGTGATGAATCAGGCGGCCTTCCTCAAGCCCCGAGATGATCTCCAGTGTCCAGCCGGTCTCGGCCTTCACCCACGCCTGAAATGCGGCGGCATTCCGCGCATCCCGCATCGCCGAGGTAGCCACCACCCGGATCCGGTCTGCCGCATGCAGCTGCACCGCGCGCTGAAACCGCTTCAGCGCCCGCAGCGTGGCCGCCATGGCCTCCGGCGACACCAGCCCCGACTCAAACACGCTGGCGCCCAGCCGCGTAACTTCCCGATCCTCATGCAGAGTCTTGAGCCGGTGCGCCACAACCCGCGCAATCTTCAACCGGCACGAATTCGAACCTACATCTATCGCAGCGAAAACAGGCATTGCTCTACGGCACGATCTCCCGGCGAGAAGAACTCCCCTTCCGTCACCATACACGACCGCGCTCCGTCCGAGTCACGGTAGCTGAAACGCCCGCACATGCCTCGAACCCGCCACGCATCTGACGCGAACGCGCCAACCTGTCACTCCGCAAAGCGGCGCCAACTCGCCGCCTTGGTTCAGATCCCAGCCTCATCCCACCCAATTGCGATTCTCCATGCGCCCGCCAACCCCAGCCCGCTCCCCACAGAAACCGCCGGCGACAGCCTCCTCTGGCTCGTCCTCTTCCTCGAAGAGTCCGGCCCGGTCCTGCTCCTCTTGTTCGCGATCCTCGGACTACCCGCCCTCCTCCTGCGGCGCCGCTACCGTCGGCTCCGCAATCCCGCCTAAGGTACGCGGCGGCGCAATTAGCCACTCTCCAATTACGGCACGGTCACTGAGATAGTCACGTTCGTCTCGAAGCTCGGGCCACTCCCCGCGGCGGGCCCGTTCACGGCCGTAATGGTGTAAGGAAAATTCCCCTTAGGCATGCTGGAACCGCCGCCGCAAGCCACGACTCCAGCCATTCCCGTCAGGCAGCCAGCAGCCACCAGCGCCCCCGTAATCCACCACCGCCCGCGGCGCCTCCACCCGAGCAGCAGGACCAGCACACCGCCCAGGATCGCCCCCGCGGCAGGCGCTTCCGCCGGAGCCGCCTTCACGGGCGGGTAGAAGTACACCGTGCCCGTCAGCGTTCCCCCGGCCTTTACCGGGTAGGAGGCCTGCGGGCAAATTGGAAGTCCGCCCAGCGCCAGGCTTCCCGAGTAGCCGCAGCTCAGCACAATCGTTCCAGTTACGGGAATCTCGCTGATCGTGAACTGGCTCGCTCCCTTTCCGCTCGCGGACATCGTGACATTCGAAGCTGTGATCGTGAATTGTGAAGAGGCAGCGTAGCCCGGCACGCCGCCGCAAAAGAGGAATATCAACCAACCGGCAAGAAACCAATGAGAGGTTTTCATCGCCGCATCCTCCCGGCAAGCGGGGACCGCCTGCCTGTCTGCCTGCTTAGACGTCCCACCGTACGGAACGCCTGCCATGTTCCGCTAATCCTTGTCCCTATTCCCTATTCCCTCGTCCGTCTCCCACTGCGAAACACCGTCCCACCATGCTGCTATCCTGAACCTTGAAACAATCCAATACTCTATGATTATGCCGACCGCCTCCAACCGCCAGACGGCCTCGCAGACTTACCCCCAGACCGGGCCTTCTCCAGCCGCCGCCTGGCTGCTTCTGGGCGTGATCTTTCTCGCCGTCCAGTTCGCCTCGCTCTTCACACCGCCCCTGCTCGACGACGTCGACGCCTCCCATGCCCAGGCCGCACAGCACATGGCCGAAACCGGCAACCTGGTCACGCTCTACGTCAACGGCGTCCGCTACCTCGAAAAGCCCCCCCTGCCCTACTGGCTCTCCGCCGGCCTCTTCCGCATCTTCGGCCAGAACGTCTTTGCCGCCCACCTGCCCAACACCCTCGCCATCCTCGGCTGCGCCTGGATCGCCTGGCTCTGGGCCGGCCGCGCCTGGGGCCGCCGCGCCGGCTTCTATGCCGCGCTGGGCATGCTCACCGCCCTCGGAACCTTCCTCTTCACGCGCTTCTCCATCCCTGAAGCCCTGCTTTCGTTCCTGCTCCTCACCGCCCTTTACTGCTTCCTCACCGGGTTTGAGAGCTTCCGCCCCGCGCGCTTCTACATCATGTGGGCCTGCCTCGCGCTGGCCACGCTCACCAAAGGCCTGGTCGCGCCCGTCTTCTTCATCGCCGCCGCCGTTCCGTTCCTGCTCCTCAGCGGACAATGGCGTCGCTGGCGCTCCCTCAAGCCCATAAGTGGAATCCTGCTCTTCCTCGCCATCGCCGCGCCCTGGCACATCCTCGCCGGCCTCGCCAATCCAGACCAGGGCCACCCCATCGGCAATCACCCCACCCCCGGCCATGTCCACGGCTTCTGGTACTTCTACTTCCTCAACGAGCACGTCTTCCGCTTCCTGGGGTCGCGTTTCCCCCACGATTACAACCGCATGCCCGCCCTCTGGTACTGGCTTGCACACCTGGTGTGGCTCTTTCCCTGGAGCCTCTTCCTGCCCGCCCTCGTTGTCGTGGCCTGGCGCACCCGCGCCCAGTGGCTCGCCCACCTGCGCCGCGACGCCGGCCAGACCGTCGACTTCTACCTCGACTACGCCGCCCGCGAAGACGTCGCTGCCTACGTCGGCCGCCTCAAGTTCCGCGTCCGCTCCGCCTGGCTCCTCGGCCTCTACTCGGCCTTCATCCTGCTCTTCTTCTCCCTCTCCACCAACCAGGAGTACTACACCTTCCCCGCATGGCCGGCACTGTTAATCCTCATCGCCGGCGTCCTCGCCGGAACCGAGGAAAACCGCGGCTCCGACGAAGTCCAGCCGGCGCTCTCCACCGCATGGCTGAGCTGGGCACAGGCCCTCTTCGCACTCGCCGGCATCGCCGCCGCCGCCGCCCTCGGCTGGGGCCTGTGGGAATCCCGCAACCTCCCCTTCGTCGCCGACATCGGCACCCTGCTCGCCCACCGCGACGTCGGCGGATACACGCTCTCCACCTCCCACTTCTTTGACCTCACCGGCCCGTCCTTCGCCGCGCTGCGCCTGCCCGCCGTCATTGCCGCAATCGCGTTGCTCCTCGGCCCGGCCGTCAGCTGGATCCTCCGCCTGCGCCGCCGCCACCTGGCCGCCACCACCACCCTGGCCCTCACCGCGGCAGTCTTCCTGGTCGCAGCCCACATCGCATTCGCCCGCTTCGAGCCCATGCTCAGCTCCAGGCAGATCGCTGATACCATCCTCGCCAAGGGCTCCCCGGCAGACTCCTTCATCATCTACGGCGATCAGTCCGACGCCTCCTCGGTCGTCTTCTACACCCACGATTTCCTGCGCAAGCCGGCCTACGTCGTCATGCAGCCCTGCTCCCCCAGCGGCCAGGGCTCATCGCTCGTCTGGGGCTCCTGCTGGCCCGACGCGCCCAAAATCTTCCTCAACGACAGCCAGGTCTCCCAGATGTGGGGCAAGGGCGAACGCAAGTGGATCTTCGCCCAGGACACCAACCAGCCCAAAGTGGAGCAACTCCTCGCCGGACGCCTCTACCCCGTCCAGACCATCGCCGACAAAGCCCTCTGGACCGACCGGCCCCTGCAGTAGTCAGCACCAGAGACCGGTTTTCACCTAGGCTCGTAAGTTTTAGAGCAAAGGGCGGGATGCCGTGTCCCGGGCTGAGGGTTCTGGAACAGGGCATGACTTTAGTCATGCCGCAAAAGCCCCAACAAATGCCCCGGGGCTTTACAGGCTGCGGAAAGGCACAGAAGAGGCGGAGCTTTGAAAGGGCAGGACTTCAGTCATGCCGCTAAGCGCCCTGAAATGAGCGTTCTCTAGCCCCTGAGGGGTGTTTTTCGATCACCTGGAACCCGACAATCGAGGTCTTCCGCAGCCTGTTTGGCCCCTGCGGGAAATTCACCCCTGAATAGGCTGGATTCGACTTTTTCCGCCGCATGGGCGCGCTCTTTCAGATTGCGGAAGAGGGCCATCCGGCCGACTGTGGTTGGGACCGGAACGGGTCAAGATGCGCCGTGGGGACTAGTTGTTCTGACAGTGTTCTCCGGGCGCCTCCCCGCATATTCTCTCCTTGGCCCACCTGTAGTGGGCTTGCTCCCCGCTCTCCGACCGGAGGTTGGCGGAGCGACCCGAGTTGATCAGACCGGGTTTTCTAAATGAGGAAGGAGCCCGTCGGCTTATGACCAAGAAGATTGTCTTGATTGTGATGGCGTTTTCGGCAACGCTGCCCCTGGTCGCGCAGGAGAAGGCATCGAAGCGCCTAACCGAATCCGCAGCAGTTCTCAAAACCATCGTGAATGAACAGGGGATACCGAAAAGCCTCCTGGACAAGGCGGCATGCGTGCTCGTCTATCCCTCCGTCAAGAAGGTCGGCGTTGGCATAGGCGTCACCTACGGGCGAGGTATGATCACCTGCCGTGGCAGCGCGCAGATGAATGGCAAGTGGAGCGCCCCCGCGATGTACACCCTCGACACAGGCAGCCTGGGGGCACAATTGGGCAGCACTTCCACCGACTACGTCCTGCTCGTACTCACCCAGAGAGGTGCAGACAAGGTTCTGTCGGGCAAGCTGAAGCTGGGCGCGGATGCGTCTGCAGTCGCCGGTCCATCGGGGGCAAAAGCAAGCACCTTCAACGACCCGAATGTCGACATCCTTACCTATTCCCAGGCGAAGGGGCTATTTGCCGGAGCTTCGCTGGGTAGCGCTTCGATGGCTTCCGACGACGACATGAACAAGGAGCTTTACGGAAAACCCTTGAACGCCACTCAGATTGTCCGCGACGGCGCAACTCCCCTGCCGGCCGCCGGAAAGGAACTGGTGGACTTCTTGAACAAGATTTCGCCGAAGCACAACTGATCCAGCGGGTTTCCAACTGCAATCGATCCGGAGCACTCACTACTTCAGAGTCCCGGTCGAATCACCGCCCACCGAAACTTACTCTCTGGTAATCACCCGCCTGTTCCCTGCTTCTCTGAAGTTTTTCTAATCTCCGCCGATGCATGGAGCAGCGAGGACCTGCTCCACATGCCCTCAACGCCCCAAATCACATACTTGTTGGCCTCTCACGAGCCCGCGTTGCTTGTGGCTGTGGAGCCGGTCCTGCTAGCCTCCTGCACCCGCGTTCAGATTGTGCTCTCGGCCGAAGCCGCCCTTGCCGCCATGACCGCCCCTGAATCCCCCTGCCTGGCCCTGATCGACGCACGCCTGCCCGGCCTGGAACTGGGACGCCTGCTGGCCGCCGTCCGCTCCGCGGTCCAGCATCGGTTCCCCATTGTCCTGTTTTCCGACACAGTCTCGGAAGAACTTCACAATCGCATCGCAGAAGGCGTCCTCGACGACCTGCTCCCCACCGGCCTCGATCCCGTCCAGCTCTCCCTGCGCCTCCACATGGTCATCCGCGCCCACCAGCGCGAACGCGAACTTGACCTGCTGCGCAATGCCTCCGAAGTCAACGACCTCACCGACCGCCTCACAGGCGCCTACAACCGCGACACCATCCTCTCCATGCTCTTCCGCGAAACTGATCGCGTGCAGCGCATGAGGACCACGCTCTCGTTCGTCCTCTTCGATGTCGATGATTTCGGGCATTGGAATTCCCGTCTGGGCTCGGCTCCATGCGACGACCTGCTGGTCAAGGTGGTCGAACGCGTAAGCCGCCTGCTGCGCAGCTACGACCTCTTTGGCCGGGTGGGCAAGGACGAGTTCCTCGCCGGTCTGCCGGGCTGCAGCACCGTCAACGCCGTTCTGCTGGCCGAGCGCATCCGCAACGAGGTCTTCGGCGTTCCATTTCCCGCAGCCGGCGCCGCCATCCGCCTCTCCGCCTGCTTCGGCATTGCGCCCAGCCAGGGCCGCTCGCCCGTCGTCGTCCTCCGCGATGCCGAAGAGGCCCTTCGCCTCGCCCGCGAAGCCGGACCGGAATCCATTCAGTGCGCCGCCGATGCAGCCCAGGCCCAGACCGCTCCCGTTGCCTTCTTCTCACCCTCTTCAGGAGGCAACTTCCTCGCCTGGTAGTGTGCGTTCGGCCTGGCTGCCGCGGAGGTCCGTCGCCCGGTTCGCTACTCTGAACGCTCGGTGCGCGCTCCCGGGTTGATTCCATTGGAAGAAGGCACGGGGCGCCTATTCAGCGGCTGAGCCTGCTGCCCCTGAAGATACTGCCAGATCTTCTCCGCAATCAGCGTGAGACCGGCGCCGTTTGGATGCAGCCAGTCGAGCCTCTGCACCGATGCGCCGGCGGCATGGGCTGCGGCCCTGGTATTGTCCCAGCCTCGCGTGCACGACCCCACCTGCCCGTCGATGCACGAAGTCACATAGATCGATTCGCTGTCGATCACATAAGAGTCATTGCGCACGCATTTCATGCCGTTCGTCATCATCTGACAGCCGCTTGCGCCGAGCGGAGCGGTGAGCACGCCGGACTCCAGCACGGAGCGAAGATTGGCCGGCGTGATGTCGTGATTCAAAACCAGATCCTTCCCCGGTGGATGGGCCATCACCAGGGCTCTACGCACATCGATGAAGTTGTTCGGGTAGAGCCGCGCTTCTTCTTTCGCAATCGACTCGGCATTTGCGTAGGTCCTGCCCCCTCTCCATTGCTCGGGGGTGTCGCCGACGAATGGGGGCAGCACCACATACGACGACCCCGTGGGAATCGACGCCACCATGGCAGCCACGTCTTTGAGACAATCCTCGGGGCGATCGATATTGTTGGTGCAGGCTTCGATGATATTGAATCCCTCTCTCGAATAGCCGCTGATCCAGGACCGCGCGCCGGTCGCGTTCTTCCTGGCGCCGGGCTGCAACCGGGTGAAGTAGCAGGCTGTGGTCGGACAATGCGTGTTGCCGGGAATCTGCGTCCCGTCGTCGGCAACAATAGACCCTTTCACCATAAGGCGAGGCCTGCCCGGCATCATCGGCGAGTAATCGGACGGCGAGAATTCAATAGCGACGTCGCCGACCTCGGGAATGACCCCGCCCTCAACCGCGACATGAACGGGAACCGCGCCCATCCGTGCCGCGATCCCGCTCGACTTCTGCCCCGCAATGCCATAGTTGATACAGGGAATCCCGGACATCGAATGAAGAGCACTGCAGATGGTCGTAGGCGTCCCGTCCTCACCGCCCTGCGAAATACTGTCTCCCCAGTCATTGATGACTGGGTATGGTGTTGCACCACCGGGGCGCGCCTGGCTGGGATCGTTCTGTGGCTGGAACGCTCTGATTTGAGTCTGAGCCAATGTAACTGGCCCGCACAAAAGACCCCAAAGGGCCCAGCGAATCGCCCTTGACCATGTGCGCATGGCGCGTTCTCCTGAAATCATCGACAGCGATTGCATACCACTATAGAGTACCCAGCGGTACGCCGCTGGCATATCAGGGGATTGTAAACTTCCCGCCGGAGACCTCCAGCGGAGGTTCATCGGGTCTG
>Ga0335069_10009081_pt1 | contig 14179 bp, 11 predicted proteins | sample Lox_Sample_11_FD_206714 | JGI IMG/M metagenome (GOLD analysis project Ga0335069, IMG submission 206714) | Soil microbial communities from Loxahatchee National Wildlife Refuge, Florida, United States - Lox_Sample_1.1 | ecosystem: Environmental > Terrestrial > Soil > Wetlands | place: USA... | reverse complement strand
AAAACGCCCTCTCGCTGCAAAAGGGCATTTTAGCAAATTCATCTGCTGAAGTTCTCTCATTATACATCAATCTTCCGTCCTGATCAATTTAAGTTTGTGGTACAAAGGCCCGTTACTCTTTTAATTCCGGACTCTCTCGTTAAGAAAAGACAGGTTAAGAAGACTTAACCTGCCTTGTTTGGTTTAGCCTTTGGAGACGTTTGCAGCGGCGGGACCCTTGGGTCCGTTTACGAGATCAAAACTTACCGCGTCACCTTCAGTAAGCGATTTAAAACCGCTCCCCTGAACGGAAGTATGGTGCACAAAGACATCTGTACCGTCATCCTTCGTAATAAAACCAAAACCCTTTGAATCATTAAACCACTTTACTGTACCTTCTGCCATTCTTGTTCTCCTTTGTATGTCGGGTTTTTCCGTGAACTCATTTACAGTAATGAGTAAAGACGTTCCCTTTGAGTTTCAGTTAAGTGAAGACTACCCAGTATATGCTGCTTTATGTGATCCTTCATTCTTTCCTCGGTATCTACCTCCGGGTTTGAACTTACCGTTCTCAGTATACTGTCGGTAGCAGGGATAGTGTTGGCTCTTAGCCTTACATGCACATCATCGCTCTGGGCAAGCGCTTGTTTAATCGTTTCTCGAACTGACTCGCATATGCCAACTTGTATTAAATAGCTAAGTGCGATCATCGAATGTCTCCTGGTTCCTACTCATTTGCGTGTCCATTGGGCAATGCTTCCCTCACTGCTTCTCCCATTTCCGGCGATCCCAGCGGTTTGGGAAGGGCTTGAGGAAGCCCGGCGGTCTTTATGGTTTCCTCCAAGGACCGATCAGTGTATCCCGAATAAAACATGGCCGGACAACCTCTCCGTATGGGCCTTACGCGCACGGCGAGGTCTATTCCCGACAGGTCTGGCATCACGGGTTCAATAATGATAAGGTCAAACTTGCCGGGGTCATCGGAAAAGGTCTTCAGCGCCGCGAAGCTCTTCGCTTCACCCTGTGTGTTGTAACCCAAACGTTCCAGAACAGCCGTGGTCACGGCCAACGCATCGTTGTCATTGTCCGCAACGAGAATATGAGGTTTGGAAGCCATAACAGCTTTTCCGTTTTTTCTGCTGGGGAATCTGGCAGTCTTCCCTTTTTAGGATAAAGAATAAGAGTGGAACGTAAGAAGATTGGGGATCAATAAAACTTGCAGCTGCATTGTAGCATAATAATCGTAAAACAGCAACCCTTCCTGGGTAGTGTCCTAATTTGGGAAGAAGGTGCTATTTTGAGTACCACGTAAACTTTATTACAGCGGCGAGTAAGAGCAGAAATATAGCAAAGAGTATAACAACAATTTGATCTAATCTATGCGCCTTAACATCATCATTTTTCCATGACTTTCTGAAAAAATCTTCTACCGCATACAGAGCAACAGCGATTGCGGCAATGGTGAGTACGATTACCACCATTAATTCCTCCTCGGATTTCCTCTATTCTCTGGAATCCTGCACGATAGAAGCCCTTACCGCTTTAGAGTACTGAACGTTACCGTTTTCTCAAGCGACTTTCTGCACAAATATTTGAAAAAGTCATGAATTCCTCCCAAACAGACTGATAATCACTTTACGATGGGTTGTTTCAATCTTACGTTGATATAGGACTTTTATCGGAGATCGCGAAGAATTAAGAGGAGCAAGGATGAAAACAAGAGTGGGTTTATGGATTGACCATAGAAAGGCTGTTGTAGTGAACGTTACCGAAAAGGGGGAAGAGGTGGGACTGATACTATCGAAGGTTGAAAAACAGCTTCGCCGTTCCGGTGACTCACCCCTTAAGGGTCCCTATGAACCGCACCAGGTGCCCGAACAGGACAGCCGCCAACGAGCGTTCAAAGGACATCTCACTATTTACTACGACGCCGTGATTGCTTCCATTCGAGATGCCGAGTCTATTTTGATATTTGGTCCCGGTGAGGCTAAGAGTGAATTGAAACAGCGCCTCGAAAAACACAAACTCGGTGAACGCATCGTAGGCGTTGAAACGGTTAACCGGATGACGCGCAATCAGATTATGGCGAAAGTTAGAGAACGTTTTCTGGAGCGGCATCCGGCGACAGACCCCGATCCGGTGGCTCAACGAAGTAAAAGCGTGAGTGCGGGCAAGCCGCTCACTCCTGAGAATCAACAGCGCCTTGCCGGCAAGGTCTAACGTCTCGTCAATTCAGATATGTTTAGGGTTAATTTCTTAAAGATCGAATTTTTCTGAGGTACAAAATGGCACTGATCGACAATACAAGCATTAACACACTCATGCTGCCCTTCCTTAAGGCGTTTCGTAGCGAGAAATGGAAGACACAGAAACGGGTATTTGGTAGAGCTTGAAAGGTTCTTCGACAAAAGTGATTATGGAAGCCGATGAGCGTTAAAGAAAATCGAGGACCAGCGAATGGATCGGAAGTGATTGGCAGCAAAATCCGTAAATCCATCCTTACGATCAAGACAAAAACGGAGGCTAAGAATGATACCTGTTTATTTATTTGTAGTGGTTGTCGTTATCTTTTTTCTCAGCAGTGCAATAAAGGTTTTAAAGGAATACGAAAGAGGCGTTATATTCAGGCTCGGGAGAGTTCTCGGAACGCCCAAGGGGCCGGGGCTCATTCTCCTTATCCCTGTCATCGACAGGATGGTCAAAGTGAGTCTCCGGACCGTGGTGCTTGATATCCCTCCGCAGGATGTCATCACAAAAGACAATGTGACGATTAAGGTAAATGCCGTGGTGTTTTTCAGGGTAATCGATGCCTTAAAGGCCATCATCGATGTGGAGAATTACCTTTACGCAACAAGCCAGCTCTCCCAGACGACGCTCCGAAGCGTACTCGGTCAAGCAGAACTTGACGATCTCCTCTCTCACCGGGAACAGATCAACGAGAGGCTACAGGAGATACTCGACACCCACACTGAATCATGGGGTATGAAGGTATCGAACGTGGAGGTTAAGAACGTTGATCTTCCCCAGGAGATGCAGCGGGCCATTTCAAGGCAGGCAGAGGCCGAGCGGGAAAGAAGAGCGAAGGTTATCGGCGCCGAAGGCGAATATCAGGCTTCCACAAAGCTTTCCGAAGCTTCGGATATACTCTCCAAAAACCCCATGGCGCTTCAGCTCCGTTATTTGCAGACGCTGATTGAAATATCGACAGAGAAGAATTCCACCATTGTATTCCCTCTTCCGATTGACCTTATTAAGTTCTTCATGGAAAAGATAAAACAATGAGAGAACTGGTTGCCATTACCCTTCTGTATCAAGCACAAACCGTGACATGCGGTCTGGTGACCAGGGGTTGATACCTATGCGTAAATCCCAGTATCCGAAAGAAGCTTGGTGCTGGAGGAAGCCGCGATGCCGACATGTGTAAAGTGCGGTTCCAAGGCCGCGTACTGGGCGATCATCGATAAGGAAAACGACCTAAAAGAGTACTGTGACAAGTGCTTTAATAAGTACGACCTGGCCAAGTACAAAAAGGAAATGGATGAGTACCAGGCGAGAAAGAAAGAGGATAAGATACGACACTGAACGCCTTGCTTGTTATTATCCTGGCCTGCTTCACACCCAACGGAGTGGTGGAGTCGCTTTCTTCCGTGCGCGTCGATGTTTGCCCAGTTCCTAAGGGTATCGGAGAAGCTGCCGCAGAATTGCCGATGCTGTCGCGACTATAGTAAAGAACCTGCAGGGAATAAAAGATGTACAGATAACTTGCGGTCGGTTTTGCTGTCGTTGGGAGATATCGACAGCAATTAAGGCGGGGGAGCTATTGAGGTGTTGACTTTCAGGGCTTTGTGAGTGGTTGATTGCTATGCGGTCGCGGGGGGGAGTGTCTTGCACCGGACCTCTACCGAGTGGTCAACATGATCGTCAATGAGCGAAATCGTTCCGTCTTCCTGCGCCACGCCATCGACAATAATGCTCGCGCTGTCCCCCCCTGCCGGTCGCCGCGTGACCTTTATATGATAAACCGTTTGCCGGTAACGGTAGTCAACCGTAAAACCCTCCCAATCAGCCGGGAGACAGGGTTCCACATGCAGTTTATCCACTTCGAGTCTCAGTCCGAGAAGAGATTCCACAATAAGCCGGTACATCCATGCGGCCGATCCAGTGTACCACGTCCAGCCGCCACGGCCTATGTGGGGCGCGGTGGCATAGACGTCGGCCGCAACTACGTAAGGCTCCACCTTGTACGTCCCGATCTCATCCACTGACCTCCCATGATGAACGGGGTTCATTATGGTCAAGAGCTCCCACGCTCTTTTGCCGTCACCCAATGAAGCGAAGGCCATGGCTGCCCAAATAGCAGCATGTGTGTACTGACCGCCATTTTCCCGGATCCCTGGAAGGTATCCCTTGATGTAGCCCGGATCCAGATCGGACTTGTCAAAAGGTGGGTTCAGAAGCTGGACGAGTGTGTGGTCCCGGTCGACCAGGTATTTATCTACAGCGTCCATGGCCATGTGCGAGCGCTTCACATCGGCAGCCCCGGAGAGAACAGACCAGCTCTGCGCAATGGAATCGATGCGGCATTCGGGATTGTGCGACGAGCCGAGCGGCGTGCCGTCATCGAAGTATGCGCGTAGATACCACTCCCCGTCCCAACCATGTTTCCCAATATTACGTTTCAATTTTTCGGCTTCTCTCTCACAGCGCTGCGCGAAAGGCACATCGTCACGCAGATGTGCTACCCCAACAAACCGCGTGAGGACCTCATAGAGGAAGAATGCCAGCCATACACTCTCACCTTTACCGTCTTTACCTACCATGTTCATGCCGTCGTTCCAGTCACCGGAACCTATAAGGGGCAGCCCGTGCTCACCGAATCTGAGACCTCTCAGGATAGCCCGTACGCAGTGATCGTAAAGGGGGGCCGTCTCTTCGGACCGGCTCGGCAGATCATAGTAGGAGTCCTCTTCAGCGTTCACAAGACGGCCCTTAATGAAACGGACGGGTTCATCCAATATCCCCGTATCCCCAGTATTGAAAACGTAACGACAGGTAGCCAACGGGAGCCAGAGGAAATCGTCGGAGCAGTGTGTGCGCACGCCCCTGCCTGACGGAGGATGCCACCAGTGCTGGACATCTCCTTCCGGAAACTGACGACCAGCACAGAGGAGTAAGTGTTGCCGCATGAGTTGTGGCTCGGCGTGAACAAGAGCCATCGCGTCTTGCAACTGGTCACGAAAACCGAAGGCGCCTCCGGACTGATAGTAGCCACTGCGGCCCCAGAAGCGGCACGCGAGGGTCTGATATATGAGCCAACCATTGGCGAGAAAGTTGATTGAGGGATCTGGGGTCTCCACGCGCACCGCACCGAGGGTGCGGTTCCAGTACCGCCACACCGCCTCAAGCTCCTCCCGTGCCGCCACAGACCCCCTGAAGCGCATGACGATATTAGCCGCGTCATCGACGTCCCGACCGGCGCCAAGCATGAAGACAAATTCACGCTCTTCCCCCTGGGCAAGCTCGAATGCAACCTGGATAGCACCGCAGGGATCCAAAGCTGCCCCCACTCTACCCGAGAGTCGAGACCGGTCCATAGCGGCGGGATGGGCCGAAGTACCGTTACGTCCAAGGAATTCTACGCGGTCACCGCTTATAGTCCTCGACGAATCGTCAACATCGAAAAAACTGATCCTGTTCGTGAACTCACTATTGTAAGGGTTACGTGCGAAAAGAGCACCGCTCTGAGGGTCGACCTCGGTAATGACATGCATGACCGACTTGGGCCGCACGTCACCCAAGACCCATTCCACATACCCTGTAGCGGAGAGTCGCCTAGCACGACCCGATTGGTTAAACACTTTGAGCACGGTGAACTTGACAGGCGCGTCAAGAGCCACATATATCCAAGCCTCTGTCCTGATGCCACGTTCGGTATGCTCGAAGACGCTGTAGCCGAACCCGTGCCTGGTGACGTAAGGGGTAGCTCCACGGCTGGGGAGCGGCATGGGGGACCAGAAATGACCCCGCTCTTCATCGCGAACGTAGAAGGCTTCTCCGCATACATCGGTCACCGGATCGTTGTACCACGGGGTCAGGCGGAACTCGTGGGCATTCTCGCTCCACGTGTAACCGGCATTGCTCTCGGAGACAACGGTCCCGAAGCTACCATTGGCCAGCACATTTACCCACGGCGCCGGCGTGACCTGCCCGCGGGCTGTGGAAATAACATACTCTCTGCCATCACGCGTAAACCCTCCCAACCCGTTCCCGAACACCAGGTCCTCGCGGGGGAGGGCCGCTACGGCTGTTGACTCAGGGCGATGCGTGCGGGTAGGCATAAGCGACGGAATTGTTGTCTCGTTAAGAGCACGGCGGTTGATCTGTTCCGTCAGTGTTCCCCTGAGGTCAGTGAGAATGACCCTGGCCACCGCCTGCAGTAGGACACGGTCTTCATTTGAAATCTGATCCCCGGGTCTCACAAATATGCCGCCGGGCCGGTCCGTCACGTTGGTCTCTCCGCCGGCGCTGATAAGCGCCATGATCTGGTCCTGCAGGACCTGCCGATAACCCGCGTGATCTTCGTTCCAGATGACCAGGTCTACCGGCAATCCCTTTAGCCGCCAGTACGCATGCGCCTGTACGAGTTGACGGACCAGATCCAGGTTGGCCGGGTCCTGAATTCGCAACAACACGATCGGGAGATCCCCCGATATGGAATAGCCCCAGAGACCCGATTGCCCCCGGAGGTTCTTGAGCAAGGTTGCCGTGTCAATCCGTAAGGAAGAGTTGGCATAGATAATAGAACTGGCAAGGCGTGCGTAGAGTTGCGCATCACTTTCGCTCGCATTGATCTGCCGCAGAAAGACTTGACTATGCGTCCACGCCATATCAAAGACTCGGTCCGCGAGGTGCTTATCGTGGTATTTCTCGACAAGGCCCATGCAAAGGTTCCGTGTATCCGCAACACCTGTGACAATATCAATGACGGTGGACTGATCCGGATCGAGGCTTATCTGATGCCGTATCGCGACAACAGGGTCGAGAACCGGACCCTCACCGCCGGAAAGCACGGATGTACTGCTCATGGCCGCCGGATTGGCAGTCGTGTTTCCGCGGCCAATGAACCGTGTACGGTCGGTCTCATAGGAAACCCCTCCCGCCTCCGCCCCATGCACGGCCATAAGGTGAAACATCCAAGGCTCCTGCTCGCTTGAGGAGCGGGGTCGGCGGGTGCAAAGAATGGCCTGTCTGTGATGAATGATCTCCGTTTGAACAAAGAGATTACTGAAGACCGGATGAAGCGCGTCTGCGGCGGGCGAGGCAAGAACTACCTCCGCGTAACTCGTCACATCAAGTGTTCGGCGCGTCTGCGCGCGGTTTGTGATGGTGACCCGGCGCAACTCAATGTCATCCTCGGGCGAAACAGCTATTTCTGCATGGGTATCAAAGGACTGATCACGGCGACGAAACTCCGCTCGCCCCTCGGAGAAAATTGCTTCATACTGTTTTGTCTCTTTGAGTGTCGGCTGATATGCCGTTGAGAAGAAAGAACCGTTCGCGAGATCACGTATGTAACAGAAGAAGCCCCAATTGTCGCAGGTACCATCCTCGCGCCAACGGGTCACGGCAATGTCCTTCCAGCGACTATAGCCCCCGCCGGCATTCGTAATCATCACGTGGTATCGGCCGTTCGAAAGCAGCTGCGCCTCAGGTATGGGTGTGTCGGGGCTCGTGTAGACACGCACCGGCATCTGGTCTACCTCATGTGCGGTTGAGTGCGCATCGGATAGTCCCGCGGTATGGGAATAGAAGGCCGTAGCCTTCGGTACCCGCTCCTGCAGCAAAAGCGTGGTCGCCTGAAACATGGGGTCCGACTCGAATCGCCTCTGCATGGGGCGATCGAGCAGTAGGTAGGCAAAAGAGAGGAAGCTCATGCCCTGGTGATGGGCCATGAAGGATCGTATTACCGCGCTCGATTGACCGCGTGGCAGGTGCGTGGGAGTGTAGTCGATAGCCTCATAGAATCCATATTTTCCTTCAAAACCAAAAGAGGCAAGCTTCTCGAGATTCAAACAGGCCTCTTCGGGAGCCACCATGAGCGCCAGCGCAGATGCATAGGGCGCAACCACCAGATCACCGGCCAACCCGCGTCTGAGCCCGATGCCCGGCACCCCAAAGGCGCTGTACTGATAATTGAGATGAGCGTCGATAACGTTGTAACCCGATTCCGAAATACCCCAGGGTACCCCGCGTGTCTTGCCGTACTTTATTTGCTCGGTTACGGCAGCCTTATAGGTCTCGTCAAGTAACGTCCCTTCATAGGTTGGCATCACCAAAAGTGGCATCAGGTACTCGAACATGGAGCCACTCCAGGAAAGAAGAATGGGTTCTCCGCTCGCCGTCGTGAGCAGACGTCCCAGGGCAAACCAGCTCTCCTGCGGCAACTGTCCCTGCGCAATGGCGATAAAAGTGCAGAGTCTCGCTTCCGAAGCCAGCAAATCGTAGTAGCTCGTGTCACACCGATGTTCGCTCACATTGTAACCGATGGCCATCAGATGCCGGGGCTCGTCGTACAGGAAGTCATACTCCATAGAGGCCAGTTCACCGCAGTGGCGTGTCATCGTCTCAATCCTCGATATCCTCGCCCTGGCAAAAAGACTTGCACCGGTGATAAGACCTTTGAGATCATCGAGCTCTTTGCGCTGCCCGTCTGTCACGTCAGGTTCACTTTGGCCTGCGATGAGCCCGGGGGGCAGTCTCTTATCAAGGTCGGCCAGTTGACGGAGCGTTAGGATTGCATCGAGACTGGGAACGCTTTGGCGCGCCTCTGGAGAGATCGATAGGGCCGTCCAGGGAGCAAGGAGCGTCAGCTCATTAAGCGCTGCTCCGCATTGGTCACTCATAGCACGGGCCCAGCATGACATCTGGCTCTCGGGATCGGCCTCGAAACCGTGGAGCGCTTCAAGGGCACAGGCAGCCAGTCGAACAAGACCCTGTCGTACAGAGGATAGTGTCGTCGATTGTGAACTCAACACGGACTCCATTTCGGCCTGCAGGTTAGTCAATGCGACCATGGGCTCCGCCCCCGCAACATCCGTGAGAACCTCAAGCGCATCGTTGAGGCCGGCAAATATCCTATCCCCCACGATTTTCTCATCGGGAAGAGCGGCGAGTCCAAGCCGCAAAATCAGAAGATCTGCGGCAAGGTTCCCGCTATCTACCGTCGAAATATAGGTCGGCAACAATGGTGTGAGAGTCCGGGTATCGTACCAATTGTAGAAGTGTCCCCTGTAGCGTTCCATGGCATCCATGGTATCGAGCGCCTTTGACGTACGCTCGACAAGTTGTCCGGCGGAAAGGTAACCGAAATCATAGGCGGTAAGATTGGCCAGTAGCGCAAGCCCCATGTTAGTCGGAGATGTGCGGTGAGCGACCATGGAAACGGGGCCTTCCTGATAGTTGTCGGGTGGCAGCCAATGGTCCTCGGGCCCCACGAATGATTCGAAGTAGCCCCAGGTCTTTCGTGCCATTTTTTTTAGAAACATAACCTGATCGCCCGTAAGCCGTGCCTCGTGCCGGGTGAGAGGAAGGCCCAACCACCATGAAACGAAGGGGCAAAAAAACCAGAAACCTAATATCGGCAGGGCGATACTCAAGGAAGCCGGTCTCGAGAACACAAGATAGACCGATGCGGTAACAGCAAGGATGGGAGAGATCCACATGGTCAGGTACGAGCCTGTGACATCTGCCCGGCTCTTGCGATCCGCATCACCCGAAGGATTCCATTCGAGAAGTCTCTTGCCCGTGACCAACATACGCCAGAGAGTGCGTATAATAGCATCCATGCTGAAATACGCCTCGTAGGGCAAACAAAACAATGTAAATACGTTTGAGACAAAACTCCTGCCGCTCAGGCGGACCGAAACGGATATGTGTCGGTTCAAAAGCGCATCTTGTGGTTTCTGAAGCAGATCCAGAATAGAGGTAATCAAAGAGGGGATCAAAACAATCCCTATCACCGATAATGTCCAGAGCCAGGGGTATGGAAGGGTTGTCCAACCGAGCAGCAACAGGGCCGTCAGCGCAAAAGGCACTAAACTGCGCCGAAAGTTATCGAATATCTTCCATTGGGACAAGGCCGAGAGCGGATTCCTCTGAAGGCGTGCGGTAGCGCCGGGAACAAAAGGCAGGATCCATCGCAGCAGCTGCCAGTCGCCACGAATCCAACGGTATCGCCGGCTCACGTCGGCGCCATAGCGGGAAGGATAATCTTCGTATAGCTGTACGTCACTCATGAGCCCTGAACGCGCGTAACAGCCCTCGATAAGGTCATGGCTCAAGATCCTGTTTTCAGGGAATCGCCCGTTTAACACCTGCTCGAAGGCGTCGACATCGTAGATACCCTTGCCGATGAATGAGCCCTCCCCGAAGAGATCCTGGTAAACGTCGGAAACAATGCGCGTATATGGGTCAATGCCCGGATCGCTCCCCCACATCCGCGCATAGCGGGATCGGTTTGTACCGGGCAGACTCACAGCAACCCGTGGTTGAAGAATACCGTATCCTTCAGAGATCCTTTGTTTACTTTCATCGTATTGCGGACGATTCAAAGGATGCGCCATGGCACCCACAAGCTGCCAGGCTGAATCACGCGGCAGTTGCGTATCGGTATCGAGAGTAATAACATACCTGACTTTCGATAGTGCTTCAGTATCGCCCACTATGAGTGAAAAGTCTTCTTTGGAGGAGGCGCGCAACAGAGAGTTCAACGCTGCGAGCTTCCCACGCTTGCGCTCATATCCCATCCAGATTCGATCGTAAGGGTTCCAAAGGCGCGGACGATGGAACAGGAAAAATAGATCGCCCTTTGAGTTCCGGTATTTCTTATTCAGCCCTTCGATTCCTTGCCGGGCCGTCTGCAATAGCAACTCATCCTCCGGCAATCTCTCCTCGGCGGCGTCCACAAAATCTGTGAGCAAGCCGAAACACAGGCTCTCGTCCCTGTTTGCAAGGAACCGGACTTCCAACCCATCTATGAGACGTTCGATGCCTTGGGCGCCCGTGAGCATAGTCGGCACCACGACCAGGGCGCGCGATTCCGATGGGATTCCTTTAGAGAAATCCATTCGCGGCAGGGCATGGGGAGTAATGAACTGCGTCGTAAACCAGTTCACCAAAGATATTGCCAGCTGGCTTAGACACAGGAACGAGAGAATACCTGCGAGCCATAGCAAGAAACCGTATAGTCCGGCGGCATGCGCCTTTGCCAGCAAACCTCCGGTCAGAGCCGCCGTAACCAAACCGATCATGCCAAGATAGAAAGAAAGAGGGTACCGGCGCACAGTTTTCTGAAATACCTCGGCAACAGAAAAACGCTCGCCGGCAAGCCCTTCGAGTTCGGTTAGACCCTTGCCGATGAGATAGAAGCCGACGTGGGCCGAGCGGTCATCGCTCCCCTTTTCGGCCGCCCCTTGCCCGGCAAGCCTGACTGCCTCACGAGCCACCTGATCTTCTGTCAACGGACTATTCCTTGCTATCTTCTCGATTGCATGACGGTATAGATCACGCGTGGCAAAATCCATCTCGCCATAGACTTGAGCCGGGTCTTCATGGAGGGTTACATCAACAGCGCTCATGGCCTCGACAAACTTACGCCAGTCCATGGCGCCCAGGAAACGAAGGCTTCCGATACTATTGCTTATGGAAAGCTGGTCAGCGGCTTGTTGCTGGTTTTCCGACTGGACAAGCTGTTCAATTGTCAGGTTTGACTCCGACAGGTGTTGCTCAATCCAATTAAGTGGCAACGCCAGAGAGGCCCCCTGACCCTGCAACCGGCGTGTAAGCTCCGCAACAAAGGCGCTCACCATCGGTGGCTTCGACCGGGCCATGTCCGCGATCACCAGAATCAGACTCTTGGGGTCCTTTTCGGCAGTCTGGGCCATTTCATCTGCCCAATGATCGGCATGGTTTCTGTCGATCCTGTCGGCCGCGATCCGTGTTGCAACGCGTCTCAGATTTTCAATGAGCGCCAGACGAAGCATGATGGGAATTGCCCACAATTCGCCCAGTTTCAATACAGCACCCGTCTGATAAGCCTCTACAAAGTTGCTGAGGCTTTCCGGATCAACCCGGCCATCGCCGTGCGAGATGATTTCCAGGGCAATGTCATAGACGCGGGGAAGGCCCGTCGAGGGGCCCTTTTCGAGATGGGGTAGCCCTCTGCTGTAACCTTTGGGCAGGTGTCTCTTGGCTGTGCGGATCTGTTCTTCGATCAGATAGAAGTTATCCAGTAACCATTCGCCGGCCGGTGTTATCCTCCGCTTTGCTCGAACCGCGTCCGTGAGCAGGCTACGGACCTTGTACAAAATCTGCTCGTTATCTGCAAGTCTTGGTAGAAGTCGCTCGACAGCGTAACCTGAGCTTAGTCTGTGCAATCCTGCCAGGCTCCTGCCATGCTGCCTCATCTGATGGGCGCTCAATAACTCCGAACGTAAAGACGGCTCATCGTCGACAAGCTTCGGCTCTGCAATTTTTCCACGCAGGCCCATCCAAAAACGAAAGAGGTTTCCGAGAACGGTCGTACCGTAATGTTTCACGATTTGTTTCTCCGTATTGAAGGTAAGACCAAACGAACTGGATTACAACCAGGATACCGGTTTTCAGGCCCTACTCATACGCATTGAGAGAATGTCTCCTCGAGTAGGGGGCTATCACTCTATATCAGTATACCGCTATATGATAAAATCATCAGGCTTATTCTTGCTTGACCACACAGATGCACAACAACCAGAGACGGCCGGGCTTTTTTAGGCACTCTTGAGCAGTTGTTAAGTGATAAGCCGCCTATATTCATGCCACTTTTTCTGTTTGTGGTAGTAGTGACCGGTAAACCTCGTCAGGGGTCTTCTTGTCAAGACCTTGATGACGCCGTTGCACGTTGTGTCGTGTGAACCAGTGTCCAAGCTCCTTTCTTGCCGTGGCAATTGAGCCATATGCTTTGAGGTAAACATCCTCATACTTGACGCTCCTCCAGAGCCTCTCAATGAAAACGTTGTCCATCCATACTGATCTGTATATCATGTTCTTTGAGAATACCGGTAAGCTCATCGCAAGTAAACTGGCTGCCCTGGTCAGTATTGAATATCTGTGGTGTTCCAAGATGCGTGATGGCTTCTTTAAGGGATAGTTGGTGTGAATCTCATCGATGAGCCGCATAAGGTGTCCGTCGGCTCCTGTACAAAGATTACGCCGCCTGCTGCCTGGACAGCAGAACATTCAGTTAGAGTTTTTTTGCATGAAATGCTCTGGTATATCATCGGTTCCTTGATGAATGCCCTTATTTCTTAAGACATCCGCAGGATGTAAGCCTTTTCCCACATCTGGGACATCTCTCCATGTAGCAGTCCTCGTGGTGAATACCCCCTGGCCTTACGTAACACACAGGGCATCTTTCCTTTGCATCTTCCGAATAGGGCAGACGAGGAAAAGATACGTCATCATCCTGGTACTCTATTGGTTGATGGGAACAGCTTATTGTCTTTGGATCTTCAGGATCTCTGCCGCATCGCTTGCAATCTGCCATAGTGTTATTACCGTAGCACCAAACAAACCAGGAGATAAAGAGAATTTCCTGAAGGTGGTGTAAATGCGTATAATCCGGATAAGGCTTGCAATACTCTACGACGGTACGTAGCCTGACTCATCTATCGTTCTCTTCTATTTTCCGGGTACGGTATACATCGTAATCAGGCACGAGGCGATCATAATCGTCATCCATGAGCGGTGAAGAGATCATAAAGTCGGCAGAAGCGCGGTTACAGGCGATGGGGATGTTCCAGACAACCGCCATGCGCAAAAGCGCCTTCACATCCGGATCGTGCGGGTGCGGCTCAAGCGGGTCCCAGAAGAAGATGAGAAAATCGATCTCACCGTCGGCTATCTTGGCGCCGATTTGCTGATCACCGCCCAGTGGCCCGCTCTGGAGCTTATTTACCTCGAAGCCGAACTCCCGTTCCAACATCTGTCCCGTAGTTCCGGTTGCGTATATCTTGTGGTGGGCCAAAAGCACTCGATTGTATTCTGCCCACTCGACCAAGTCACTCTTCTTGTTGTCGTGCGCGACGAGTGCTATCCGTTTGTCGTGTTTCATGGTGATTTTCTTCTGACTCATGCAGAACCTCCCTCGTTTGTAAAAAAGATT
>Ga0335069_10009080_pt1 | contig 14179 bp, 10 predicted proteins | sample Lox_Sample_11_FD_206714 | JGI IMG/M metagenome (GOLD analysis project Ga0335069, IMG submission 206714) | Soil microbial communities from Loxahatchee National Wildlife Refuge, Florida, United States - Lox_Sample_1.1 | ecosystem: Environmental > Terrestrial > Soil > Wetlands | place: USA... | reverse complement strand
CACGCGGGACCGATCCGAAGGCGCTGCTCCGGGCCAACGGCCTTCTGGATCAAGTCATTGCCCTCGACGGTCCGCGAAAGACCGAAGCGGCGAACCTGCAGCGCCAAGTACTTGAAAGGCTAGCCAGTTCGAAACTGGACGCTTCGAAGCAAGATCTGCCGAAGCAACAAGATGCTTCCAAGCTCCAAAATCCTGCTCTCTCGACACCGACTGCGCCTCAGGCAGGACCCTCGCAGGAGACAAAGGATTGGTATCAGGCTCGCGATTCGAATGATGCCTCCCAACTGGAAAAGTATCTAGCAACGTATCCCGGCTCCGTACATTCCCAGGACGCTCAGACAAAATTGCAAGACCTCGTTTGGAGCGGCACAAAACAAGATGATATCGGCGCGCTCGAGGCCTATCTCAAACGTTTTCCGTCATCGGCCCACGATCAGGAAGCGAAGCGCCAGCTCGATGACCTGCGTTGGAACAAGATCAATAAGCGGGACGCCGGCGCGGTGAACGCCTTCATGAGCCGGTACGCCGACAGCGCCCACCAGGTGGAAGCGCGGAGCATCCTGAATCAGTTGGCTTTGCAAGCGGCTCAGGATCCCGACAAGAAGGGCATTACTGATGCGCTTGCGCTCTTCAACTCTGCATTTGATCGCCAAAAGTCGGCAGAACTGAAGGAGGTCTGGCCGAATTCGAATCCATACCTCGCACTGCTCGGCCCCCAGGCGGGGAACTCCAAAACAATTCTGAACTTACAACCGGTGAGCGATCCTGTAATCACCGGCGGCACAGCAAAGGTTCTGTGCGACCTAAGCTCGTCTGTAACGGCAATGGGGAAGTCGATGCAGAATACCAAGCGTCTAAATGTTTCGCTCTACAAGAGCGGTAGTCGCTGGCTTATTAAGTCGTTCGGTTCGCCCTGATTAGATCGATGTTAGAAGGTGTAGCTCAATCCGAAGAGCGGCGTTGCCCTTGCGGTCAGTCCGTTATTGTCAAAACGCACCAGCATGTTGAACGTCCCGACCAGGTTACCCACAAGGCGGGCCTTATAGCCGAATGCGCCGCTGTACTGTCCGAACGATGTCCGACCGGCTCCCACGAATCCTGAGGCCGTCACATTCGTCGCGGTGTTGGGTGCGGGTACATTCGCGATGTTCTCCATCGTCATGTTCGGGATGCCGTTGATCCAACCAATTTGATTGCCCAGGAAATCAAGGACGACAGTATTCCGGCGTCCTATCCCAACTTCGGTGCCTACCGCCCAGGAAAACACATCGGGCAAGTAATCTTTCTGCGGCGTGAGTGGCTGACCGAAAGCGGTTGGGGACGTGGCCACCTCGCTAGGGAGAAACAACCCTCCGAGCGTGCTCTTTCCTGATATTTGCCAGCCGACATTGACGTGCGGCGAAAGAACCAACCAATCCGTTAGCGGCTTGGTATAGAGCGATACAGCCGCGAACGGTTTAACCGAAGTCGTTCCGGTTCCGAGGAAATTTTGTTCGTCACCCGTCGGTAGCCGGAGGTCCACGCCGAGTGCAACGACCAGCGATTTCCTTTCAATAACCGAGCCTTTGGCGCGCACGATCATGTCTCCGAAGCCCGTCTTTGCGCGCCCCGAACTGTTAATGTTGGCCAATGTGAGCCCATGTCCATCGGTCGGAGAGGGAGGTTCACCCGGCGTGAAGGTATCGACGCACCAACAGTTGCCGGAACCTTGACCGTTGCCATACGCGGGATTTATGCCGCTCGAGACGTTCGCCAATCCGTTGCCGACGAAAATCTGTCCGTTATAAGTGTTCGCCGAGACAGCTGCGTGGACAATAGGTAGGCCCACGGATACGTCTAGTCTGTCTGTAACGCCATAGGTCAGAAACGCTACATCTTGGGACAACCGTACATCCATGTTGATGTTGTAAGTTACCGGGAATGATTTGACGGCCCCACCAGCCGTCACGGTCGAGGAATTTGTACCAATATCCATGAGTTGCAGCGAATCAGTTGAGCGGCCATTGTAAGACTTGAAATGGAAATCCTGATTTGAAACCCCGATGTAGAAATGATGCTTTCCAATCGTTTCGCCACGCTCAGTGAAGATTGGCCCCAATGTGCCACTAGCTGGCAGCTGAAGGCCGGTTGCCGAGTCCGTCTTGAGAATCACGCCTGAAGCAGGCGACGCCACGGGGATGACGGAGAGAGCTGTTGCAACGCTGGCGTTGAGGGTACTCGTCAGTCCGAATATCGATCGTACGTTTGCGGATGTCGTGAAATTCGCTCTCACAAGAAGGGGGCAGGGACTTGCACATGCCGGCAAAGCTACAGGTGGTCCATTATAAGTGTATACACTCGGAAACTGGCCGTTCGGCTGAATCGCGGACGATAGCACAACTTGAGAAACCGAAGGAGCGTTTGATTGAGCGATCGCGGGCCCGAACGGCGAAAGCAACACCACTGCGAGGACAAGGTTTCGCAGCATATCCCACCTCCAATGAGCGACTAGCAAACTAGGGGACGCGCCGTCTCCACACTATAAGTGCGCATTAAAGTAGCCAAGTTTGTCAGCGTTGGCAAGCTTTTGTCAGTACAAGCAAAGGCGCTTTGGTCGAGTTCTGCGGTTCGCGTAAGGGGCTGGCGATTCATTGAACTAACAAGGCCCGGGGCAGCCGAAACTCTTACTCGTCAGACGAAGGCACTATCCAACTTTCAGGAATGACTTCCCCGCGGAACGTCGCCCCAGACAGGCTCTGAGAATAAACCGTCCGTTCCGACAATTTGACAGTACCCGTTGAAATCTGTGATATTTGCCCCGCTAAGACTCAAGGGCGGCGCCTTTTTGTCCTCAAATGCAGCCCGTGTAATTCTTCCAGGGCCTCGGATGGCACCACAAGTTGTACCCAGCAATTGTATGGTGCGGCGCGATGAAGCTCGGCAAGTATGAAATTTTGTCGGAGATAGGCCGTGGGGCCATGGGTGTCGTTTACCGTGCCCGCGACCCCATCATCAATCGTCTCGTCGCCATCAAGACGATCAGCGCCACTCTTGCCGCCGACGAGCATCTACGACAGCGCTTCTACCGTGAAGCTCAATCCGCCGGCTCGCTGCAACACCCGAACATCGTGACCATTCACGACATGGGTGAGCAAGACCGTACTCCTTACATCGCGATGGAACTGATCGAGGGTGAAAGCCTCGAAACCCTAATTCTCCGGCGTCCGGAGATGCCTATCTCGTTGAAGCTTGTCTATGGAACCCAGGCGTGCCGGGCGTTTGATTACGCTCACAAGAAAGGAATCGTCCACCGCGATATCAAGCCCGCCAACGTCATGCTCACCAAAGACAGCGTCGTGAAGGTGGTGGATTTTGGGATTGCGCGCGTAGCCGAAACCTCCAAGACCAAAACGGGAATGCTGATTGGCACATTCGCGTACATGGCCCCCGAGCAATACGACGGCGAGCATGCCGATGAACGCTCCGACATCTGGTCCTTCGGCGTCCTGTTGTATGAATTGCTGTCCTACCAGAAGCCCTTTATTGGCGAGTCTCCTGCCAAGCTCATGCGCAGCATCAGCGACCATCATCCCAAGCCGCTGACGGAACTCCTTCAGGGCTGCCCCGCGCAAATCGAGGACATCGTTTCACGATGTTTGAAGAAGCTACCGGCGGATCGATATCAGTCGATGCAAGACGTGCTGCTAGACCTGGAGCCTGTCTGCAAGGCTATGCAGGAACAGGCCATCGTGGAATTAATCGATCAATGCCAGCGGCACGTGGAACACAATCAATTTTCGGAGGCGCGCGATTTGCTGCGCCACGCGCTGCAGATTCAGCCCGAAAACCAACGGGTCCGCTCGATGTTCGAAAACGTGAGCGCGGAACTGAAGCGCATTCTGGTTCGTCCCAAGGCTCAAATCCTTGTCGACAAAGGCCGAGCGCTGTTGCAGGAAGGAAAAACGCTGGATGCCAAGGTTGCGGCGGAGAACGCTTTGCACCTGGACTCGAGCTTCGAGCCGGCACGTGAGCTACAACGTGTCGTCCGAGACGAAATGGATCGCGCGCAGCTTGTCAAAGGCTGGGTGGAAGCGGCGAAGCAGCATTTGGCCGAGGGCCTGCCGGAGGAAGCCGAGACTCTGTTGATCCGCGCCTTGCAAACAGAGCCCGACAATGAACAAGCCGCCGCACTCCAGAAGCAGGCGGCGAGAGAAAAGATCGAACGCCAAAATCGGCTGCGCCTTCTCGAAAAACTCCAGCAGGCGCGCGGGTTGTGGACGCGGCAGGAGTACCGCCCTTGTATCCAGCTTCTCATGGACCTGGAGCAGGAGTTTCCGGAGGAAGAGGAAGTCACGAGACTGCTCGAGACCGTTCGTGACGACCAGATGGATCAGCGCCGGCACCTGCTTCTCGATGTACAGAATCTGCTGGAGGCTTGTCACTTCCAGGAGAGCTTCGCGCTTCTCGCGAAGCTTGAAGAACAATTCCCGAACGATCCTGAAGTGAGCGCTCTGTTGGAAAAAGGGCGCGAGGCGCAAACCGACAATCGTCGCCACCAGGGACTTACGGAAGCCAAGCGCGCCATTATCGCCGGTGAGTATGAGCGGGCCATCTCCGCGCTCTCGGCGCTGCAGAAAGAGTTCCCCAGCGAAACAGAAATACCGGCTCTGCTCGAAGATGCGCGAGACAAGCAAGCGGAGCATCGGAAGCAGCAAAGCATCAGCCGCGCCCGGGAATTGGTAGCCGGGCGCCGTTATGCAGAGTCCGCTGACTTGCTCATGAATTTGAGGAAAGAGTTCCCCGGCGACACGCAAGTTCTCAAGCTGCTCGACGCCGTAGGCGCCGACCAGGCCCAGCAGCGCAGGCGCGATGGCCTGGCGGAAGCGCGGCGGTTGATCGCCTCTCGTTATTACGATGAGGCCGTGGCGGTGCTGAGAGATTTGCAGGTCGATTTTCCGGACGAACCTGCAATCTCGAAATTGCTGGAAACGGCTCGGGACGACAAGGCCGAGCAACAGAAACAACAGAAACTCATCGAGGCTCGCGCGCACTTGGCCTCTCGGTCCTACGCGGAAGCGTTGACTCTGTTGGACGCTCTAGCCGCCGCTCATCCGAAGGATGTGAGCGTTCTGAAGCTTCGCGCTTTGGCGCAACACGAACACGAGAAACACAGCAGGGAAGAGCGCATTCAGCGCGAATTGGGCGCGTTGAAGAAGCTGATGAGCGAGCGAAATTATCCCGAGGTCATATCGAGGACGAAGACGCTGCTTGTCGAATTTCCCGGCGATACCAATTTTCGGCGGCTCGCCGAGTTTGCGGCCGGCCAACAAGAAAGTGCGGAGAAAGAGGTTTTGGTACGCAGCGCGCTGCAAGAGGCAAAATCACTTTTCAATGCGCGCCGCTACAAGGAATGCCTGGAGGCAGCCCAAAACGGTTTGAAATTGTCCCCGGGAAACCCCGAATTACTGCGAATTGCCAACGATGCCGAAGTCCTGCAGAAAAAGCGGGTGCTTCACGAGCAAATCGAAGAACGCGTGCGTACGATTCGCGGCAAAATCAACCGTGAAGAGCTCAGCAGTGCAATCAGCTTGGCCAAGGACACGCTGAGGACTCTGGGTGCCGACACGGATGTCAGTCAGCTTCTGAACTCGGCTCAAGTCGAGTACGACGCTCGCGAGAAAAAGAGCGCTCACGAGAGCACACTCGAAACAGTCGCTACGCTGATCGACTGCGGACAAATTGAAGCCGCTAGCCAGGTTCTGGACAACGCCTTGGAAACCAACGCGGCCGAAAGATCCGATCCACGCATCCAGGAAATCGCCGGCCGCATCGACAAAGCGAGAACAAAACCAAATCCCGAGCCTGTTACCGCGACGCTCGAATTTGCCCCCGATGCTCCTAGGGAATACGCCCTTTTTCAGGGCACACCTGTTTTGCCCGATCCGCCTCCTGCGCAATTTTTGCACGGACCGGTCACATCTCAGGGCGCTGCCACCAAGCGCGCACTCTCCCCGCAGGCGAACAACGCAGATGGGATCGGAACGACATCGAATCACGATATTGCGCCGACCGTGGAGGCCGGAGCGCAAGCGCAAGAACGATTCGAACCAACAGGTTCGGCCGCCCTCCCAGCGACGGAGCAGCCGGGAATCGAACCGACGCACCGTTTTGAGGAGCCGATCGAACCAAGAAAAATAACCTCCCCTATCCGGCGAAACAGGATCGCCAGGACCATCCTGACGTGGCTCTTGGTGATGGGTATCGGCGCCGCGATTGTGATCTCACTGCTTCCCGGTCTAGTTACAAAATTGCCGCGCATCGTCGAAAACAAAGTCATCGCGCCCGCGCCAGTGGCAATCTCTCCACAAACGGCCGAAACGGAAGCGCGGCAGCGAACCGCGCTCAGCACGGCGGGAAACTTGGTCGCGACGAACGACCTTGACGGTGCGAGAGCGGAATTGCTGAAAGCATCTGAACTCGACGGCCCGCTGACTCCTGAACTGAAGAAGCGTATTTCCGAGATCGACGCCTCCAAAAAGGATCCGCAGCTCCGCCAACTGAGACAGCGTGAAGAGCAATTGTGGCAAAAGGCACAGAAGAGTGCCGACGCCGGCCGGTACATCGAGTCGCAGAAATTACTGCGGCAAATTGTTCAGCTCGGCCCGGGTGGTTTGCACCGGGATGACGCGCAAACATACCTGAACAAAGTCATCCCGCAACACCTCGAAGATCTCGATTTGTTGACGCAGGCCCGCCTCGACCTGGCTCAAGGCGAATTCCAGGCGGCGCGGGGAATCGTTGCACAGCTTTCGAAAAAGGGAAGTGACACCAAGGCGCTGGCCTCGGAGATCGACAGCAAAGAACGCGAGCAAATAACGCAACTCGAAACGCAATACAACGAACTGAGCACACGGGGCGGCGACGAAGTCGTTTTGAAACTCAACGCGTTGTGGCCCAAATTCCAGGAAATTGCCGCCGCCGGAGGCCCGATGTCCGGCGAAGCTTTGGATTACGTGAACAAGATCCCGGAAACCGTCGTCAGCCTGCAGGCGCGCATGAAGCAGAACGATGCCGACGCTCTTTTCGACCGTACCGTCCAGGCATACAAACAAGCGTCAAAACTAAGCGACAGAGCCGGGCTCACCGCTGCAAAGATTAATTTCGACTCGATCATCCGCGGCGGCGGCTCTCACGCGCAGGAAGCGCAAACCTATCTCGAAGACGTTAACAAGAAACTTGGCACGAAGAATCAATCCGCCGCGGTTCCGGGTGCTTCGTCAAACAATGATCGCGACCGCGCCGTTCGCGCCGCGATGCAGCTCTATGTCAGTGCCTTCGAGCAGCGAAACGTCGAGGCTCTTCGGCAGGTCTGGCCCAGCATCGGGTCCCAGTATGAGAGTTTCAAACTCTGGTTTCGAGACGCCAGCTCCATCCGCATGCAGCTTCAGATCGACAGCATAAAGTTCGATGCAGACGGCACCGCGACGGTAAAGGTACGCGCATCGCGAGACTACACCGGGGCAGACTCCCAAGTTACTCGGTTAAGGGAGCCCGAGAGCTTTCAATTATCGCAACTGAACGGCTCGTGGGTCATCACCGACGTCGACGCCAACTTTTAACCCAAGGCCGAATGCTCGATTCCGAAGCGAACATCGTTCGAACCATCGCAAGGCTGACCCGTAATTCGTGATGTATAATAATGAAGTAGTGGGCGTGTAGCTCAGCTGGGAGAGCACCTGCTTTGCAAGCAGGGGGTCGCAGGTTCGAACCCTGTCACGTCCACCAACTAATTCAACGGTTCTCAGCTCGCCCTTTGTCATGTATTCCATGGCTCGTATTCTCCAACCACGTAGAAATTCTATAGACAAATACGAAAATGTTTAGATATATCTAGATATAGGCATGCTAACTAGCCTAGAGGGAGATAGGTATGCCCATTGACAGACGTTTGCCGACGTAGCAAAATCACCCCATGAAACGGTCGCCAGTTAAGGAAAAGCGGGACAAGGAAAAGTACGCCGTTTACATGGACCGCGGGGATCTCAAGGTTTTGAGGGACTATCAGGCGGAGGTCGGAGTGCCTGTATCGGAGAGCATTAGGCGGGCGATCCGCGCATACGTAGCCGAACTGAAGGCGAAATCCTGAATTTTGACGAAGTTCCTTGGGCTCCTCAGCGCCGGGTCGCTCATCGCCAAATGCTCATAGTCAATACTTTGTAGCTTCAAAAAGGGCAATTGGTATATGGTGTTGCTCGCATGCGGCGCTGGTTTCGCACTCAAATAAGCCTCCGTCGGGTTCTGTCTCTGACGCTTACGGTATTGTGCCTGCTCGTGCTGACGCACGTTTTTTCTCACTCACACGCGAAGGGCCAGAGTGAGGCTTCTTGTCAGATTTGCCAGGCAGCTCTCGGCCAGTCCATTCCTCTGGGACAGATGCCGCCGGATGCTGCAGCGTTGACTTGCATCGGATGTGTTCCACCGTTCGCCATAAATTTCGTCGAAGTCGCTCTTCCCCAATTTTCGGCCTCCCGCGCCCCTCCCGCGCTTTAGTCCCTCCTTATCTTTGATCCTCGCATCTTGGCGTTGAGCCCTCGAACTAATTTTCCCTAGCCGAAGAGCTCTAGCCGATGGGTGTTCATTTCGGACTCTTTCTTGCCTAACTGCGGTGTTGCCGCGGAGAGGAACACATGAAAGAAGTGCTCTCGGATGTGCGGTTGGCGGTGCGCCAATGGTCGAATCGACCGGCTTGGATTGCGGTGATCTTGCTGACTTTGGCTACAGGAATTGGCACGACCACGTCAGTGTTCAGCATTGTTGAGGCGGTGGTTTTACGATCGTTGCGCCGGCTGCATCGTTGCTGCCCGGCTATCGCGCCATGTCCACGGAGCCGTGGGAGATCCTTCGCAACGAATGAGTCGATCCTAAACCCGGTGAAAAATAAGAATGCAACAATCCTCAGGTAATGCCGTTGAGAAACTCGATCGTGCAGGGATGTCCGCATCTTTGCTTTGTGCCGTCCATTGCGCATTTCTGCCGCTGCTGCTCGCGGCCCTCCCAGCTTTTGGCTTGGCCTGGCTCGATTCGCCGATTGTGGACTGGAGCATGTTCGGCATTGCCACCTGTATCGCGCTTTGGTCGCATCGCCACGGTTTTGTCGTGCACCGGAGATGCTTTCCGGGCGGACTAGCTCTATTCGGTTTGGTCGTTATTGTCGGAACGATTTGTTTGCTGAAGGGCGCAGCCAGTCAGCACTACATTCAGGCATCGGGAGCCGTGATCGTCGCGAGTTCGCATTTTTTGAATCGGCGTCTTTGTCGCGATTGCGGTGCCTGCCAGATGCCCAATGGAGGAGAGTGAATGACTCGCGCGAAGGTAGTGGTTGCTGTGGGTTTGATGTTTCTGCTCGCGGGTTGCTTCTTCACTGGAGATAAAACCACACCCCAGGCTTCTCTGTGGGACATCTATGAACGATTTCTGAAGAAAGCAAAATACGTGGACTTAACCCACACCATCAACCCGTCGATTCCGGTCTGGCATGGCTTCGGCCCGTCGAAGTTTTCGTCAACAATAGACCCTTCCACGAAACGTCCATACGCCTACGAAAAAAATGGATTCGAAGCCACACACTACGATCTGTCGACGGACCAGCTTGGGACACAACTTGACCCACCGGCTCACTGGAATCCGTACTATCCAGCAATCGATGAGTTGCCGGCAACCTACACCATTCGCCCGTTGGTAGTGATTCCCATTCAAGACAAGGTGGCGAAGAATCCGGGCTATCGAATGACTGTCGATGATATTCGGGCTTGGGAGCAGCGCAATGGCCAGATCCCGGAGGGTACGGTGGTTTTCATCCGTTCGGACTGGTCGAAGGATTGGCCCAATCCGGACCTGGCAACGAGAAAGGAATTTCCAGGGGTTACCTTGGCGGCGCTAAAATTTCTTCATCTCGAGCGGAAGATTCTCTTTCACGGACACGAAGCACTGGATACGGACACGACACCGACACTCGAAGGAGAAGCTTGGTTGCTGCGCAACGGCTACACGCAAGCGGAAGGAGTGGCGAATCTTGATGAAGTCCCGGAAAAGGGAGCTCTCGTGGCGATTGGGTTTCCGAAATTTCAGGGAGGTACGGGCGGGTATGCGCGATTCGTCGCGATCTGTCCGCCCGATTGGAAATACGGCGTGACCGTGGGAGAACTGCCCGAAGCACCGCTGAAGATGTTTGCCGAACCTCTTCATTGGGACACGAAGGCTGGTACCCGTGTGCGTTAGCGCTGACCATAGCGTGGGCGAAATGCGGACGCGGCGGAGCTCAGAATGGCCGCCTCAATTTATGCGCGAAGGTAGCCGAACGTCTATCCGAGAGACGGGGGCGCAATGATCCTTACTGAACAGTCTTCATTCGAGACTCCCTTCGAAGCAATAGGCTCGCGAAAACGGGCGCGAGCGGGAAGAGCCAAACCGAACGCGTAGGAAGGAGGGCGCCGTGGGCCGTTGCTCACTGGAGAAAGGCTCTAGCGTCCAACCCGGTATTGGGGTAGTGTGTAACGATAAGATGAGCCGTCGGGACAAAGTGGGCATTTCTTGGCTGGGGGTGTTTGCGCTTACTCTGGCCGTGCTGTCGATGTTGTTCGTGACCCAGGCGCAGACGCATTCGCACGCCAACGGGCATGACGAAGCGGCGTGCCAGATCTGTCAAGCGGCGCACGTTGGGGCAGCGCCGGCAGCTCAAATCGTGGCGCTGTCGAGCCCGCTCATCGCCACGGATTATGTCCGACCGCTCCTTGTAACGATTCATCAAGAGCTTTTTCCGCACGACGCTCCCTCCCGCGCTCCGCCTGCCGCCTAATCGAAAATACTTTTTCTCATTGAGTTTTAGCTGCGCTGATCCTTCTGCAAACGTGCGCAACCGCCATTACTTTTACGGCGGTCCTTCCAACAACTGCTACCACATGTCGCTCGACCGGGCGTCTCGGAGGAGAAATTTAAATGGTTTTTCGAAAGCTTCTGCTTTTCGTCTTTGGTTTCAGTTTTCTGTTTTACGCCATTCCCAGCCGAGCGCAGGTAGGTAACTCGGGTTCGATCGAAGGCGTAGTGAAAGATCCGTCTGGTGGAGTCGTAAGTGGGGCGAACGTCGAAATCTCGTATCCGGTCAGCGGATACAGCCGGACCGTAACTACCGGCAGCGATGGCACATTTCGATTCACCAACGTTCCATTCAATACTTATCATCTCGTTGTCACGAAGGATGGCTTTGCCTCCGCCACGGAGGATGTCGACGTCCGATCGGGTGTGCCAGCCACGGCAGCGATTAGTCTGAAAGTTGGCTCCGCTTCCGCGACAAGCGTCACGGTCGAGGCCACGGGTGGCGATCTGGTGGAAAACGATTCCACGTTTCACACGGACGTGGATCGCGGACTTTTCGCAAAACTTCCCTTGGAGAGTCAATCCTCTTCGTTGAGTTCCCTCGTGACTTTGTCGACTCCGGGTGTTGCAGCGGATTCGAACGGCCTTTTCCACGGACTCGGCGATCACGCTGAGAATTCCTTTTCACTGGACGGCCAACCAATCACGGACCAGCAGAGTAAAGTCTTTTCGAATCAGATTCCGCTGGAGTCTGTGCAAGCATTGGAAGTGATTTCCGGCGCGCCGCCCGCGGAATTCGGCGGCAAGACAAGCCTTGTCGTAAACGTCACGACGCGGTCAGGGCAGGGTGAAACCACTCCTCATGGCAGCGTGACGGGAAGTTACGGCACCTTCGGCACCTCGAATCTCGGCTTTGATCTGGCCTATGGCGGGGAGAAATGGGGCAACTTCATCGCTGCGAGTGGCCTGAACAGCGGGCGATTCCTCGATCCGCCCGAGTTCGGCGTGATGCATGACAAAGGCAACGAGGAAAATATCTTCGACCGCGTTGACTACCAATTCTCCTCGGCAGACTCGCTGCATCTCAACCTAGCCTACACGCGCTCATGGTTCCAGACTCCGAATTCGTTTGACGCCCAGTTCGCATCGCCGTGGAGCGGCGTCGTTGTAGACAACGGCGGTCTCGACCCCCTCGGCAATGTCGTGGGGCCAACGGACCAGCGTTCCAAGATTGGGACGTTCAATATCGCGCCGACGTGGAACCATCTGTTCAGTTCCTCCACACTCTTCACATTGGGTGCGTTTGTTCGCCGCGACAAATTCAACTACTACCCAAGTGCCAATCCGTTCGCTGACCTCGGACCCTCCGACCTGCAACAGGAAACTCTGGCGCAAGATCGAACCCTCACCAACGTCGGCGCTCGCTCCAGCGTTTCCTACGTCAAGGGTATCAATAACATCAAGGCCGGTGTGGTTTATCAGCAGACGTTCCTCACCGAAAATGACCACTTCGGTATCGTCGATCCGACGCTCAACGCGCCTTGTCTCGATGCGGCGGGCGTTCCAGTGTTCGTCGGGAATCCCGGTCTCAACGATCCCGGTCAGTGCGGTACGGCGACGTCGACGAATCCGGCGTTGTATCCAGCACCATTCGTTGCCAATCCCAGTTTCGTACCGATCCTTGGTTGCATCGACCTCACACGACCGACGCCGTCGGCAGCCGATGGGTGCGGTACCGCGTCCAGCGCAACCTACTTGTTTCACGGACACGGCGACATCAAAGAGTTTGCGGCATACCTCCAAGACACGATTTCCATCAAGAACTGGTCCTTCAACCTGGGAATTCGCGGCGACATATACAACGGCTTCACTGCTCAGTCCCAAGTTGAGCCGCGTCTCGGCATCGCCTACAACATCAAACAAACGAACACGGTTCTCCGCGTTTCATACGCGCGAACACTGGAAAGCCCGTTCAACGAAAACCTGGTGCTATCGAGCCGGGGATGCGAGGACGCGGTGGTGGCCAACCTTTTCGCTTCTCTCGGCGAAGGCTGCACCGATCCCAACACCGGAGCCCTAAGTATGGGACCGAGTTCACTGCCAGCCGGATATCGAAACGAGTTCCACGCCGGGTTGCAGCAAGCATTCGGAAAGTACCTGGTTGTTGACGGCGAATACATCTGGAAGTACACCCACAACGCTTACGATTTCAGCATCCTGGGCGCGACGCCGGTGACGTTTCCGATTGCCTGGAACAATTCGAAGATTCCTGGTTACGCAATTCGCGCGAACGTCCCGAACTATCACGGCTTCACAGCCTTGGTCGTTATGTCCAGCGTGGCCGCGCGATTCTTCACCCCACAGATTGGCGGCGTCGGAGCAGTTCCGGTCACGCCAGGAAGTTTCTCGGTGTTCCGCATTGATCACGACGAACTCTTCAACCTGACAGCTCACGTCCAATATCAATTTGCGAGGCGCGGCCCGTGGATTGGATTCAACTGGCGCTACGACAGTGGCCTTGTCGCTGGACCGGTCCCGTGCGCAGGAGGAAACTGTGCGAATGGTCCTCTCGGTAGCGACTCGGTCGTTGATGCTTCCATTATCTCTCCAGACCAGCAGTATGAGGCTGGCTTGTTTTGCGGTAGCGTCCGCGCGACACCCACGACTCCCATTAGCTCCAGCTTAGGACCCAATCTCTGCCCGGCGGCGCAGTACGGTTCGACTCTCCTGCAGATACCCGCTCCCGGAAAGGAAGACGACGACAAGAATCCGCCACGCGTCGGTGGCCGCAACCTGTTCGACGTGGCCGTCGGGCACGACAACCTTTTCCACGGCGACCGCTATCGATGGAGTCTGAAGTTGAGCGCGATCAACATTGCTGATCGGACTGCCGTCTACAACTTCCTTTCCACTTTCAGCGGAACTCACTACGTCACGCCACGCGCTTTGACGGCCGAAGTCGGCTTTCACTTCTGACCTCTACGGGAGGCGAAACCCTCAGAGCTCTTTTCCGACTCTCAGGGTTTCGCTCCTCGACTGCATGCGTTGGGGCCAAGCATTGGCATGAAGAAGCTTTCTCGAATGCATCCCTCTTCACTGGCGGTGCGCCGATGGGCACGAATGGAAAACCGCACCGGACAAAGTGAAGAGGGGTTCTTGGTGTGCTATATGTGCCAATAGGATGAGAAGGTGCGAGCGCGCGGTTCCTCAAATTACCGACACGCGGGCGGTATCCGAAGGGTATGCAGAAAGACGAACAATGCGAATTCGGCCGCGCTTTAAGGCAGGCGTGGCGCACGTCGCCAGATAGGAGCTTGAAAGGCGAGGC
>Ga0335069_10009078_pt1 | contig 14181 bp, 13 predicted proteins | sample Lox_Sample_11_FD_206714 | JGI IMG/M metagenome (GOLD analysis project Ga0335069, IMG submission 206714) | Soil microbial communities from Loxahatchee National Wildlife Refuge, Florida, United States - Lox_Sample_1.1 | ecosystem: Environmental > Terrestrial > Soil > Wetlands | place: USA... | reverse complement strand
GGCTGCAGTTGCATCGACTTGGTCTCGTAAGCCGCCACCTCGAGCATCCCGATCGGCAGCCCCGTACTTTCCAGTGCCTCCAGTTCCGCACCCTCCCGGACGAGATACGGCTTCGGATGCCCCGCGTTTGACCAGCGCAGAACGCCCGAGCGATCGAGCGTACAGTAAAAGACCGTCGCATACTTCTCGCCCTTAGCACGCTCGATCAGGAAGTGATTCACCCGCGACATCAGTTCTTCGATCTCGATAGCCGCGTCCGATCCGAACAGAAATGCTCCCTGCAGCAGCGCCGCCAGCAACGCCGCGCTGACCCCTTTTCCGGAAACATCCGCGACGACGCAGCCGAACTTGTCCGCATTGATCTGTCTTACGTCGAAATAGTCGCCTCCGACCTGCTTCGATGTGATGCTCGACCCGCAAACACGAAACCATCCCTCCGACGGCAATTGACCGGGCAATAAACTCTGCTGAATCGTGCGCGCGACATTCAATTCTTCTTCCAGCCGCCTCTTGCCTCGCTCTTCTTCGAGCAGTCTCGCGTTTTCCAGGATCGTCGACGCTTCGAGAGCCAGCGTCTGCAAAATCTCGCGATTGCCGGACGACAGATCGGCCGTGGTCTGCCGCGAGTCCATGTACAGCACGCCGACCGTATCGTAAAGCGACGTCGCGATTGTATCTTGCGGCGATCCGGTCCGCACATGGACCAAAGGCACACAAACGACGCTCCGCAGCTCGAGGTTCGCTACTGACATCTCCGGCCGGACGCCCTCGGCGCCCAACGGATCGAAGGTCATCGAAAGCATGTCCCTGCGCGTCTTCAATGCCCGCTGGATCAACGAGCGCGGAACGCCCAGGTCGCTGGTATCCAACGGAATTCCGCGGCGGTCCCGCGCTACGGTCATTTCTAGAGCGTCCCCGTTTTGCAGCAACAGAAAGCCGCGCTCCGCTCCCGTGACCGAGAGAGCCGCATCCACCACCGCCGCGAGAACGTCTGTGGTCGATAGCGAGCTCTGCAGCGCGCGCGCGACTTCAACCAACGATCGCAGCTTCGCCAGATTCCCGGCGCCACCGGAAGCCGATCCGGCGCCCATCTGCTCCATCGCCTTATGCAGCTCGTCCTCTTCCAGAGTGAAAACCAGACGATAGGAGTCCTGAAATCCGAAATCGATGCGGTCGCGGTCGGTCAGCTTGTGCCGCGTTATGCGCTGCCCGTTGACGAAGACGCCGTGGCGGCTGTTCAAGTCCTCGATAAAATGCTCGCCATTGTCTGCAACGATGCGGGCGTGGCTGCGTGAAGCGCGGTTGTCGCGCAGTACAAGATGATTATCTCCGTGGCGGCCGATCGTAAACGGCAGCGGGTCGAGCGGCATGCGGCTGCGGTTTCCCGACGGATTAATCACCACGACAGCAGGAGCATGCCGCGCTTCGGTCGGGACTATGCCGGATGAGGTCATTCCCCGCCCCGGCTGCGAGATCCCCGGCTCGGCCGCGCTTTCGACTCCGCACTGGCCTTCGCCCCCGCGCCCGCCTCCGCCATCTCATTGGCTCGTAAAACCTGGCAGTGCGCGCAATAGCCGCCCACTTCGGTCCGCGCCAGAACGATCTCAAAGCCGAAGTGGCTCTCGATCTGTTCGCGCATCTTTTGGAGCTGATTACCGAAGAACTCCTCGATCTTGCCGCAGCGCAAACAGATCACGTGCGCATGTTCCTGCTTGAGCCGCGTCTCGTAATAGTGCTGGTCGCCGCTGTGGTGCATCAGGTCCAGTTCGTCCACCAGACCGCCCGTCTTAAGCAGCTTCAGTGTCCTATAGACGGTCACGCGATTCAATTTTGGATCCTGAACACGCCCCAGTTGATAAAGCTGTTCGGCATCCAGATGCTGGCCGGATTGATCGATCAAGTCGAGCAGAATCTGCCGCTGCCGCGTGAGCCGCACTCCGCGCTTCTTGAGCGAGTCTTTAATGCCCGAGACCGCCATGAGACTTCCCCACTGAGAGTAGCAGATTGTGGCTAAACGCCATGCGCGCTCCGCGCCGCGCCTGCGCAAGCCGGAGGCTTACGCTACAAAGTCCCTGCGAACGGTCGGGAAAATGGTTGGATAAGCCTCTGGCTTGTCCGCGCGCGTTGCGAAGCGCGCAGCCGCGATTTTTTCACAGCTTCGGAGGCTTACGCAACTGGCTCCTGCCGAGAAGATCGTCAAGTACGTGAAAGCTACGTGGCGCATGCCTCCGGCTTGCGCTGGCGTAGCGCGGTGCGCGCCGGCGCCACATGCTAAACTTCACCCTCCATAATGTTATTGGAGGTAAGGATTGTTCTCAGCCAGGGGCGCTCGCGCCAAGGTTCTCGTAGCCAATCGCGGCGAAATCGCCGTCCGTATCGTCCGTGCCCTGCGGGAGATGGATATCCGCAGCGTGGCCGTTTTTTCCGACGCCGATCGCGGAAGCCTGCACGTTCGGCTCGCCGATGAAGCCGCGCATCTGGGCGCGGCTCCCGCTACGGAGAGCTATCTGAACATCGAGCGGATCCTGGCCGCCGCTAAGAAACACGAAGTCGATGCCATTCATCCCGGCTACGGGTTCCTGAGCGAGAATGCTCTCTTCGCCGAAGCATGCGAAAACGCAGGTATCATCTTCATCGGCCCGCCAAAAGAAGCAATTCGCCGCTTGGGATCGAAGACCGCCGCCCGAGCATTGGCCAAAGAAGTGAACGTTCCGGTCGTCCCGGGCAGCGAAGAACCGGCCACGCATCTCGACCATGCCCGTGAACTCGCCCGCTCCATCGGCTATCCCGTATTGCTGAAAGCGGCCGCGGGCGGGGGCGGAAAGGGAATGCGCCGAGTCGACAAAGAAAGCGACCTCGAAGCCGCCGTTCGCGACGCATCGAGTGAAGCCGAACGCGCCTTCCACAACAGCGAAGTCTACATCGAAAAGGTGATCGAGAACCCTCGGCACATTGAAATTCAGATCGTCGGCGATCCTTATGGCAACCTGGTGCACCTCGGCGAGCGCGAATGCTCGCTGCAGCGGCGTCACCAGAAAGTGATCGAGGAATGTCCCTCGCCGCTGGTCGCCAGAAATCCCGAAATGCGCGATTCCATGGGAGAGGCGGCGCTACGAGTCGCCCGCGCGGTGGGATACTACAATCTCGGCACTGTCGAGTTTCTGGCCGACAACGAGGGGAATTTTTATTTCTTGGAAGTCAATACCCGCCTCCAGGTGGAGCATCCTGTGACTGAACTGGTTAGCGGCCTGGATCTCGTTCAGCTCCAATTGAAGATCGCGGCCGGTGAGGCCCTGCCATTCGCTCAAGAAGATATACATTGGAACGGCTGGGCCATGGAGTGCCGCATCTGCGCGGAAGATCCGGAGAACCAGTTCTTCCCTTCCCCAGGCAAGATTGTTCAGCTTCGCGAACCGAGCGGTCCCGGCATCCGTCTCGATTCCGGCGTTTATCCTGGTTGGACCATTCCGTTGGAATACGATCCTCTACTGGCAAAGCTGGTCGCCTGGGCACCCGATCGTAAAGCTGCCATCCACCGTCTGCTGCGGGCCTTGCGCGAATATTCCATCACCGGCGTCGATACTAATGTTGGATTCTTCCGTGAAATTCTGAAGGATTCAAGATTCGTAGAGGGACACCTGGACACCAACTTTATCGCCGATTACTTCGCTCGCCGCGGCGCCAAGGCCGCTCCAGAACCCGAATATGAGCGCATCGCGGCAGTCGCGGTGGCAGCGCATTCCGCGCGCGAGCAAAAAGCGCCCGCCAATGGGAAACAAGAATCCAGCCGCTGGCTTATCGGTGGTCGAAATGAGCAGTTGCGATGAGTCTGCAGGTTCTGATAAATGAGCAGCCGGTGGACATCGATGCGGAGTTGCTGAAGACAGGCGTGCAGGTTGAACCCGGCGTGTATTCGATCCTGGTCAACGGAAAAAGCTTCGAAGTTCGGGTGTTTCCCACTCCACAAGGGTGGACCGTGCAAGTGGACGGAGTGCGCTACGCGGCGGAGGTCCGGGACCCTCGCAACTCCAGCCGCCGGTCGAAAGCTGCTCGCGGCGCCGGCCGCCAGAACATCAATGCGCCAATGCCCGGCAAAGTGATTCGCGTGCTCGTTCATGAGGGCGCGACCGTCGAAACCGGACAGGGGTTGGTAGTCGTCGAAGCTATGAAGATGCAAAACGAGATGAAAGCGTCCCGCCCCGGCCGCGTCGTCGAGATCCGCGTGCGCGACGGCGATACGGTCGGCTCCGGCGAAACGCTGGTGGTTCTCGAATAAGTTTCTGAGAAAATAAGCTTTGTTATTCGATTCAAAGGCCTACGGATCCCCGGTGGCGGACTTACTCACGCTCGATCAGGACGGAAATCGCCTGATTCCGCTGGTGTCGGGCGTATGCTCGTGCGAGGAGGCGCGCTCGCGTCTCAAAAGACAGAAAGCCTCGGATCTGTTTCCCCACGCGGCGTCACCGGATGCCGCTCTAGGCGGACTGTGGCTTTATTTCTCCTGCTTCGACGAGTGTCACCACATTGTGCAGGACATCGACTCCGCTGAAGCCAGCTTCTGGCACGCGATTCTGCATCGTCAAGAACCTGATTCCGGCAACTCCGCCTACTGGTTTCGCCGCGTCGGCAAGCATTCCTTGTTTCGCGATCTGGCCGTAGCCGCCGAAGACGTGGTCTCCCGTTATCCCGAGGCTGAGTTCCGGCCCGGCGGCAAGTGGGATCCGTTCTCGTTCATCATGTTTTGCGAACGCGCGCGACAGCAGCCTGGATCTCCTTCCGAGCAGGCCGCGCTCGAAATCCAGCGCGCAGAATGGCAGCTCCTCTTTGATTACTGTGCGAGGACTCGATCGTGAGCCGAGCCAGAACCTCGTTCCTGATCGTAATCGTTGCTGCCGCAGCCGTCATCACCTGGATCATTGCCAAACGAGCGACGCCGCCCGAGATTGAATTCGCCAAAGTGGCGCGCGAGAACATTGTCAGCATGCTCGGAACCAACGGGAAAGTCGAACCGATCGAATGGCTCCCCGCGCGCGCAGAACGCTCCGGTGTTATTTCGAGAATCGTGATCTCCCGCGGCCAGCAGGTGAGAAAAGGTGCGCCCTTGGTGGAATTGGATTCCCGCATCGCCGCCGCCGAATTGTCCAAAGCACAGGCCTCGATTCAGGAAGCGCAAACCCAGGAACACGTCTTGAACCAGGGAGGAAAAGCTCTCGAGCGCCAGCAGGTGGAAGCCGATCTTGCGCGCGCCAGGCTGGATTTGGATTCCGCCCAGAAACAACGCGATGCACTTGACCGGCTAGTGTCCAAACAGGCCGCAACGCGTCAGGAACTGGATACCGCTCGACAGCTCGTCGATCAGTTGCAGTTGCGTATCAAGTCTCTCGAAGAGCACAAAGCAGCGCTGGTTTCAGCGCCTGACAAGGAAATCGCCAAATCGCGCCTGCAGGCCGCCGAGTCCTCCGCGGCTATAGCCCGCACGAACGTCGATCTCAGTATAATTCGTGCGCCCATGGATGGCATTGTCTACGAATTCGATTTGAAGCCGGGCTCCTTTGTAAACCCTGGCGACCTGATTGCCAAAGTGGGAAAAATCGACCGGCTCCGCGTGAATGTCTACGTCGACGAACCCGATCTCGGGCGCGTGCGGAAAGGCGAAGTGGTTACGATCACATGGGAAGCCATGCCCGGCCATCAGTGGAAAGGCGAAGTGGACAAGCTTCCGACGCAGGTTGTTCCTCTCGGAACGCGGCAGGTCGGCGAGGTCGGCTGCATCATCGAAAACCCCGAGCACGACCTGCTTCCCAACTCCAACATCGACGCTAATATTCAAGCGACGGTCGTTCCGAATGCCCTCACCATCCCACGCGAAGCAATTCGCCGGCAAGGTTCCGACACGGGCGTCTTCCTCCTGCAAGGGGATCGGGTGGTCTGGCGGAAGGTAAGTGCCGGAGTCTCGAGCTACACCCGCTCCGCCATAATTTCCGGCCTCGCCGACGGTGATGCGGTCGCCCTGCCGAGCGAGAAACCCATCAAGAACGGCTTGAAGGTGGAGCCTGTTTTTCAGTAGACGTCTCGTCGATCAGTGGAACCACTGGAAAACCTCGCTTGCGCCAGGCTTCGATTCCGCCTAAGAGCGGCCGCACCTGCAGTACACCCTTCTTTAGTAACAGGAGCGCCGCACGGGCGCTCGAGGCTTCGTTCGGTCAAGAACAGTAGAGAATCACCTCGCGGTCCACTGGGATTTCCTGGTAGCGCTCGTCGAGTTCGTTCAGGTCAATCCAAATCGCTCCTGGTAGCTTCGTTTTGTCGAATTGCACTTCGATCGTCTGGCGCAAATCCACGACGGTCACATCTGCGCCGGAAGTGATCATCGCCATCAAATTCTCAGGCGTGATGCGCGCAACGCGGAGGTCGCGCAGAAAGCGGAGTCGCTGATAGTATTTCCAGCCAGCGAATGCCGCAAACAGCGTCACGATCACCACAAGCAACCAGGAACCCATCCGTTCCGCCTGGTCTCCGATCGCTTCCAACTGGCCCCGGAATATGTATCCAAGCGCAAGATAACTTCCGCTCCACAGCGCCACGCCGGCAATATCGGCCGGAAGGAACTTCATCATCGGCATTCGCGTGAGCCCCGCCAGTGGCGCGGCCGTGGCACCGAGCCCGGGTAGAAACTTCGCAACCAGCAATGCCCGGGCGCCGTGACGCGTAAACAGGCTCTTCGTAGTGCTCACACAAGAATCGGGCTCCAGCGACATACGGCACATCAGGTTGAGGATTGAGGCGCCGCGCGACCGGCCAAGATAGAACCAAAGCAGGTCACTCGCGAGGCTGGCAAGGATAGCCAGGAACAATGCAACTGTGAACGCGAAATTGCCCAGTCCGGCCAGAGCCCCCATCGCCAGCAGAATCGGAAATGCAGGAACGGGCAAACCCACTTGCTCGGCAAACACATTTACAACAAGAACCCAATATCCGTGCCGCAGCAGAAATGGGATAACCCCATGCATTTGTGCCCATTGTACCTGCGGCGAGTGACCAGGCCACGCGGGCTACAGCGGAGCACGCCTGCGGCTCGTGATGAAATCGACACAGTCGATATTCTTCTGGCTCAGCCGATCTGCGATCTTTGTGGATGCGCGCTTATGGAGCGATCGATTGCTGGCAGACGGAGTTCTTGAATCGAATGCTGATTGTGTCGTTGAATCCACTGTACGTTTCGACGATTCTGACCTGCTCGTACTCGGTAACCCTTACCGTGGAATGCGCGCCTGTCGTAGACATGAACCGCTGAACTTCCTTGCCGCGCATTGAATCGGGCACCAAGCCAGCAAGAAACGCGTACATCTTCTGCTTCATCTCATCTGCGTTCTGGACTCGAGTGTCCGTCGGCATCAAAGCGGGAACCGTGAGCTTGCATACCTGATTGCCCTCTCCGTAGTCCACAACTAAATCCATCCCAGGTAGAACCCTGAAGATCTCCCGGTTGAGCGGCGAGCCGAATTGGACCCGTAGTTGGACCGAGTCGAGTTGCGCGGATGCCGGAACCGCAATCGCAAGAAGCAACAAACAGCTATTCAGCCTTACGCACATAACCTCAGGGTCGCACGGATCAGATTTCGCGTGCGATGACTGTTAAACAAACAGCGTTATTGCTGTTGAGAACCCCACTTAATCGTGAACTCGCCTTTCTCTTCCACGACTGTGTAATCGGGAGGTGGTTGAAAGAGGCTGGGGTCCGGTTCGCTCCTGCTGATATTGATCAGCTTCTGAGTGTGCTTTCCGTTCCGTGGGTCGTTCATCTCGCTCAGCACGCGCACCTTGAGGTCCGTAGACATCCACATGTCGTCCGTGATCGTGAGTTCGCGATCATTCCCCTCGGAACCGACTGGCAAAGTTCTTGTATGTCGCATTCCTTCAGTCGGCAGTCCCTCGATCGTCTGCGTTCCCAGTTTTTCGGTAGTCATTTTTGGACGAAGTACATCAGTCGCTTGGCCCGCCACAGTCGTCAAAGGAGCGGAAATCTTGCCGCCAGCGGCTCCCACTCCAGACATCGTGACGGTCGAGCCGGCGATCGGTGTGCGAGTGATTGCTCCTGCAATAACGGGAGGCCGTACGCCCGCAATCGATAACTCCTGTCGATGCGCAACCTTATTTTGCGTGTCTAGCGTGTACCTGGCATGTGCAACGGGATCGGTGATTTCAACGATGATCGGAGAATCTACGGCGCTTGCGCCAGGAATCGCCGGCGCTCTGAACATCTGTCGTTCAGTACGAGTTCGGCCCAACGAGTCACGATAAACTTTCGTTGCCGGATTCGTCCGGGTGATATGAGTCCCATCAGCGAGAGTCTGCACCGTCTCACTTACTTCCTCGCCTGAATAGGGCGCTCCCGTGATCGGCCTGACATCGAATGAGCGCTCACCAAAATGTGCAGTGCCAATGAAACCATTTGGACCTGATGAGGTTGAAACTGATGTTTGCGCGAGTGAACAGACGGCAAACAACGCGGCAATAGCGAAACTCTCGATACGAGTTTTCATTTGTTCCTCTGACAGGAGTGTAGCCGAATCACATCATAAGCGACAAGCCGGATTCCCAGGTCGCGTAAGGGGATCGAAATTGTGTAATGAAACCCAACTGTTCAGCAAACACGTTCACAACAAGAACTCAATATTTGTGCCCCGCAGAAATGCTCATAACACCATGCATTTGTGCCCCTTCCGCCGTAGAAGGAGACCGGGGTCGACGGGCTAGAGCGGAGCGCGCTTCAGGCTCGTGATGAAATCGATGCCGTCGATATTCTTTTGGCTCAGTCGATCGTCGTTGGTAATGAATAGATCGGTACCGGCGGAAGCCGCGCAAGCCAACTGGATCGCGTCCGCAGGTTGAATGCCGCGGTCTCTACGGATGCGCGCGTAGGATTCCGCGGCTGCAAAGTCGAAGGAGCAAACGGTCACATGAGGTGGAACGAAAAACGAACGATAGCGCTCGGCAAGTATACGATTGCCCAAGGCAACCGGCTTCACCAGAATCTCGCCAACCGTCATCGAACTCGTGATCAAATGATCGCTTCGGCGCAGCATCCGCCGCCGCAAGTCTCCGACCATCGGACCGAACTGAGGATTGTCTTCGAGCAGATAGATGAAGAGATTTGTATCCCAGAAGACCTTAGCCTTCATCGGTACCGAACCAGTTCGAGCGCAACTCGCGGACGTAGTCATCGGCGCTCGTGCCCGCCCAGAGCTCTTTACCTATGCCGAGCATCTGCAAGATGGGATCGTCTTCCTCTTTCATCGTTCGCTCCTCGGAACAATACTCTTGTACATACCAATCCAACAGATAGTGGTATTCCTCCGGGAGTTCCTCTCTCACTGGCTTCGTTTTTCCTTTTCGTGCTGGATGGGCCATGTCGCCCGGGCGAACGAGCCGATACGTGTCATCGGCTAGTTTGAAGAACATGCGGTATCGCGCGGAGTTGGGCTCGACGTTCGCCACATTATGCAGATATATGTGCGCTTGCAGACCCGGACGAACCTCAGGAGTTATGTGCTCCGCCTTGACCCGATCCAGAATCTCTTTGGCCGTAAACGATTGTTGCTCAAGGTGTTCCTTATGCAGCAACGCCAAGCCACACCAAGCCTCGTCCGCCACACGGATGAGTTTTTTCAACGCACGCTTCGTCGCGGCTTCCATAACCACATGATACAGTTATTTATCTAATTTGTCAATATTACCTGTTAATCATGATGTTGCGTTGATTGACGATCCTTTGGACAGGCTATAATCCATTTAAAATGAAGCGTTTCCTCCTCATCCTGACCCTTACGTGCTCGGCCTTCTCACAACCGTACGACCTGCTGATCCGCAATGGACACCTCGTGGATGGAACCGGTTCGCCATGGTACTCTGGCGATCTCGCGATCCAGGGAGGCAGAATCGTGGCAATTGGAGCGTTGTCGGAAGCCAGTGCGGCGAAAACAATCGACGCGCACGGTCTTGTCGTCGCGCCAGGATTCATCGACATGCTCGGGCAGTCCGAGATGACCATCCTCGTCAATCCGCATCTGCCTTCGAAGATCTTTCAAGGGATCACCACGGAGATTACTGGCGAGGGAAGTTCCATCGCGCCATTAAACGATCGCATCATCCGCGCCGATCACCCGAATTACCAACACTACAGCATCACTCCGGACTGGACCACTTTCCGGCAATACTTCGCCCGCCTCGAAAAACAAGGCATGGGCATCAACCTAGCAACCTATGTCGGAGCGACACAGGTTCGGCGCATGGTATTGGGCGATGAGAACCGCGCGCCGAATGCGAACGAACTGGAGCATATGAAACAACTGGTTCGCGACGCGATGCACGACGGCGCCGTTGGCGTGTCCACCTCGCTCCAATACGCGCCGGCCCCCTATGCTTCCACCGAAGAACTCATCGCCCTCGCATCCGAAAGCGCGAAGCTCGGCGGCATTTACGCCAGTCATATGCGCAGCGAAGGCGACGGGATCATCGCAGCCATCGATGAAGTGATCCGGATCAGCCGCGAAGCCAAAATTCCCGCTGAGATATGGCATCTCAAAGCGGCCGGCAAGACAAACTGGGGCCGGATGCCGGAGATCGTCGCGCATATAGAGAAGGCGCGGCAATCCGGAGTCGACATCTCCGCCGATACCTACGCGTATCCTGCCTGGTTCAATTCGTTCTCTGCGTTCATTCCGCCGTGGGCGCACGACGGCGGCGACGCCAAGCTCATCGCCCGCTTGAAAGATCCCGCCGAGCGGGCCCGCATCCGCAAGGACATGGAGACGCCCAGTTCCAAATGGGACAACGAGTGGCAGGAGATTCCGGGCGCGGAATCGATTCTGGTTTCTGTCGTTCAGAACCCCAAGCTTGTCCCGCTGCAAGGCAAGACGATCGCCGAGATCGCCAAGCTCTGGAACAAGGACCCGCTGGATACAATCTTCGACCTGCTGATCCAGGACGATGCGTTCACATCCGTTGCCGTCTTCGGGATGTCGGAGCCGGATGTCACCTTGGCTCTCCAGCAGCCTTGGGTCTCGGTTTGCAACGATTCGCAGGGGACGGCGACCGATGGCCTACTGGGGCGCGAGCATCCGCACCCGCGAGCCTACGGCACGTTTCCACGTATTCTGCGCAAATACGTCCGGGAAGAAGGAAAGCTTCGCTTGGAGGATGCCATCCGGAAATTCAGCGCGCTCCCCGCTCAACGAATGCGACTGACTGACCGCGGCGTGCTAAAGAAGGGAATGTGGGCCGACATCGTGATCTTCGACCCGGCAACGATTCACGATCGGGCAACCTTCGAGAACCCGAATCAGTTGTCCGAAGGCATGCGGTATGTACTCGTCAACGGGGTGCCGGTGATCGAGAACGGGAAACAGACGAACGCACTCCCGGGCAAAGTGCTGCGCGGCCCGGGATATGTCAATTAACTACTGATAGAGCCGGCGCTCGCGGCGCAAGTAGGCCGGTACTTCCAAATCATCGACGGCCATCGGAGCAGGCTCCTCGATCTCCGGTGTCGCTGGCGCCGGTGGCGGTACTTCGCGGAATAGCGGCTCCGTGGTCAACGGTGCGGGCGCCGCGGGCTCGGGCATAGCGGCTTCGAAAGCCTGGCCCTTCCGAATGAGCTGCGGCAAATTGTCACGCTGGAAACCGGTGGCGATCACCGTGATCTTCACTTCGTCCTTCATCGCTTCGTTCAGCACGACGCCGAAATTGATCTGGGCATCTTCGTTCGCCGTCGCAGTGCGGATGAGCGAGCAAGCCTCGTTCACGTCGTGCAGACTGAGCCGGCTCGATCCGGTGATGTTGATTAGGACGCCGCGAGCGCCTTTCACGCCGCCTTCTTCCATCAGCGGTGAACTGATCGCCTGGCGTGCCGCTTCGATAGAAGCATTCTCGCCTGACGCGTTCGCGGTTCCCATCATCGCGTAGCCCATGCCGAGCATGATCGAGCGAATGTCGGAGAAGTCGCGGTTGATCAGCCCGGGAGTTGTGATGATGTCGCTGATCCCCTGTACGGCTTGCCGCAGGATGTCGTCGGCAGTCCTGAATGCTTCAAAGAAGCTGGTACCGCGGGGGACAAGTTCGAGCAAACGATCGTTAGGCACGGTGATGACGGTATCGACTGTGCCGCCGATTTCCGAAAGGCCGCGGTCGGCCTGCTTCATCCGCCTCGGTCCCTCGAAGCCGAACGGCTTGGTCACCACCGCGACCGTCAGCGCGTTCATCTCCTTGGCGAGCGAAGCCACCACCGGCGCAGCTCCAGTGCCGGTTCCTCCGCCAAGACCAGCCGTAACGAAAACCATATCCGCGCCTTCCAGCACCTCGATGATTCGTTCCGTATCCTCGAGCGCTGCCTGACGGCCAAGCCCTGGATCGGACCCTGCTCCGAGACCGTTGGTCACCTTCGAGCCGATCGCCAGCTTGTTTGGAACCGGCGAGGCGTTCAGCGCCTGGACGTCGGTGTTCATGATGTGAAATTCCACGCCGGTGAGGCCCTCATTCATCATTCGCGCCACGGCGTTCGAGCCCCCGCCGCCGACACCGACCACTTTGATCTTGGTGCCCTCGAGAGCTTCTTCCTGGATGACAAACTTCAATGCGTCCACTCGAAACCTCCTATCTGTTTTTCTTCAGCGAAACAACAGTCCCACCAAGCCCGGTGCCTTGCGCCGGTCCTCCCGCTTCATCGATAAGCGGGCCGAATATTTTGCGAGCCCGGCTGCTGTTGTCCAAGCCGGGTTGCACAGTTCTTCCGGAAAATCTTGAATACCGGCCGGCAGCGCATTGCGAGCCGGACAGTTCAACACGCGCTCGGCCATATCGCACATGCCATTGAGCAGCGCGCCGCCTCCGGCGAGTACGACGCCTTCGAGGAGCTTCTGCTCCATCCCGATGGTCACCAGTTCGCTGCCGACGTGAATAAACAGTTCCTCGGCGCGCGCCTCGAGAATTTCATTGAGCTGCTTGCGGGGCGCTTCCCGCGGGGGCCGATCGTCAGCGGACGGTATTTCGATGAAGCTGTGGTCCGAGGTTAGACCCAGCATCGCGCAGCCGTATTCGATCTTCAGCCGCTCGGCATCGTCGTAGTGTACCGTCAGACCCACCGCCACGTCGCGCGTAAAATGGTCGGCCGAGATCGGCAAGCTGCGCGCGAGCAGTACGGCTTCGCCGTCATAAACGACCAGATCGGTCGAGTGCATTCCGATATCCACAACAGCGACGCCACGGTCTCGGTCCTCGCGATCGATCGAGGAGTAGGCTGCCGCCACCGGTTCAAAAACCGTCTCCTGCACCGAGTAGGAAGCCTCTTGCACCGCGGCGACCAGCGAATTGTGCTCGTTCTCCGACGCCGTAACGAGATGCACATTGGCCTCAAGCCGCGAGCAAGTGGAACCGCGCGGGTAACGCTTGCCGGAGCGGCCATCGAGCGTGAAATCCTGCGGGAACAGGTGCAGCAGCATGCGGTCTTCTTCAAGCCGCGCCAGTTCGCTGCGCTCCACCGCATAGGCCATGTCTTCGATCGTGATCGGCCGGGGCCTGCCGAATTCGTACAGGCCCCGTGCATTGTGACCGTCTACGGTCGCTCCTCCGATTCCAACAACCATTCCATCGACGGGAACGTGCGCCCGTTCTTCCGCTTTACGCACCGCGGACCGAACGCAGATACTCAATGCCTGCTGATCGCCGAGCTTGCTCTTGCTCCACCCGAGCGAGGCCAGCTCACTATGCGCCAGAAACTTGAGCCTCTGCTCTTCGACGGCCAGGATGATGCAACGGGTAAACCCGCTCCCGGCGTCGAGCCCAACGGCGACCTGAGGTTTATCGGCCATTGCCCTCCTCCAGCGCGGTAATTCGATCGTCCAGACGCAAATCGAAACTTGTTGCGTCTGGCATTTTGCGATGGATCTCCGTGTAGTGATCCAGGAAGTGGCGGAGGCGCGAAGAAAAATTCCGGTCGCCCAAAACCAGCGAGAGCATCTTTCCTTGCACCTCTTCGTTGACCTTCAGATTGTCGAGGTCTTTCACGTCGACTTCGGAAACCTTGGCAGCCATTGGCCCAAGTTCCTTCATCATTCGCTGCATTCTGCGAACGCGAACGCCGCGTTTGCCCGGGCTCTCGCTGACATTGACCCCGGTAAGTACAGG
>Ga0335069_10009077_pt1 | contig 14182 bp, 10 predicted proteins | sample Lox_Sample_11_FD_206714 | JGI IMG/M metagenome (GOLD analysis project Ga0335069, IMG submission 206714) | Soil microbial communities from Loxahatchee National Wildlife Refuge, Florida, United States - Lox_Sample_1.1 | ecosystem: Environmental > Terrestrial > Soil > Wetlands | place: USA... | reverse complement strand
CATCTTCGGCGGGTCGCCCGTGACGATCAGCAGGTTGTGCAGCCGGTGCGCGGCGGCGCCGAGCAGATCCGACAGCATCGACAGCAGGTTGCGGTCGCGGCAGCAGTAGTGGACGACCGTCTCGATCCCGACGTCGCGCTCGATCAGCAGCGCGCTCATCAGCGCGCCCATGCGGCTCTGGGCCCGCGGGCCGTCGGGGACGTTGATCGCGTCGACGCCGGCGTCCTTGAGCAGCCGGGCGCCCGCCAGCATCGCCGCGGGGTCCACGCCGCGCGGCGGCACGATCTCGACGGTGGACAGGAACTCCCGCGTGGCCAGCTTCCGGCCCCAGCGCGACCGCTCCGCCAGGGGCATCGGCTCGACGCCCGACGGCGCGGCGACCGGCGCGGTCGAGACCGCGTAGACCTGCCGCGGCGACACGCTCTGCACGTACGACGCCACCGTCTTGATGTGCTCGGGCGTCGTGCCGCAGCAGCCGCCGACGAACCGCGCGCCGGCCTCGACCAGGCGCTTCGCGTATTCGCCGGTGTACTCCGGCGACGCCATGTAGATCTTCCGGTCGCCCACCTGGCGCGGCAGGCCGGCGTTGGGCTGGGCCGACAGGGGGCGCGAGGTGACGCGCGCCATCCGCTCGATCGCCTCCAGCACCCCCTGCGGGCCCACCGAGCAGTTGAGGCCGATCACGTCGGCGCCGTACTCGTCGAGCGCCCGGGCGAGGGCCTCCGGGTCGTGGCCGTAGGCGGTCGCGCCGTCCTCCTGGATGGTCATCTGCGCGACCACGGGCAGGTCGCAGACGGCGCGCACCGCGCGCAGGGCCTCGTGGATCTCGTCGAGGTCCGAGAACGTCTCCAGCACGAAGCCGTGCACGCCGCCCTCGAGCAGCCCCTCGGCCTGCGCCTTGAACAGCTCGAACGCCTCGACGCGCGACGTCTCGCCGAACGGCTCGAGCCGGATGCCGAGCGGCCCGATGGCGCCCGTCACCAAAGCGCGCACGCCGGCGGCCTCGCGGGCGATCTCGGCGGCCCGGCGGTTGATCGCGCGCGTCTCCTCCGCCAGGCCGTAGTGGCCCAGCTTCACGGGGTTCGCCCCGAAGGTGTTGGTCTCGAGGATCTCCGCGCCCGCCTTGACGTAGGCCTGGTGGATCTCGCGCACGAGGTCCGGCGCCTTCAGGTTCAGCTCGTCGTAGCAGACGTTGATGAACACGCCCTTCGCGTACAGCATCGTCCCCATCGCGCCGTCGAACAGGTGGGCGCGGCCGTCCTCGATCAGGCTGCGCAGCGTGCGCTCAGGCATCGGGGTCGTACCCCAGCACCGGTGACAGCCAGCGCTCCATCGCCTTGATGTCCATGCCCTTGCGGCGGGCGTAGTCGTGGACCTGGTCCCGGCCGACCTTGCCGAGGCCGAAGTACGCGGCCTGGGGATGCGCGAAGTACCACCCGCTCACCGAGGCGGCCGGCCACATGGCGTAGCTCTCGGTGAGGGCGATGCCGGTGCGGCGCGACGCGTCGAGCAGGGCGAACAGCGCCGCCTTCTCGGTGTGGTCGGGGCACGCGGGGTAGCCGGGCGCGGGCCGGATGCCGCGGTAGCGCTCGGCGATGAGCGCGGCGTTGTCGAGCGCCTCGTCCGGCGCGTAGCCCCAGAACTCGCGGCGCACGCGCTGGTGCAGCCGCTCCGCGAGCGCCTCGGCGAGCCGGTCGGCGAGCGCCTTGGTGAGAATGGCCGAGTAGTCGTCGTGGGCGCGCTCGAACGCCGCGCAGCGCTCGTCCACGCCGAGGCCCGCGGTCACGGCGAACGCGCCGATCCAGTCCTCGATCCCGCTGTCGCGCGGCGCCACGTAGTCGGCCAGGCAGAGATTGGGCCGGCCCGGCGGACGCTCCATCTGCTGCCGCAGGTGATGCAGCACCGTGAGGACGCGGGTGCGCCCGCGGTCCGCGTACACCTCGATGTCGTCGTCGCCGACGCTGTTGGCCGGGAACAGTCCGAACACCGCCCGCGCGCACAGCTGCCGCTCCTCGACCAGCCGGCCGAGGAGGCGCCGGGCGTCCCCGAACAGCTTGGTGGCCTCCGCGCCCTTCGCGGGGTCCGTGAGGATGTCGGGGTACTTCCCCCGGAGCTCCCAGGCCGCGAAGAACGGCGTCCAGTCCACCGCCTCGACGAGCTCGGCGAGCGGGTAGTCGTCGAGCACGCGCACGCCTTCGACCGCGGGCCGCGGCGGGACGTAACCCTGCCAGGGGAGCGCGAGCTTGTTGCGCCGCGCCTCCGCGAGCGTCGAGAGCCGCGCCTCGGCCCGCCGCTCGCCGTGCTCCCGGCGCAGCCGGGCGTACTCCTCGCGCACCCCGGCGGCGAAGCCGGCGCGCCGCTCGTCGCTCAGCAGGCTCGACACCACGCCGACGCTGCGCGACGCGTCGAGCACGTGCACGGTCGGGCCGCTGTAGGCCGGCTCGATGCGCACCGCCGTGTGCACCCTGGAGGTGGTGGCGCCGCCGATCAGCAGCGGCACGGTGAAGCCCTCGCGCTCCATCTCCTTCGCGGCGTGCACCATCTCGTCGAGCGAGGGCGTGATCAGCCCGCTCAGCCCGACGGCGTCGGCCTTGAGCCTGCGCGCGGTTTCGAGAATGGTGGCGGCCGGCACCATCACGCCGAGGTCCACCACCTCGTAGTTGTTGCAGCGCAGGACCACGCCCACGATGTTCTTGCCGATGTCGTGCACGTCGCCCTTCACGGTGGCGAGCACGATCGTGCCCTTGGCCTTCGGCCCCTCGCCGCCCGCCGCCCGCTCGCGCTCGATGAACGGCACCAGGTACGCCACCGCCTTCTTCATCACGCGGGCGCTCTTCACGACCTGGGGCAGGAACATCTTGCCGGCGCCGAACAGGTCGCCCACGACGTTCATGCCGTCCATCAGCGGGCCCTCGATCACCTCGATGGCCCGGGCGCGGCCCCGCCGCGCCTCCTCGGTGTCGGCCTCGATGTGATCGACGATGCCTTCCACCAACGCGTGCGTGAGCCGCCGCTCCACGGGCCAGCTGCGCCACTCCTCCGCCGCGGCCGCGCGCGGGGCGCCCGTGACCCGCTCGGCGAGCGCGATGAGCCGCTCCGTCGCGTCCTCGCGGCGGTTGAACAGCACGTCCTCGACGGCCTCCAGCAGCTCCGCGGGAATGTCGTCGTACACCGTGAGCTGGCCCGGATTGACGATGCCGAGGTCCATGCCCGCGCGCCGCGCGTGATAGAGGAAGGCGGAGTGCATCGCCTGGCGGACGGCGGCGTTGCCGCGGAAGCTGAACGACAGGTTGCTCACGCCGCCCGAGACCAGGGCGCGCGGCAGCGTTTCCTTGATCGTGCGGCAGGCCCTGAGGTAGTCCACCGCGTAGCCCGCGTGCTCCGCCATGCCCGTGCCGACGGGGAAGACGTTCGGATCCAGGATGATGTCTTCGGGCGGGAAGCCCACGCGGTCCACCAGCAGGCGGTAGGCGCGCGTGAGGATCGCCACGCGCCGCTCGTAGGTGTCGGCCTGTCCCTGCTCGTCGAACGCCATCACGACCACGGCGGCGCCGTAGCGCCGCACGAGGCGCGCGTGCGCCAGGAAGGCGTCCTCGCCCTCCTTGAGGCTGATGGAGTTGACGATGCCCTTGCCCTGGAGGCACTTGAGCCCGGCCTCGATCACCTCCCAGCGGGAGGAGTCGATCATCACCGGCACCTTGCTGATGTCGGGCTCCGCCGCGAGCAGGCTGAGGAACGTCCGCATGGCGGCCACCGAGTCGAGCAGGGCCTCGTCCATGTTGACGTCCACGATCTGGGCGCCGTTCTCCACCTGCTCCCGGGCGATGCCCACCGCGGTCTCGTAGTCGCCGCGCTTGACGAGGTCGGCGAACTTCGCGGAGCCCGTCACGTTGGTGCGCTCGCCGACGTTCACGAACAGCGAGTCGGGCCGGATGGTGAGCGGCTCGAGGCCCGCGAGCCTGGTGTAGGGGGGCGGGGCCGGAACGCGGCGCGGCGGCAGCGGCGCCACGGCCGCCGCGATGGCGGCGATGTGCGCCGGCGTGGTGCCGCAGCATCCGCCGACGATGTTGAGGAACCCGCGCTCGGCGAACTCGCGCAGCACGGCCGCCATCTCCGCGGGGCCCTGGTCGTACTGCCCGAACGCGTTCGGCAGGCCCGCGTTCGGATGGCAGCTCACCGGCACCTCGGCGATGCGGGACAGCTCCTCGACGTACGGGCGGAGCTCGCGCGCCCCCAGCGCGCAGTTGAGGCCCACGCTGAACAGGCCCGCGTGGCGGATGGAGTTCCAGAAGGCCTCGGTGGTCTGGCCGGAAAGCGTGCGCCCGCTCCGGTCGGTGATGGTGCCGGAGACCATCACCGGCACGTCGACGCCGCGGCGGTCGAGCACGTCGCGGATCGCGAACAGCGCGGCCTTGCAGTTCAGGGTGTCGAAGACCGTCTCGACCATGAGCAGGTCGGCGCCGCCCTCGAGGAGGGCGTCCGCCTGCTCGGCGTACGCGGCGGCCAGCTCGTCGAACGTCACGGCGCGGAAGCCGGGGTCGTTGACGTCGGGGGAGAGGGACGCGGTGCGGTTGGTGGGGCCGAGGATGCCGGCGACGAAGCGCGGCTTGTGCGGCTCCCGCGCCGTGAACTCGTCGGCGACGCCGCGCGCGAGGCGGGCCGCGGCGACATTCAGCTCGCGCACCAGCTCCCGGGCCTGGTAGTCGGCCTGGGCCACGGCGTTCGCCGTGAAGGTGTTGGTCTCGGCGATGTCGGCGCCGGCCTCGAAGTACGCCCGGTGGATGGCCGCGATCACGTCGGGCCGCGTCAGCGACAGCACCTCGTTGTCGCCCTTGAGCGGCACCGGGTGCGCGCGCAGCCGCTCGCCGCGGAAATCCTCCTCGGCCAGGCCGTAGCCCTGGATCATCGTGCCCATGGCTCCATCGAGCACGAGGATCCGCTGGTCGAGCGCGCGCTGCAGCTGGTCGCGACGGTTCACGTCTGCCACGGAGCTTAACCCCGAATATGAAAAATGCCCGGCGGCGCTGAAAGCAGGCACCACCCGGCCGGCTTTTTAGCGGAATGTTTAACGTGGCCGCAATACGCCGCAAATCGCCACGGGAGCAGTTGTCGCAGACAAGTTAACCGGGGCGGCAAGCCCGGCGCTACCCGGCGCTAGACCGCCAGGCGCCGCCGCACGTCGCTCGCCGCTATCCCCCGCGCCACCAGCGTCTTGCGCCGACCGGCGGCACCGACCGTCACCGTCACCGCGGAGCGGGCGAGCCCCAGGGTCCGGGCCACGAAGCGCACCAGTTCCTCGTTCGCCGCTCCCGCCACCGGGGGGGCGGCCACGCGGATACGGAGGCGGCCGTCGGCGACGCCGGCCAGCTCGGTGCGGGAGGCCCGCGGGGTCGCGAGGACGGCGATGCTCACGTCTTCGCCGCTCGAGCGCAGCCAGGCCGTCACAGCGCGCGCAGCAGCCAGCTCCTGGCGAACTGCAACAGCAGCCAGGCCACGAGCGGCGTGATGTCGAGCATGCCGACGGGCGGCACGATGCGCCGGAGCGGCGCCAGCAGCCATTCGGTCAGCACGACGAACGGCCGCATCCAGCGGCTGTAGCTCGACGCTCCGATCCACGAGCCGATCACCCGGACGATGAGCGCGAAGATCAGGAGGCTGAAGGCCCAGTCCACGACTAGCCGGAGCGCGTAGCCTGGGCCGAAGCTGAGGGCGCCGGCCAGCGACGCGACCTGCCCCGCCACCCACTCGACGACGGTGACGAGCACGATCCCGCCCACGATCGCCGCGCCCATCAGCCACCACGGGGCGTTCCGCGGGTTGCCCCCGGAGCGGAGCAGGCGCCGCTCGATCGGCGTGAGCACGGGATCGGTGAGCGCGCGGATGGTCCGGGCGGCGCGGCCGAAGGGATTGATGCGCCGCGCCTGGACGGCCATGGCGGCGAAGGCGCCGAGGACGGCCGCGCCCGTCGCGGCGAGCACGGCATAGCGGAGCAGGAGGAGCCGATCCATCACGTTGCCCGGGGCAGGCTCGCCGCGCGGCTCAGCTGACCCGCATCGTCTTGCGGCGCATGAAGTCCATCAGGATGAACTGGCCGAGCGTCATGGTATTGGTGAAGTAGGCTTTGCCCCGGCAGATCTCCGACACCTTCTTGACGAAGTCCACCAGCATCCGGTCGCGCGCCAGCATGAACGTGTTGATCATGATGTTGCTGCGCTTGCACAGCGCCACCTCGCGGAAGGTGGCCTGCAGGATCTTGGGGTCGAGGCCCATCGAGTTCACGTACACTCGGCCGTCGGGCAGCGTCAGCGCCGACGGCTTGCCGTCGGTGATCATGATGATCTGGCGCATGTCCTTGCGCTGGGCCAGTAGCAGGCGGCGCGCGAGCTTCAGTCCCTCGGCCGTGTTGGTGTGGTAGGGGCCCACCTGGGCGTGCGCGAGCTTGGCGAGCGGGATCTCCTCCGCCGAGTCGTGGAAGAGCACCACCCGCAGCGTGTCGCCGGGGAACTGGGTCCGGATCAGGTGGGTCAGCGCGAGCGCCACCTTCTTGGCCGGCGTGAAGCGGTCCTCGCCGTACAGGATCATCGAGTGGGAGCAGTCGAGCATCAGGACGGTGGCGGCGCTGGAGCGGTACTCCGCCTGGTGCACCATCAGGTCGCCGTACTCGAGGTTGAGCGGCACCCCCAGGCCCTCGCGCTCGATCGCCGAGAGCAGGGTGGCGATCACGTCGAGGTTCATGGTGTCGCCGAACTCGTACGGGCGGCTCGCGGCCTCGGCCTCGACGCCGGTGGCGAAGTAGGGCGTCTCGTGGCTCCCGTAGCTCGACTTGCCGACGCTGCCCAGCAGGTTGCGCAGCGCCCGGTAGCCGAGGAAGTCGATGCCCTTCTCGGTGAGATTGAAGTGCACCTGCTGCGCCGCGGAGCGGGCCTGGCCGGCCGTGCCTTCGACCACCTCCTGGCCGCCCGGCATCCGCGGCGCCTCGGCGACGTTGAGGTAGCCCTCGTCCATCAGCCGCTGCACGATCTGATCGAGCAGCTCGCCGAGCTGGCGCTTGAGCTCCTCGTCGCGCGCCGGGTCGCCCGTGCTCTCGCCGCGCAGCACCTTGAGCATGTCGGGCGTCAGCTTGCCGGAGCTCTTCAGGGCCTCGAGGATCGCCTCGCGGAGCCCGTCGAGCGAGCGGTCGCCGTCCTGCTCGCCCGTGTCGCCCCACAGGCGCTCGCCGGGGCCGCCCGCGAAGCCCGACTGCAGGAGGAAGTCGGCGAGCTGGTCGAGCAGGTCCTGGAGATTGACCGCGTCAGCCAGCTGGGCGATGTGCTTGGAGAAGGTCGTGTAGCGCACGGGACTGCCCGTAAGCTGGCCGGGGCCCCACATTCCGGCAATGCCCGGCGCCGCCATTTCCCCCTTCGCCTCACTCCGGCACCGCAACTTCAGGCTGTTCTTCACCGGCCAGACCATCAGCCTGGTCGGCACGTGGATGCAGTCCGTGGCGCAGGGTTGGCTCGTGCTGCAGCTCACGAACTCGCCGTTCGACGTCGGCCTGGTGAGCGCGCTCGGCTCGCTCCCCATCCTGCTCGTATCGCTGCCGGCGGGGGTGTACGCCGACCGTATCAACAAGCACCGGGCCATCATCGTGACGCAGGCGCTGTCGCTGCTCCAGGCGCTGACGCTGGCCGTGCTGATCTGGACGCACCGGATCGCGCTGTGGCAGGTGGCGGCGATCGCCTGCTTCCTCGGGGTGGTGAACGCGTTCGACATCCCGCTGCGGCAGGCGTTCATGGTGGAGCTGGTCGGCAAGGAGGATCTCACCAACGCGATCGCGCTCAACTCCTCGGCGTTCAACGCCGCGCGGGTGGTGGGACCGTCCATCGCGGGGCTGTTGATCAGTGCGGTGGGCCTCGGATGGTGCTATCTCCTCAACTCGTTGTCGTACGTCGCGGTGATCGCGGGGTTGGGGATGATGCGCCTCCAGACGTGGGTCCGGCCGCGGCACGAGGGCGGCGACTGGGCGCGGCTCCGGGAAGGCCTGCGCTACGTGCGCGGAGACCGGCGGGTGCTCGCCCTCGTCACGATGATCGCGGTCATCAGCGTGTTCGGGTTCCCGTTCCTGGTGTTGATGCCCGTGTTCGCGCGCGACGAGCTGCGGGTGGGCGCAGCGGGGCTGGGCGTCCTGATGGCGGCCGTGGGCGTCGGCGCGATGCTGGCGGCCCTGGGACTGGCCGCGTTCGGCCCGAGAGTGCGCAAGGGCGCCTTGCTCGTGTGGACGGGGCCGGCCTTCGGCGTGACGCTGATCGCGTTCGCCCTGTGTCCGTGGTTCGGTCTGGCGCTCCTCATTCTCGCGCTGTGCGGCGGCGCCATGATTCTCAACACGGCCGTCACCAACACGCTGCTCCAGTCCCTGGTTCCCGACGGTCTCCGGGGGCGGGTGATGGGCATCTACACGTTCACGTTCATCGGGATGGCGCCGTTCGGCGCGTTCCAGGCGGGGTTCGTCGCGGAGCACCTGGGAGCGCCCACCGCGGTGGTCATCGGCGGCATGATCTGCGCGATCTCGTCGCTCGCGCTGTGGGGACGGGTCCCCGAGGTGCCCGCGCTGCGCTAGGCGGGAGCGCGTCCTACATCGTCAGGCCTCGCCGCTCCGCCAGGTCCGCGATCACCTTCGCGGCCCCGTCGTAGCCCAGCCAGGCGGTGTTCACCACCACGTGGTAGTTGGACGCGTCGTCGCGCCGGCGACCGTAGAACCGCTCGAGGTAACGCTCGCGCGCCGCGTCGATGCTCCGCACCGTCTTCGCCGCCTCCTCCGTGCCGACGGCGAGCCGCTCCATGATGGTGCGCACCCGCACGTCCCGCGGCGCCACGACGTAGGCGTGGAGGGCGTGAGCCGCGTCGCCCGCCGTCGCCAGGTACCCGGTCGCCCCGCGCCCGACCAGCACGACCCGCCCGTGGGCGGTCGCCTCCGCGATGACGCGCTCGGTGATCCGGAGCAGCGCGTCCTCGTCGGGCTCGCCGGCCGTCGCCGCGGCCGGCACGAACAGCTCGGGGGCCGAGACGGCCAGCGTTCGCGCCAGCCGTTCGAGCAGGGAGGGCGAGCGCTCCTCCCGGGCCGCGACGGTCTCCGCCGGCAGGCCCGCGCGCTTGGCGACCTCGCCGACGAACTCGTTGTCGATCACCGTCCAGCCGAGCGCTTCGGCCACGCGCTGCGCGACGAGCGAGCCGCCGGCGCCGTATTGTCTGGTGATCGTGATGACGGACATGGCGCCTCAGTGGCCGCGGAGGCTGTTCCGCAGCGCGTTGATGTCGAGGAGCGGCACCCCGCCGGTCGTCGGCACCAGGATCACGAGGTTGTTCGAGTTCTTCATGTCGTGCAGCACCTCGAGGTACTGCTTCGTCAGCTGCTCGGCCGTGAGCGTCTGGTTCAGCAGCCGCTGCTGCTCCGACTGCAGCCGGGCGACCTCGACCCGGTGCCGCTCGGTCTCGATCTGCTGCTCCTGCGCGATCTTGTTGTTGATCGCCTGCACCACCTGCTCCGGCGGCTCGAGATTGCGGAGGAAGAAGGCGGTCACCTGCGCGATGCGGAACGGCGGGCCGCCGGCGCGCGGCTGCGTGACCAGGGCCGAATCCACCAGCATCTCCATCGTGTGCGCGATGAGCGTGCGCTTGCTGATGTCGTTGATCGAGTACTGCACCATCCCGTCACGCACGCCCTTGCGGATGGCGTTGCGCACTGCGCTGTGGATCTGCGCCTCGTCGCCGATCTCGGTGAAGATGCGCGGCGCCTGCTGGGGATCGATCTGCCAGCGCAGACCGGCATCCACCTTCATCGCCATCTGTTCGCTGGACAGGGCGTTCATCGTCTCGCGCTCGTCGCCGCCGACCTCCGGGAACTGCTCCTCGCGGCTCGAGAAGCGCTCGACCGACGACCAGGGCGTGACGAGGCGGATGCCGGGCAGCAGCGGTGTCGGGTCCACGGTGCCGAAGGCGTGACGGACGCCCACGACGCCGGGCTCGATGACCACCAGCGCGGAGCCCAGGATCAGCAGGGCGCCGAGCCCGAGGAACGCGATCGCGACGGTGCGCAGGATGCCGCTGATCGGGCGGGCACCCTGGCTCTTGATGGTGGCGGAAGCCGTCGTGACGAAGAAGGACACTGCGAGGAAGACCAGGCCGAGGACGAGCTCACCCACCGGGCGCTCCGAGTGGAGGACGCCACGAACATACGGACCGGCTCGGGAACTCGACAGGACGTACAGGCGGCGGGACGGTGCCGCTGGCGCCTAGGCGAACGGCCCGCCCGGTCCCGCCTTGGGGTAGGGTGGACCTTGCCGCTCGGGGCGGATGCGGGTGTAGCCCGCCTCCTCGCTGCGGGCGATGCGGCGCTCGGCGGCCAGGCCCTCGAGCACCAGCTCGCACGCCGCGACCATCGTGGCCGGGTCCTTGCGCGGCGCCAGCCCGACGTTCTCGACGAGGTCGAGCAGCGCCGGCACCACGCCGAAGCCCTTCAGCAACGCGTCGGAGCGCTCGTCGTGCGAGACCTTCAGCGCGCCGCCCTCGTCGAACCAGTGCACGATGTCGTCCACGTTGGCGCCGCCGGCCCGGTCGCTGAACGTGGCGCCGGCCGCGCGCCGGATCAGCTCGCGCGCGATGGCGTCGGCGCCCTGCAGCTCCCCCTCGTACTCGAGCTCCAGCTTGCCCGTGATGGCGGTGACCGCCGCGTACACGTCCGACACCCGCGGCACGATCGTCTTTTCCTTGTTGACGGTGGCGCGGCGTTCCGCGTTGGACACCACGTTCTCGAGCACCGAGATCGGCAGCCGCTGGCTCACCCCGGAGCGTTTGTCGATCCGCTTGTCGCCGCGGGCCTCGAACGCCACCCGCTCCACCAGCTCCGCGATGAAGTCCGGAACCGCGACGGCGCGGCCGCCGCGCTCCAGCCACGCCTCCTGCCCGGTGATCGCCATGCCGAGATCGAGCGATCGGGGGTAGTGCGTCGCGATCTCCGATCCGATCCGGTCCTTGAGCGGCGTGATGATCTTGCCGCGCGCAGTGTAGTCCTCCGGGTTCGCGGTGAACACCAGCACCACGTCGAGCGATAGCCGGATGGGATACCCTTTGATCTGGACGTCGCCTTCCTGCATGATGTTGAACAACCCCACCTGGATCTTCGCGGCGAGGTCGGGCAGCTCGTTGATCGCGAACACGCCCCGGTTGGCGCGCGGCAGCAAGCCGTAGTGAATCGTCAACTCGTCCGAGAGCAGGTGCCCGCCGCGGGCGGCCTTGATCGGGTCCACGTCACCGATGATGTCCGCGATCGTCACGTCGGGCGTCGCGAGCTTCTCCACGTAGCGCTGGTCGCGCGGCACCCAGGCCACGGGCGTCCGGTCGCCGTGCTCCTCCACCTGCAGCCGGCCGAACTTCGAGATGGGCGCGAACGGATTGTCGTTGACCTCGCTGCCCTCGAGAATCGGAATCTCCTCGTCGAGCAGCGCGATCAGGCCGCGCACGATCCGCGACTTGGCCTGGCCCCTGAGGCCGAGCAGGATGAAGTTGTGGCGCGAGAGCACGGCGTTGACGAGCTGCGGCACCACGGTGTCGTCGTAGCCGACGATGCCGGGGAAGATCGGCTGACCCGTCTCCAGACGGCACAGCAGGTTCGCCCGCATCTCGTCCTTGACCGTGCGGGTCCGGCGCTCCGGCGATCCCCATTCGGATTGCGCCAGGTCGCCCAGGGTACGTGGCTTGGGCATATCGGGGATATTCGTACCGCGGCGCTCCTCGTACAAGTGCGGAGCATCCCCGACCGCGGCTCTCGGCGAGGGCCTCGACGCGCGCTTGACGATCGGCCGCCAGCCTCCCATATGAGTCTCGACACGGGAGGCCGCCATGCTGCGCCGCTCGTCCTTCGTTCCGCTCCTGCTGCTGCTCGTCGCTCACCCCGCGCTCGCTCAGCAACCGGCGCTGCCGCCGGTGGATTCGGCGGTCGTCGAGCTGAAGCTGTCCGACGGCTCCTCCGTCAGGGGGCGCGTCGTCGCCACCAGCGACTCGTCGTGCACGGTACTGACCGGCACGGGCCTCGGCATCGCCGTCCCGCTCCGCACCGTCAAGAGCTGGCGCGTGGTTGGCGTGGAGCCCGCCGGCTTCGGCCGCTTCGGCCGTCGCGATCCGGGACGAACGCGGCTGTTCCTGGCGCCCACGGCCCGGACGCTGCCGCGGGGCGAGGGCTACGTGGGCGACTACTACGTGCTCTTCGCCGTGGTGGGGTACGGCATCACGGACCGGGTCATGCTGTCGGGCGGCATGTCCCTCATCCCCGGACTCGGACTGGACCAGCAGCTCCTGTACTTCGCGCCCAAGGTCGGCCTGGTCGCGACGCCGAAGGTCCATCTGGCGGTCGGCGCCCTGTACATGCGGCTGGGCGTGTCCGACCTCGTGAACGCGTGGGGCGGCGTGGGCTACGCGGCCGCGACGTTCGGCAGCGAGGATGCGGCGTTCACGCTCGGCCTGGGCTGGCCGTTCGCCGCGGGGGGCACGACGAGCAGCCCGTGGGTGATGGCGGGAGGAGAAGAGCGCGTGAGCCGGGGGCTCAAGCTGCTCGTCGAGGGATGGAAGTTCCCCGGCACGGACGTGGTGCCGGTCGTGGGCGGCGTTCGCTTCGTGGACGAGAAGGTCGCGGTGGATCTCGGCCTGGTGCAGGTCGTGGGCGCGGACTTTCACGGCATCGTGCCGTGGGTGGATTTCACGGTCCGCTGGTAGCGGGGCGGCGCCTGCGCACGGCGCGGCCGGAACACCCCGCCGGGACCGCGGTATTGGTTGGACGCGGCCGCGCCTCGCGCCGTCCTGTGACCGGGAGCCCGCACCACCGGCCTGGCGGCGGTAAGGCCTTGTTGGGCAGGGTGTTGCGCGATGAAGGAAGAGGGGCTCCGGCGCCGGGATTCCCCGTGCCGAAGTGACCGTATCAAATCGCGCTAACCCTTGACAGAATGCGGGGTTTGGGTAGCTTTTGCGCCGGTTGAGGCCGGCGGCAGCGGCGCACGGACCTCGATATGTGTTCCGCTGAGAGATAATCAAGTTTCCAAGGAGAAATGATGAAGCGCTTGTTCCTGGCAGTTGCGGTCCTCGGGCTCATGGCGTGCGCCAAGAAGGAAGCGGCGCCCCCGGCTGAAACGCAGACCCCGGCTGCCGCGCCAGCTCCGGCCATGACCGACACGATGAAGCCCGCCGCTCCGATGGCGGACACGTCGAAGATGGCGGCCCCGGCTCCGGCGCCCGCGAAGAAGGCCGAGACCCCGATGAAGAAGAAGGGCATGTAAGGGTCACGGACTTTCGTCGCACGAGGACCCGGAGCTCGCTCCGGGTCTTCGTGTTTTCAGGGGGGTGAGGCGGGGGCGGCACGAAAGCTGGCGCCGGTTCGCTCCGCGGCGGCGGCGGCCTGGTACGGCGGGCGCCAGTCGAGCAGCCGCTCGGCGCGCGCCGAGGAGTAGCGGTTTTCGCCGGCGAGGAACTGCACCGCCGTGGACAAGGTCAGGTCGCCCGAGACCAGGGGCAGGGCCCCCGCGGTGCGATCCCAGAGGCGCGCGGCCGACCAGGCCAGTCGCCGGGGAATCCGCAGCCAGCGCGGCGAGATCCCGAGCCCGGCGGCGAATCGCTCGACGAACGCGCGCAGCGTCAGCTCCCCGTCGTTGGTGATGTTGAAGGGTCCGCTCACCGCGGGATGGGCCAGCGCGGCCACGACGGCCGCGGCGACGTTGCCGGCGTACACGACGGTCATCCGGTTGCTCCCGTCGCCGATCACGGGCACCAGGCCGCGACGCAGGACGCGTGCGATGCGCGGCGAGAAGTGGCGGTCGCCTTCCCCATACAGGACGCAGGGCCGGAGCGCGACGGCGCTCAAGCCGGTCCGGCGGGCGACGTGCCACACCGCCAGCTCCGCCTCGCGCTTCGATCGCGCATACGGGTCGCGCGTGGGCGGAGCGGCCGCGAGATCGAAGTCCTCGTCGTGTCCGGGCCGGTCCACGTCGGCGTAGCTGCGGCCGTACACGGCCACCGAGGAGATGTGTACGAGCCGGGCGCCGTGGCGGGCTGCGCTCTGCGCCACGCGCTCCGTGCCGAGCACGTTCGCTTCGCGCCACGCCGACCAGGGGCCTCCGGCGAGCACGACGGCGGCCGAGTGCACGACGGCATCGGCTCCCGC
>Ga0335069_10009076_pt1 | contig 14183 bp, 12 predicted proteins | sample Lox_Sample_11_FD_206714 | JGI IMG/M metagenome (GOLD analysis project Ga0335069, IMG submission 206714) | Soil microbial communities from Loxahatchee National Wildlife Refuge, Florida, United States - Lox_Sample_1.1 | ecosystem: Environmental > Terrestrial > Soil > Wetlands | place: USA... | reverse complement strand
GTAGATGAGACCGGACCGGAGCATTCCAAAACCTTCACCGTTGAGGTAAGGCTAGGCAAGGAATGGATTAGCCAGGCGCAGGGACAATCCAAGAAGAGCGCCGGTCAACGGGCCGCGCAGCAGGTATTGCAGCAATTGAGCGAGTGGGGCCGTTAGGGTATTGAAGATTCGCAGGATTGGTCCATAATACGGAGTACCGGTTCTTCCGATGGAAGAACGAACCGAAGTGAGCGCAGAGCATCAAACGCGTTGGGTGGCGCTGCTAGCGAGTCCGGCGGCGGTTCTCACTGCTGCGTTATTGTGCCCGGCGGCCTTGCGGGCCCAATCGCCCATGGATTCCTCGCTGCGAGTGAACGCCTCGGATCTCGCCGTCCTGGAGGCTCGCGATATCCGCAAGGATCTGGCCTGCACGGTGACGCCGGTTAAACCCGAAGTGGGCTTCGATCTGCGGTTTCACGCTCTTGTTCCGGGTTTCCTCTGATGTCCATAAGGATCAGCCGCATTATTTCGTGCAGCACATCCACGTTCCCTCGATCGAGGATGACGCCAAAGGCGACGCCAACCTTCACGGCGCATTCGATGTCGGAGAAGGCTCTTATCACATCGACTGGCTGATGCGCGATCGTGCGGAGCGGGTATGCGCCTTCAATTGGGACTCAGAGGCGTCGCTGCCCATGAAGGATAAACAGATGGAGCTGACGCTGGCTCCTGGGAGCATCGAGCCCACACTAAAAGAGCAATTCACAGAACAGCCGCCGGTGGAACGGGCCCAAAACTCGGCTCCTTTGAATATCAAGGTTTTGGTGAACTTCTCTCCTCAGCTCTACGATGCGGCCGCCATGCGCCCTAGCGACACAATGGCTTTGGTCACCATGCTCCGGCGAGTTTCCCGGGAGCCGCAATTCGGCAAGTTCTCGTTGGTGGCTTTCAATATTCAGGAACAGCGCGTAGTTTACCGCCAGGCCAACGCCGACAAGATCGACTTTCCAGCGCTGGGGGATGCCGTGCACCGGATCAAGCTCGGCACGGTCGATGTCAAGCAACTCGCCAATAAGCACGGAGAAATGGAGTTCCTGGCGGATCTGATCAAGAAGGAGATTGTTGGATCGGACCATCCCGACGCGCTGATCTTCGCCGGCCCTAAGCTGATGCTGGACGATTCAGTGCCCGACGATCAGCTTCGTCCGTTCGCCACGGATGTCGATTTCCCGGTGTTTTACGTGAACTACAACCTATACCCGATGGACATGCCGTGGAAGGATTCGATGAGCCACGCGGTGAAGCTCTTCCGTGGCACCGAATACACGATCACGAAGCCGCGGGACCTGTGGTTCGCGGTGACGGAGATTGTTTCCCGTATAGTAAAATCCAAGCATGGGCGGAACTCGACTTCAGTTTCCTCCCAGTGATTCCACGGCGACTCGCTGGCCAATTGCTCTCCTTCTGACGCTTGCCGCCTATCCGGCGCTCGCTCAAAATTCTCCATATGTAAACAAGCTAGCCCCCTACGTCGCATCACCCGCGAAGGTGATAGACCGGATGCTGGATCTCGCAAATATCCGGCCGGGAGAGACTGTTTTCGATTTGGGCTGCGGCGATGGGCGCATCTTGATCGCGGCCGTCGAGAAGTACAAAGCTAAGGCCGTCGGGGTTGAGATTTCGCCGAAGCTCGCCGCGGAAGCGATGGCCAATATCAAGAAAGCCGGCATCGCGGGCCGCGCGCAGGTCATCCAAGGTGACCTGCTTCAGGCCGATCTGAGCGGGGCTGACGTCGTGACGATTTACCTGACAACCTCACTCAACGGGGAGCTTCGGCCGCGTCTGGAGAAATTCCTCAAGTCCGGAGCCCGGGTGGTTTCCCACGACTACGCAGTGCCGGGCTGGAAGCCTACCCAAATCGTTCAGGCCGATGGTCGGCAGAAGCATCAGATTTATCTGTACGAAATGCCGCCCGCAAGGCAGTAGTTCGGTTCCCCGGTTCGCTTCGCCTCCTCATCCCTAGGGCAATTCCTTGGCACCAGTCGCGGTTGAGGCATAATAGCCATAATGTCTTGTTTTAATCGCCTTTCGATTACGATTGCCATGAGCGCGGCTTACGCGCTTGCCCAGCAGGCCCCAACCGGACTTACAATTACCAAGGCCACCAATAAGGAGGTGGATTTGAGTTGGGGCGGCTCCGCCACGACCTTCTCGGTGCAGCGGGCGGTACTTGGAGGTTCGTTCAGCACAATCGCGACCGTCAATACGATTACCAGATACGCGGATTCCACCATCGACCCGTACACCACTTACCAGTACCAGATCGTCGTTGGAAACAGCGCGCCGTCCAATCAAGTGACCGTCGGGCCGCCGCCGTCGGGTTTCAATAACGTCGCCCCAGCACCGATTGTGGCGGGCAACCCGGCTTCCGGATACGGCGAGGATCTATCGATGACGTTGGACGGGAACGGAGATCCGGCGTTCGCATACCTGTTTGTCGATCCAAACCAGGATGGTGACGGCGCCGATACGCAGTTGCTGTTCCGTTCCTGGAACCGTGCGCAATATACGTGGAATCCGATCGTGGTAGTCGGCACGGTTGGCGACGTCAGTTCGAGTAGCTATAATTCCACCTCCCTCGCGTACGATCGAAGCTCCGGCACGTTTGTGCTCGCGTCGAATTTCACGACGCCGACGCTCAGTGGGATTCGAATCTACGTATCCGCCGACGGCGGCAACACGTGGACTGACAAGCAGAACTATACATCGGCAAGCGCAGGTTTCTATGGTCCGTCCGTGGCATTAGCCAACGGCAATATCTACCTCGCCTTCATCGAAGATAACGCCAGCGTGAGATTCTACAGCGGGCAATTGAGCGCTGCCGGCACGTCATGGGTGCAGAAGAATCCCACTAAGCCGGCAAACACGGATATTGCTATTTTTGGAACGGGAGTATCGGTCGCCCTCGACAGCGCCGGAAACCCGGCTGTTGCATATTGGGTCCCGGATACGCGATCCAACGAGAGCTATAACAGCATTTTGCTGTTTTGGAGACCGCTTTCAACCACGACCCCAGTCGTAGTAACCGACACGCAGAACAACCAGAGTGGCGTTGCGGTCAAGCTGGTTTTCAATGGCACGAACCCGAGGATCGCGTTGTACGGGCTTCGCAATAACAGCACCGACGACGACGATGGCGACCAGGTGGTGATCTCGAACGACGGCGGCACAACCTGGCAACCGCCGGTGCTCATTCCACCCGACGGACACTCCAGCACGGACTATCCTTTCGACTTCGCGCTCAATTCGCAGGGGGCTGGCGCTTTCGCGTTTGGACAAAACGAGGGATCGGGAGACGCCGTCTGCGGAAATCCCAAGGTCGCCCGCTCTTCGGATCTCGTGAATTGGACCACCTGCGCGGTCGCCGATGTAAGTATCACTCAAGGATTCGATCCCTATCCGGATTCGGTGCAAGTGACCTTCGGCGGAAACGACAAGTTGTACCTGATGTGGAAGGAGACCTACGACAACGGCAGCGGCGTCGGAGTCTTGTTGTACCGCGAGCCCCCAGCAGGCGCTGCGACCGCGCCGGTGATTCAGCCTTCAGCCTCGGGACAACCGCAAGTCTCCGACGGCGCTTCTTTCCGTCCCAACATCGTTTCCGGCTCCTGGGTAACGGTCTTCGGAGCGAACTTCGCGGACGCGCCTGGAAACTGGAGCAATCTGGACTTTTCCAACGGGCTTCCGACAACACTCGAGGGTATGCAAGTGAAGATCAATGGAACGCTCGCCGCGACCTACTTTGCCAATTCAAGCCAGATCAACGTTCAGGCTCCGGCAGGGCTTAGCGGCAGCGTCACCGTGCAGGTGTTCAAGAACGGAGTCGGCAGCAACACGGTCACCGCCAACGCCGTGGCGCACGCTCCGGCGCTATTCACCTATACCGTGGACGGCAAGACTTTCTATCCGGCCGCGGTGTTTCCGAACGGTACGATCGTCGGAGATCCAGCCGTTGCAGGCAGCCAGGTCGCCAAGGCGCATCCAAACGACGTCATTGAATTGTACTCGACAGGATTAGGCCCATCGCCGGCTGGCGTAATCGTTCAGACCACGGGGTTCAGTGATCCCGTCACCGCGACTCTTACGCTGGGATCGACTTCCGTCCAGGCGAGCGTGCAGGGAACTTTCCTCGTCGCTCCAGGCGAGTTTCAGACCAACATCGCGATACCTTCGGGCCTCGCACCCGGCAACTATTCGCTGGTGCTCTCGACCGACGGCGGATCGACACAGAGTGGTGTGATCGTTCCGGTCACGAACTGACCGCGCTCGGAATCATTCTGCTCGGCCGGACGGGGCGCTCTGTTATGCTGTGCTCAAGGTTCCTTTGGCGCGCGTCCGGCGCGGGTACGCATGATTCTCATCCCTCTGCGCTCATCGGAGCGCGTGTACTCGACACCGAAAGTCACGGCGGGTATCATCGCCGTGAATGTCATCGTGTTTCTATATCAGGTGTCCATGCCCGCACCGGTCCTGAACGATTTCGTTTCGCAATGGGGATTGGTTCCGGACCATCTGAACCTTGCATCGCTGGTCACGTCGATGTTCTTGCACGGCGGATGGCTGCATATTCTCGGAAACATGCTCTTCCTCTGGGTATTCGGCCGCAACGTCGAGGATTTGATCGGCGGGACCCGGTATCTTGGTCTTTATCTCGCTTGCGGAGTTATCGCAGCCGTGGTTCAAGTGATCTCGAATCCGTTTTCGCGCGTGCCGACCATCGGCGCGAGCGGTGCGATCGCGGGAGTCATGGGAGCGTACCTGATCAGGCTCCCGAAGACGAGAATCCACACACTCCTCTTCGTGCTGTTCATACTCACCCTCGACATTCCGGCCGCATTCCTGCTGCTGTATTGGTTCGCCATACAGTTTCTGAGCGGGATCGGATCGCTTACCGAAACAGACTATAGCGGCGGCGGCGTGGCCTGGTTCGCGCACGTCGGCGGATTTATCGCGGGCATGCTGCTGATTCGTCTTTTTCCGGACCAGCGCAAGTGGCGCTACTGGTATTCGGAAGATTAGGGATACACCAGCCATACAGTGCGGCAACCGGAAGTCAGGTACTGCTTCACTTTGCGATTGATTCGGCGAACCGTGTCCCGCCCCTAACTACGGAACGCAGGGGCGGACCACCCTCACGATTCCGGGGAAGTAGTCGGCAGTCCTATCCAGCGATCCGCCGAAAAAATTCCAGCGATTCCGCGGCGCATTTCTCCCACCGGTAGTTTTGCGCCTTGGCGCGACCCCGTTTGCCCAGATCAGCCCGCAGGGACTCGGAGTCGAGCAGCCGCGTCAGCGCAGCCGCCAGCTCCGACGGGCTTCGTGGGTCGATTAGTAACGCGGCTTCTCCCGCGATCTCCGGAAGCGACGACACGTTCGAAGTGACCACCGGAACACCCGCGGCCATCGCCTGCGCGACCGGAAAGCCGAAGCCTTCGTAAAGGGAAGGGTAGACGAACGCGGCCGCGCCGGCGGTCAGACCAGGCAATTCTGACTCGGGGACGTAACCCAGGTATCTGGTCTCGGCGCGAATCCGGTCGCGAACCGATTGATCCGCCCACGCCATCGGACCGGCGGTCACCAGCTCGAATTCGGCTCGTAAACCCGGGCGCAAGGAGCGCCATGCATCGAGGAGCGTGGCCAGATTCTTTCTGGGTTCAATGGAGCCGACGTACAGCACATACGGCTTCGCCCGCCGCGTCGGCAGCGCCTCGAAATACTCCTCCGCGACTCCCGAACGAATGGTGTTGATCCGCTCAGGCGCGATTCCCAGCATCCGGATCGCATCGCGCCGCGTGTTTTCGGAAACCGCTATTAATCCCTCCGCGCGCTTCAGGATTCGTTCGGCGAAAAACCGGTCGGCGCGGACGGTCGCGGCCGTATGTAACTCCGGCATGAGGAAAGCGGTGAGATCGTGGATCGTCGCTGTGAGCTTGGCTCTTCGCGGCGCGTACCGCACTAGATTGGAGGCATGAAAAACATCGGTTTGCCCGAGCGCCGCGTCCAAAGCCGAGGGCCCGAGCCGATTAACGCCATAAACCAACCCCAACCGCAGCGCCGTCGACCACGCCGACAGCGGAGACGCCTCGTGGTTGAGTTTCGAGGCACGTCCTTCAAATGGGTAACCGGCGATTTCTTCCCCGGGTCGCGCTTGCCGCCGCAGGTTCGCCAACCAATAATATGTGTAGTTCTTGACTCCGGCGCTGCGGACCAGCAAGGAGGTCGCATCGATGGTGATTCGCATCCGCGCCCTTCAGGTAGCTGGCCCGTTCACCGGAACAGAGTGGTTCGCGAAAACGAACTTCCCCCCGCTTGCGACGACCTGATGCAGCGTAGCTACGCCCACCAGCCTCCGCAGATCCTCGACCTTCTCATGCTCCACGCAGACGTAGTACAACTCCGGCGAGAGCCATCGAGCGCGAAAATCGCCATCGCTGATGAACACGTCCTGCGGCGCGTTAGGAGCGTAGGAACCGTATTCGAGAGTGTTCCGCCGGCCGTTCAGAATCAGAACGGTTTTGCCATGATATGCCTCCGCGTAGAAAACGACGGAAGAAAATTCGTAATAAGGATTGTCGAGAATGACCGTGCCCACGGGCGCCCGATTCAACGCCTCGGCGAGCGGCCGCGACGCGAGATAAGGATCGAACACCACCAGCGCCAATCGCGCCGCATGGAAGAACAGCACCATCATGACCGCCGCGGCGGCGATCCTCCACTTGATTCCGAAGACCGCGCCCACTAGGAACGCCAGACCCGCGAGCGCGAGCGGAAGCCGCAGATACGCGAACGAGGCCAGCGTCAGATCGCCCATGTGTCCGAGCGAAAGCGTGTAATTCTCGACTGGCTGCTGGGCCAGCGCTTGCGAAATATCGCCGGGCGCGGGAATGTTCCGCACATATGCGAAGATTCCGAAGCAGGCGATCGCCGCGAGCCCTGCGATCAACGCCAGCGCCATGCTGCCGCGCCTGATCCAGCTCTGGACCGCCGCCGAATCGTCTGCCAAAGCCGAGCCAAGCAGCAACGCGAAGGCCGCATAGCACGGGAGCGAATAATACTCCTGCGTCGAGGAGAACGTGAAGAACGTCAGCAGGAATCCGGCCCAACACAGGCACAGCAGCCGCATGCGTCCCGCGCGATCCGTCGCACGATAGCCGAGCTTGAACAGGGCAGGGAAGTACACGCTCCACGGAAACAGCCACAACAGATGAAATAGCCAGAACGCCGCGCGAGGCACGGTGTTGTAATCGCGCGGGTAGCGCAGGTTCAAGAATCGCAGGATATGTTCGTTGATGAAGTAGAACCAGAAGAAGCCGTGATACTGGCCGGGCTCACTTCGCATCGTCAGGTCGAAGTACGGCGGATTGCGAATCGTGGCCAGCACGTGCCACGGCGCGGCGATCGCCAGCGCGATCACGGCTCCGCGAAACGGATGCAGCTTCCGCCAAATTTCGCGGTCGAAAATTTGCCGAGTCACAGCCAAAAACAGCAGCGCCGCTCCCACCGGAAATACGGCCGCGATTAGTCCCTTGAACAGCAATCCCGTGCCGATCGCCGCGGCCATTACGGCGGCCCAGAGCCCCGGCCGCTTTTCGTCGGGATCGATCGCGCGCAGAAAACTCCACATCGCCAGGCCGATGGTCACGGCCAGCGCAGCCTCTGGTATCTGGAACCGCGTGAACAGAAATAGGCCGATGCACGTCGCCATGGCGAGTCCCGCGTACAAGCCCGCCCGAATCGAGAAAGCCCAAACGCCGATGCGGAACACCAGCCAGCACAAAACCACCGCCGAGAGCGACACCGGCAGCCGCGCCGCCCAATCGTGCACTCCGAAAATCTTGAATGACAGTGCCATGAGCCAATACTTCAGCGGCGGCTTTTCCATATACGCGACGCCGTCGAGATGCGCCGTCACCCAGTCGCCCGAATCGATCATGTTCCGCGCGATCTGCGCCTGCACGGCGTCGACATCGTCCATCAAGGAAGGAGGACTGACGATGCATCCGAGGAATATCGCGATGGCAACCAGCAGTACGGCGATCTCGGCAACTCGGAATGCGCGCGATCGGCGCTCCTGTCGAGTATCGCCGTGGATTCCATCGAAGGCTTGGAGCGGAACAGAACCGGAAGCTCCCATACGCGATACCCGAGGTTAGCATGGCATCGACAAAGCCGGACACGGCCTTGCTGCCGAAGTGCGCGAGGAGTATATTGGCTGCCGACCGGGATTACGGAGGTTTCCATGCTTTATATCGCCGTATTCGCTTTCACGCTCCTGACGATCGCCGCAAGCATCATCTATGTGGCAACCGGGAGTCACACAACACAACCCAAATAGCCTGGGCAGGGAGACGGGGTCCCGATGCTCATAACGTCCGTTTGGCGCTCTTGCAGGAGGTGACCAATGTTGCAATGGTTGGCTCGCTTGTGGCAATTGCCGGCTCGGTACTTGCAGAAAATCGGTGAGTGGATGCACCATCGGTCGGGCGTACCGAATACTTACCGTCGTTCCAATCTGCACGGCCGCCGGTGAGCCAGATTTAGTGCAGATGGTTCAAGGGGCGCGCACTTCCGCTCGCGCGCCCCGGTAGTCAACCTAATTCGACGGCGCGGGAGTCGCCACCGGCCCAACGGGAACGCTGTGCGTCGCGCCAAGGACCGCTTGCGTCCTGCGCGTGATCGAATCGAAGATCTCGAGCGTCGCGATCAGCTTGCAGGAGCCCGCGGGCACGTTCAGTGCGGCGGAACTCGCGGTCGAGCTGACTGGAACAATCGCCGGAACGGTGATCGCCGCGCGGATTTCCCCCCTCATATTGAGGGCAAGGCTAAGATCGACATCGCCCGATAAATCGAACGGCGATGACTGACCTGGCGCAACATTCACGGCAGTCGACTTCAACACCTTCCCGTTCGAATCGAGAAACGCGAGCACGGCCGAGCACATCGCGCCCGTGGCCGGCGGCAGCAGACCGGGATTGAGCACGTTCAATCGTGCGATCTGCCCCTCCGCCACGCCGATCATTCCGGTGGTGCGTGTCACAGACGGCGGAGCCGCAATGGTTTGCGCGAACGCCCCGGCCGAAGCGAGTACAAAGACACTAATCCTTGAAGCAAAACTACGCATGGGTTCACTCCTGTCGGAAAGAGAATTGGGAATAGACAGCGCGCATCTCGATCGAGCGGTTGCTCGATCCTCAGAGCCGCTTCAAGTCCCGTTTTTCGAAACCCAACCGGTGCGAAAAAGTTTTCGAATTTATCGAGTGAATTTAACGTGTGGTCACGCCGCCATCGACCGGTATAGCCTGTCCGGTGATGAACGACGCTTGCGGCGAGCACAGCCACAAGATGGCCGCGGCGGCTTCTGCCGGTGTTCCGGAGCGGCCCATGGGATGCAATCCATCCACGATGCTTTCCTTGCCTTTCCAGAACCGCTCTGCCATCTCCGTTTGGATTACCGCCGGACAAATCGCGTTGACGCGGACGCCCGAAGTCGCGTACTCCATCGCGACAGCTTTCGTAAGTCCGATCACTCCATGCTTGCTTGCGTAATACGCGCAGCCGCCAGGGCCGCCGATCAATCCCGCCACCGACGATACGTTCACGATCGCTCCGCCCTGCTTCAAGATGTGCGGAACCTCGTACTTCATGGCCAGGAACACGCCCTTGAGATTGACATCGATCACCTGGTCCCAAACATCGATCGCGTAATCCGTCACCGGAATGAACGGAGATCCCTCAATGCCTGCATTGTTAACGCCGAAATCCAAACGGCCCCACCGCTCGATCGTGGAGCTAACCAGCCGCTCCATCTGCTCAGGGATGGAAACATCGGCCGGGACAAACAAGGCTTCGCCGCCGTTTTGCTCGACCAGGCGCACAGTTTCCTGGCCCTCGGCTTCGCGCCGAGCGCCGATCGCCACGCGAGCGCCCTCAGCCGCGAACGCCAGTGCGGTAGCTCGTCCGATCCCGGAGCTACCGCCGGTAATCAGCGCGACTTTGCCTTCGAAGATCCCGCTCATGTGTCGCCCGCCAGCAACGTATGAGCATAGCAAACTAAAAACGAGAAAAATCCGTTACGCAGCCACCATATAAGTGATCTTTACTATGGGCGCGCAGCCGATTCGTGGTTCGAGCAATCCAACGGATCGCAGCTTGCGAGCTCAGATCAACGAACTATTTCAGTTGGCGCTGGGGAGGGAAATCGCGCCGCAGGAAAATGTCTCGCGCGAGAATGAGCTTGCCTGGGATTCGCTCAAGCACGTCGAGCTGATGTTCCTGCTAGAAGATCACTTCAATCTCCGTTTTTCCGAGAAGGAGATGGCGGCCATGAACGATGCCGCGGCGATCGCGCTGATTGTCGAGAGGAAAGTAGAAGGAAAATTGGAGGGCGAGCGTGCGGCACGGATTAGCGATGGAAGGTCCGGCGTTCCGGCTTAGGCCGGTTCGCCTTTACGATGCTGCCTTTATCGTTCAATTGCGTTCGGATCCGGAACGGGCCCGGTATCTACATCCTGGCGCGACCGACGTTCCGTCACAAGAGCGCTGGCTCCGCGACTATTTCGACCGGTCGGGCGATTACTATTTCGTAATCGAGCACCGTGCCACCGGCGTTCGCGAGGGGACGGCCGGAATCTACAACACCGATCCGGAGGCCAAGAGCGCCGAATGGGGCCGCTGGATTCTTCGGCGAGGTTCTTTTGCCGCAGTCGAAAGCGCCTGCCTGGTGTACCGGCTGGGCTTCGAAGCTCTCGGCTTGGATTCGATGTATTGCCGCACCATTGTGGATAACGCGTCTGCGCTCGCATTCCACGACTCGTTCGGGGTCCAGCGTGCGCACCGGCTTCCCCGCTACTTCAAACACGAGGGCCGAATGCTGGACGCAGTCGAAGGCCGCCTCACTCGGAAGCGCTGGATGACCCTCCGCGATAACCTCGAAAGCAAAGCCGCCCGCGCCGCCGCGAGTTGGAGTGTTCCGGCGTGATTGTCGAATGATCTTCACGCGATGACTCCCGCAGCGGCCGCCTCGGATGAGAAATCGCGGCTCGACCAGATCGCCAGCGATAGCTGGTACTCCAAAGGTCTGAACACTTGCACAATCGACTATTGCGCCGAAGTGTTCGCGCGTTTCTTCCAGGGCCGCCGCTGTCTGGAAATGGGTCCCGCCGAGGGTGTAATGACGCGTCATTTGGCTCGCGCATTCCCCGATCTCACCCTGGTCGAAGGCGCGGAACCTTTCTGCGAGTCCCTGCGCGCGCGCTTCCCCTCGGCAACGGTCGTCCGTTCTCTCTTCGAAGATTTTGAACCGGCGGAGCCTTTCGACACGATCGTCCTCGGCCACGTGCTGGAACATGTCGAGGATCCCGTCGAGATCCTGCGCCGGGCCCGCTCTTGGCTCGCCCCCGCCGGCGTCATCTGCAGCGCCGTACCCAATTCGCGGAGCCTGCATCGCCAGGCGGCGGTGATTATGGGAATGCTGGAATCGGAGGACTCGCTTAATCCCACCGATCTGCATCATGGCCATCGCCGCGTCTACAATCCCGAGTCCCTTCGAGCCGATTTTCTCGCCGCCGGCCTGAGCATTCGCCACTGCGGCGGCTATTGGATCAAGCCGCTCGCGAACGCCCAGATGGAAGGAACCTGGACTCCGGAAATGATCCGCGCCTTCATGCAGCTCGGCGAGCGCTACCCGGACATCGTCGCGGAGATCTATGTAATCGCCGTCCGGCCCGATTAGCCGCTATGTAGAGATCTATAATAGGTCCATGTTGCCGGACCTGCTCAACGACCTCCGTTACGCTGTCCGCGTACTTCGTCAAAATCCCCTCTTCGCTCTCGTTTCGATTCTTTCCCTCGCCCTGGGCATCGGCGCCAACACCGCCCTGTTCAGCGTGGTCGACACTCTGCTCATCAAAGCCCTGCCGTACCAGAACGCCGACCGGCTGGTTTACGTCAGCGAATTCTGGCCGCACGAGCCCGCCGTCCCCGGTCCCCCCAACACCGACCTCTCGAATTGGCTGATGAAATCCCAACTCGCCGAGCAGATCGCGGCCTACGGCGGCGGAGGCGATTCCAGCCTCACCGGCATCGGCGATCCCGAGCGCATCCAAGCAACCGCGGTCACCTACGGCCTGCTTGAGCTCACCGGAGCGCGGATGGCCCTCGGCCGCTACTTCACTCAGGAAGAGGACCGCCAGGGCGGCCCGATGGCGGTGATCCTCGGATACAAGGTTTGGCAGCGCAAGTTCGGTGGCTCTCCGGATATCGTCGGCAAGCAGATCCAATTGGATGGTGTCAGCCACCAAGTCGTCGGGGTGCTCCCCTCGGGCTTTGCGTTCCCGGATAACAATTTTCATGACGACCTGCTGATTCCCATGCAGGTCGCGATCGACCCCAACTGGCACAACGATCGCGCGTTCCGATTGCTGCGCGTGATCGCTCGACTGAAACCCGGCGTCAGTCCAGCCGCGCTGCGGTCCGAATTCGCGGCCATCGTTCGAGCCAACGCCGCAGCCGAGCCCGCGCAGTTCGCCACCATGCGCAAGGACATGGAAGTCCGCGTCACGCCCCTGCACGACTGGCTGACCGGAGGCGTTCGCCGCATGGTGCTGGTGCTCGAAGCCACAGTGGCGTTGCTCCTGCTGATCGCTTGCCTCAATATCGCGAGCCTTCAAGTCGCGCGAGCAACAGCTCGCCGGAAAGAGCTCGCCTTGCGAGCCGCGATCGGCGCGGGGCGCAGCCGCTTGATCCGCCAGCTACTCACCGAAAGCCTGCTGCTCTCGGCGCTAGGCGGCGGACTCGGCTTGGCGTTCGGATATTTGAGTCTCGGTCCTCTGCGCGCGTTTCTTCCTGCGAATCTGCATCTCGCCGATGGAATCCGCATGAACGGTCCCGCCCTGTGGTTCACGCTCGGCATCGCGGCACTCACTGGAATTCTCGCCGGGATCGCGCCCGCGATCGCCGCCTCACGTCCCGATGTGCAGGAAGCCATCAAGCAAGGTGGCGCGAGCCCAAGCCGTCAGCGACTGCATGGCGCGCTGGTCGTGGCCGAGATCGCAATCGCGACGATCCTCCTCATCGGCTGCGGATTGTTTGTACGAACCTTCGTGCGCCTTGCCTCCGCCGACCCCGGATTCCGCCCCGATGGCGTGCTCACCTTGAAAGTCGCCTTGCCGAATCGCACGTACCCCGACGCCGCGAGTTGGAAACGCTTCTACAGCCTGTTGCTCGACCGTGCGCAGGCCATTCCTGGTGTCGAATCGGCAGCCGTATCCGGCGGCCTGCCTATCGTGGGGACTCGCGCCGCAGCCGGCTTCTCGATCCAAGGTGAAGGCCCGCTGCCGCCGGGCGGCCGGCCAACCATTCCATTCAACGGAATCACTCCGGATTATTTCCGTGCCCTAGGTATTCCCATCCTTCGCGGCGAAGCCTTCACACGTGACGACTCAACCGGTCCGCGCGTGGCCATCATCAGCCAGACCGTTGCCGATCGCTTCTTCCCCGGCCAGGACCCTATCGGTAAGCGCATCGAGTTCGGCGCACCGGACGGCAAATGGCGCGAGATTATCGGAATCGCAGGGAACGTGAACGCGCAAGCCTGGGGTCCGATGTCGCCCTACGTCATCTACTGGCCCGCGACCGAGCAAGCTTCAGAGGAAGGAGAGCAGCAAGTATTTCTTGTGCTGAAGTCCTCGCGCATTCCGCCCGAAAGGCTTCTCACCGCCGCGACCGCCGCGGTCCACGAGATCGACCCGAACCTGCCGGTCTTCGACGTTGCCACTATGGACGAACGCCTTGGCACTTCCTTATCCGCTCAGCGCGCGAACATGACTCTGATGACCGTCTTCGCCGCGCTCGCGCTGATTCTCGCCGCAATCGGCATCTTCGCCATGACCGCGTATTTCGTCAGCCAGCGCTTGCATGAGTTGGGCATCCGCGTTGCTCTCGGCGCAACCCGCCGGGCCGTGCTTCAAATGGTCCTCCAGAAAGGAATGCGCCTTACGGCAGCAGGCCTGATCCTGGGAATCGCCGGAGCGCTCGCCTTGACCCGAACGCTCAGCTCGCTGCTCGAAGGCGTTCGATCGAATGATCCCCTTGCGTTCACGGGCGCAGCGGCATTGTTCGCGTTCGTCGCCGCGGCCGCGTGCCTC
>Ga0335069_10009075_pt1 | contig 14183 bp, 11 predicted proteins | sample Lox_Sample_11_FD_206714 | JGI IMG/M metagenome (GOLD analysis project Ga0335069, IMG submission 206714) | Soil microbial communities from Loxahatchee National Wildlife Refuge, Florida, United States - Lox_Sample_1.1 | ecosystem: Environmental > Terrestrial > Soil > Wetlands | place: USA... | reverse complement strand
CGCAGGAGCACCGGCTGCAGTTGAGTGTGGGCTGGATCTGGGTATTGCTGCGGCGATGGGGCCTGCGGCATAAAAAAAATCGTTGCGCGCCCAAGAGCGCGACACGCAGGCCAACCGGCAGCGGCGGTGTACGTTAACCATGAAAATGCTCTAGCCGCATGCTCGCTAGGTTTTGCGAGTCTAGAGCTTGTCCTTCTCGCACGAAGTCATGGCTGACCCGCAACAGCGAAAATCCCGCTACAAGTCTGATCGCGCCGATCGCTCCTTTCAGAACGTAAAGCCCGAGAGCGGTGAGCGCTATGATCTCGTGTTGCTGGCGTAGAACAGTGAATAGAATGGCAGCCAGTAGAATCACGCCAGAGATCGTGACCATTTCACCTAGTATGACACCCTGCATCATCCAGGGACGGTCCGCGATTTTGAGCATCGTTGAGCTGATGTCACCCGGCACGATCAAGGCTGCTGCGAGAATCAATCCGGAGATGAGCGATGTAGTCGCCTGCAGGAGAAATGCAGCCCCGAGCAGCCTTGAAGTATTGCTGATGCGACTCATGCCATTCCGCCTGCAAACTCACCCTATCAAGGCTTTGTCACGATGTCTGTGACGGATTCCCTGGTTCTGCTTATGGGTTGTACTAAGTTCCTGATTGGACGCAGTGAGGGCAAGGACTCAAGGTTTCTTGCCTTTTACCCACTCCGGCTTGAAGTCGCTATTGGCCAGCCAAGTGATCGGGCTGATCATCGACGCAATCGCCCGGTCCAGGTGCGCGAAGTCGATCTTGTCCACCGTGTCAGTCGGCTGGTGGTAGTCGGAGTGCAGCCCGAAGCTCGACACGGTTTGCGCAATGATGCCTTTCTCCGCCAGCGCATAGTTGTCTGAGCGGGTAAAGAACTGCTCTCCGATGCGCGGATCAGCCACCAGCTTGGCACCATGCTGAACGAGCTCGGGGCCAAGGTCGGTGCGGTCCCATCCCGTCAACCACAGTTCGTCCGGTTTGATCTTGGGATCGGGCCGGCCGATCATCTCGAACTCCAGGTTGGCGACAATGTCATCAAGGGGAAAGGTCGGGTTCTGCAGGAAGTAGCGCGCACCAATCAGGCCCTGCTCTTCGCTGCCCCACAGCGCAACGACTAGCGTGCGCTTCGGCTTCGGCGCCTTCGCCAGCGCGCGCGCCAGCTCCATCACCGCCACAGTACCCGACGCGTCATCGTCCGCGCCGTAGTAGGTCTGGCCGTTCTCCATGCCCAGGTGGTCGAGGTGCGCGCTCAGCAGGACGATCTGGTCCCTCGCGGTTGTGCCTTCAATCTTCGCCAGCACGTTCCAGGTGTGGGTGGTCTTCCACGGCGTGAGCTCCGCATGCAGCGTAACGGTGGCGCCGTCTGGCTCGGCCCAAAGCTGGTCGAATGTCTCCTGCCTGGTCAGCACGATGGCTGATTGTGCCTTCGGTTCTTCGTTCCCAACGAGCTGCGGTATGTGCGGTGGTTCCTGGGCCAACTTGTCGAACATGTGCTGCAGATACGTTGACGAGGCGACAATCACGATCGCCGCCTTACTGTTGCGGTACAGTTCCAGCGTCTGGCGTGCCTCGTCTGCCGAGAGGCCATCCTTCAGCTTGATCAGCAGTGCTGAGCTCGCGGCCACGGTGCTCGCGGAATTACCTTCGTCGCTCAGGTCGATCTTTTGCAACGCCGCCGTGATGGGGGCCTGCGACAGTTCGCTCATCACGATCTGCTGGCCGTGCATGAGCACAAGCGACTTCTGATTTCCCGCCGATGCGATCGTCAATGTCGGATTGCCCACAGCCTCTCGCGACCGCAGCGTACCCACCTGTATGTAGTCACTACTTCCTGCGGCGGGCGCGAGCCCATAAGCTCTGAGCTCCTCCGCAATATAGTTCGCCGCCTTGTGCTCATCTTCTGTTCCGCTGCCGCGCCCATTCAGCGCCCGCCCGGCCAGATATTCCAGATTGCGCTTCACGCAGCTTGCGCACAGCGTTGGTGACGCCGCACCGCCATCTCGCACCGCCGGGCGGTGGGAATGTACCGCGGGACGCGATGACATCGATGGCGCCTGCGACGGCGCGAACTCCTGCGCGGCGAGCGCTGTTCCCAACCAGAGAACCAGGGTCCATAAAAATCCGAAGAGACAATTACGACAAACTGCTTTCAACGAAAACTCCTCAATCTGGAAAACGCTACAACCCAATCCATCCCGCGCGAATCGCCAGCAGGCTGGTCACCGCGACGACGATCCACAGCAGTGCACCCTGAATCAGTGGACGCGGTCCTACTTTCCGCAGCGCTGCCGGCGACAGTGTTGCGCCGATCAGAAACAGCGTAAAGATCAGCATCAGCTTGCCGGCCTTGCTCAAGAACTGATAGACGGGCAAGCCTTCCAGAAAGTACGTATTCAGCATCGCCGCCAGGCAGAAAAATAAGATGAACCACGGCCACTGGATGCGCGTCTTCTTGCTGCCCGATTTCACCGCCGTCGCCACCGTGACGGGCACAATCCATAGCGCGCGCGCCAGCTTCACCGTCGTTCCAACCGCCAGCGCCACGGCGCCAAATTTCGCGCACGCGCCAACAACCGAACTGGTGTCGTGAATCGCCAGCGCCGCCCATAGCCCAAACTGCTGCTGCGTGAGATGCAACGCCCCACCGATCACCGGGAACGCCAGCAGCGCGACGGAATTCAGCAAGAAGATGGTGCCAAGCGACACGGACATTTCGTCCTCCGTCGCGCCGACGACCGGGCCAACGGCGGCAATCGCACTTCCTCCGCAGATCGCCGTGCCGGTTGAAATCAGAAACGATGGCCGCGACCGCACCCTCATCATGTAGCCAAGTGCCGTCCCCACGAGAAGGGCAAACCCGATTCCTGCTGCGGTGTAGACGAACCCGCTGCGTCCGGCGCGCAGCACCTGGTGCAGGTTCATGCCAAACCCTAGGCCCACGACCGCGGCTTGCAGCAAGTGCTTCGAGATCTGCCGCGACTCACCCGGATACGGATGTGTTGCAATGGCTCCAAAAATTAGACCGGCAACGAGCGCCAGCGGAGGACTGGCCCACGGCGTCAGGCAAAAAGTCAGCCCCAGTACAAACAAGATTTTTGATCGCATGGATGAATATCAGTAAAGGCCAGATGCTTCCCATTTTACAAAGCGGAGACCGAGCGACGGCGAGCTGCGATCAAAAGTAAAATGGGCCCGACGCCAAGGAGCGGTGACGAATCCTTGTCTACAGGCCCATTCGATCCTGAAGTGGATCGGAGGTGATACTTAAATGCTATCGCCCGCTGTGGAAATGTCAAGGGAAAAAGGTGCTAAAGGGCTGTTTTTTCTTGTAGTTGCGCTCGTTCTGCTGATCCGCCAAGTAGCTGAAAACAGGCGAGATGGCGTGCTGCAGCGAAAGCCCCGGCGCTGCGGGGGCCTGTGCGCAGGATCGCACTGCTGCCGCGACACTGGTGAAGCGACAACCATCCATGCCGTTCGCCAGCGTGGATCTGTGGCGAACTTCCGCCTCTCGGACTGCCTTCGAGGCACATTCGCAATCAACACTTGCGCCCTGCTTACGGCAGGCCAAGAACGCCGGTCTGCAGGCCCGCGGCTCAGCCTCACAAGGCAATAAAGCGAACCATTTTTTCCCATAGCGGGAGGCAAGTTGTAACGTCATCGCAATGATAGGGTGAGACGCATTCTCGCTTCGTGTTGGACGCTTGTAACTTCGTTGACACCCCACAATTGGTCTGTTAACTTTTTTAGTTCCAGAGTTTTCCTAGCGCTCCCTGCTCATCCACGGAGACACCACGATACCCACATGGATCCACTTCTCAGACAGGTAGGCGATTTACTGCTCGACGCCATTCCGACAGCGGTGATGTTTATCCTGCTTTACTTCCTCTACACCGTACTCGTCGGCAACCCTCTGCGAAGGCTCCTGGACGAGCGCCGCGAGCGTTCGGAGGGCGCAATTCTCAGAGCGCGCGCCGACATCGCCGCTGCCGAGACCAAGACGCAGGATTACGAGCAGCGGTTGCGTGAGGCGCGGCTGGCCATCTTCAAGGCGCAGGAAGTTCGCCGTCAGGCCGCGCAGAAGGCCCGGGCGGAGGCCGTCGCCGCTGCGCGTGAAGCCGCCCAACAGCAGATCCGCGAGGCCCGTGCCGTTATCGAGCAGGACATGGCCGCTGCCCACCAGAGCCTGCAGGCCGAGTCCGAGTCGCTAGCGTCCGACATTATCCGCACCATACTGAAGCCGGTGCAAGCCGCAGGCGCGGCAGGCGGGGCGGCATGAACCGGAAGAAGCGTATCGGTCTCGTCGTCGCTGCAATCCTGCTGACAGGCTGTCTGTTTGTCAGTTCCGCTTCCGCGCAGGAGCACGCGCAGCCAAAGCCGCAGGCCCAGTCAGCTGAACAGAATTCGCAGCAGCAGCCCGTCAATCCCGACACCGCCGCCAGCCGGGATCTTGTAAAGGAATCAACCGCTGCCGAGCACTCTGAAGAGGGCGAGGCGCACGACATGCATGACGCCTTCAAATACTCCTCGATGGTGCAGCGAATGGGCCGCTGGATCGGCCTCGATGCGCATGGGATGTACTGGCTGTCACTCGTGCTCAACTTTGTCATTCTGGCGGCATTCTTCTGGATCCTGTTGAAGGCGAAGGTGCCGCAGATGTTTCGCGACCGCACCAATACCATCCAGAAGGCATTGAAGGAGGCTCAGGACGCCAGGGCGGAAGCGCAGCGCCGTCTCGCCGACATTGAAGCCCGCCTCGCCAAGCTTGACAGCGAAGTCAACAACATTCGCGCCGAGGCCGAGCGAGAAGCCGCAGCCGAGGAGGAACGCATTCGCGCAACCGCCGAAGACGACAAGCGCAAAGTAGTTGACGCCGCACAGACGGAAATTGCCGCCATTGCGCGCAGTGCTCGCCACGAGTTGAAAAGTTTTGCGGCCTCACTTGCAGTGGACATGGCCGCCCGCAAGATCAAGGTTGACGACACGGCTGACGAGGCTCTGGTACGACAGTTTACAAGCCACCTGGGAAAGGATGGTCAATAGCCATGGCCGCGGTCGCCAGCCGGTACGCAAGGGCGCTGGTCGATGTCATCATCGAGAGAAAAATTGACGCCGCCACCGCCGTTCAGCAAGTGAACGACATCGTCGCCGCCATTCATGAGAGCCCCGAGTTGCGCCACGTGTGGGAGTCGCCTGCGGTCACCGCCGAACAGAAGCGCGCCGTGCTCGATGCGATCGTCAGCCGCTGCGGAACCGTTCGTCCCATCCGGAATTTCTACGCCGTGCTGATCGACCACGGGCGCATTCCGATGGTCGAGCAGATCGCGCGTCAGTTTGAAACCGAATTGAATGAAGCGATGGGCTTCGTGGAAGCCGACATCACCAGTTCGCGCCAGCTTTCTCACGACGAGAGACAGGGTTTGGAGGCGCAAGTTGCGCAGATTACCGGCAAGAAAGTGCGCGCGCGTTATGCAACCAATCCCGAACTTTTGGGCGGAGCAGTGCTGCGCGTAGGCAGCACGATCTATGACGGCTCGGTGCGTGGACAGCTGCAGAAGTTGCGTGAGCAATTGGCGAATTCGTAATTCTGCGGACGAAGTTTTTTGTGAGAAACATTGGCTTTGCCGCCGCGGCGGACGGAAGAGACAGCTACGGCGAGTGTTTTGTATCAGGGCACGACTTGGTTGTGCCGCAAGAGGTTGAGAATGCGTTGGGCTTTCGCCCCTTTGGGATTTCCCTGCTAATGCCTAGGAAATTCCGAGAGTACGCAATTGGCGTTCACGTTGTGGCATAGCGCGTTTTAGCGAATTTAATCCGTTGGTGTAGCGGCCTTCAGTTTTTGCTGATAACGGGCTTCTGACCACCGAAAACTGGATTTATATGGCTCAGATCAAGGCAGACGAGATCACCAAGCTCATTCGCGAGCAGATCGATAATTACGAGACGAAGATTGCCGTCGATGAAGTCGGCAGTGTCATGTCCGTGGGCGACGGTATCGCCCGCGTGTTCGGCCTCGAGAAGGTCATGGCCGGCGAGTTGCTCGAGTTCCCGCACGGCGTTGCCGGACTCGCCATGAACCTGGAAGAAGACCAGGTCGGCACCGTGCTGCTCGGCGACTACACCGAAATTGAAGAAGGCGATGAAGTCAAGCGCACCGGCAAAATCATGAGTGTCCCGGTCGGCGACGCCATGGTTGGACGGGTGGTCAACTCGCTGGGCCAGCCCATTGACGACAAGGGCCCCATCGCCACCGACAGCTTCAACGAGCTGGAGCGCCTTGCCCCCGGTGTCATCTCGCGTCAACCCGTGAAAGAGCCTATGGCCACCGGACTCAAGGCTATCGACTCCATGATTCCCATCGGCCGCGGGCAGCGCGAGCTCATCATCGGCGACCGCCAGACCGGCAAGACCGCAGTCGCCCTCGATACCATCATCAACAACCGGGGTCGCGACCTGATTTGCATCTATTGCGCTATCGGCCAGAAGCGCTCGTCGGTGGCGCAAGTCGTGAAGACCCTTGAGGACTACGGCGCGATGGAATACACCATCGTCGTTTCCGCTTCCGCCTCCGACCCCGCGCCAATGCAGTACATCGCTCCTTACGCCGCGTGCGCCATCGGCGAGTACTTCCGCGACAGCAAGCGTCATGCGCTCTGCATCTATGACGACCTCTCGAAGCACGCCGTGGCCTATCGCGAGATTTCGCTCCTGCTGCGCCGTCCGCCGGGACGTGAAGCCTACCCCGGAGACGTGTTCTATCTCCACTCCCGTCTGCTGGAGCGCGCTTCCAAGCTGAACAATGAGCTCGGCGGCGGATCGCTCACCGCGCTGCCTATCATCGAGACCCAGGCCGGCGACGTTTCGGCGTACATTCCAACCAACGTCATTTCGATTACCGACGGCCAGATCTACCTCGAAACTGACCTGTTCAACTCCGGCGTGCGTCCGGCGGTGAACGTCGGTCTCTCGGTCAGCCGCGTTGGCGGCAGCGCCCAGATCAAGGCCATGCGTCAGGTTGCCGGAACCCTTCGCCTTGACCTCGCCCAGTATCGCGAGCTGGCCGCGTTCTCGCAGTTCGGCAGCGACCTCGACAAGGCCACCCAGCAGCAGCTTGCCCGCGGCAAGCGCCTCACCGAAATTCTCAAGCAGGGCCAGTATGCGCCTCTGCCGTTCTCCAAGCAGATTCTGATCATCTTCGCCGGCACCCAGGGCCTGCTCGACGACATGGAAGTCGACGACCTCCGCGACTTCGAGAAGGGGCTTTACAACTACGTGGACACGGCCAACCCGCACGTCCTCCGCGCCATCGAAGAGAAGAAGATTCTCGACGACGACCTGAAGGCCGACATGACGAAAACCATCAAGGAGTACCAGGATCGCTTCGCCGCCGAGCGCGCGGCGGCCGCAAAGGTGAACGCCTAAGGCTGCCATGGCAAACGTACTCGATCTTCGCAGGCGCATCCGCAGCGTAAAGAACACGCGGCAGATCACCAAGGCCATGAAGATGGTCTCGGCGGCCAAGCTGCGCCGTGCCCAGGAGCGCGCGCTCGCTTCGCGTCCCTTTGCGCAAATGCTCACCAACGTCTTGCAGTCGGTGGTCAGCCGCGCCGAGCTCTTCGATCCAGAGACCGGCCTGCCGCTGCACCCTCTGCTTCGAGAAACCCGTCCCGAGCGGACGATCCTCGTTATCATCGTCACCGGTGACCGCGGACTTGCCGGCGCGTTCAACTCCAATGTCCTGAAGGCGCCGTTGCGCTTCGTTGACTACCTCGCCGACAAGAATGTCGACGTGATCGCCATCGGACGCAAGGGCCGTGACTTCCTGCGCCGCCGTTTTCCCGAGGCCAACCCAGATAGCAACGTTCGCGCTGGCCGCGTGCAGATCGTCGGCGAATACGTGAACGTCCTCGGCAAAGTGGAGTTTGACGCGGTCGAGGAAATTGCGGAAAAGGCGATCAAACAGTATTGCAACGAGGAAATCGACGCCGTTTACGTCATCTTCAACGAGTTCAAGTCCGTTATCTCCCAGCGCGTCATCGTGCAGCGCATTCTGCCCGTGCAGGAGATCGGCCGCCGTGAAGTCACGCAGGTGGAAGAAATCCCCGTCGAATCGCGCGAGCGCATGGGCGAAGCCGCCAAGTCCGTGGGTATCACTTTGCAGGCCCCCGACACCACCGAGATCGACCGCGAAGCCGTCAAGTTCGCGACTGCCCCGGTCGACTACATCTACGAGCAGCCTCCCGCCGAGTTGCTCAACGACATTCTGCCGCGCTTCGTGGCCATTCAGTTGTATTCGAGTTTGCTGGAGTCGGTGGCAGCCGAGCACGCCGCGCGCATGACCGCGATGGATTCGGCCACCAACAACGCCAACGAGGTGATTGACACACTGACGCTCAACTTGAACCGGGTCCGTCAGGCAGCCATCACCAAGGAAATTATCGAGATCGTCAGCGGCGCCGCCGCGCTGTAGGAGTGATTAGTAATTGGCGATTGGTAGTTTGGAGACCATGCCGTGTCTCGATACCGAATTCCTGAGCGAGTTACTAATTACCAGTTCCTAATTAAATTGATTGCGAGCGAATTATGCCTGAAAACATCGGACACGTCATCCAAATCGCCGGACCTGCGGTGGACGTTCAGTTTTCTGAATCCAACCTGCCGCCCATTTACACCGCGCTTCGCGTCGTGGACGACGGCTTCAAGGTCCCCGTCCCCGTCAATGTCATCCTCGAAGTGCAGCAGCAGCTCGGCGAAGGCCGCGTCCGCTGCGTCGCCATGGAGCCCACCGACGGCATGGTCCGCGGCATGAAGGCCCTCGACCTCGGCGGCCCCATCACCGTCCCCGTCGGCAAGCCCACCCTCGGCCGCGTGCTCAACGTCATCGGCGAGCCTGTTGACAAGCTTGGCAAGGTGGACGACTCCAAGCGCCTGCCCATTCATCGCGCCGCGCCCGCCTTCGACGAGCAGTCCACCACCGCCGAAATGTTCGAAACCGGCGTCAAGGTCATCGATCTCATCCAGCCCTTCCTCAAGGGCGGCAAGATCGGACTATTCGGTGGTGCCGGCGTCGGCAAGACGGTCATCATCATGGAGCTCATCAACAACGTCGCCCTGCAGCACGGCGGATTCTCCGTCTTCGCCGGCGTCGGCGAGCGCACCCGCGAAGGCAACGACCTCTGGCTTGAAATGCAGGAGTCCGGCGTCGTCAACGTTAAAGAGCCCGCGAAGTCGAAGGCCGCACTCATTTACGGCCAGATGACCGAGCCCCCGGGAGCCCGGCTCCGCGTCGCCCTCACCGGCCTCACCGTCGCCGAATACTTCCGCGACGAAGAAGGCGCCGACACCCTGCTCTTCATCGACAACATCTTCCGCTTCACCCAGGCGGGTTCGGAAGTCTCCACTCTGCTGGGCCGCATGCCCTCCGCCGTGGGATATCAGCCCAACCTCGCCAGCGAAATGGGCGAGTTGCAAGAGCGCATCACCTCCACCAAGAAGGGCTCCGTCACCTCGGTGCAGGCCGTGTACGTGCCCGCCGACGACTTGACCGACCCCGCTCCCGCCACGACCTTCGCTCACCTCGACGCCACCACCGTGCTCTCGCGCCAGATCGCCGAGCTCGGCATCTATCCGGCCGTCGATCCGCTGGCCTCGACCTCGCGCATTCTCGATCCCCGCGTCGTCGGCGACAAACACTACAACACCGCCCAGGCGGTGAAACAAGTCCTCCAGTCCTACAAGGACCTGCAGGACATCATCGCCATTCTCGGTATCGACGAGCTCTCCGAAGACCAGAAGCTCACCGTCGCCCGCGCCCGCAAAATCCAGCGCTTCTTCTCCCAGCCCTTCCACGTTGCCGAGCAGTTCACCGGCCTCAAGGGCAAGTACGTCAAGGTCGAAGACACGGTGCGCGGCTTCCAGGAAATCCTCGACGGCAAGCACGACGACATCCCCGAGCAGGCATTCTTCCTCAAAGGCGGCATCGAAGAAGTCGTCGAAGCCGCCGAGAAGATGAAGGCCACGGCATAACGTGGCCTGACGGTTGACGTTTTGAAAGGCACGGCTGTAGCAGCCGCGGGGGAATGAATGAATTTGCTCCCGCGAAAGCGTGGTATCAGGGCACGGCTTTAGCCGTGCCGTAACGACACCCAAGTCCGTGCGGCTTGAGCCGCTGAGGCATCTTGGGTTTCTGAGACTACTGTATGGCTGACCAACTCGCACTCGAAATCGTTACGCCAGACAAGCTCCTGGTGAAAGAGCAGGCCGAAGAAGTGCAGATTCCCGGCAAGGCCGGCGACATCGGCGTCCTGCCCGGGCACGCGCCGCTCATCACCGAGCTCACCATCGGCGAAATCGCCTACAAGCACGGTGGCGAAACCGAGCACCTCTCCGTCGCCTGGGGCTTCGCCGAAGTCCTGCCCGACAAGGTCACCATCCTTGCGCAAACCGCCGAGCGCGCCCAGGACATCGACGTGAAGCGCGCCCAGGAAGCGAAGGCTCGCGCCGAAGAAGCCCTGAAGACCGCGGGGCCTGACTTCGACTACGAGGCCAACGCCAACGCCATCCAGCGCGCCGAAGTGCGCATCAAGGTCGCGCTCTACGCCGACCAGCGCACCACTGCCCACTAGCCGTGTCCAATACAGACGAAGACGCGCCGCATCCCCTCCGGCGCGTTCGGTTTTCTGTTGCTGGATTTGCCTGTGTTTGAATAGAGCACCGCTTCAGCGGTGCAACGAAAACGTACTGCCCGTTGCGAATGTCTCGTATCGGGGTACGACTTCAGTCGTGCCGACACGCATCTTCTTGAGATCTGGCTTCAGCCCCTGGGGAACCGAAGCGTGGTCCATATTTGCCGGCGTCTGGCAATGTGGGGGTAACACGCTTTTTCCCGGTATCCGCGCGATCCGCGGTTGCCTTTGTCTTTTCCGACAACCGACAACTTAAAATCGTATCGCCTTTGCCGCCTGCACTGCCTCAATCTTCCGCAAGTCCTGCAAGACTGCATCACTCACCGAGCTGTCCACCTGCACCACGGCCACCGCTTCGCGTGGTTCTTTCGCTTCTTCGGCACGACCCAGCGAGAAATTCGCAATATTCACGCCATGCTCGCCCAGAACAGTTCCCACGCGCCCGATCACGCCCGGCACGTCTTTATTGCGCATGTAGATGATGTTGCCCTGCAGCGGCGCCTCCACGTCGATCTCGTCAATCCGCAGCAGCCGCGGCGAATTGCCGTGAAGCACCGTACCCAGCACCACACGCTGTTGCGCGTGCGTCTTCAGTGTCACCGTCAGCGCATTCAGCACCGCACCCCGTCCCGACTCGCTCTTCCGCTCCTGCACGCGTATGCCTCGCTCTTCGGCAATCGAGCGCGCGTTCACCAGGTTGGCTTTCTCGTGCGCCATCTGGTTCAGCACGCCCGCCACCGCCGCATTGCGGATGAGGTCGGTCTTCCACTCCGCTAACTCGCCGCCATAGGCGATCGAGATCTCCTCTACTCCGTTCTCGCCTGATTGCGCCAGGAACGTCCCCAGCCGCTCCGCCAACCCGATGTAGGGCAGCATCGCTTCATATTCTTCAAAGCTCACCGACGGCACGTTCACCGCGTTCTGGATGACGCCCTTCTGCAGGTACTCGCGCACCTGCATGGCGATCTGTACGCCTACCGCGTCCTGCGCCTCGTTGGTCGACCCCGCAATGTGCGGCGTCAGAATCACGTTCGGCTTGCCCTGATACGCCGACTCTTTCAGCGGCTCGCTGGCGAATACGTCCAGCGCAGCGCCCCCCAGCTGCCCCGACTCCAGCGCTGCCACCACGTCGGCATCGTTCAACAGTTCGCCGCGCGCGCAGTTCACCAGCCTCACGCCCTTCTTCATCTTGCCGATGTTCGCCGTGTTGATCATCCCCTGCGTTTGCGGCGTCAGCCCCACGTGCAACGTGATGTAATCCGACTGCCCGAACAGCTCCTCCAGCGGCACCAGCGTGATCTGCAACTGCTGCGCCAGGCTCGCCGCCACGTACGGATCATGCGCCACCACCCTCATGCCGAATGCCTGCGCCCGCTTGGCCACTTCCATGCCGATCTTGCCCAGCCCCACGATGCCCAGCGTTTTGTTCCGTAGCTCGCTGCCCTGCAGCGACTTCTTCTCCCACTTGCCGGCGTGCGTCGTCGAATCGGCGCGCGTCAGGTGCCGCGCCAGCGCCAGCATCAGAGCCAGCGTGTGTTCCGCCACGGCGATGGCGTTGCCGCCCGGCGTGTTCATCACGCAGATGCCGCGCTTGGTCGCGGCGTCGAGATCGATGTTGTCCACGCCCACGCCCGCGCGCCCAATGACGCGCAGCTTCGGGGCCTTGTCCATCATCGCCCCATCGACAAACACCGCCGAGCGCACCAGCAGCGCATCGGCCTCGGCCAGCTCCGCCGCCAGAGTGTCTTTCTCCGGCGTCACGATCTTCCAATCCGATTGTTCCTTAAATACCGCCAGCGCCGATGGCGCAACTTTCTCCGCAACGACGATCTTCATATAAGGCCCCTGAGTATTAAGAATTCCAACTCGCGTTGGGTGGAGCACCGCTGCAGCGGTGCATTGTGAAGCCGCCCTCTATCTCGGAATTTTGGAGGGCGCAGCTTCAGCCATGCCCTGAGCTTGTCGAATGGGTGCGCCGTCGAAGTCTTTTATTTTTGTCATCACGAGGCCTTCAGGCCCGAGGGATCTGCTGTTCCCACCGCCTGCCGAACTCTCTTCTGCGACTGTTTCGTATCAGGGCACGACTTCAGTCGTGCCGCAACCCAATTCATAAGAACTCGGGCTCTAGCCCCTGTGCTTGTTTCACACCATCCAATTGTCATCCTGAGCGAGGACGCGCCTGACAGAGCGCGTCCGAGTCGAAGGATATGCGGTTCTACGCGAAACCAAAATCAGTCGCGGCTATCTTTTCTGACCACCGACAACTGACAACCCGCAACTGACAACTATGCTTTCACTGCCGCAAACTGCTCCGCGTATGTCTCCTGCACCGCCTTCACGCCCGCGCCCAGCTCGAACCGATGCCCCGGAGCCACCTGCAGCAGAACCTGCTCCAGCGCGCCGATGACGCCGATTGCGTCGAGGTAGTCGTAGTAGCCGAGGTGGGCGATGCGGATCATCTTGCCCTTCATGTCGCCCTGTCCGTTGGCGACGACCATGGCAAATCGTTCGCGGAACTCCTTCACCAGCGCGCCCGAATCCAGCCCCGCCGGTGCCAACACCGCTGTCACGGCAGCCGCGGGACAAGTCGGTGCAAACAACTCCAGTCCCAACGCCTTGACGCCCGCGCGCACCATCTCCGCCGAAGTCTCGGCGTTGTGAATGAGCGCATCGCGCCCCGCGGCCAGGTCTCCCTTGCCCGACTTGCGAATGAAATCGAACGCCGCCACCAGTCCAGCGATCAGCGCCGTCGCCGGCGTAAACGCCGACTCGCCCTTCGCCGCGTTCTTGCGCTCCTTGCGCAGGTCGAAGTAATAGCGCGGGTTCTTCGTCTCATCCATGCGCTTCCACGCCCGCTCGCTCACGCTGATGAACGCCAGCCCCGGTGGAATCATCACCGCCTTCTGCGAGCCGCCGATGAGCACGTCGATGCCCCACGCGTCGGGATCGAAATTCGTCGTGCCCAGTCCGGTGATGGCGTCCACCACCAGCAGCGTGTCCGTACCTTTCAGCAGATTGGCCACGCCCTTTACGTCATGCCGCGCGCCGGTCGAGGTCTCCGTGCCCTGCATGTAGAGAACCTTCGCGCCGTCGAGCTTCGACTTCACTTCCTGCAGGTCAAATGTCTGTCCATAGGGCTCTTCGACCAGCTCGACCTGGCACCCGTAAGCCTTGGCGATGTCGCGCCAGCGCTCGCCGAACTTTCCGGCTGTGAGAACAACGACCTTGTCGCCGGGCGAGGTTAGGTTCGACACCGACGCCTCCATGGCGCCGCTGCCCGAGGCCGCGAGAATCAGCACATCGTTCTGCGTGTTGAAGAAAACTTTGAGGTCCGCCAGCGCGCGCGTGAAGATTTCCTTGAATTCGGCTGTGCGGTGATGCATGTCCGCCGCGGCGATGGCCTGCTGCGCTGCTGGAAGGAGAGGAGTTGGACCGGGAGTAAAAAGACGGGTCTTACGTAGCATGGCTGCCACCTTCGCTCGTA
>Ga0335069_10009074_pt1 | contig 14184 bp, 7 predicted proteins | sample Lox_Sample_11_FD_206714 | JGI IMG/M metagenome (GOLD analysis project Ga0335069, IMG submission 206714) | Soil microbial communities from Loxahatchee National Wildlife Refuge, Florida, United States - Lox_Sample_1.1 | ecosystem: Environmental > Terrestrial > Soil > Wetlands | place: USA: Florida... | reverse complement strand
GGGCATGGATCAGCTCTTGGCCGAACGGCTGACCATTTGGATTCTGCTGGGCGGGTTTGCCGGGGCGCATTTGATCGATCGCTTGGTCTACTTCCCGGATGAAACCCTGGCGAACCCGTGGAGCCTGTTACGCTTCTGGGAGGGCCTCAGCTCGTTCGGTGGTTTTCTGGGCGCGATTGTGGCCGCGGCCGTTTTCGTGCACCGCGCGCGCCTGGGAGCGCACAAGTGGCGTTATCTGGATCTGGTCGCCTACGCCTTTCCCGTTGGTTGGTTTTTTGGCCGCGCCGGCTGCTTCGTCGCCTTCGATCATCCGGGTTTCCCCACCAGGTTTTTTCTCGGCGAGCGCTACACCGACGGCGTGGTCCGCCACAATCTGGGCCTCGACGAAGCCCTCTACATGTTGCCGGTGGCGCTGCTCTTCCTGTGGCTCGGCCGGCGAGGGGCGCGCGCCCCGGGATTCTTCGTGGGCCTGCTCGCGGTGCTGTACGCGCCAGCGCGCTTTCTGCTCGACTATCTGCGCTTCGTGGATGTGCGCTATTTCCATCTCACGCCCGGCCAGTATGGCGCGGTCGTGCTCCTGGTGGTGGGCGTACTGATCCTGTGGCGCGCGCACAACGCGGGAGGCTCGGCGCCTTCCCAGGTCCCAAGCCTAGAGCACCGAACGGGTTGACTCCCGTCGGGAAATCGCGGATTTGCGTCGCGGGCCTTTGTTGCTCCTCCGTCAGATACGTCGAGCATCTTCCCTCGTCGCGCCTCGGCCCGCTCGCAAGTGCACGATTTCCCTCGGTCCGCCAACCCGTTCGGTGCTCTAGCGCCGTCCTTGCCACCTCGCGCTGACAACACTTGAGGCGAGCCACTTTTCATTTCGTTTCCGCGCTAGACGGTGCAACTCCTCGACGGTAGAGAAGACCCACCATGCCGGACTTGGCAGCCTCCCTCGATGCGCGCGCCCTGGAACGCAGGGCAGCGGCCGTCCTCGCGGAGGCGCTTGCCCAAGCGAGCGCGCCACGTCTGACCGGCGAGCGCGAGGGTCGGCGTCATCGGCTGCAGCAGGCAATCGATCTCGCGAATCGCGTCCTCGTCGCGGCGGAAGCCCAGGAGGGCGGGGACGCGCGCCGCGACCCTCGAATGGTGGCGCGCGCGCGTTTCACGTTGCTGAAGGCCCACGCCGCTCGTGCGCAAGACGCACGCCACGGAGCAGGGCAACTCTCGCTCGGAGCCCAGCGGGCGCCAACCTGCGACGCTTGCGACGACGGCTGGCGGCGCGTGGGGGCGATCGTAGCTGTTGCGCAGGCCTCGGCGGCGACGGCGGTGCGCTTAGCGACCGGGCTCGACAGCCAATCTGCCTGGAAGCTGGCTCGTGCCGCCGAAGCCGCGGCACGCGACGCGCGTCGCCTGGTCGAGGCGCGCAACCACGCCTATACCTTCCACGCCGACCCGAGCTTCTCGTTTGGCGAAGGCTGGTACCTCGCCGCGGCGGCCGTCCTCGCTCCGATCGCGATCCAGATCGAGCCGGGTAAACCCCAGACGGCGCAGGCCGATAGGTTCCTGCGAGACGCGGGCCTGGCCGCAAAGCTCTTGCCCTATCGCTCCCGCCCGCGCGCGAACAAGCACCTTCCCGAGATCGTCGCGCGTGCCTTCCGCCAAGACCCGCTTTCGGCGCAGCGAAAGCTCCGGGCCGCGTTTCTCGGCGATGCGCCGATTCCGCCGGAGGTCATCGATTGGACCGATCGCAGGCTCGCCGGTGCATCGCTGGCGAAGAAGGTCCTTCTCTGGGTTCGCTACGGCAAGCACCACCCCACCCGAAACACGAGGCAACCCGAGTTGATCGAGCTTGCTCGACGGGCGCTCGCCGCCAATCTGCTGCCGGTCCTGATCGGCGATGCCGTCCACGAGGGGAAAATCCCATCGGGCGCAGTCGACATGACGCTCTTCTGGAAGGAACCCGTCTTCCAAGACACGGACATGCGGCGAGCACAGCTCCAGTTTTTCGAGCACCTGAAACGGGCGCACCGCCTGGTCGGCCAGCTCGGGGTCACTACCGCGGGCATGGACGGACCCGCCTTGCTCGGGCTTCCGACCATGTACCTCACGGACGCGCCGAATGTTCGATTGGGCACCTGGGTTGGGGCGGTCCCTGGGTACCGAGAGATCGTGCGCGCCGACGGATACCTCGATTGCATCAACAATCGGCTGCGGCACTGGGCCGACGATGCGAGCTTCGACCGAGGATAGGGCTGGGCGCGGGCGGCTAAACGGTGAGGGGACGTCACTTGCCCGGGCCGCTCAAGACAAGCCTGGGTCTCGGTAGAGCAGGGCCAGCGCCTCGACGTGCGGCGTGTGCGGCAGCATGTCGTAGGGAGTGATCGCCGTCGCGCGCCGGCTGAGGCGCGCAAGCGTCGCCAGATCTCGCGCCAGCGAGGTCGGGTAGCAGCTCAGGTAGGCGACCAGACGGGGACGCAGCTCCGCCACCGCCGCGAGCACGGCCGGGGCACAACCTTTTCGTGGCGGATTGAGCACCACCAGATCGGCGTGGCCCAAACCCGCGAGATGGTCCGCCACATCGCCAGTTACAAAGCGCACGCGCAAGGCAGGCGCGTCGGAGCTTCGCTCGCCGATAAACGCGCGCGCGGTGGCGGCGGCGGCTGGGTTTTCTTCGATGGCCACCACCTCGCGACAGAGTGGGGCCAGTGACAGGGCAATGCCCCCGGCGCCGGCATAGGCGTCGAGCGCGCGATCGATTGGTCCCAGGCGCGCGGCGGCGGCCACGATCTGATGGTAGGCCAGGCCAGCCACCAGCCGGTTGGCTTGGGCGAACGAGCGCGCCGCCAGACGTACGCGCGCCGGTCCCATCTCGTCTTCGATGAAGGCCGAGCCGAAGAGCAAGCGTTCCTGCTCACCGAACAGGGCGTTGCCGCTCGACGGGTTGATGTTGTGCACGACCCCCAGCACGGCCGAGCAAGCGGCCGTCAGCTCCCGCGCCACAATCGCCGCCTCGGGCCAGCTCTTGCCGCCGGTGACCAGCGCAACCAACACCCTGCCCGCGGCATTGGCACGCAGGATCGCGTAGCGCAAGACACCCGTGCGACGGGTCTCATCAAAGGGCTCGACCTTCCGCTCGGTCAGGACGGCCCGCAGCGCGGTCGCGACTTCCGCCAGCGCGGGCTCGCCAATCGGGCAGTCGGACATGTCGACGATCTCGTGTGAGCGTGGGGCGTAGGCGCCCAGCACCAGCCTCCCATCGCGGTCGCGCCCGAACACGTACTTGGCGTTGGCACGATAGCCGAGCAAACGCGGGCTAGCCACACAAGCCGCCACCGGGACGGTGGTCAATCCCTCATGCACGCTCAGAGCCTGGACCAGTAGGCCGCGCTTCCATTCCAGTTGCGCGGGATAGGCCCAGCTCATGAGCGGGCAGCCGCCGCAGCGATGCTGGACGGGGCAGGGCGGCCTCACTCGCCCGGGCGCGGCTTGCACGATTTCGTCGACACTGGCCCACGCGTCTTGGCCTTGCGCGCGCCGGTGGGGCGACACATGCGCCACCGTGGCGCGCACGCATTCCCCCGGCAGCGCGCCAGCCACGTGCAAGCGCACGGCACCCGCCAGGTTGGCCACGCCCGCGCCTTCGCGGTCGAGGGCGTCGCAAGTCACAACCAGCGTGCTGCCCGGATGAAGGGGCGGATTGTCCCCAGGACTAGGTGCCAGTCCCATTGCCCGAGCTTGGCTTGGGCGCCGGCGGGCAGTCGGGCAACGCCACGTCCAGCGTCGCGACTGGCCGCTCAAGGGTTGACGTCGCCTTGGCGCAGGCCAGGGTGCGCAGCCCTCCCGGGAAGTGAACCTCGACCTTGCCGGGGGCGGGCACCGCGCTCACGACGCCGATGCCAAAAACTCCGTGCGTTAGCCGTTCGCCGGGCCGATACCCTTCCTTGGGCGAATACGGCCGTGGCGGTTTGCTGGGATCAAAGATCGCCGGCGCTACCGGCACGACCGGGTTCGACTTCGTGATGCGACGTCTGCGAGGGCGCCCCCAAGCATTGCTCGAAGGGCCACCGGCCGCGCGCGGCTGTTGGTCGCCGCGGTAGTTGTGTTGGCCCCCGCACAGCTTACACACCACCTTGACCACGCGATCGCCCACCTTGGCCATCACCACGTGCCAGGTGTCGCCACAACGGGTGCAGATGTCCTCGATATCCTCTCCTACCCCTGGGGTCGACATGGTTGCTTCGACGGAGCCTCCTAGGAAGTCAGTGTACAGGGATTGAACGAGTTTGTCGGCTACTTCTTGAGGAAAGACACGGCGTAGAGATTGAGGTCATCGACCTGCTGCGCCGTCAGGCGATCGGCAAAGGGCTTCATCTCTTGCTCCTTGCCATTAAGCGTGCGCTTGAGACCTTCCATGACCGCCTTGCGCGCGCGCTCCACGGTTACGTCCTTCCAGTAGGCGGCCTTGGTCATATCGTCGATGCCCATCTCCTTGCCCTGCTCGGTGTGTGCGCGGCCATCCTCGCCGTGGCAGGTGGCGCACTTCGAATTCCACAGCCTGACCAGTTTCTTTTCCGGTTTGTAGCCGGCCGGTCGCGCAAGGGGTGTTCCTGGCGTCTCCGCTTGCGCCTTGAGCACGATGGTCAAGCCGCAGAGAAGCGCAACGAACAGTGGGATCGCGGGTAGTGAAATCTTCAAGCAGCGGGGGAACATGGCAGGGCGATCTTCTTAGCACCGAACGCTGCGGGCGTCAGATTCGTCTTGCGGGTAGATTACGACTTTTCCGCCCGCCATGGCTCTCTCGATTTCGCCGCTAGTCAGCGTCGTGTTGCTTGGTTGGGTCATCGCAACCAGCCAGACGGTCTTGCTGCGGGAGGTGCTCGCGGCCTCGCAGGGCAACGAATTGGCCATCGCCTTGGCGCTGGGGCTGTGGCTGCTGTTGACCGCCGCCGGTAGCGCGCTGGCCGGGCTGCTTCCCAACCGGCTTTCTCGTCGGCTTTTTTTGACATGCGGGCTCGTGCTCGGCCCGGCACTCTTCCTGGCCCTGCTGACCGCGCGCGGGCTGCCACGCATCTTCGGCTTGCTGCCCGGCGAGCTCCTGACTCTCGATCAGCACGTGCTCGGGCTTCTGCTCACCCTGCTGCCGGTCTGTCTGGTGGGCGGGGCCAGCTTCACCCTGGCCACCCGATTGCCCGATGTTGCGGCCGCGCGCGCTTACCTGGCCGAGGCAGCGGGTTGGCTGGCGGGAGGCGTGACAGCCACTTGGGTGCTGGAGACCTGGCAGCCTTTTGCCGTCGCTGGGCTGCTGGCCGTCGGCGCGGTGTGGGCCGCGGCCTTGCTGGCTGGCCGGGGCTGGACGCTGGCCGCCTTGGGACTGGTGGTGGCTCTCCCCTCAAATCAGCGCGGGTTGGGCGAGATCGAAACCGCCAGCTTGGCCTGGCGCTGGCCTGGCCAACTCCTCGCGGGAAGCGCCTACACCCGCCACGGCCACGTGACCGTGCTGGCGCGAGGCGAGCAGCGCACCTTGTACGAGGACGGTCACTTGGCCCTGGTTCTGCCCGAGCGCCAATCGTCTGAAGAGCTGGTGCACTTGGCGCTGGCCCAAGTGCGCGCGCCACGCCGGATCTTCGTGGTGGCCGGGCTGGGCGGCCTGGTGCCCGAGATTCTCAAGCATCCCGTGGACGAGGTGACCCTGGCCGAGCCCGACGTGACCTTGGCCGAGATGGAGATCAAGGCGGCGGACCCGGTCACCCGTCGGGCGTTGGCCGATAGCCGCGTGCGCTTCCTGGTCGGTGACCCGCGCACCTTGCTGCGCGAGAGCGCGGCAGCCTCTTGGGACGTGGCCTTGCTGAACGCGGGCGAGCCGTCGACCCTGCTGGCCGCCCGCCTGCTCAGCCGGGAATGCTTTGCCGAAGCTCGGCGGGCCCTGCGGCCAGACGGTGTCCTGGCTTTTTCGTTGCCGGGCGCAGAGAACTACTACAGCCCTGATTTGCTGGCGCGCAACGGGTCGGTGTGGAAAGGGCTTGCCGCCACCTTCGCGCACGTGCTGGTGACCCCGCTGTCGACCAACTACTTCTTGGCCAGCGACGCGTCTCTGAGCGGCGATCCGGCTGAGCTGGCACGGCGCCTCGACGAACGAGGGGTGAAGGGCACGTTCGTCGACGAGTACGCCCTGGCCGCATTGATGCCCGAGGAGCGCGTGCAGAACCTGGCGAAGCAGTACCGCGAGGCCAGCGCGGCTGCGAGCAGCGATCGCAAGCCCACCGCGTATCGCCACAGCCTGCTGGTTTCCGGCCGCGCCGACGCGGGACACGTTGCCCACCTGGTGGGTTGGGCGCTGAACCGCAGCTTCTTGACCCTGGCGCTGGGACTCGCCCTGCTCTTGCTTGTGCCCGCCCTGTTGGTCAGCCGAAGGCGGCCATCACAGGCGGCCGCTCTCTTGGTCGTGTCTGTGGTTGGATTCGGCGGCATGGCCTCGACGGTCCTGATTCTGGTGGTGACACAGTCGGCTCTGGGAGCTCTGCACCATCTATTGGGCGCTCTTTTGGCGGCCAACATGGCCGGGCTGGCCTTGACCGCTTGGATGGCGCGCCGGCGACTTGGATTCGCGCTCGCCCTGGCCCTGCTGGTTGCGGTCTTGTTGCCGTTGCTCTCGCGTGTTTCAGGCTATGCCCCGCGGCCTGCCGTGCTGGGCGCGTTGCTGCTCGTCTCACTGGCCGCCGGTGGGGCCGTGGGAATCGCATTTCGTGCGGCCTTGGCCAAGGGTACGAGTCCGGCGGCAAGCTATGCCATGGATCTGCTCGGCGCCGCCCTGGCTGCTCCGGTGATTGCCGCGGTCGTGCTGCCCGCCTTTGGCCTTGATGCGGCGTGTGCGCTGGTGGGGCTGCTGCTTGTCCCGGCGGCAATCGCGCTGGTAATCGCGCGGGGGTAGCGGGTGTTCTGCGCAGGGAGGGGCCATGGCTGCCGAAGGATACGCAGCCTGTCGGCCCAATCGCCGCTGGCGCTGTCTCGATTGGAACCTCGCGCGCCAACTGATCTCACTATTGCGCGGCGGCCGTGGCCGTCATTGGTGCACGCGCTGCATCTTCTTCGAGACCTGGGGACAGGCCCCATGGTAAGCATCGGCGTACGAGGCCGGACACGCACACCCCCATGCGTCGGGATGTGGAAAAAACCACAGGCTCTTCACCGGGAAAACAGCAGGTAAGTAGAGGTGTTTTGCCATGGATTCCCAGTCACCTGAAAATACTGACGGGTCCGAAGAGCCCGACGGGGAGAAAGCGCGGGAAGCCGAGCGTTCGGCCAAACTGACGAACCAGGCGCGCCTGACTCGTCTCGCGTCCTTCCCGGAACAGGATCTCAATCCTATCGTCGAGGTCGGCGGGGATGGATGCGTTGGCTACATGAACCCGGCTGCACGCCAGCTCTTTCCGGACCTGGCCGCGCGAGGGCTGAGCCATCCCTGGCTCGCCGACTGGCAGGCGGACGTCGAACGGATTCGTCGGACGGGTGGAAGGGTTCTCACCCGAGTGGTCAGGGTCGGCGACCGCTCCTACCAGCAGAATCTGTCGTTCCTCGCCGAGGAAGGTGCCGTCCGCATCTACGGCGTCGACATCACGGGGCGCCTGGCCGCCGAAGCGGAGGTGCGCCTCAGCGAAGAGCGATTCCGCACCCTCGCCAGCAATGCGCAGGACAGCATCGCGCGCTTCGATCGGCAAAGACGCTTTCTGTACGTCAACCCGTATGGCGAGCGCCTCATCGGCCTTCCCGCCGAAAAGATCGTCGGCAGGACCGCCGACGAGTTGGGGCGCAACCTCGGAACGGCGTCGTGGGAAGCTCGTCTCAGCGAGGTCTTCGCCACCGGCCAGCCGCTGCGCTTCGACTGGAAAGGCGTCGACGGTCGCTGGTGGGATGTGCAGCTCATCCCCGAGGGGCCCGACGGCCGGGTCGAAGCCGTGCTGTCGGTCGCTCGCGACATCACCGAACGCAAGAACGCCGAGGACGCCGCACGGGACAGCCGGGCCAAGCTGGCCGCGGCCCTGGCGAGCATGAACGAGGCCATCTTCATCGCCGATGCGGACGGCCGGTTCAGTGAATTCAACGACGAGTTCGTCAGGTATCACCGATTTGGGAGCCGAGAAGAGTGCAGCAAGGTGATTGCCGACTGTCCCAAGTATCTGGACGCCTGGTTCGAGGATGGCACGCCCGCGCCGCCCGAAATGTGGGCCATGCCGCGCGCGTTGCGGGGAGAGATGGGCAGCAACGTTGAGTACATGCTGCGGCGGAAGGACACGGGCGAGACCTGGTGGGGGAGCTACGGCTTCGGGCCGATCAGGGACACGGACGGCAGGATCGTGGGCGCCATCGTGGCCGCCCGCGAGATCACCGGTCGCAAGCGTGCTGAGCTCGCACTCAAGCAGGCACAGCTGAGAACTGAGGCGATCCTGCGGGGCATCGCGGACACGTTCTATGCCCTCGACCGCGAATGGCGGTTTGCCGTCGTGAACCCTGCCGCCGAGCGGGCTCCGTTCGGCCGGCCCGCTGGAGAGCTTCTGGGCAAGGTCATCTGGGACCTCTATCCGGACCTGGTCGGAACCCGCATCCAGCGCCACTATCTGGACGCCGCCGAGAAGCTTGCCCCGGAGCACTACGAGGCGCAGTCGCCGCTCAACGGCCGCTGGTACGAGGTGTTCATGCAGGGCTGGACCGGCGGCGTCGACGTCTACATGCGGGACATCACCGAGCGCAAGCAGGCCGAAGCCGCGCTGCGAACCTCAACCCGGCTCATGGAGGCCTTCGTCGCGAACATGCATGGTCCAACCCTGCTGGTCGGGAAGGACAAGAGGGTGGTCTTGGCCAATCAGATGTTCTGCGACTATTTCGGCGTGTCCGAAACACCCGCGGAGCTGGCAGGAGCGCCGTCGGAAAAGATGATCGAAAAAGTGAGAGCCGCGTACATCGATCCCGACGGGGAGGTCGAGCGCATCGAGGAAATACTCCGCCGAGGAGAACCCGCGTTTGGCGAAGAAGTTGCGCTGCGCGACGGACGCGTCTGTCTTCGCGACTTCATACCCATGTACGTGGAGGGAGAATTCTGCGGTCGCATCTGGCAACACACGGATGTCACCGATCTCAAGCGTGCCGAGATGGCGTTGCGCGAGGCCGACCAACGCAAAAATGAGTTTCTGGCGACTCTCTCACACGAGTTGCGCAACCCGCTCGCCCCCATCACGAACAGCCTCTACATCCTTGAACACGCACCTCCCGGCGGAGACCAGGCAAACCGCGCCAGGCAAGTCATCGGCCGCCAGGTCGCCCAACTTTCGCACATGGTCAATGACCTCCTCGACATCACCCGCATCACCCGCAACAAGGTCCAGCTTCACAGGGAACGGCTCGATCTGGGCGAGATCGTGCGTCGCGCGGTCGAGGACAACCATTCCTTGTTCGCGCAGGCCGGGGTCCGCGTCGACTTGGTACTCGCCCCGCGACCGATCTTCGTGATGGCGGATGCCACTCGCATCGCGCAGGTCGTGGGCAACCTGTTGCAGAACGCCGCCAAGTTCACTAGGGAAAACGGCTGTGTGCGGGTCGTGGCCGCAGCCGAGGGCAGCGAGGCCATTGTCCGGGTCAGCGACGACGGGGTCGGGATGACGAGAGACACTTTGCAGAGGCTGTTCCAACCCTTCATGCAAGCCAGCCAGACCTTGGATCGCAGCAAGGGCGGTCTAGGTCTGGGACTGTCTCTGGTGAAGGGTCTCGTCGAGCTGCATGGGGGAGGTGTCTCGGCGCACAGCAACGGCCTTGGCCAGGGAACCGAATTCGTTGTGCGCCTGCCCCTTGGCAACGACGAGAGTCTGACGCCCCCCACCGCCCACCTCCCTACGGCGCACCCGGGCAGGCGTATCCTCATCATCGAGGATAACGTCGACGCTGCCGACAGCCTATGTGAGGCGCTCGAGCTCGGCGCTCACGAGGTGATGGTCGCCTACAACGGTTCCGAGGGGCTCGTCATGGCTCGCGAGTTCCTCCCCGAAGTCGTGCTGTGCGACCTGGGTCTTCCCGGGATGGATGGCTTCGCCGTGGCTCGAGCGATTCGCGCCGACGGCGAGCTGAAGGGAGCATTCCTGGTCGCGCTGAGTGGGTACGCCTCGCCTGAGGACATGCAGCACGCCGCAGAGGCCGGGTTCCAACGCCACCTGGCCAAGCCTCCGAGCATCGAGAAGCTCGAAGACCTCCTGGCCGCTCTCCCTTCGCCGCGAGTGGCGTGCCTGCCGTCACATTCACCACCGACCCGGAAGTAGACGTTCAGGGATTCGGGCACACTCGCGCGGACATAGCTTGACCTGGCCACTGCTTTCGCATTGGATAGGACCGCCATGAGATCCAGATCGCTTCGATCCACCTTGTGTCTGGCTGTCCTATGCTCGGCGCCGGCAATCGTCCCGGCCTTCAGCAGCCCTGCTTTTGCCGCGGCCAAGAAGGCCAAGCCCGCGGCTCGGAAGAAGGCAGCACCCAGCTCGTCGGACAAAAAGTCCTCTGACAAGGCGTCGCAGACTCCCGCAGCAAAACAGGCCTGGGAGGCGCCACCGCGCGGTGAGTTGACCGAGACTCCCCCACCGGCACCCGTTCCGGAGACCAAACCCGCACCTGCGCTCGTGCCGGCCACCCTTACAGAAGCCAAACCCGCACCTGCGCCGGCCCCCGCGCCCGCGCCGCCCGCCCCTGTGGAGACCAAGCCTTCGCCCATGCCTGCGCCGCCGCCCGAGGAAGCTTCCCCGGCCCCGCTGGCCTCGGAGTCCTCAGCCGCTTCGCCAGATGAGCTCCCAGACTTTTCCTCGCCAAAACCTAGTCGGTATGTCGAACGTCTCGGGCCAGATGCCTATCCTGGCCTTCATCGGGGCCTGTACGGCGGATCGTTGTGGCTCGAGCCGTCCTTTCAGGGCCTGCAGTGGCCATACATGCCGAGGACCGGAGTGGGTCTTTCCGGTCTGGCGTGGGTTGACAGTGGCTACCAGGAGATAGACCGCGAAGGCAAGTCCACTCCAAGCACGAACAGATACTTCCAACAGGGCCGGCTGGTCGTACGTATCACGCCGACCTATGCGAGCGGCCGGTTCTTCATCCAGACGCAGGCGGAGGTGGTGGCCAATGGCTGTCAGAGCACCGGGACGAGCACCTGCGACCAGCAAGGGCAGGGGACGGTCGACACGGACGATCTCTGGGTGCGGGTCGGTCAGTGGAACGTGTGGGACCTCAAGGTCGGCCGTTTCGAGGGTTGGGAGCTGTACCACCTCGGCATGGGCCTTGATCAGTACACTTTGGAACGGCGGGGCGCGCAGGTTGAGGGCACCCCAGGCAATACTCTCGATACACCTGATTTCTACGGGCTGGACTACCTACGCTACCGGCCGAGGGGCTTCGGCCTGGGCTACGTCGCGGCTCACGGGTACTTCACCAATTATCTGCGCGGCGAGCTGCTCGGAGAGCTGGGAACCGACAACGACTCAGGCAATGGCTACAGCGTGCTAGGCGCTCGGCCGCTGGTCATCTTCGACCTCGGGTGGCTCAAGCTCAAGGCTGGAGTGGAATACGAGAAAAGGGCGCGCGGAACTCCGTTCAATACAAACACCGCGACGACCCTGGACGCGACGAACGAGCCCGCCTACAAGGAGCGGACCCGCAAGGGGTACGGCGTGGCTGTCCAGATCGTCCTCGATCCCTGGGTTGAATTCGGGGCAAACCTGGCTCAGGGCTCTCAGGATCAAACCGCCGATTCTGGCAGCCGCGACGACGCGGCAAGCTTCACCCGCACGAGCATTGGAGGCTTTGCTAACTTCCGTTTGGCCAAGTCCAGCTTCCTCAAGGACGTGATCGTTGGCGCAGGTGTCAATTGGACAACCAATTACGACGAACACCGCGCTAACGGCGACAGCAATCCGGACTATACGGCGCACCTGCAGGGTTTTGTCGCCGTCCAGTATCTTCTGGCCAATCAGCTCTTCATCAAGGCGGTTGTTGCCTATGCGCGGGCAGACTTCCAGCCCACCGATTCCGCCAACAATCCCGACACCGTTTTCAGCAACGTGATGTGGAGCGGCCGGGTTCGCCTGATGTACATGTTCTGAGCAACCCTGCCAGGGTTTCCCTCTCAGCGACGCGGAGCAATTCGTGAAACAGGCTCTACGCCCGAGCCGTGGTGCCCTCGGGAGGCCCCGAATCCGGCCCAGTCACCACCACCGGCACCGAATCGAGCGTCAGCTCGAGCGTCTCATGGATGCGTTTGACGAAGACCAGCTCCATATCCTTGCGCACGCTCTCCGGGATGTCGACCATGTCTTTGCGGTTTCGGTCGGGAAGCAGAACGCGCCGGATGCCGGCCCGGTGGGCCGCCAGCACCTTCTCTTTGATGCCGCCCACGGGCAGGACGCTGCCGCGCAAGGTGATCTCGCCGGTCATGGCCACGTCGCCGCGCACGCGACGGCCGGTGAACAGCGAAGCCAGTGCGACGATCATGGCCACCCCGGCCGAAGGGCCGTCCTTTGACACCGCTCCGGCTGGCACGTGCAGGTGCACATCCAGCTTCTCGAAGTCGGGGTTGATGTTCAGCTCCTCGACGTGGGTCCGCACCCACGAGAGAGCCGCACGCGCCGATTCCTTCATCACGTCGCCCAGGTGCCCGGTGAGAATCAGGTTGCCCTTGCCCTGCATCTGTGACGCCTCGATGAACAGGATATCTCCCCCGGAGGGCATCCAGGCCAGTCCGGTCGCCACGCCAGGCACCTCGGTACGTTCTGCCACCTCGGAGAAGTACTTCTGCGGCCCCAGGAACTCGGCGATTTGCGCCGGGTCCAGCTTGGGCTGATAGGGCAGGTCCTCCGCCACCTTGACCGCGACGGCGCGGATGACGTTGGCCACCTCACGCTCAAGGTTGCGCACGCCCGCCTCGCGCGTGTACTGCTCGATGATCGTGGTCAGGCTTTCCTCGTCGAAGTTGATGTGCGCGTCGCTCAGGCCGTGCTCGGCGATCTGCTTGGGCACCAGGTGCCGCTTGGCGATCTCCAGCTTTTCCTCGCGCGTGTAGCCCGGGATTTCCAGCACTTCCATGCGGTCGAGCAAGGCGGGCGGAATAGTGTCCAGAGTGTTGGCGGTGGCGATGAAGATGACGCCGGACAGGTCGAAGTTGACCTCGAGGTAGTGGTCGGAGAAGGCGTTGTTTTGCTCCGGGTCCAGGACTTCCAGCAGAGCCGCTGACGGATCGCCGCGGAAGTCAGAGCCCAGCTTGTCAATCTCGTCGAGCATGAACACCGGGTTGTGGGTGCCCACGCGCCGCATGCCCTGGATGATCCGGCCGGGCAGGGCACCGATGTACGTGCGGCGATGGCCGCGAATCTCCGCCTCGTCGCGCACGCCACCGAGCGAGGCGCGGATGAACTCGCGCGACAGCGAGCGCGCCACCGATTTGCCGAGCGAGGTCTTGCCCACGCCGGGTGGCCCGACCAGGCACAAGATGGGACCCTTTTTGCCGGGCGCTAGCTTGCGCACGGCCAGGTATTCCAGCACCCGCTTCTTGACCTTCTGCAGATCGTAGTGGTCCGCATCCAAGATCTTGCGCGCCTGATCCAGGTCGAGCGTGTCGGTGGTCTGCTTGCTCCAGGGCAGCTCGACCAACCATTCCAGGTAGGTGCGCTGCACGGTGTACTCGGCCGACGATGGGGCCATTTGCCGCAGCCGCTCCAGCTGCTTGCGCGCCACCTTGGCGGTTTCTTCAGGCATGCCGGCCGCTCGGATCTTTTCCTCGAAGGAGTCGAGGTCGCTGCCCTCGTCGCCCTCGCCCAGCTCGTCCTGAATGGCCTTCAGCTTCTGGCGCAGGACAGCCTCGCGCTGGTGCTTGGAGAATTCTTCGCGCACCTGCGTGTCGATCTTCTGTTTGACTTTGATCAGCTCGACTTTGCGCTGCAGCAGAACCAGCAGACGGCGCAGGCGTTCGGCCACATCGACCTCGACCAAGAGCGAGGCGCGCTCCTCGGCCGAGAGATCCACGGTGGCCGCGGTGATGTCGCCCAGGCGCGCCGGATCCTTGTTCTGGTCTAGGATTTGCGCCGCCTCGTCCGGGATGTCGGGCGAGATGGCGATGAGCTGCTTGGCCACGTCGTACACGGCCATGCCCAGTCCGTCGATCTCGATGGGATCCTTGCGAAT
>Ga0335069_10009073_pt1 | contig 14184 bp, 9 predicted proteins | sample Lox_Sample_11_FD_206714 | JGI IMG/M metagenome (GOLD analysis project Ga0335069, IMG submission 206714) | Soil microbial communities from Loxahatchee National Wildlife Refuge, Florida, United States - Lox_Sample_1.1 | ecosystem: Environmental > Terrestrial > Soil > Wetlands | place: USA: Florida... | reverse complement strand
TGCTCGGAGAGATGGAGCTTCGTCAGGATGCCGAATAGGGATGTCTTGCCGACTTGCGGTAGGCCGATGATGCCGGATTTCATAAGAGAAGTGTCCAGTGGCTAGTGGTCAGTGGCCAGTAAAGGCGACTGATTAGGATAAATGAAAATCGGCTCTGGGCTCTTGGCTTTGGGCTTTCGGCTCTCGGCTCTCGGCTTTGCGTATTGTGGTTAGGGCCTAAAGCCCAAGGCCCAGAGCCTAAAGCCGTTCTTTATTTCAACTCCTGCGCGGTGCGGAAGGTTGCGATCAAGCCCAGAAGCAGCACCGCTTCTTCGAATTTTTCCGACCAGACGTGAAGACGGTTGAATTCAGCACGGATGGGGTCGGTGGGGGCGAGGTTGTCGATTACTACCGCTTGGTCGCGGAGGGCGTGCATCTTCGGCGAGATGGCGAATTGCGAGATCGCCGTGAAGATGAGCATGAGTGCGATTAGGAGATGGCGCATTGCTAGCGGCTTTGCGCGACCCGCGGTCATGCGGTAGTAGGTCATTGAGGCGATCAGGAAGACGACGCCGGAGATCAGGCCCATCCAGTGGAGGACGTCGAGCGAGTGGCCGACGATTGAGCCGGCCATGTGGCGCGTGGGGAGCAGGGCGGGATGGAAGGCGGTGGGCGCTTCGACGAAAGCCAGAAAAATAATTCCGCCGATCCAGACTACGAGAGCAATGAGCATTAGAAAGCGTAGGAAGGACATGCGGGAATTATAGCTTCGAGCGGGATGCGGCTTTGGGCTTTGGGCTCTGGGCCCTGGGGTTTGCGCCTTGAGATCTTGCCAGAGCCCAAAGCCTAGAGCCCATCGCTGTTTTTCGTCATCGCTCTTCGCTTTGACTTGCGCAAACCAGTTTTGACCAGAATCGGCGCTGGTGGCGGATTATCCACAGCGGAACCATTGCGGTCACTTGGTCGGGCTCGCTACAAAATTTACTCTCATTTTTCCCCGATCAGTCCGAAGGGATCACTCACATGCAGGGAACGCTCAGGGCGGTTGACGTTAATTTCGTGTCGCTTCCCACGGCGGTGTTTTGCGTGCAGTGTGAAATGATCAGCGCAAATAACACGCCGTGTTGCCTGGCTTGCGGAAGCAAGGCGGTGCTGAGCTTGTCGCGGGTGCTGGGCGGGTCGGTGCGCGGACAGCGGGCACGGCTGATCGAGGACGCGGAGTTGGACCGGTTGGTGCGTTCGTTGCTATACACGGTCCCACAAAATGTAGAGATGGCAGAAGAGTTCGCGACGGCGGAGGAGATTGGGTCGCCTGCGTTTGCGGCGCGGCATCATCTGCGGGTGCGGCATCATGGGCCGAATGGCGGGCGGCCGGCTTGGGTGAATCCGAATCCCGGAGAGTTGGATCTCGAGCCGGGGATCAGCATCATTGCGGAGAAGGCGCAGGCGTTGACGGGCGCGACGGGCGCCGCAATTGCTTTGCGCAAGGGCGACGAGATTATTTGCCGGGCGCGCGCGGGACGAACGGCGCCGGACCTGGGTGTGCGGCTCCAGACGGATCGCGGGCTGTCGGCGGATTGCGTGCGCACGGGTGAAGTTCTGATGTGCAACGATGCGGAGTCGAATCCGCGAGTGGACTCGGCAACTTGCCGGCGGCTGGGAGTGCGGTCGATCCTGGTGGCGCCGCTGCGGCACTACAGGCGCACGTTGGGAGTGTTCGAAGTTTTGTCGTCGACGGCGCATGCGTTCGATAACAATGATGTGGCGACCATGCAGTTTCTCTCCGGAATGATGGTGGCGGCGATCTCGCGGATATCGGCCCCTCCCTCAAGTGACAAATAGCCAGCGGCCTCTGCCGTTTGTTTCCCCTTAATCATCAACGACAACTTGCGGTCAGCGGTAGCGGTCACTGCTCATCGGTCACCGCTTGTCACTTCCTACGCTTTTGAAGTCCAAGTCAAGCAGTAGGCTTGAATGGGGCACCGTCCGTCTATACTGATTTCATGCCTGTGACAGATCCGACTCCACGGCTAGCTAACGACCCTAAGGGCGTGAAAGTGCATCTGAGCTCTGGGGCCGGCTTGGAGATTGATTGGAAGGATGGACATCATTCGTCGTACACGTTCAGGTTTTTGCGCGATGCTTGTCCGTGCGCGTTGTGCGAAGACGAGCGAACGAAGGCTCGGCGCATGCCTGGTGAGCCGGAAAAGCCTGCTCCGGGGACATTGCCGATGTTCAAGCCGGCGGTGAAGGCTCTGGCGGCCGAGGCGGTGGGGAAATACGCGCTGAAGTTTTCCTGGAATGATAACCACGATCTGGGGCTCTATTCATGGGCTTATTTGAGAGAGATCTGTCCGTGTGGGGAATGCGGGAAGGTCAGAGGTTAGAGGGCAGAGGTCAGAGGTAAAAACCCTGTGCAGGCAAGGGCTCGTAAATCGCTTGTTTCGTTCAGCTTCCTGCCCGTGAAACTTTTCTACTCGGGTGTGCGTCCTATCAGGTAGCGAATTCCCGCAGCGTGTAATTCAGCGGCGGCAATCCAGCTTTTGTTTTCGCACGTACTTCATTGGGGTGAGGAATGTTAATTAAGAAGGATTCTGTACTGCCGTGGTCGGAGGTTACGCCGAAGGAGACTTATCTCAACCGGCGAAAGTTTTTGGCGGGGGCGGCTTTGACTGGCGCGGCTGCCTTGATCGGCGTGGCTTTTCGCGAGGTGGCGAGTCCTTCTTTGATCGTTCGGGCGAACGACAAGATCAACAACCTGCAGAAGAGTTCTTTCTCGACGAGCGAGAAGCAGACTCCATACAAAGACGTCACAAACTACAACAATTTTTACGAGTTTTCTACAGACAAGTATGAGCCGGCGTCGCTGGCGAAGAATTTCAAGACGCGTCCGTGGAAGGTGACAATTGATGGGCACGTGGCGAAGAAGCTGGAACTGGATGCTGACGAGATCATCAAGTGGGCTCCGGCGGAGGAGCGGATTTACCGGCATCGGTGCGTCGAGGGCTGGTCGATCGTGGTGCCATGGATTGGATTTTCGTTCAGCGAGGTGATCAAGCGGGCGCAGCCGACGAGCAAGGCGAAGTATGTGCAGTTCACTACCTTGTGGGACCCGAAGCAGATGCCGGGGCAGCGCATTGATGTTTTGAAGTGGCCTTATGTGGAAGGGCTGCGGCTGGATGAGGCGCAGCATCCGCTGGCGCTGTTGTGCTTTGGCATGTACGGCGAGACGCTGCCGAACCAGGATGGCGCGCCGCTGCGCATGGTGATTCCGTGGAAGTATGGATTCAAAAGCGCAAAGTCGATTGTGAAGATCAGCTTTGTGGGCGACCAGCCGCTGAACAGCTGGCAGCAAAATGCTCCGAATGAGTACGGGTTTTATTCGAATGTGAATCCGAACGTGGATCATCCGCGCTGGAGCCAGGCGAAGGAGCGGAGGCTGGGAGAGTTTTTGAAGCGGCCGACGCTGATGTTTAATGGGTACGATCAGGTGGCGGGGCTTTATTCGGGGATGGACCTGAAGAAAAACTTTTGAGGTCAGAGGTCAGAGGTTCGAGGTAGAAACCTAAGATTGCAGAAGTCAGAAGTCAGATTGCAGAAGTAAAACCCCAAGACCAAACTAAAACCCAAGACATATGCATTGTGAAATTGTTGTCTTGAATTCGATTTCGAACGTTGGCAGGAAGGGGTTTTTACCTCTGACCTCTAACCTCTTACCTCTGACCTTCCAATGACTCGACTCCGCACATTAAAGCTCATCATCTTCCCTGCCGCCCTCGTGCCCCTTGCCCGGCTGGCGTGGAAGGGATTTCATGATGGGCTCGGGGCGAATCCAATCGAGGTCATCACGCATTCGACTGGGGATTGGACGCTGATTCTCATCCTTTGCACGCTGGCCATCACTCCTTTACGGCAGATTACCCGGCAGTATTGGCTGATTGGCGTGCGGAAGATGGTTGGGTTGTTCGCTTTCTTCTACGCGTTTCTACACTTCCTTACGTATATCTGGCTGGATAAATTCTTCGATCTGCACGAGATGTTAAAGGATGTGGGCAAGCGCCGGTTTATTACTGTGGGATTTACAGCATTTGTGCTGCTGATTCCGTTGGCGGTGACTTCGACGGCTTGGGCGATACGGAAGTTGGGGGGGAAGAACTGGCAGCGGCTGCACCGGCTGATTTATGCGACAGCGATTCTGGGGGTGGTGCACTACCTCTGGCTGGTCAAAGCGGACAAGCGGAAGCCGCTGGAGTATGGTTTTGTGCTCAGTCTGTTGCTGCTCTATCGGTTGGTGGTGTGGGGGAGGGGCCGGTGGGCATTTCCGGAATTGCAGAAGGCAGAAGTCAGATTGCAGAAGTAGCCGCGAGCTTCGAGCAGCCCCGGCACCGGGGCTAAAGCCCCTTCATTAAAGCGGCATCTAACGCGGCCCTGAAGGGCCGCTCTTCCACGGTGGACCTCGGGTTCACAATGCTCTGCAGTTAACGACAAGTCAGGGTTGCGGATCCCGCGAGGTCCACAAACCGCGGTACGTGACATCTCTGAAACACCTGGTTAACAATCCCATCCAGTGAATGTGCGACATTACGTTTCCTTACAGAAACTTTTTCTTAAGATCGGGGTTTAGCGCATGTTGAGAATTCCGTGCACTCTGGAAAATTGACGCGCATATGCGTGCTAAGCTGAGTTCACTTCCCAGAAAGAAAAGCAAATCCTCTTCAGGAGATGTTATGTCGCTAGCGAACCGCTTCACCCTCCCTCTCGCGTTCCTGAGTCTTGCGCTGCTGGCGGGCTGCGGCAGCAACAACAATGGACCCGCACCGAATCAGCAGGGATTCACCAACGCCAGCCTTACCGGCACCTACGTTTTCTTCTCACAAGGGTTTGACACGGGCGTATCGAATGGCGGTGCCGCTGCGCCGTTGACTCTCGCCGGAGCTTTTACGGCCAATGGCAGCGGCAACATTACAGGCGGCACCATGGATGCGCTTGACCCGGTGCTGGGTATGGACCCGGATGTGGGGATCACCTCTGGTTCCTACTTCGTAAGCAGCGACGGGCGCGGCCAGGCACAACTGAACACCGGGATCGGAAACTTCACCATCGATTTCGTGCTCACGTCAGGAGCGAGCGGGTTGAGCACGCATGGGCTGGTTACGGAATTTGATGGCTTTGGCAGCGGCAGTGGCACGATTGACTTGCAAACTGCAATCGGGAGCCAAGGCGCGATCGCTGGTTCGTATGCGTTCACGATGGCAGGCAGCGATGCGGGGGGCAATACCTTCGCGAGCGTTGGCGGCCTTACCCTGAACACAGGCGGAACAATCACCGCAGGCATTGAGGACTTCAGCGACAATGGCTCTCCCTTGCTGGGTCAAGCGCTCTCGGGTACGGTCACGGTTGGTACTGGGACTGGCCCGGGCACGATGAGCCTGACATCCAGCTTTGGAACGCTTGCTTTCGACTTTTATCCAATCGATGCAACGCACTTTAAAGTTGTCGAGACCGATGGCTTCGAGTTTCTGGAGGGCGACGCGTTCACGCAAAACGGGGCTTCGATTCCCACCGGGCCGATGGCGTTCACCATGTCGGGAGGCCTTACCACCGCGGTTGGAAACGGCGGCGTGATGACCTCCGACGGCACAGGCAATTTCACCGGCGGGCTGGAGGATATCAACAACGAAGGCAACATCACCTCGCAGCAAGCCTTCACCGGATCGAAGTCATCTGGCGCTAGTTTTGGAAGGGTTGTCGTCAATCTGACGGGTTTTTCTCCCGCGACCGAGTGGGTCATTTATCCGTCGAGCGGCGGCCTGCAGATCATGGAGTCGGATAACTTGAACACGACGATTGGAACCGCGTATGCGCAAACTTCCGGGGCGACGCTTTCGACTACACAAGGCTACGGGTTAAACCTGAGCGCGTTCGATTTCCATGACGTGATCGTGGAGAACTCCATCGGGGAATTTACGAGTAAGAATGGTAATTACAGCGGCGGTATTGACATCAACGATGACGTCATTGGCCAGGGTGAGAGCCTGAATGACAACCTGGCGTTCGGGGTCAGCTTCGCCGGGCCTGACTCGACTGGAAGAGGCACGGCGACGACTACCGCCGGAGGAAGCGGGTACATCAGCTTCGACTACTACCTGGTGGACGACTCGACCGCTATCTTCCTTGAAACCGACAATATTCAGGTTGGGACTGGGGTGTTTGGACTCCAGACTTCGGCGGGATCGAGCGTGATGCAGCGCGGGGAGTTGGCGAGGGCCCGTCCGCTGGTGGGGGTGCACATCCCGAAGGGCGGGAAGATCAAGCGGAATACGAAGTACAACTAAGGTACGTTCGTCGCGGTTCAACGAGGCCCCGTTCAGGTTCGACCTGAATGGGGTCTATCATTTTGGTGCGCTGTGATTGCGAGACTAACACCTTGGTTGAGGGTTAGAAACGCGGGCGAAGGCCCCTTCGACAAGCTCAGGGCAGGTCCGCGCTACACGAGCTGATGCTACGCATTCTTACGCTATGCCCTCCGCCGCGATCTTCTCCGTAATGAAGGCCTCAATCACGTCGCCCACCTTGATGTCGCCGTAGTTCGCGATGGAGATGCCGCACTCCATGCCACTGCGGACTTCGGAAGCGTCGTCTTTGAAGCGGCGCAGGGAGCCGATTTTGCCCTTGAAGACGACTACGTTGTCGCGGAGCAGACGGACTTCGTTGTCGCGCTTGATGTGGCCATCGCTGACGCGGCAGCCGGCGACTGTGCCGACCTTCGGGATGCGGAAGGTTTCGAGAACCTCGGCGCGGCCCTGGTAGGTTTCCTTGATGGTCGGCTCGAGCAGGCCGGTCATGGCGCGCTTGATCTCGTCTTGCAGTTCGTAAATGATCGAGTGCAGGCGGATGTCGACTTTTTCCTGCTCGGCGAGTTCCTGCGCTTTACGCTCGGGGCGGACGTTGAAGCCGATGATGATGGCGTTCGAGGCCGAAGCGAGAAGCACGTCGGTTTCGGTGATGGCGCCGATGCCGGAGCGGAGTAACTTGAGGCGAACTTTGTCGTTGGAGAGGCGGGTTAGGAGATCGCCCAGTACTTCGACGGAGCCCTGCACGTCGGCCTTCAGAATGACGTTCAGCTCCTTCATGCCGGCAGTCTTCATCTGCTCGGCGAGGCCTTCGAGCGAGACGCGAGAGCTCTTCGCTAACTGGGCTTCGCGGGCTTTCTGCTCGCGGTATTCGGAGATGTCGCGGGCGCGCTCGCGGTCGGTGACGACGGTGAATTGATCGCCTGCTTGCGGCAGGCTTTCGAGGCCGAGAATTTCAACTGGAGTCGAGGGCGGAGCTTCCTGCAACGCGTTGCCGCGATCGTCGAACATGGCGCGAACTTTGCCGTAGGCATTGCCGACGACGAAGTTATCTCCGGCCTTTAAAGTTCCGTTCTGCACAAGGATGGTGGCGACGGGGCCGCGTCCGCGATCAAGTTTGGCTTCGAGGACGACGCCGCTGGCGGCGCGTCCCGGGACGGCTTTGAGTTCCTGGAGATCGGCGGTGAGGCAGATCATTTCGAGCAGGAGGTTGAGATTGGTTTTCTTTTTCGCCGAGACATCGACGAAGACAGTTTTGCCGCCCCAGTCTTCCGGCAACAGGCCGCGATCGGCGAGTTGCTTTTTGACGCGGTCAGGCATGGCCTCGGGCTTATCGATTTTGTTGACCGCGACGATGATCGGAACTTCGGCAGCGTGCGCGTGGTCGATAGCCTCGATGGTCTGCGGCATGACTCCATCGTCGGCGGCGGTGACGAGCACGACGATGTCGGTGGCTTTCGCGCCGCGGGAACGCATGCGGGTGAAGGCTTCGTGACCGGGCGTATCGAGGAAGACGATCTCGCGCCCGAAAGCGGGCGATGACGCGTCGGCGATGCGAACTTTATAGGCGCCGATGTGCTGCGTGATGCCGCCGGCTTCGCCGCCCGCAACGTCGGTGGAGCGGATGGAATCGAGCAGCGTCGTTTTGCCGTGATCGACGTGGCCCATGATGGTGACGACGGGCGGACGGGAACCGGCTTCCGCGCCTTCTTCGCTGGCCTCGGTGGCTTCGGCAGTCTCCTTTGCGGCCTGCTCTTCGAAGCTGATGACTTCGGTATCGGCGCCGAAGAAGCGCGCCATTTCGCTGGCGAGTTCGGCGTCGAGCGTCTGATTGATGGTGGCGAAGACGCCGCGCATCACGAGACGTGCGATGAGATCCTTGGCGCGAATGTCGAGCTTCTCGGCGAGATCTTTAACCGAAATTCCCTCGGTGATGGTGATGTTGCGCGTGATGGGCAGCGGCTCGTTGTTGACGACCATGCGCGGCGGCGGCGTGTAGCCCTTCATCGGGCCTTCCTTCACACCACGCGGAACATACCGCTGGCCGGGACGGCGAGAGGGTCCGCCGGGACGCGCGCCGGGACGGCTCGGTCCGGGAGGCGCTCCGATGGGAGCGCCGGGGCCAACGCCGAGCGGACGGGAACCCGTGGGGGCAACGCGCGTCGGATGCATGGGACGGCGCTCGCCGGGACGAAGAGGCGGACGCGAGCCGGGAGGACCTCCGGCCGGACGCGGCGTGCGCTGAAAAATTGGCTGGCCGGGAACCGGACGTCCGGGCATGGAACGAATCGGCTGACCGGGCTTGGGCGGCGGAGCTTTGTAAACGGGACGCGGGCCGGTCTGCGGCATGATCATGCGCGGGCCGGGAGTTGCGGGAACTGGCGGCTTGGGCGGCGGCGCAGGTGTTGCGCTCTGGGCGCTGATGCTGGGAGCTGCGGGCGGCTGCGCGGGCGGAACGACCGTAGCGGCAGGCGGAGTCGCAATTGGCGCGCGCGGCGGAATCGCAACCGCGGGCGGAGTTGTCTGTGCCGGTGGCGCGGCCGGAGTTGTCGATGCAGCCGCCGGCGCTGCGGGCGGGGCCGGTGGAGTTTTCGGCGGAATGACGACGACCGCGGGGGGACGCATCGCGGCAACTGACGCGGGCGTAACTAGACGCGGCGCGGGAGCGGGCGGCTCGGCGGCCTTGGGCGGAGCGGCCGGCTTGGCGGTGGCCGCGGGAGCTTCTTCTTTTTCTTTGTGCTCGACTACGGGCGCGGGAGCAGGTGGCTTCGCGACGGGCGGCTTGGCGACTGGGCGCGTGGCGGCATGTTCGGCGGCTTCCTGTTTTTCTCGGATTGCGCGCAGCACATCGCCGGGACGCGAGATATGCGAGAGGTCGATCTTGGTCTTGATTTCCGGCTCGCCGTGAGTAGGATGGGACGCTTTGTGCGCGGCAGAGGTGGACTCGCCGCCGTGAGAACGAAGACGCTTGCGGACCAGATCGGCTTCGTGTTCTTCGAGCGAACTGGAATGCGTTTTCTTCTCGGTTACGCCCACTTCCGTCAGGACGTCAAGAATTTCCTTGCTCTTGACTTCCAGTTCACGGGCCAGATCATTGATTCGAATCTTCATCCGCTCTCGTCTCTTCCTTTTCGTACTGCCCGGTTCGAACTCTACGTTCGCATGTCCAACCTCACGGTTAGTTGCTAGTTGCCAGCTCTCAGCTCTCAGTTGTCAGTTGGTTCTCATTTGCGAATCCATCTGTCAACCGACTGAAAACTCTACTTGCACAAATCCGGCATTGAGGCTTTGCAAAAATAGCCTCTCGCCATTTCTTATGAATCAGCTTTGCTTGTCTTCGCTTCTGCTTGTTTGGGAAGCTTCTTCGCCCGCTGTTTCTACTTGTTCCGCGGGCGCTTCGGCATTTTCTGCTTCCGTGTCTGCGGGGGCTTGGGCCTTCATGGCCTCGGCTTCTTCTGCTGCTACCTGTTCACCGGGAGACGTCTCGGCGGCCGCTTCCGCAGCTTCGGCTTCGGGAGCTTCTGCTTCCTGAGTTTCAGTGGCGGCTTCCGGCTCGCCTTCGGCGGCAGCCACCGCTTCTCCGCCTTCCAGGCTGGCGAAATAATTATTGACTGCAATACTGATTTTTTCCACCGTCTTGGGGCCGATGCCTTCGATGGCTTCGAGCTGTTCGGGCGTCATGTCAGCGAGAGCTTCGACGGTAGCAATGCCGGCGGCCTTCAGCTTCTCGACCAGGCCTTCTCCGAGTCCGGTGACGTTCTCAAGCGGCGTAACAGTTTGCGTGACCAGCGCGGACATCTGCTGCTCGACTTCCTGACGCTTCTCTTCCTCGCTCTTGATGTCGATCTTCCAGCCAAGGAGCTTGGCGGCGAGGCGGACGTTTTGACCCTTCTTGCCGATGGCGAGCGACAGTTGCGTGTCGTCGACTACGACTTCGAGGTGCTTCTCTCCCTGATCGACGATAGTTACGCGGCTGACCTTGGCCGGCTGGAGCGCCTTTTCGGCGAAGGTTACCGCATCTTCGTGATACTCGATGATGTCGATTTTTTCGCCACGCAGTTCGCGGATAATCGACTGCACGCGCATGCCCTTCATGCCGACACAGGCGCCGACCGCGTCCACGTCTTTGTCTTTCGACATGACGGCGATCTTGGTACGCTCGCCGGCTTCGCGCGCGATGGCGCGGATGACAACTGTACCATCGTAGATTTCGGGAACTTCCGTCTGGAACAGATGCTGAACGAGTTCCGGCGCGGCGCGCGAGACTACCACACCCGGCCCCTTGACAGCTTTTTCGACACGCGAGATGACGACGCGAATGCGCTCGCCGACTGCGAATGACTCGAGGCGCGATTGCTCTTTGCGGCCCATGCGGGCTTCGGCCTTGCCAATGTCAACCACGACATCCGGGCCTTCGATGCGCTTGACGGTGGCGTTGACGATTTCGCCGACGTGGCCGATGTACTCGTTGTAGACCGTATCGCGCTCGGCTTCGCGCACTTTCTGGAAAATCACCTGCTTCGCGAGCTGCGCGGCAATGCGCCCGAGAATTCCCTCGGTCTCCTTCGGGATGAGAAGTTCCCCGCCGGCTTCGGCGCTCGGATCGAGTTTGCGCGCCTGTTCAACCGTCACCTGCAGGTTGGGATCTTCGACCTGCTCCGGACCCTCAACGATCGACTTCACCGCGTAGGCGTTGATCTTGCCGCTATCCTTGTCGAGCACGGCACGCAAGTTTTCCTGCGTCTTGTAATACTTGCGCGTGGCGACAACGATGGCATCCTCGACCGCCGAAACGACGATCTGCGGGTCGATGCCCTTCTCACGGCTCACGCCTTCGATGATGTTGTAAAGCTCACTTGCCATAAAAATCTCAGGTGTTAGGTCTTGGGTGTTAGGCCTTAGCAAATCTTGTTTTCCTAAGACCTAACACCCAACGCCTAAAACCTAAATCTCTGGAACTAAATTCGCCTTCTCTATATTTCCGATCTCAATCTCTACCGACTGCGTCCCGTCCTTTGGACGGGCTTTGCGTCTTGCCGCACTCAAATCCAGAAGCAGCTTTCCGTTTTCTACCCGCTCCATGCGGCCTTCGTAGTGCCGATTGTTGTTGACCGGCTCGCGCGTCATCAGCTTGACGCGATGTCCGCGAAAGCGCTCGAAATCCGCAGGCTTCGACAACTTGCGATCGAGGCCAGGCGACGAAACTTCGAGCACGTACGAACCGCCAGGCATCACATCTTCGACATCGATGATCGTGCCAAACTCGCGACTGAACGCCGTGCAATCCTCGTGCGTGACACCGTCGGGATGATTCGCCGATGGCACCGCCCCTGGCCGATCGATGAAGACGCGCAGCATACGATGCTTGCCCGAACCAAGCAGCTCGAGATCGACGACCTCGAGGCCGCTAGAGCCCGCTACGCGCTCCGCTATCTCGCGGAGCTTGTCCTGATCAACAGCCATGTTTTCAGCAACTTAATTGAAAGCCGCCGCGCCAAACCTATCCCCAACTAAAAAGTGGGCTTTCGCCCACTGGTGTGTTTCGCCGATTCCGACACAACTACACAACAGTTTCCAAAACCAACTATACGCTCCGATCCCGGAAAAAACAAACCGGGAAGGACGTTGGACAGGCGCGTTCGAGAGGCCCAACCACGAAGGAACACGAAGGGCAGGAAAGACGTGAAGTCTGAGTGCGGGATTTGAAATCCCACCGAGGAGAAACAGTGAACCGAATGCAGGCGGGAGGATACTCCCTCTAAGATATCCTCCCGCCCTTCCTCATCGCGCGCGATTCTTGCAGCTACGGGTTACACGTCGCGGGTTGAGTCTGAGTATTGGGGTTCGTGCACAGCGGCCCGAGATTCGTGGTCGCATCTGGAACGCTGATCATGGCCGTCGGGCCGGCTTTGTGTTCTCCATTGAACGGCGTGGGATGAGTGGTGTCGAAGGTGCAGCCATCTTCATTCGCGTCGTTCGGATCGTTGAACCAGAAGCCGACGTGCAGTGTCTGCGTCGGCGGCAGGGTCACGTCGGGATTGAATCCGAAAATCTGGTCGAGCAAGATCGTCTTGATCGAGGCCTTGAAATGGCCCTTTTTGTCCGCCTGCAGGTCGCTCTGATACCATGCCAGCCCGAAGTTGGTGAAATTCGGATCCAGACTGCCATTCGATAAAAGGTTGCTGCGCTGGACGGTGAACATGTCGAAGGCCAGCTTCGGCTTGAAGTTGTCGCCCTCGATGGTGAGCGTGTCGGAGAGCGGACCTCGCTTTACCGTGACGTGCGCAGTGGGAGTTCCGCCGTCTTGACCAAGGCATGAGACGAACTTCGGGTTGACGTGCAGATCGAATTCGATCTGTTTGACTTCATTCTGGGCGGCTGCCGAAATCGCGAGCAAACCAATGGCGGCGGGCAGAAGTAGTTTTCGGAGACTGAAACTGGCAAAGTGCAATACGAAGCTGATGGTCACAACGAACCTCCTGAAAAGTGAAATTTTTACGGACTGCCGAACCTCTGTATTGCCGGTCGGCTGGTGCCGGGACTACCGACAGAGTCGGGATTGAACCGCATGGATTTCGAAATCGCGCAGCTGCTAAAAGCCCCCACTCCGTTGCCAGAGGTGTGTATGCCTGTTCCTGCGCAAAGGGTCAATGAGGCTTGGGAAAGTTGCCGGTGAGTTTCTTGTGAGGATTGCAACTTATTGAAAATGGGGAACTTTGTTGAGGATTGGTACTTTCAGAGTATAATCGCCGGACTCTTATTGCGGGCCGATTCCTGGCCCGGGGAACTGGTTTGGCTGCTTCGTCGCAAGCAAGAGAGATCGCCTGTTTCTATGGCTTTCAACTAGATCTCAGTAGCGGCGAACTTCGCCGCGAGGGAGTTCCGGTAAAGCTCCAGCCCCAACCTGCGAAAGTCCTTGCTCTTCTCACTGCGCAAGCGGGGAGAATTGTCACGCGGGCGGAGTTGGCCGAGCAGGTTTGGGGTTCGGAGACCTTCGTCGACTTTGAGCACGGACTAAATTACGCGATCCGGCAGATTCGCACGGCACTCGAGGATGATGCGGAGCAGCCGCGCTTTCTGGAAACGGTTCCGAAACGAGGATACCGGTTCATCGCGCCGGTCACGAGGGTCGCCGGGGACGGAGAAGAGTCTGCGGAAACCGAAGCTCCTCCTGTGGTTGTTGTTGGTCAACCATCAGCCCGCAGGAATCAATCGAAATCTCCAAGCTTGCCTGGCGCGCTCGTGGTTGCGGGCCTTCTGGCCGTAGGTTTGGCGGTGGGGGCCATCTTTGCATGGCAGAAATTCCATTCCAACGCGGCACCGGCAACGCCTGAACTGGTAACCCTGGCAGTGTTGCCCTTTGACGACCTCAGTCCAAACCCCCAGCCTTATCTCGAAGAGGGTCTGACGGAGGAGATGATCGCACAGCTCACACGCATTAATCCGGCGCGCCTGAAAGTGATCGCGCGAACCTCCGCTATGCAGTATTCGCGCACCAAGAAGAACGCGCGGCAGATCGGGCAGGAACTGGGGGCGGACTACATTTTGGAAAACAGCATCCGGCACGAGGCCTCGCGGGTAAGAGTAACAACTCAGTTGGTTCGAACCTCGGATCAGACCCACGTGTGGGCCGAGACGTATGAGAAGGACATGTCACAACTGTTGTCGCTGGAGCGCGAGGTGACCGAGGATATCGCGCAACAGATACACGTGCAGCTTATTCCTTTCTCGGCATCCGCGTCCGAGACGCAATCCATCGATCCCGATGCTCACGAGCTTTACCTTCAGGGGCGGCAGAACTTCAATCTCCGCTCGCGCGAGGGCTTGGCCAGAAGTGTCGAGCTTTACACAA
>Ga0335069_10009072_pt1 | contig 14185 bp, 12 predicted proteins | sample Lox_Sample_11_FD_206714 | JGI IMG/M metagenome (GOLD analysis project Ga0335069, IMG submission 206714) | Soil microbial communities from Loxahatchee National Wildlife Refuge, Florida, United States - Lox_Sample_1.1 | ecosystem: Environmental > Terrestrial > Soil > Wetlands | place: USA... | reverse complement strand
GTTGATGACGAAGATGTCGGCGATCTCCATGATGCCGGCCTTGATCGTCTGCACGTCGTCGCCCATGCCGGGAACGAGAATGACGACGGTGATGTCGGCGAGGCGCACGATATCCACCTCATCCTGGCCGACGCCGACGGTTTCGATGAGGACGAGATCGCGGCCGGAGGCGTCAAGGACGGTGGCGACGTCGGCGGTGGTGCGGGCCAGGCCTCCGAGTGAACCGCGGGTGGCCATGCTGCGGATAAAGATGCCGGGGTCGGCATGGTGGTCCTGCATGCGGATGCGGTCGCCAAGAATGGCGCCGCCGGTGTAGGGACTGGTCGGGTCAACGGCAATGATGCCGATGGTTTGGTTTTCTTTGCGGTAGTGCTTGGCTAGCTGATCGACCAGAGTGCTCTTCCCTGCCCCGGGGGCACCGGTCAGGCCGATAACGCGGGCGTGTCCGGTGTGAGGGAAAAGAGACTTGAGCAGGTCGGAGCAGCCGGGCTGGCGGTTTTCGACGATAGAGATGGTGCGAGCGAGGGCGCGCGGGTCGCCGGAACGAAGCGCGGGAATCAGGCCTGAGTCGTTGGTATCCAAATTGTTTAGTTTAAAGCAGGAAGAGAAGAAGCGCAGTCCCTGAGCGCGGGTCAATGAGTGTAATGGGGACTTTTCACCAAGCGAACGGCGTTAAGGCAATTTTTCAACATTGTCGACCCTAAACGGCTCACTACTGAGTGTGTCCAGTTCGCGATTCTTGCCATGAGGAAACAAGAGGAATCGAACGATGTCTTGATGCTGGAAGTCTCCGCCAATTCCGATGTTCGCGAAGAACGGCGACGAGTAAATTCGCTGGTGAGGCCACAGCAGGTGCGTCCTAGAATTGGCGCCTTCGCATGCGTTACGGACAAGCTTGTCTTCCCAAATTTCGCTTGGAACCCCTGTTTGTACCACGTTGCCCACAATCACGGTATTTGGTTGCAATCGTTGTATCACGTCGCCGATAGCAACGAGACTGTGTTCATTCGTATCCGAGATGAACTCGCAACCGACCACCTTGACGGGCAGAATCCCTGTGTTCTGAAGCATCGCTTGGTGACCGCCGTTCTTTTCACTCAGCGATACTCTTATGTGACTTGTGTTCCACGAATACGGCGATACGCAGTAAGCCACTGCCAATACTGCGAGGATTGCGATACAGCCAACAGGCAGAAGAAGCCGCTTCATGAGTAGCTCTCCATTCACCCTGCATCATAATTTACGAAACCAGGCGATAGCACTCATAACCGAGGATTGCCGTCCGCGGAGCCCTCGGCAACTGCCTCGCAACCACCAGCCTCCGCAGCCGCGCCGCCGAACCTCTCACGCACCCGCCATGACTCCGAGCGTGGTTCCGGCCGCGGTCCTTCCGATCCGAATAATCCGGTAGACACCGGTGGCGAAAATTATCAAAGATACAAGCACCACGTAAGGAAAGGCGGTGGGCATCCACCAATTCAACGCCGCCGTGAGTGCGGCGCTTTTCTCGGGCGAGAGGCCGTTGGCGCTGATGCTCACCAGAGGATGTGCACGAAACAGCCAACAGAACAGGGCTGACCCAGCGGCATCGGAAAGCAGACGGAACACGGCGCTCTGGCGGGTCCAGCGGGCGCGGAACAGATTCGCGCACGACAGAGCCAGGTTGCCAACTCCGACGATCACAAATCCCCAGAACAGCGTGCGCCAGACCGAGGACATGACGAAATGAATACCGTAGAGATCGATGACCGGCCGCGGCCAAAACGCGACCGCAAACCAGACTGAAAACGCGGCTCCGAAGGCGATCTCAAGTAGAGAGTTGATCCGTGGGATGCGATTGGGGTCGCGCGCGGGGGGAAGTTGTCGCGGGCTCCAGTTGCCCAGAGCGTCGAGCCTCACACCGGATCTCTCGGCAATTGCGAATGCGAGAGTCGTAAACGCCGCGAAGTACAGAACCGTTGTCCACAGATTCTCCATGTGGAGGTAGCCGCGGTGCGCTGGATCGGCGATGAGGAAGGCGAGCCAAATCAGGCACCGCGGAACCACGCAACCGAGAAGAACGACTGCGAGAACGAAGCGATAGAGTGGGAACAGCGTTGGGCCTATCAGGTATCGTTGCGGCAAATAGCGCGACGCCACTTCAAGAGGCCGGCCACAACGCTTCAGGATCGCTTCCACTTCCTGGTCGGTCAAGCTGCGGCCAAGCTCAGCCTGCTTCTCCTCAATCTGCGAACGCAGGTCCTCCGACAACTCCGCGACGATGTCCTGCTTCTGCCGCTTGGGCAACCAGAATTGAACTGCCTGCAGATACCGTTCGAGTAAATCCATACAAGCTCCTTAAAGAATTCCGTTCAACGAGGCGTTAATTTTTTGCCATTCCGTGACCAGTTGCTTGAGCATTTGCTTGCCCTCGGGTGAAAGGCGGTAGAAGCGTTTGTTGCGCTTCTCTTCCTCGCGCCATTCGCTGGTCAGAAGGCCCTGCGACTCAAGGCGCCGAAGCAGCGGATAGAGCGTGCTTTCGTCCATTTCTATCCCCTGCTCGGCGAGCGCCTTGCGCAGGGTGTAGCCGTAACGCTCGGTGCGCAATTGCGAGAGGACGGCCAGACTCAGGCAGCCGCGCCGCAGCTCGAGCCGCAGGTTTTCGAAAATGTCGGGGCTGGCTGTACTCTGTGACATATAGTGTACGACACATACTGTATGTCACATAGTATTAATTGTCAAGCATTTTCTTGAAGAGTTTCGATCTTGTTGAGAAATAAGGAAGAGCGGTCCGTCCAACGGGGGAGCTGATACGTATTGACCTTAGCCCCGGATTTATTGCACTACTTCGCTCGCCGTAAATTTCGTGAACCCGTAATCGCTATTCACTCCCGACCCGCCTTGAAGGAAGAAGCCAATGCCAGGACTTCCGCTGCCATAGGTGGCGTCGGTTCCTTGCAGTACTTGCGCGCCGTTGATATATACCGTGATGATATTCCCGATGATCGTGGCTTTGACGACATCGCCCTCCGTGACGCCATAGGCCGACCCGCTTTTTGCGGCAACGTAGGAAAACTTGCCGATGGGGCCTTCCCAGCGCACGATCTGTGCATAGGCATTTTGCGTCTTGGAACAGCGAAAATTGATCTCGTATCCCGTCAGTTGATGGGCCGTGATTGCGCTGCGTAGGCGCAACTCGACTTCCTCGTAGATATTGTCATTCTGGTTGATCGAGTGGACGGTGGCTTCAGCGGACTGATCCGAACTCCACGAACCAGTCAGTAAGGCGGTGGAGTCGTCATATCCTCCCGAGCCTGATTCCGTTCCGAACGCAAGGCCTGGGCTGGTGGCCACATTTGTCCAGTCCATTCCGGTAGTTCCGCCGTTCACCCAGTTCCCATTCTCCGAAATTGGGTTTTCGGATTTCGAGAACGTGGTCGTGTAGGTGCGAGGTGATTTTGGTTGAGGATTGCTGCCTGCGTTGCAAGCCACGAAAAGGATGCATGCCACGGCGAGCGCGCCGCTGCCGGTGGCCCAGGCCGTCCACTCAATCGCCCTAGAAACTCTTCTCATCGGCAGTTCGAATGTGCGTGGCGAACTCGAGAACCTGTCTCACAAATAATCTGCGTGTCGGAGGCGACCTTCTCTCAGGGGCTAAAGCCCCAATATTTATGCGAGTCTCGGCGGCACGACTGAAGTCGTGCCCTTCCCAAAACCATGAGACCGGTAACCAGCGCTAGTCTTTCAGTAACTGCCGCGCAATGACCAACCGTTGAATCTCGCTCGTGCCTTCGCCAATCGTGCAGAGCTTCACGTCGCGGTAGAACTTTTCCGCTGGATAGTCCTTGATGAAGCCGTAACCGCCGTGAATCTGCACGCCTTCGTTGGCGCACCTCACCGCGACTTCGCTGGCGTAGAGCTTTGCCATCGACGATTCCTGCGTAGTCTTCAGCCCCGCGTCTTTCATGGAAGCGGCGCGGAGAGTCAGAAGTCTTGCCGCGTCGATCTCGGTCGCCATGTCGGCGAGCTTCCACTGAATGGCCTGGAATTCGCTGATGGCCTTGCCAAATTGCGTGCGCTGCTTGGAGTACCTGAGCGCGGCTTCGTAGGCTCCAGTCGCCATGCCGAGCGAGAGCGCGGCAATCGAAATGCGTCCCCCATCGAGAATGCGCATGGCATCGATGAAGCCGTTCCCTTCCCCACCAAGCAGGTTTTCCGCGGGAACGAAGCAGTCTTCGAAGATTAATTCGGCCGTGTCGCTGGCGCGAAGGCCGAGCTTGTTTTCTTTCTTCCCCGCGCGGAAACCTTTTGTGTCTTTCTCGACAATGAACGCGGAAAGGCCGTGCGTGTGCGCGGTGCGGTCGGTAACGGCAAGGACCACGAGCACATCCGCATAGTGGCCGTTGGTGCAGAAGGTCTTGGTGCCGTTCAGCACCCAGCCACCTTTAGCTTTGGTGGCGGTCATGCGGGCGCTGCCGGCGTCGGAACCGGAGGAGGGCTCGGTCAATCCCCATGCGCCGATGAATTCGCCGGTGGCGAGCTTGGAGACGTATTTCTTCTTCTGCGCTTCGTTGCCGGCAACGAAAATGTGGTTGGAGCATAGCGAAGTATGCGCGGCGACGATGATGCCGACCGAGCCATCGACGCGAGAGAGTTCTTCGATGGCGATCTGGTACTCGACGTAGCCCATGCCCGCGCCGCCGTATTCGTGGGGAAAAATAATTCCGAGCAGTCCGAGTTTGCCGATTTCCTTGATCGTGGCGAGGGGAAATTCGCTGGCTTCGTCCCACTTCATGACGTTGGGAGCGATCTCGCGTGCGGCGAATTCACGCACCGTTTTCTTGAGGTGAAGCTGCTCTTCGCTAAGTTGGAAATTCAAAGCTGTCCCTTTCCCGGTTGCGGGGAATCATGATGCGCTGACTGAATGTTGGCTATTAGCCGCGCGCTGGAAGGGCGCGAAATGGCGTCCAACGTTTTATTTAAGCACGACTGCTCATGGGGAACGAAATAGGCTTACCGACCGGTTGGTGCCACGAACTCCGGCAAGCCATGCTTTATGACACACCACGGCGAGCTTTGCGCGAAAGAGAACGGAGGTAATGAAGAGGACAGACTAGGCGGCTTTCTTCGTCTCATCCACCCGCTCGTCGGCACCTACGATGCGGCGGGCGAGCCAAACTGGCGCCACGAAGACGTGGACCGGGTTTGTGAGGAATGCGGGCTTGTTGCCTTCGATCCAGTGGCCGAGCCAGGCCAGGGCGAAGGCGGTCGGGATCAGAATCAGCGCAATGATCCAGTGCCACCAGACCACGATCAGGGATGAGAATCCGAGCGGGATGGCAATGGCGTGGAGAAGGCGATTGAGGGGATGGTTGTGAGCGCGATCATAGTGTGAGTAAAGTCCCAAAAGTCACCCCAAAAGAACCGCCCCAAGGCGGGAGGATTATATCCCGAAGTCGCAGTCAATGGCACGGAAAAACAGAGTGTTATGTCACGAAAAAGCGCGACGGATAGGCGATTTGGCCGGAGGGTTTTCCGGCTGTTTTTCGTTCTTCATAGTGTGGGGAGTAGACTGTCCGGGTAACGGGTAAGGCTTTTCTTCCTGCCGGGACGATCCAGCGGTATACTCTCTACTAATTCGGAGCTGGGTTCTCGAAATTCCCCCTCGACAACCTGAGGCGAAAGTTGCCTTTGTCGTTGGGAGCGAGGCGCGCTCCCCCGCGGGCTCCCGGAATTCCAGGCACAGGAATGGACGAGCGCGACTACAGGGGTGACGACTCCGATCGGCCGACATCGCACGGTACCGGCTCGCCCATGGACGTCGGGGCTGCTGCGCAAACGCCGCCGCCACTCTCGAACTATCCCGCCTCCGACGCTCCAACCTTGCCGCATGGCACGCCGATCCCAGGGGCCACTCCGGCTATGCCGTACGTGCGCCAGGGGCCGCCATCGATCAGCAACATTTCGGTTTTCCAGACCCTGCAACCGGGGGCGCTGTTTGGCGGGCGCTACGAGATCATGGGCGTGCTCGGCCAGGGGGGCATGGGCGCGGTCTATAAGGCGCGGGACCGCGAACTCGACCGGCTCATTGCGCTCAAGGTGATCCGTCCGGAACTGGCGACCGACCCGGCGATTCTGCAGCGCTTCAAGCAAGAGCTGATTCTCGCCCGCAACGTGACCCACAAGAATGTCGTCCGCATCTTCGATCTGGGCGAGGCCGAGGGCGTCCGGTTTATCAGCATGGAGTATGTCGACGGAGAAGACCTGCGCACGATTCTGCGGCGGCAAGGCAAGATCGCGCCATCGGAAGCGACGAACATGATCGAGCAAGTGTGCCGCGCGTTGGATGCGGCGCATGCGGAGGGAGTGATTCACCGCGACCTGAAACCGCAGAACATCATGCGGGACAAGAACGGGCGCATCGTGGTGATGGATTTCGGGCTGGCGCGGTCGCTCGGTGAGTCGGGGATGACGCAGACCGGCGCCATCGTCGGAACGCTCGAATATATGTCTCCCGAACAGGCACTGGGATCGACGCTCGATCAGCGTTCCGACATTTTCAGCGTGGGGTTGATTTTCTACGAACTGCTAACCGGGAAAGCGCCGTATGAGGCGGACACGGCGATCGCGAGTCTGATGAAGCGCACGCGGGAAGATGCGCGACCGGCCTCCGATGTGGACGAGTCGGTTCCGAAGCCGCTAAGCGCAATCGTCGGGCGCTGTCTGGAGCGGGAGCCGAGCAACCGCTATCACTCTGTTCTCGAGTTGCTGCAGCAACTGAACACGTGGGAGAGCGACCCCAGTGTGACGCCGGAACGGCTCTCGAAAATGATCCCGCACTCAGTCGTGCGGCGGCAGCATATTGCGCTGGATCTCCCGGGGAAAAAATGGATGTGGGTCGCCGGGGCGGTTTTGATCCTCATTCTGGCGATTTTTGCGGGGCGGGAAATGGTGACCCGGATTGGGCCCAGCGGGGAGGTTTCGGAGAGAGGCATTCCTCCGCTGAAGAATGGCAAGTATGTGGCGGTGCTTCCGCTGAGACTAGTCGGAGACGACAAGACGCTGGGTTACGTGGCCGAGGGAATTGAAGAAGCACTGGCTGCCAAGCTTTTCCAATTGAAAGAACTGCATCTGGCGTCATCTGGAGAAGTGGACAAGATCGCAAGTAAAGACGCACCTCTAAGCAAGATTGCCAAGCAACTGGGCGTCAACCTGGTGCTGCAGGGGATGGTGCAGGGGAACGCAGATAAGCTTCGTGTGACATTGAAGCTGGACGATGCGGCTTCGGGGAAGCTTTTGTGGAGCCAGGAATTTGCGGGCGTGCCGGGAGATTTGCTGACGCTGGAGGATCAGGTGTACGCCAGCGTGCTTCCGGCGCTGGAGCTAAAACCGAGCAACGAAGAACTAGCGCGAAGCGGAACACATCCGACGGAAAACGCGAAGGCGTACGATCTCTATCTACAGGGGCGGAACGTGCTGCACAACAGCCACAGCACGGATGAAATGAAGCAGTCGGTGGGGTTGTTTGAGCAGGCGGCGGAGAAGGACCCGAATTTTGCTCTGGCGTACGCGGGGTTGGCCGATGCCAGTCGCAGACTCTATGGGGAGACGAAGGACGGCCTTTGGGCACAGAAAGCGAATCTGGCGGCACAGCAGGCTGAACGGCTGTCGAGTTCGCTGCCCGAGGTTCACGTGTCACTGGGTAGTGTGTATTCGATGACGGGCAAGAACGCAGAAGCGATTGCGGAATTGAAGCGTGCGCTCGCGCTCGCCCCGAACTCGGACGAAGCGTATCGCTTGCTTGGAGACGCTTACCTCGCCAGTGGACAAAGTGGGGAGGCAATTGCTGCCTACCAAAAGGCCGTGGATACCAACCCCTATTTCTGGCTGAACCACAACGAACTCGGGAAGGCTTATTTCGAGGGCGGGGACCACGCAAAAGCGCTGCCGCAATTCCAAAAAGTAATCGAACTGGCCAGTGACAATCCGCTGGGATATGAAAACATCGGGACTATCTACTACCGCGAGGGGAAGTGGGGCGAGGCAGTTCCGTACTTTCAGAAAGCGTTGACGATCGGACCTGACGCGATCACATATTCCAATGTGGGCACGTGCTACTTCTTCCTGAAGCGCTACGACGAGTCGGTGAAGATGTATCAAAAGGCGGTTGAAATCGCGCCGAACAGTGAGGAATTTTTCGGAAACCTTGGCGACGCCTACCGCTGGTCGGGTCATTCGGGCGAAGCGGGGGCCGCATATGACAAAGCGATTTCGCTGGCCTTTCAGCAACTGCAGGTCAATCCGAAATCGGCGGGGACGATGGGAGATTTGGCGTTGTACTTCGCGAAGAAGGGTGACGCCAACGACGCCAGGAATGCGCTGCAGTACATTCAGCAGGCGCGCGCCATCGATGCCAGCGACGTGCAGTTGATGTACTGGGAAGTTCAGGTCAAGGCGCTGACGGGGAAACCAGAAGAGGCGATCAAGGCGCTGAAGTTGGCGTTGGAGAAGGGCTACCCGGCGCAGGAGGCCTGGAACGATCCGGAGTTACAGAAGCTCCAGGCCCTGCCGCAGTTTTCAAAGCTCGTGAACGAGTTCACGAAGAAGTAAAACCGCTAGGAGTTGTAGCGGTTCTTCCAACGTTTCCGGCGCGAGAACATCGCACCCAATCCAGTCACCATGAGGGCCACGGTTCCCGGTTCCGGAGCAGATCCGGCATGGGCGGTCACAACCGTTCCGCCCGGCCAGCAATCGGGGTTGCAGGCAAAACCAATGGCGAAGCTCTGACCATTCTGAATACCAGTGCGCGGATTGTTACCATGACGCACGCCCGAAAGCAGAATCTCCACGGAACCATCCTTGAGCGTCTTTGTCGTACAGCTCAGGAAGAGGCTCTGCGTACAGCTGATGTTGGCGGCGGAGACGCCTTTCTCGATCAGCGCCAGAGAAGTCCAATTCTTTCCGCTGGCGTTGGTGAAGTAGAGGAAGCCTTTGCCGCTTTTCGGGATCTTGAAACTGAAATTCATGCCGACTTCCTGACAGTTGTGGTGGCCGCAAGCCGTGTTCCCACCACTCGCACCATGGACGATGATTTTGGGGTCACCGATCCCGTCAGCGAAGGCCAACGCCGAACCCACGACAAGCAATAGAACCAACGCACAGATCCGAGAAATCTTCATTGAAGTTTCCTATTCACCTGAGAGTCATTGCTGGGAGATCATCATCCTCAGCAGTTGGGGAGTGGGGTGAGATTAGCCGCTTCCATAATTGCGGTCAAGAAGAAACATCAGGGTTTTTCAAAGATTTCTGAGGAATATGCAAGAAATTGCCTAATAGTTGCAGATTGCAATTGTTTTGTGCAAGGCTCTGCATCTGCGCACAAGAAAGGCCGGAACCTCGCGGTCCCGGCCTGTCCAGTTGGTTGTGTGCCCGGATAAAAATCAGGATGTCTTATGCGGTGCGTCTTGGGCGCACGGTGAGGTCTCGCACCTGGGCAAGGATGCTCGACATCTGCATGCCGTTGAGTTGAGAGACAAAGGGAAGAACGTCGGCGACGAACTGGTCCTCGACGAGTTCGCGAATTTCTTCCTGACGAGTGCGCTCCCCACCCGAAAGAAGGCTCGGAACACTGACTTCAAGAGCGCGAGCGAGACGCTCGAGTGAAGACAGAGTCGGAGTCGCTTTTTCGTTTTCAATTTTGGAGACGTACGTACGCGGCACCGACATGCGGAGCGCGAGCTGACGCTGGCTCATGCCATTGCGCAAGCGCAGGGAACGAATGGAATACGCCAGGTTCAGGTGTCCGCGTCCATTGGAATGGATCGGCGCTGACGGGAGCTCGGGCATGGCGGTGACGGCAGCGACCGGCACCTCTTCCTCGTCCAATGACAAGTGGCAACGGCGGCACAGACTATTGGTGGTACGGAACTGAACGAGCAGGCAGTGATCGCAACGAACAACTTCCCGTGAATCTACGGGAGCTAGTGTGGTGGCCATTCAAGGTTTGGGAGTGCCAGAGCAAGGCTACTCTCAAATCCAACTAACGGGTAATCTGCTGGAATGAAGCTGTGGAAGTCAAGAGAAATGTGATTGTTTAATATGTGCACAACGCCGCGAATTGCCGCGGGGGTCCAAAACAGCCGGGAAATTGGGGGCGAAATGACGAATCTGCGGGCGGATGCCTGGTGTTTACTAACTGAGTTCACCCAGTCGGAGAGTTTGCGTAAGCACGCCCTGGCGGTTGAGGCGTGCATGAGGGCTTATGCCAGGAAAAATGGAGGCGACGAGGGCCTGTGGGGACTTGTCGGCTTGATTCACGACTTTGACTATGACAAATATCCGAGCGCCGAGGAGCATCCGTATAAGGGAAATGAGATTTTGAAGGAGCGAGGCTATTCCGACGAGGTTCGCCGCGCAATCATGTCGCACGCGGAATACACGGGAGTGGCGCGCGTGACGCCCATGGAAAAGACCCTGTTCGCATGCGATGAACTGGCCGGATTTATCACCGCGTGTGCCCTCGTGAAGCCAGGGAAGTCGCTCGCCGAGGTGGAAGCCAAGTCAGTTCGAAAAAAGATGAAGGACAAGGCATTCGCGCGCAGCGTGAATCGCGACGATATTACGATGGGCGCCGCGGAATTGGGAGTTGACCTCGAAGAGCACATCGCGTTCTGCATTGAGGCGATGAAATCGATCGCTGCGGAGCTAGGGCTGCAGGGAATTCAACAAAAAAGTCAGGGGCCGCCGAGCGGCCCCTGATCTGTCAAGACAAGTGAAGGCGGATTACTTTACCGTGCACAAGAAACCCTGGTTAGCGGGATTACCGGACGAAGGCGAGTAGCGCCCGACTTGAGCGTCGGTGTCATTGATCCCGTCGGCGCGAGTGCTGTTTGTGCCATCGGGAACGTCGAACTGGGTGAAGACGCCGGTCGATGCCTGATAGAGAACGCCGTGGCGGTTATTGGAGGAGTCAAAGATGGTGAAGTTGATGTCGCCGTTGTTGTTGATGCCGTGGGTAACGGTACCAGCCGCGCCAGGAACATCGACCTTGGTGAATTTCTTGGGCTTAATGGTGTAGGTGTACCCATCCTGGGGCGCGCCGCTGCTGTCGAGAGTGTAGAGACCGAACACGTTGGAGTTGTTCACGGACCACACGATGGTGGTGGTAGCGCCTTTGACGTCGAGCTTCTTGTATTTCTTCCCGTCGAAGTAGAAGCCATGGGTGATGCCGCTGTTGTCAATGTAGTCGCCAACAATGTAGCCATTGTCGTTCATGCCATTGACCTGAGTGCTCGCCGATTTCGGATAGAAGATCGAGGTCATGTTTCCACCCGAGAGCAGAAAACCCTGAGCAATGCCGTTGGAGTCAACATACCAGCCAACGACATCGCCAGCCGTATCGATTCCGTAGCCGGCAATTCCCGAGCCGCCCGAAGGAGCTTCGAAGGTTGTTGCTTTTTTCTTGTTCAGGATCATGCCGTGCTGGTTCCCGGTACTGTCAACGTAGTCGCCGGTGATCAGGCCAGCATTGTTGATCGCGTAGGCGTCCACTTCAGCGGCACCCTTGACCTTCGGAACCTTGCAAGTGAAAGTGAGGTCCGGGCTCGCGGATTGCGCGGCAAGAACCCCTGCCAGGACAAAGCAGAGCAGAACATACAGCAGAAGCCGGTTCGTTTTCATTTCGTATCGCTCCAGAGAGATTTTCCCTCCTGGACATCCGCCCTTCCGGATCGCCGCGATGGCATGATCCAAGAAGCCCAGGCGTGGTTGCAGAAGAAGGGGAAGTCCGCATCCAAATCTATCGGGGGAGCGAGTTTCTCGCGTTCGCACGGCAAATGTCAATAAGCAAGAATTTGCACACAGGCCGCGCCCGGCGTCGGATTCCACCCGGCCGAAGAAGAAACCGCTGTCACCGGAATTGGTGACAGCGGCCCGGAATCTGAAAAGTTGGCGTGAGTGGCTACTTGCTTTTGGCCTTGAGTCCGAAAATCTCCAACACCTTGTTGCTGGCGACAAAAACATGTCCGTTCGCCACAACCGGTACCAGGTTGGCATTGCCGCCGAGGTTCGGCCAAAACCCGGCGGTGGCTTGATAAAGCTTCTTCATCAGCAGCTTGCTTGTGTCGGGGTTAAACGCCGACAAGTACAGCGGATTTTTACCCGTCCTGCCGGGGTGCGAGAGCGTCCAAACGATCGCGTTGCTATTTCCGTTGGTCGAGATAGTGGTAAAGAAACCGGGGTCCTGGCCAATGGGGATGTTCGCGGACTTTGTTTGGACCAGCGCTGGCTTGGGCGATGTCTGGACCTTCCACAGCTTCGCGCTAAAGCCGCCACTGGAAACAATTGTGCCCACGCCATCGGCTGGATCGACGAAGTAAGACTGGCCGCACCAGCAACCGCTGATGCCATACGTACCGAGGACATTGTTCTTGGTTGGCGAATAGCCGCCGAGGTTGTCCTCGTTCATGAAGTACATGTTTCCATCTTTACCTGCGGCGACCGCCATGTGCGGAACCGATCCAGGTTGATCGGGCAGGAGCATGACTCCGCCGGAACCGAAGTCTGCGTCGGACTGCTCGAGGCTAGCCTGGTTCGATGGCGTAAACAGATCGAGCACGGTAGTCAGGGTCGGAGAAATCTTGACCACGCTCTCTTGAATGTTCGTGACTCCATCGTAAGTGGTTCCCGAATAATCCGAGTTTCCCGTCACGAAAAGAATATTGCCGGAATTATCGGCCGCCAGCCCGTAGCCCGACATCCAGACGGCGGTCAGGAAAAAACTGTTAGGCGCGGTGGCTTGCAGATCAAAGAGTTGATTGGAGGCAAACGGCGTAAGCGTGCCGGCCGTCCAGCCCAGCAGCCAGCCGCGCGAGATGTCGGCGCGGAAATCGCAGAAGCTGCCAAACCCGGCATAGACCGCGCCGTTCGCCAGCAAGAGTCCGGGACGCTGGCGCTGAACGGCGGCAGTGAACGTGTAAGTCGTTCCGTTGGTGAGAGTGTGGGACGCGCTGACCACCTGCGGCGCTACTTTGTCGGTCAGGCTGCCCAGATCGAGCGCGTGTAACCGATAGTTTTGCGTGCTTGCGTCCTGGTTGTAAACCATCACGTAAAGAGTGTTGTTCGGCAGGTCGATCACCGGCGTTGAATTGATTCCGACGTTGGGACCGTTGTTACCGCAACCCAGCGGATAGGGAACGGGTCTGCCGAAGTTCGGCGAAAGCAAAATCGTTCCCGTGTTGGCGTCGATTGCGTAAACCGTGTTTCCCTCGGTCGCCACGTACACAACATCGTGGGTGGTCCCTTGAAACGCCCCCGCCGTAATAAGGACGCCCGGGACAAATAAAGGTTGCGCGTCGGTCTGATCGTCGAGCTTCACCTTGTGCAGCCGGCCGAAAGTGCCCGATTTCACATTCGCTGGAGTCAGCGTCGACTCCGCGCGATTCCATCCCGTTCTGTAGTTGTCGTAGTGGTAGGTTGTGACGGCAGTCTGGCCTGCCACGAGAAGGGCATGCACGGAAAACAATGCCGTAATCGCAAATGAACGGAGTAGGAAGGTGGAGAAGTTCCTTTTGTGTTGTGCAGTCATTGGCAGATCCTCGGAGGTGACTCAGGTCGGTTGCTGGCAGTCTCTGAACTTGCTGGGAGAAATGCGTTCCACCCAGAGTTCGCGAAACCAAACCGCTTGAGTCTAAAGCAAGCTTGAAACGCTGTAAACAACGAACAGCAGCGCGGTTTGGCAGGAAGGGCAAGCGCAAAAACTTGCAGTTAGTCGCAATTCTAATGGTCAGATAGCCGCCGCGCCGCAAACTCTCATTCGAGAACGGCGGCGACGCGACCAGCGGCAATCAGTTCAGCAATCCTCGCGAAGTCCTCGTACATGACGCGATCTCTGTCCATGGTTGGACAGACCGATCGGACAGCGGCGTGAGCATGTTGCAACGGCTTGGACGGCTTGAGTGGCGCCAGGAAATCAAGGGCCTGAGCGGCGGCCATCGCTTCGATCGCGAGCGTGTTGCGTGTGTTATCGACGACGCGCTTCAGTTTGTTCGCCGCCGTCATGCCCATGGAAACGTAGTCTTCTTTGTTGCCCGAGGTCGTGATCGAATCGACAGAAGCGGGATGAGCGAGCACTTTGTTTTCGCTTACGAGAGCGGCGGCGGTGACCTGCGGCATCATGAAGCCGGAATTGAGCCCGGCACCGGGAGCA
>Ga0335069_10009070_pt1 | contig 14186 bp, 14 predicted proteins | sample Lox_Sample_11_FD_206714 | JGI IMG/M metagenome (GOLD analysis project Ga0335069, IMG submission 206714) | Soil microbial communities from Loxahatchee National Wildlife Refuge, Florida, United States - Lox_Sample_1.1 | ecosystem: Environmental > Terrestrial > Soil > Wetlands | place: USA... | reverse complement strand
GGTCGGAAAGGGCCACGATGCAATTGCGGATATCCCCCGGGGGCGGGGTCCCGAAATCCTTCCGGAGTCGGCCGGAGCTTCCCCCGTCATCGGCCACCGTGACGATCGCGGTCAGGTTGCTGGTGTAGTGTTTGAGGCTGGAAAGGACATTGGGCAGGCCTGTCCCCCCCCCAACCGCCACGATTCGGGGTCCCCGTTTCAAACGGGTCTTCTGGTAGGCGATGTTGATGAAGTCCTGTTCCCGCTCAGGGATGAAGATCGTGAGCACCGTGCGGATGGCCCGACGCATGCCGAAAATGATTCCCCAGATGGCGAGGGCCATAAAAAGGAAATCGACGAATTTGAGGCCTTTGAGGTGCCCTTCCATCTCCACGATGGGAGCCGGCCGGTAATGGACCCCGCTGAAATGCTGGCTCATGAACCCCGAGAAGCCCACCATGAGCACCACGACGGAGAGCGCCACGAGGAAAAACCAGCGCTTCAGGCGCATCCCGGGATAAAGCCAGCGGAAGCCCTCGTTCAACGTTTGCCCCTTGTCTTGGGCGGCGCCGGGGGCGGCGTCTCCTGGGTCATCATTCGGCTGACGCGGTCGGCGAATTCCTGGGCGGTGAAATAACCCAGCTTCATCAGGCGGTTGTTCATGGCCGCCACTTCAATGATGACAGCCAGGTTCCGGCCCGGCCGAACGGGGATGACGAAGAGGGGAATATCGGCGTCGAAGATCTTGTGCGTGGAAGGGGTCAAGCCCAGGCGGTCGTACTCCTTCTTGTTGTCCCATTCCTCGAGGCGAATCACCAGTTCGATGCGTTTTTTGTCTCGGATGGCGCCCACTCCGAAGAGGCTCTCGATGTTGATGATTCCCAGGCCGCGGATTTCCATGTGGTGCTTGATGATCTCGGAGCGTGAGCCCATGAGGATGCGATTGGCGAGGCGCTTGATATAAACGAGGTCGTCAGCCACCAGCCGGTGTCCCCGCTCCACCAAGTCGAGGGCGCACTCGCTCTTGCCGATACCTGAATTCCCCAAGAGAAGGATGCCCACTCCATAGACGTCCAGGAGGGTCCCATGAATGGTGGTTTCCGGAGCGAATTCCTCGTCCAGGTAAACCGAAACCTCCGACACGAATTTGGTCGTTGGTGTGGGGGTGGTAAAGAGGGGAATCTGCTGCTTTTTAGACTCCGCCACCAGGTCGGCGGGGGGCCTCATCTTATGCGTCACCACAATGCAGGGCAGGCGGTGGGCCAGGAGGGTCTTGAGGATTTTCTTCCGCTGGGCCGGCTTGAGGGTCTGGAGGTAGTGGATTTCGGTCTTGCCCAGGACTTGGAGCCGCTCGTAGGCAAACCACTTCAGGTAGCCGGTGAGGGCCATGCCCATGCGGTTGATATCGACGCTGACGATGAAGCGGCCGTCCATGCCCTGGTCCACAAGGGGGGTCAGACGGAGCCTTTCTTTGGCCTGTTGGAAGAAGGATTCGACGGTGATTTTTTTCATAGTGATGGGGCGGCCGCCTTTGAGTGTATCCCGGGATGTACCAAAACCGGGATGACTATTATAAAAGGCCGGGCGGGGGTTCGGGTCCAGGAATTCGGGTCGGAAAACGCCAACTCAGGGCTCAAAGCCCTGTCAGTGCTTAAGTTTCTCTTCTTCCTGGATGATTTTGATCACGTCCTCGGGGGTCTTCGCGGAAACCAGGGACTTGCGGAAATATTTATCCTTCAAAAGGCTGGAGATCCGGGCCAAGGCCTTCAGGTGGGCGCCGGCCGCCCCTTCCGGGGCCACGAGCAGGAAGAAGATGTTGACCGGTTCGCCGTCCAAGGAGTCGAAGCTGATACCGTCGGCGGAGAGGCCAAAGGCGGCTGAGAGGTCCGAAACCGTGTCCGATTTCCCGTGGGGAATCGCGATCCCCTGTCCGATGCCGGTGGACCCAAGATCCTCTCGATCCATAAGGGTCTGGACCATTTTTTTCTTATCCTTGACCTTTCCCGACTTCACGAGCTGATCCACCAATTCCTTGATGACGTCCTTCTTGGTTTTGGACTCCAGCGACATCTTGATGGCGTCAACGGTCAAAAAGTCCAGGATCTGCATTCACTTCCTCCAAAGATTTGTTGTCGGGCCCCAGTTTTCAGTTTAAGTCTTGAGACGTTCCTGTGGACTGCCGACTGCGAACTGCCAGCTGCCTTTCAATATTCGGGCTCGATAAGCCCGATCCGGCCGTCTTTACGCTTGTAAACCACGCAGGTCCCGTTTGAATCGGCGTTGGAAAACACGAGGAACTCGTCTTTCGAGGAAGCCAGTTGGAGCGCCGCCTCTTCGATCCCCATGGGTTTATAGGAGGCGGAAGAAGTCCGGACGATCTCGATCCCGTCAACCTTCCTTGTCTCGGGGACCGAAACGCGCGGGGAAAGGCCCCTGCGGCCGTCGGCTTTATGCCGCTCGACGCGGATATCTTTTTGCTTGTGGGCCTGTTTCTCCAGGCGTTGGAGGGCCACGTCAATGGATTGATACATGTCGTGGGAGGAGGCCTTGGCGCTGAGCTTGAGGTTCTTGGAACTCAAGGTGACCTCGCAAACATGAAGCTTCTTCCTCTCGAAGCTTAGGATGACGTGTGCCTCCTTTACCTTGCCCAGGTAGCGCTCAACGCGGGCCAGTTTATCCTCAATGTGGGTTTTCAATCCGGAGGTGAGTTTCTCGTGGCGGCTGGTGATGTGGACCTTCATGGGAGTCTCGACGTTCGCGGGCAATTTGTTTCTCCGGGCTCGTTTTTGGTTCGGCTCAAAAAAAGACCCGAACCAGGGAAGATTATTCTAACACCCGAGAAGGGGAAGTCAATGAGAGCGGCTGTCAGGTCTCAGGCATCCATGTCAGCTAAATTCGAGCTCCAAAATTTGCTTTCAATTTTGTTTTCACCGATGCCTGACAACTGAAACCGGTCATTAAAGTTTTCGACGCTGTGACGCGGAGGGGATCCTCAACTCCTCCCGGTATTTGGCGATGGTCCGCCGCGCGATGGAAAGTCCCTGGTCGTTGAGCAACTGCATGATCTTCTGGTCCGAATAGGGCTTTTGGGGGGGCTCCTGGCCGACCATGTCCTTGATCTTCTCCTTTACCGACATGGAAGAAACATCCAAACCGCTTACCGATTCCAGGCCGCTGGTGAAGAAGAATTTCAACTCGAAAATACCCCGTTCCGTTTGGACGTACTTGTGGGTGGTGACACGGCTGACGGTGGACTCATGCATGCCAATCATGTCAGCCACTTGCTTCAAAGTGAGGGGTTTGAGGGCGCTGATACCGACTTCCAGGAAATCCCTTTGGATTCGGAAAATGGCCTCGGTCACCCGGTAAATGGTCTTGCGGCGTTGTTCAATGTTTTTGATGAGCCAGAGGGCCGACTGGATCTTGCCCTCCAGGAACTTCTTGGTTTCCTTATTGGAGCTGGCCGACTTGTCCTTCAGGAGCCTTCGGTAATAGGAAGATATCCTCAGTTTAGGGACCGGCTCGTCGTTCAGGACCACGACATATTCCCCCTCGATTTTCCGCACGCTCACGTCGGGAGTGATGTATTTGGTCTCATTGTCCTGGAAAGACCGGCCGGGTTTGGGCTCCAGGGAGGCCACGAACCCAAGGACTTCCCGGAGCTGGTCGTCCGTGATGCCCAGCGCCTTGGTAATGAACCCGTATTTGCGCTTTTCCATGTCCTCAAAATGGTCCAGCGCCACCAGGTAGGCCCGACGGGCCACCTCGCCCGTCTTGTTTTCCAGTTGAAGCAGGAGGCATTCCCGGAGGTTGCGGGCGCCCACGCCGGCAGGTTCGAAGGTTTGGATGAGTTGGAGGGCCTTTTCGATCTCGGGAACCGTCACGTTCTGGGAAACGGCGATGTCCTCCACCTTGTCCGTCAAATAGCCGTTTTCGTCCAGATTGCCGATGATAACCTTGCCCAGGGTCTTTTCTCGCTCATCCTTGGCGACCAGCAGCAGCTGCCACTCCAGGCTCTCGGCCAGTGTTTGGGCACGGGTGAGGGAGGCTTCCATGAAATCCCGCTTTTCCTGCTCGCCATCGGAGCGCTCCCGTCCCCCATACTCGCTGTCGCTCGTTTCGCCGTACTCGGCGGATTCGTTGTAAAGATCCCAGGTCCCTTTCTCAAACCGGTCCCCTTCCTTCATGTGCTCCACGAGGTCGGTTTGATGGCGTTGGCGGGCCAGTTCCAACACGGCGGTTTCGTCGGAAGTCTCGGGATCACCGGGTGGCGTGGTGGGGGATTCGGTGGGAGCTGCCTTGTCGGCCTGGGCGGCGGAGGTTTCCTCAACCTCCTCCTCTAGGACGGGATTCTCCAGCATCTCCTTTTCCACCCATTCCTTCAGTTCCAAGGTGGAGAGCTGGAGGATCTTCATGGCCTGCTGCAGCATCGGAGTCATGATCATCCGTTGCTGCATCTTTTGGTTCATTCCGAACTGCTGGCGCATAGGTCATGCCACTCCGAAGAATTTCTCCTGCTGCAAGAATTATACCCTTGTGACGGGGGAGGAAAGCAAACATATCAAAGGAACAAAAGAGGCTGGGATTCAGTCTTTCGGAAAAGTTACTTCGTCTGCCAACCGGGTTTGAACTTCGTTTTTTCCCATTGCTTGATCCAATATTTCAAATCGAAGGGTTGTGGAAATTCCAGGGGACCCGCTGGATAAGAATGTCCTCCCTTAAAGACCCTCAGGATGGTCCGGAAATTCTGGGGGTCCTTGAGCGGGTCATGTCCATAGAGGGCGAGGTCGCCATATTTCCCTTTCTCAATCGAGCCGATCTTTTCTTCCATTCCCAGGACCTTGGCGGCTCCCAAGGTGGCCATCTGGAGGCACTGGATCGGCTTAAGCCCGGCGGATTGCAAGTCCTTCCATTCCTTGACGGAGACGCCGAAGGGCATGTGAGGGTTGCCGGCGTCGGTGCCATATGCCGTCTGGCCGCCGAGTTCAAGGAACCGTTCCAGGTTTTTCCGGCTTTGCTGGTGCCCCTCATGGAAGCCGTGCAGGCAGTATTGGCCGAAAGGATGGTCGGCGCGCCTTTTCCATTCCTCCGCCCACCCCGCGTGGGCGTGGAGGGTTGGGATGATGAGCATCTTCTTTTTAACGGCTTCCTTCCAAAGGTCGTCCGACACCGGCCGGGACGGAACATGGGCCACCTCGTCCACCCCATTGGCCACACAGGCCTCGAAATCCGCCTCACTCGTGATGTGCGCCGTAACCCTTTTGGATTCTGCGTGGGCGGCGGCGACGATGCCCGAAACTTCCGCCTCGGAGAGACAAGGTCCCAACTCGTGCTCCAGGCCCAGCTTGATTACGTCCACTCCAAGCCCCGCGAGCTTGTGGACCTTCTCCTCAGCCTGGTAGCGCCCCCGAACCGGGGCCGAAATACGCGGCCCCCAGACGTTCTCGGGGTATCCTCCTTTGCAGGTCAAGACCGGGCCGGAAGCGAAAATACGGGGTGAGGGAATAAGCCCAGTTCGTTCCTTGGTTTTCCACTCCAAGGCTTCGAACACATTGCTGGCCAAATCACGGATACTCGTCACGCCGTTCTGGAGGAAACTGTAGAGGCTGGCCTCACTGACGAGGCCATGGACATGCAGGTCAATCAACCCCGGCAATACCGTCAATCCCCGGCCGTCAATGTTCTCGGCGGCTTGGTAGGAAGGGGCCTTAGAGTGAAGCCCCGCGTAGGCGATTTTTTCGCCATCCATGAGGATCGTGGCGTCTTGGAGCGCCCTCTCACCTCCGCCGTCATAGAGGTTTACTTTTTCAATGGCGACGCTGGCCCTTAACACTTTCCCTCCGAACAATTCTTAATGCCGGCTTTTCGTTTCTTGTTTTTTGAAAATTCCATTCAATAACCAAGCCAACCGGACTCCCGCTTTTTCCAACTGCCGCTCGGCGATATCCCGCATCTTACCGGAATAATAATCCCTCGGCAGGTCCACACCCCACTTGCCGCGCTCTAAGAGCGGCCCCTCGGGCAATTCCTTGTAAATATCATTCTGGGCGATAAGGAAACTCTCATAAGCCCAATCCTCCGGCTTGCCCTTTTCCCACTCCTTTAGGTCATCAGGTTTGATCCGGTTTTCCAATCGCGTAGCCAATCGGCGGGGATCTTCCTTGGCTTTAGGCTCGATCAAATTATCCCAAAACCCGTGGAGTTCGATCCATCTAGCCCAACGGGAACCCGCGGGGTAATAGCGAAGCCATTTCTCGTTGCCGCCCCGGTCATGGTCATCCGCGCAATGGAGGGGCTGATGAACATCTCCCATAAAATGAACCAGGAAACTGAGGGCCTCTTTTCTCTGTCGACGGGAGGTAAAGGGAGCTTTCAGGATCCCGATGTCATTGGTGATTTGGTCCACCACGCAGTTGTGGTTGGGACAAACATCCGCGATATCGTACTGGTTTTGCGGCTGGCGGACATCCAGGTTGAAGAAATGCCAAGGGGCAGTCTCCGGGCGGATTTGGATAATCGCATCGGCCCACGTCGAAATGTCGGAAAGATCCTCGTGGGGGCCAAGGATTTTCTCAACTTCCCTTTGGGCATTCGGCTTGAGGCGGTCTTGCGCGATATAAGCGATCGTTCGGTGCCCTACCACTCCCCAGGCCAAAAGATGAACCGGAAATAAAAACAAGGTATTGGCGCAGACAAATCGGGTTATCTTCCGGATCGCCAACTCAAAACCTCAGTGTTGTCATTCTGAGGCGGTTTACAGCCGAAGAATCCATGTGTAAAACATAGGTCCTTCGCGACACTCAGGGTGACAGAAGATAAAACAAAAAAGCCCGGGGTTTCCCCGGGCCTCCGGAATTCAAAATTTAAAATTCACAATTATCTTACTTTGACGGGCTCCCCCGCCTTGCTGTATTGGGCGATGAAATTTTCCACCAACTCGCGGGCCTCCGAGTCGGAGTATTGGACGGGCGGAGTCTTGAAGAAATAAGAGGAAGGCCCTTCCACGGAACCGGCCAGTTTGGAATCCAACGCCAGCTTGCAGCAACGGATGGCGTCAATTCCAACCCCGGCGCTATTGGGGGAGTCCCAAACTTCCAGCTTAAGCTCGATCTTTACCGGCACGTCGCCGAACTCCCTGCCCTCCAGGTAGATATGGGCCCATTTGCGGTCTTGAAGCCAAGGCACGTAATCGGAAGGTCCGATATAAATGTTGCCGGGCTCGATGGGATGCGAAAGCTGGCTCACGACCGCGCCGGTCTTGGAGATCTTCTTGGACTCCAACCGCTCGCGTTCCAGCATATTCTTGAAGTCCATGTTGCCGCCGAAGTTCAACTGGGAGGTCCGGTCCAGCACGACCCCGCGGTCCGAGAACATCTTGGAAAGGACCCGGTGCGTGATAGTGGCACCCACTTGAGCCTTGATGTCATCACCCAGGATAGGCAAGCCCGACTGCTCGAACTTCTTGGCCCAAGCCGGGTTGGAGGCGATGAAAACCGGCATGCAGTTGACCACGCCAACGCCCGCCTTGATGGCCTCGTTCATATAGAACTTGGTGGCTTCCTCGCTGCCGACCGGCAGGTAGTTGATGAGGACGTCGGTCTTTGTTTCCTTGAGGATCTTGGCCACTTCCGCGGGCTTCTCGGGGGACTCGGCCACCACCTCGCGGTAGTACTTGCCCAGTCCGTCGTAGGTATGGCCGCGGTAGACCTTCACTCCTAGTACGGGCACGTCGCAGAACTTGATGGTGTTGTTAATGGGAGTGAAAATGGCCTCTCCCAGGTCCTTGCCGACCTTGTTGGCGTCCACGTCGAAGGCGCAGGAGAACTCGATATCCCCCACATGGTACTTGCCGAGCCGCACGTGCATGAGGCCGGGGACGAACCCTTCTTCCTCGGAGTTGCGGTAGTACCTCACCCCCTGGACCAGGGAGGAAGCGCAACAACCCACACCCACGATGGCGACTCGAATCTTGGACATAAATAAGACCCCGAATTTTAAATTTTTAATTTTGAATTTTGGTTCGTTTTGAGCCCGAAATTCAAAACTCAGAATTCATAACTTATTTCGTTCCAGACAACACCCGGTGAATTCTCTGGATAACCGTCACCAACGAAAGCACTCCCACCAATACCAGGACCGCGGTTGGCTGGCCGAGGATAAAACCGGCGGCCAGTAAAACCACCCTACCCGGCCGCGGCAGGATTCCGACCTCGCAATCAATGCCCAACCCTTCCGCGCGCGCCCGCGTATAGGAAACCAGGAAAGACGTAATAAAGACGCTGAAAGCCAGTAAAAGGGCCCGCTGTTGCTGGTGTTGGTCATAATACAATATTAACCCGCCAAAAACGAAGGCTTCCGAAACGCGGTCCAAGGTGGAATCCCAAAAGGCCCCAAAAGGCCCCTGGAAACCGTTATTTCTCGCCAAGGCCCCGTCGAGCACATCAAAGAACCCCGCGATCAAAAGCCAGAATCCCGCTAAGAACCATTGGTCCCTCAGGATTTCGTATGGAACCAAAAGGGTCACGAGCAAACCCAGAATGGTTACCCCATTGGGTTTCAACCCCAGGGTGGACAAAAACCCCGTTATGGGACTCAGGGCTTGGTCCAGTTTGCTTTTCCAACTTTTCTGGGATCGACGCGTGGACTTAATGGGAAAAATTCCTTTTAGGGATTATTTCAGGGAGAAGCGCTCACCCAGGTAGATTTCGCGGGCCTTTTTATTGGAGGCCAGCATGGCGGCGGTTCCCGAAAGGAGAATCCGGCCTTCGAACATGATGTAGGCCCGGTCCACGATGGAGAGGGTTTCGCGCACATTGTGGTCGGTGATGAGGATGCCGATCTTCTTTTTCTTCAGGAAGCGGATGATGCCTTGGATGTCCTGCACCGCGATGGGGTCAATGCCCACGAAGGGTTCGTCCAGGAGGATGAAGGTTGGCTGGAGCACCAAGGCCCGGGCGATCTCGACCCGGCGCCGCTCCCCCCCGGAAAGCGTGTAGGCCTTCTGCTTGGCCAGGTGGGTGACTTTCAACTCATCAAGCAATTCCCTCTTGCGCTCCTCCCGGTCGGTGGGCGAGAGGGGGGTCAGTTCAAGGATAGCCATCAGGTTTTCCTCCACCGTCAGCTTGCGGAAGATGGAGGGTTCCTGGGGCAGGTAGGCGATACCCATGCGGGCCCGCTTGTACATGGGAAGGTGCGTGATGTCGTAGGACTGGCCGTCCTCGTCGAAGAAAACCTGTCCGGAATTCGGCGCGATGAAGCCTGTCGTCATATAGAAGGTCGTGGTCTTCCCCGCCCCGTTAGGACCCAGGAGCCCGACGACTTCCCCCTGGTGAACCTCGATGGAAACCTGGTCCACGACTTTCTTTTTGCTGTAGAACTTAACGAGGTTTTGGGTTCGGAGCACTCTCATTTTGGCCTCTCGTTATCTCATTTGCCCATTGGGGAAATTCAATGGGGCGGTCGTTACAGGCGTCGACACAGGAGTCTCCGCCGCCGCTGCCCCATGATTGTCCATGGAAGAGGGGTTGGTTGGCGAGGTAATTCCGCCAGGCCCCGAGGAAGTTGGAGTGGAGGAAGGGGATCCCTCCTTGCCTTTTGCGCCGAAATCCGGCTGTTGGCCCATGGGGTAAAAAACCGCGTCCGCCATTCCCTCCACGAAAAGGCTTCGGTTAGTCCCCATGTTGGAAATGATGCGCCGCCCCGAAATTTGGCCGTTGGAGATCGTCATCTTGGGGGCTTCCTCCAGGATGAACTTATCTTGCTTGGCCAAATAAGTCGCCTTTTGGGCTTCCGCCTTCCCACCCTCATGGAGGATCTCAACGTTTTGGTTGATCTCCACCGTCTTCTTTTCCGAGTCGATTTCCATCTGGCGCCCCAGGACGGTAATGGGTAGGCCGTTCTCATCCAAACAGCTCAAGAGGGGCTGGTCATGGGCCGTCATCAGGTTCATCCGGTCCTGGTACTCCAGGTTGCCGCAGGTGAGTTTCATCTCGTTCACAGGATCCGTCACTTTGACGTGGCCGTTGGCGGCGGCCTCCTCGTTTTCGGTGATGGCCCTTAGCCAATCCGAGGTCAAGACGACTTCGTTGTGGACCGCCTTCACCTTGCCCTTGAAAGTGGTAAGGCCCTTGAGGCGGTCAAAGAAAAGTTGGGAAGCCGAAATGACAACGGGCTTCCGGGCCGAGACTTCACGGTCATCCTTGACCTCAAAACCCCAGGATTCGACCGAGGCGGCGACCGCCAAGAACATGGCAAAGAGCGTGATGGTTTTCAAAGGAATCCGCTTATTCATTTTTTTCAAACGGCCCAATTTTAAGGATTTGTCCCTCAATATTCGACGGTCCAAAGCTGGTTTTAGTCCCTCAGAACCTTTTCTTCTTGTCGAAATCCACGATTTCCTTGGGGTCCCTCACGCGGGTATGGACATCCCGGAGGAACCTAACGTTGTTGAGCTCCGTGTCGGCGATCAAGCCGGTGGCGCTGATGTCATCCATGCCCTTATAGATGTGGACCTTGCTGTCCGACTTGATCGTGTCCGTTTCAGGCTCCCAATTGAGCTTGTCGGTCTCCAATTTGGAGCCATTATCCACGATGAGTTCCACGTGCCCTTCCGCCTGGGTGGCGTTGGTTTCCGTATTGATGATGGCCTTGTCGGCCGTGAGGGTGGAGGTGATCTTTTCCTGTTTGAAGAACTGCGCGTAGATCTGGTCCGCGTAGGCTTGTTTTTGGTTTTGGAAAAACCTGGCGGTGTCCGCGTCCAGGGTCCACCGCTTTTGGCCTTGGATGGTCGAGACAAGGTGGAACTTTTCGATAACCGCGTCGGGGGAATTCTCCCCCTGGCTCATGAACTCGATGCTGTTGGGGTTGGGTTTGCTTTTGGAAAGCCCCCAATAGAGGGCCATGACCACGAGTACCAAGATGGCGAGCAGCCAAAAAACCCTCCGGCGGCGCGCCTGGGTGGCTTCTTCCTCGGAGAGCTCCATCATGGGTTCGGGAGGAATGGTGATGGGTTCTTCTTTTTTCATTTAGTTAGTTTCTCCAGGCGGACGGGTTTTCCACCTTTGACGCGTCCGTTCCCACATTACAAAAATTCCAAATTTCCGGGAACGATCCCCGAAGCGGTAGCGGAGGGGACACATCCCACGTCAGGTTGCTTCCCCAGGTGGTCGGGTCTTCCACCGTTGGTGCATCCACATCCATTGGTCGGGATAGGCCTTCACATAGGATTCGACGGCCTCAGTATAACCCCGGACCGTTTCCAGGACGTCCTTTTCGGCGTCCTTGGTCCGGGGAACCATTATTTCCCGATCCATATGTAGTTCATATTGGCCGTCCGTCCCTCGGACCACAAAGGCCGGAATGATGGCGGCCCCCGTTTTCCGGGCGATGCGGGCCACGCCCGATTGGGTCCAGGCGGGTTTTCCAAAAAAGGACACGAAGACCCCATCTTGGCCGGTATCCTGGTCCACCAAAGCCAACAGGAATCGCTTCTCCTTCAATGCCTCAAGGATTCCCCTCAAGGCCACTCCCCTCTTGATCATGGAGGTCGCGCCGAGCTTCTCCCGGCGGAAATGGTTGACCAGCTCGTCGAACCGCGGATCGTAAAGTTTTTGGGCCAGGGCCGAGCCCTTGTACTTGGTCCCGAGGTATCCCCCCAAAAGCTCCCAGTTCCCCAAATGGCCGGTCACCACGAAAAGCCCCCGGCCGGAAGCCATGGCCTTGTCCATGTGTTCCAGCCCCCGGACCCGAGCCACTTGCGCGACAATGCGCTCCCGGGACCAACCCATCCAATGGACCACCTCGAAAAGGTTGCGGCCCAGGTTGCTCCAAACCTTTTGAGCCAGGCGCCCGACCTGGGCATCATCGAATCCCTTGGGAAAAGCCGTCCGGATGCTTTCGATGGTTTTTCGCCTCTCCCCACCCGCCAAGTTATAAACAAGGGTCCCGAAAAGGCGGCCGAAGGGAGCGACAAGGCTATTGGGCGTATGGATGATGAAGAACATGAGGCAACGCGCCGAGTAATAGATCAGGTCGTTTTTGATTTTTTGAAGGGGGCTGGCCAAAAAAACCTCAGTCCAACCCGCGCTTGGAAGAATCCTGGCGGTTGCCGCGGTGGAAAAGTTTGACGGCCTTTTCCCAATCACCCCGGGCCTTGAGGATTTTCTCGACTACCTCACGGAAAGCCCCCCCGCCGGCCGTGGCCTGGGTGACATAGTGGACGGCCTTCTTCACCTCGGGCCGTCCGTAGGGCACCGTGGCGGACCAGCCCACCGAAGTCAGGAGGGGGAGGTCAATCAGGTCGTCCCCCATGTATGCCACTTCCGAAAGTTTCAAGTCGAGTTTGTCGCAAAGACTTTCCGCGACCGTCAATTTATCCAGGGAACCCTGGTACACAAAGGGAACCTTTAGCTTTTGCGCGCGGAGCACGACGGGTTTTGAAACGCGGCCCGAGAGCCATCCCACCGTCAGTCCCCCGTATGCCGCCAAGCGGTGGCCGATCCCGTCCTGGATGTCGAAACCCACGAACTCTTCCTTGATGCCCAGGTAAACCTTGCCGTCGGTGAGGACCCCGTCCACGTCGGTTAAGAATAATTTGATGTTCCTTAGGCCCATCAGCCGCCGCCTTTAAACGATTTTGATTCGGCCCCGACCCAATAAGTCATGCAGATGAACCAGTCCCACCAATCGCTTTTTCGCGTCCACCACGATCAATTGGAAGATGGTTTTTTCCTCCATCATCTGGAGGGCTTGGGCGAGGGTGGTTTCCGGGCTGATGGTCGAAGGATGGGGAGACCGCAGGTTGGAGGCGTTCCACTTCCGGATATCGGGATTCTTGAGCATGGCTCGGCGCAGGTCGCCATCCACGATGATTCCCTTGAGCTTGTTTCCATTTTCCACCACGCAAGTGGCGCCAACCCTTTTGGCGTTGATCTCCCCGACGATTTGTGGGAAGGAAGCGCTCATGGCCACTTTCGGTACCGAGACCCCCTTGCGCATGATGTCCGCCACTCTCAAGTGAAGCCGCCGGCCCAGTTCCCCGGCCGGGTGGAAAAGCGCGAAGTCTTTCTCCGTGAATCCGTGGGCTTCCATCAGGGCGACGGCCAGGGCGTCTCCCATGGCTAAGGCCGCCGTCGTGCTGGCGGTGGGGGCCAACCTCAAGGGACAGGCTTCCCTTTTGACACCCACGTCCACCATCACATCGCTCATCCGGGCGAGGGTGGAGTGGGGGGCACCGGTGAAAAGGAGAATACGGCATCCCATTTTTCGAAGGGTTGGCAGGAGTGCCTTGAGCTCATCGGTTTCGCCGCTATTGGAAATCGCCAAGACCGCGTCGCCCCGGGAAGCCTTGCCCATGTCCCCATGGAGCGCCTCACCGGGATTCAGGAACAAGGCGGGGGTTCCCGTGGAGGAAAGGGTGGCGGCGATCTTCTGGCCCACCAGCCCCGATTTGCCCATGCCGGTCACCACCACCCGGCCCTTGGACTTAAGGATAAGCTCCACCGCGGCCTCGAAGCTCTTCCCGGCCTTGCGGGAAAGCTGGAGCAGTCCTTCGGCCTCGATTTTCAGGACTCTTTTGGCGGTGGAACGGCTCATGTTCTATCCTTTTAGGTGCAGGAATCGGCCGCAGTCGCAACGCTGGATCGTCATGTTTTTTTTAAGCTCGTTGAGGATCTGGGGCGGGACGTTCATGTGGCACCCACCGCAGGTCTGGTCATCCAGGACTTGGGCCACGGCGATTTTTTTCCCATGACCCCGAAGGGCCTCGTAGCCCGCGGCGAAATCCCCGGAAACCAAGCTGGCCTGTTTTTTTCGTTCTTCCCGCTTGTCCCCAGCCGCTTTGTCGCAATCCGCGGCTTTTTGTTGGATCTCTTTCTTCCCCTCGGCCGCCTTCTTCTCGAAGCGCTCAAGGTCGGCCGTCATGTCCTGGATATTTTTCTTGAGCTCATCCTCTTGGAAAAGGAGGTCCAACACCTTTTCCTCGATTACACCCTTCTCTTCCTTGCATTTTTCGATTTCCTGCTTCAAGGCAAGGAATTGCTCGTTGCTTTTGACTTCGTTCTGCTGCCCGAGGTATTTGGTGATCTTGTGGTCGAGTGCCCCCGCCTCGATCTCCAGGGTTTTCCGCTGCTTAAGGAGATTTTCAAGGTTCTTTTTCTCCTCCTGGAGCTTGTTTTTCTGGGTCGCGACGCCGGCGTCCAGGCTGAGGG
>Ga0335069_10009069_pt1 | contig 14187 bp, 8 predicted proteins | sample Lox_Sample_11_FD_206714 | JGI IMG/M metagenome (GOLD analysis project Ga0335069, IMG submission 206714) | Soil microbial communities from Loxahatchee National Wildlife Refuge, Florida, United States - Lox_Sample_1.1 | ecosystem: Environmental > Terrestrial > Soil > Wetlands | place: USA: Florida... | reverse complement strand
AGGTGACGCCATTCAGCAGGATGGTTGATCCGACTGCAGGACGGCCGGGAAACATGTTTTTGAGCAATTCCCATCCCACCACCGCGACGCGGCGACGGTCGGAATTATCCTGCGGGTTGAACCAGCGACCGGGTTCGACCGGGACATTGCGAATCTGGTTGTAATCGGGAGCGACCCCGAATACCTGGCCGTTGGTCGATCCGTAGTCGCTGACGGCGCGAATGTCCTCACGGTTGAGCACCGGCGACAAATAGCTGACGAACTGGGCCTCATTGCGTATGGCAAGATAGTCTTTGTAGGTGAAGTAGTAGATCTGTCCCGATTGCGTGCTGCCTTCCACCGCAGGGATGCGCCCGGGAAACATAAACATGATGTTTTGTCCGAGGGTAGCCAGTTGCCGTTCCTGGCCGCTGCGGAACCCTTCGCCCAGTCCGACGAGTAAAAGCAGAGATCCGACGCCCCAGGCAATGCCGAACATGGTGAGAAAAGAGCGCAACTTGTGGGCCCACAAAGTGGCCAGCGACTGCCTGACGATGTCGAGGAGCATGCGCATAGGAATCTGACAGAATCATGCCCCCACGCCTCCGGGGAGGAGCGTGGGGGCCCCGGGTAACGTTCAGGCGAGGGGTCTCAATCCCGCCCAACCATCTGATCAGAAATACGCAGAGGGCATCGATAAAGTTCCCTACTGGTATGTACGTAGTTAGACCTTGCGAAATGGGAAAAGGTTACCCAACGGGTGGAAGTTTTCTCGGCGGCGACTGCAGGTTGTACCCGGTTTTGCCGATAGTGAAGAACAGCGCTTGATGCGCAGGAGCGGCGGTGCAAAAACAAACTAGCGTGACGCAGGAGAGATCAGATCGCGGGCGCGGCGACGGCGTGCCGCGGAAGCAGGGTGGAGAATGCAAGATCGATCTGGGGAAGCGGTTGGTCTACGTCAGGTTTGTCGGAACACTGCGAATGGATGACATTGAACGATATGCACGCGGGCTGCTGCAGAATCCAATATTCCAAGCGGAGTACTCCGAGATCGTCGATCTGACCCAGGTCGAGGAATTGGATCTGCAGTCACAACAGTTTTTGCAACTAGCGGACAAGGTAGATCCGTTTGCGAAGGAATCGAAGAGGGCCTTTGTGATTCGCGACGCAGCACAAGAGCACGCCGCGCGCCTACATGGCATCTTGCGCACACAGAACCGACTGAAGGTTTTCTACTCGTTAGAAGAAGCGGAGCGCTGGATAAGCTCTCGCTAGCGGAAAAGATATCGTGCAAAGAAAAGCGGCTGACGCCGGAGTGGACGTCAGCCGGTTCGTTTCGCCTTCCCGTTACTCGGTGTTCCCTCGTTGCTCCGTGCTGCTGGCGGTCAATGTGCCGAATACGCCGTCCCCTTCGCCATTTGGTCCGGCAGTGAAATACAGTGCAGTGGCCAAGCCATTGCTCGATCCGTCGCCACCAAAGCTCAGGCCCCAGAGTCCGGCGATGGAGAGTGTGGCTCCGTTGGTATCCAACATCGTGCCTTCCCATTTGCCGCTCATGGCGTTGAAGGCGTTGATAGTGCCGTCGCCGAAGTTCCCAATCAGCAGCCGATGGCTGAAGGGGCCGAAGTCTCCCGGTGCGAGAGCGATGCCCCACGGCGCATTCAGGAATGTGCCATGCTGCACGCGAATCAGCACATTCCCGTCAGTATCGAACACGCGAACGAATCCGAGTCCGGGACCATCATTCTCATCGGTGGAACCGGGGTTGCGCTGGGCAAACGTCACGACAATGTTGCCGCCCACATTCTGAATGCCGAAGGGCGCATAGTTCGGCGGCAATTTGTCATGGAAGCGTTCCTCGGCGGTGAGCCGTTTGAAGTTTTCGTCGTAGACTTCGACGTTGGCGGTCTTGAAGTTTGCGACATAGAGCCGGGGGCCGGCGGCGGTTGTGGCAAGGGCGCACCCTTTGTAGATCGCCCGGTTCGGGGCGTTCACCATGATCACCGCCTGAGTCTTGTTTACGCTCGGGTTCCAGCCCGAGATGGTGCCGTCTTCCGTTACAAACAGGAATACCGCCGGATCTCCAGAAGCAACTTCAAAGCCGGTGGTGTAGTTGTAAACAGTGCCGGTGGGCGCCGCAGTGCCTTGGGTTCCATTGGGCGGTGGGATGGTGACGACTAACGGTACAATCGCGCCGGTTCCGTCGTAGAGAGTGGAGAGCCCGGTTCCGTTATCCGAGATCCACCAGGGCGAGGTGGAGGAACGCGACAGGCCCCAGGGATTCACGAGGTTCGGATCGATATTGGGGGCGGAAGAAACGGTGGAAGAATCGGTGGTCAGATCGGTGCGCGTATAGTGTTGGGCAAATGCAGTGGAGGCAAGCAGCAAGCAAAGTTCCGCGCTCGCGATCCATCGCGCAGCGCTCGTGCGAAGTATTCCCGGCATAAACAGTCTCCTGACGCTAATTTGCGCCGCCAATCCGCGGCAGGAGCCCGCGCTCCGTGCTCCGGACATCGCGGCAACAGTGTCACGATAGGAGGACGTATGCCTTCCGTTGTCACAGCTTTGTATCCGCGGTGTCATTTCTTTGACACCGCGATTGGTTGGCAAGGCGGGAGTGAGGATGATTACTCTTTTTGCTTGGGACGCTCGAAGGGCTTCTGCAGATATTTCCTAGCCTCTTCTAAGGCACCAAAGGTATTGTCATTCGTCTGTGTGGCCTGGCGGTATTCGTTGACCGCGCGCTCGCGTTGTCCGGTAATGTCAAAAATCTTGCCCAACTGGATGCGGCTCCAGACTTCAGTCCAGCGCGGTTCGCCATCGCCGTTGATGGCTTCGCGATATGCGTTGGCAGAAGCCTGATAGTTGCGCTGGTAGAAGAACACTTCGGCGATGCGGTAGTGGGCGAGCGAGCTGTTCTTATTGAGGTCGAGAGCCTTGTTGAATTCGGTGAGCGCGGCCGACAAATCTCCCTGCTGCTGTAACGCCTGTCCGCGAAGGATGGAGGCCCGCAGTTTTACGTCGCTGGAGTTGGTCAGCACGTGGTGGTCGGGATCGACGCTGATGCGCCGAGGGCGTCCGAAGGTTTCGATGGAGAACGGCGAAGTGGTTCCCACGACTTCAATCTTCTTGTTCTCGGTCTTGCCATCAGTGTCGATGCGCAGATTGACAGGCATGCGGAATAAATCGAGGTCCTGAGAAATCTCGCCGGTGACGCGGAATCCGGGTTCCTTCTCGGCGGCGGGATCCTTGTCTTCTTTACCCTTCGCGACGCTGCCGCCCAGACGATACGTGGTGTACTTCACCTTGAATTCGGGTGCGCCAGTGGAATCGAGCCATTGGGAGAAGAACCAGGTCAATTGATCGCCGTAGAATTTTTCGGCGATGGTCTTAAAGTCGTCCATGCTGGCGGCCTTGCCGGCGAATTGCGTGGCAAACTCGCGCATGGTCTTGTTGTACTTGTCTTCGCCCAAAACGTAACGCAGCATGTGCAGAATCATCGCGCCCTTGTCGGTCGCGAGAGATTGGAATTCGGTCGAATAGATATCGAGCTTGCTCGCGCTCGAGAGCGGAACCGTGTCGTAAGCGAGCGCGCCGACTGACATATCTTTAACGGCTTCTTCGAGTCCGGCCGCGCCGGCTGCATTCTCGACGTACATGGCTTCGGAATAGCGCGAGAAGCCGTCGGTCAGCCACCAATCGTCTTTGGTCGCAGGGCTCACGGAAACGCCCCACCATTGGTGCGCGATGGCGTTGGCGAGGAGGCGGTAGTTCGTCTTCTCGGTGATGGAAGGTCCAGCCAGGGCGGCAATCTCGGGAGCCCAGGCGTATGGGACGGTGTCGCCGGGGAGTTCGACAATGTTCATCTCTTGCGACGGGGGCAATCCGTACAGTGTGATGAAGTAGGTGATCTCCTGGACCGCTGTGGTGGTGTACTCAGCGGCCTGCGCCTGATGCGTCGGTTTGAAGTAGGTGTGGAGATCAAGGCCAGCCTCATCGCTTTTATATTCCTGAAAAATTCCAGCGATGATGGTGCCGGGGAAACTGGGCTTGGTCGAAGTGAAAGTGAAGGTCTTGGTCGGAAGAACGCTGCCCGTAGGCTTTTTCGGCGGCTGAGGTTCCGTCATGGTGACTTTGCCGCTGCCGATGGCCATCATGTGCGCGGGGATCGTAACGCTGATGGTGGAGGTGAAGCGGTTCAGTCCGAATCCGGCGACGGGGAACCATCGTCCGGCGTAAAGCAGATAACTGGTGTCGTCGCTGATATACGCGAGTTTCAGGCCGGGGACGGGGCTGTTGTCGGCATTTTCCAGTTGGCCCTCGTACTCGAAGGTCAACGTTGTGGTCGCATCTTTCGAAAGGCCTGCCGGGAGCGGAATGCGGACGGTCGAATCCTGGGTGACACGCTCGGCGGAGAGGGGCTGATTCTTTTCGTCGGAGACTTTGGTGATACGAAGGTCGTTGTTGAGATCAAAAATGGCGACGCTCAGGTCCTGCAGCGCGGTGAACTTGACCTTGGCACGGGCCTTCATCTGGTGCAGATGGGGCGTGAGTTCTACTTCAATCTGGTAGTCGTCGACCCGGAGACGAGTTTTCTCTGCCGCTTGCGCCGGAAGGGCGAGCAGGACAGTAAGACAGAGGGTCAGAAAACCGGTAAGGACGCTTCGGAAGCGCCGCAGGTCAAAATACATTGAGGAGAATCTCCCGGAAATGATAACCCATTTCCTATGATGAAGATTCTGACGCAAAAGATGTAAAGAGCACAAGCAGGCAAGGTCCGTCTTTGGACTTTTTCCCCGCAAAAGCGCGTTTTTCATCTATCTCAAAGCAACGGAAGGTCGGAAGCGCAAGAGCCGCTAATTCTGAGCGGGCTGTGGACTTGTGCTATGGGGCGTGAGTTTGTGCGAGAAGAACTCCTGAAAGATTGCGGCGGCAGCAGAGCCTCCGATACCGATCAAGCCATTTTCGAAGGTGAGAGCCGCCCCGTTCCGGCTGGAGGCGGGGTAATAGAGATTGGAAATTCCGCCCGCCGCGAGGCCGCCCAGAACGCTGGAGTAATTGGGTTGCCAGCGTCCGTTGTCGCCTTTGCAGATCACAGCCATTGAGATCGCGTAAAGAAGGCGAGATTTTTTAGTGCCCGTACCTTTGTAGAAATATCGAGGATCTTGTTTGAGCAGGGAGGGAAGGATCGCATCGCCGATAAATGTCCCGATGGTGAAGTCGGCGTAGGTGGCGCCAAAACGCTTGGCATATCCCTCCATACCCTGACCGTACCCGCTGTAGGAATTGTTGGCCTGTTCGATGCCCGCCACCACACCGGCCATGGCGAATGATACCGGATTGAAGTTCTGCTTCCAGGCGAGTTCGAACTTCTGCTTGGGAGTGAGCGGAGCGGCGTTGGGGACGTAACTCACGTAATAGTTGGGAAACACGCCCAGCACGTGCTGCTGTTCTTCCACATGAATCTGGTCTTCGGCGACCTGCTCCGTGCTCACCTTGACGTCTACTTCTACCGTGGTGGCAACTACGAGTTGAGCTTGAGGGACGAGATAGTCCTGACCGGGCTGGAGCACTCCGGATTTTCTTTCGTCGGCGAATCCCGGCGCCGCAAAAACGAGATCGAAGGATCCCGGCGAAACGCTCGTGAAAGTGTAGCTGCCGTCGCTCCCAGACTTGGTTTGCTGAGTGTTCGATGCCTGAGTAAGGGTGACTTGAGCGTTGGTGATTACGGCGCCGTCCCGATCCACGACAGATCCACTGATGGTCCCCGGAGTCTGGTTGGAAGGCGCTTCGGGAGCTTGCGAACTGGCGGCCTGGATTGCCGGCTGAGGCGACGGTGGAGATTGCGCGCGCGCGGGAATAACGATTAGCGCGAGGGTCCAGAGAGCGGCTGCCAGTCTCCAATAGCTGAAGAAACTGCATCTGGCATTTGCGCCTGCGTCTGGCCCTCGAACCTTAGCCGCCCGGTTTGGTCCCACGACTGCCTCCCTCTACGAGATCCCCAAGCGGCGTAGCTGACCCGAGAAAAGGTTAAGAAGAGCCGGACAGTGTGTCCAGTCGAAAGTTGATTCTGGCATTACGCAGGGAACTTCAAGGCTACTATAAATTTTTAGATGCATGCGAGTTGCCTAGGTCAAAAATGACTTGGGCGGCACGGTCGGCGGGATGCTGAGGGGTTCCGGGCGTGCTGGAGGCCCGAAGCTTCGCTCTGACGGCGGCCAGGCCTTGCAGCATACGGTCGCGCGGCGCTCCATCGGGAAGGATTTCTTTCATTTTGGCGGTTACATTGGCGGCGGTGAAGTCCTGCTGCACAAGTTCGGGAACAACTTCTTCCCCGGCGATCAGATTGACCATGGCGAAGTGCGCCACCTTCACCCGCGGCTTCCCCAGCATGTAAGTCAGAAGCGAGACGCGGTAGACCATGACGAATGGGGTGTTCATCATGGACGCCTCAACCGTGGCCGTGCCGCTAGCCACGATTGCCGCGCGGGAGTGATGAAGCGCAGGCAGGGCCTCAGGAACCAAAGTAAATCGCTCAGGGCCGATCCCAATTAGTTTGGCGGCCTTGAGGATGAAGCTTCGGTCAAGCGTGGGGGCGAGCGGAAGGATGTATTCGTACTTGTCCCCAAGCAGGCCGGCCGCCTCGAGGATCGTTGGCAGGTTCATGCGTACTTCTTTGACGCGGCTGCCGGGCATGAGTGTGATCCATTGCGTGGATGGATCCAGTTCATGTTGTCCCGAATATTCGCTGCGCGTAACGACCGGCGGGGCCAGTTCCGCGAGAGGATGTCCTACGAACGTCGCATTGACGCCGCGGTCGCGGTAGAACTTTTCTTCGAACGGAAAGATGACGAGCGCTTGGTCGATGTAGTCGCGAATGAGGCGCACGCGTTTCTGGCGCCATGCCCAGAACTGCGGGGCGACATAGTAGACGGTCGGGATACCCCGGCGCTTCATTTGCCGCGCCACGCGCCAGTTAAATGCCGGGGAGTCGATCACGACGGCGAGATCGGGTTTGCGGCGGTCGGCTTCAGCGATGAGGTGGTTATAGACGCCAAGAATTTTCGGCAAATGGCTGAGAATTTCGGTGATGCCGACTACGGCCAGGTCTTTGGTGTCGACGACGGTGTCGCAGCCGGCGGCGCGCATGCGGTCGCCGCCCACGCCGAAAAATTCGAGCGATGAGTCGAGGCGGCGCAGGGCTTCGATCAGCTGCGCGCCATACATTTCACCGGACGCCTCACCCGCGGAGATCAGGATTCGCAAATAGAGATTGTAGCTGGTTTGGAAATCTTGTTCGTTTACTTGATCTCGACCTGATCGATTTCGAATTCAAATTTTCCGAGTTCCTGCGCCCGCACGAAGGCGATGGCGGATAGATCATGGCCATCGGTTTCGAAGGTGTGCCCGGGGGCGCGGGCGGCTTGCCGGTTTCATCGTTGGGGCCGCGCACGGTCAGTTGGATGGTCTTGGTCTGATCGGAACTGGGGCCGACCATGAGATCGAAGACTCCGGGTTCGACAACGCGATGCATGTCGAGGTTAAGCATCGAGAGCATGTCGGGCGTGATGGTGAACTCGACGGTCTTCTTTTCCCCGGGCTTGAGCGTGATGCGCTGGAAGGCGCGCAACTGCATAACCGGCTGCGTGACCGAAGCGACCTGTTGATGGATGTAGAGCTGCGGAACTTCGTCTCCCTCGCGGGAGCCCGTATTAGTCACGTCGACGCTGACCTTAGCCGTGCCGCCATTCACGATTTGCGCTGGCGTGACGCGGAGATTGTCGAAAGAGAACGTGGTGTAGCTGAGTCCATAGCCGAAGGGATACAGAGGCTTGCGCGTGCTGAAGGCGTAGGTACGATTCGCCGACGGCTTGTGGTTGTAGAAGTCGGGGAGATCGCCGACGGAGCGCGGGAAAGTGATGGGAAGTTTGCCGCCGGGATTCGCGTCGCCGAAAAGCACGTTGGCAGCGGCGGTCCCGCCTTCCTGGCCGAGATACCAGCCCTCGATGATCGCGGGAACGTGCTCGGCGATGTAATTGATGGAAAGCGGGCGTCCGTTGATCAGGAGAACGACGGTGGGCGTCCCGGTCTCGACGACGGCTTTCACGAGATCGTTTTGCGCGCCGACCAAGTCGAGCGAATCGCGGTCGCCAAGGTGATCCTCAGCCCAAGCTTCGCGGTTGGTCGATTCATTTTCACCAACGACCAGGACGGCAACGTCGGCTTTCTTTGCCGTCTCGGCGGCCGCTTTGATGCTGTCTTGCTGCGTGGCCGGGTCGATGAGCTTCACATCGTTGGTAAACCACCCGTGCCAGTCGGAAGGGGCGGACGTGATTTTGCAGCCTTCGGCATAGAGCACGTTCACCTTTGATCCAACGCGGTCGCGAATGCCTTGCAGAATGCTGACCGAATGCGCGGGCTGGCGGGTGTAACCGCCCAGGTGAACGCCCTCGGCATTGGGGCCGATGACTGCGATGGTCTTGAGCTTGGACGCATCGAGCGGCAGCAGGTTCTTTTCGTTCTTGAGAAGAACCACCGCCTTCTCCGCGGCCTTGAGCGCGAGGGCGCGGTGCTCGGGGCTGTTGGTAACTTTTTCAGCGAAGTCGGGATCGACGTAGGGATTGTCGAATAGTCCCAAGCGGAATTTGGTGGAAAGAATTCGCGCGACGGCGCGATCGAGTTCGACCTCGGGAACAATTCCCTGCTGCACCTGCCAAAGCAGCGTCCGGTAGACCGAGCCATCGGATAGATCGAAATCGACTCCGGCGGAAAGGGCGAGACGCGCGGCCTCGGCTTTATTCGCAGAGACGTGATGCGTGTTGGTGAGCATCTGCAGGCCATCGCCGTCGGAAGTGATGTATCCGCGGAAGCCCCACTCCTGGCGCAGTACGCGATCGAGCAGCCAATGGTTGATGTGCGAAGGGATGCCATCGATCTCGTTGTAGGAGGCCATCACGCTGCCCACATGGGCTTCTTCCACGGCCGCACGGAAGGGCACCAGAAAATTCTCGCGAATGATGCGCTCGGAATAATTGCCGGGAGCGGTGTTGGTGCCGCCTTCGGGCTGTCCATGGACGGCGAAATGTTTGGCGGTGGCGAGGACGTGATGGCGGTTGATCAGAAAAGAATCGCCCTGCAAGCCTGTAATGGCCGCGACGCCCATGCGTGAAGCGAGGAATGGATCTTCCCCGTAGGTTTCTTCGGTACGCCCCCAGCGCGGGTCACGAGCGATGTCGAGCACCGGGCTAAAGACCTGGCCAGCCCCGGCCGATCCGGCTTCTTCACCGGCAGCGGTGAAGACTTGGTGGACGAGGTCGGGATCCCATGTGCTGGCGAGGCTCAGGGCCTGGGGAAAGCTGGTGCTGCCGTACTCCATGAATCCGTGAAGGGCTTCGCCCATGAAGAGCGCGGGGATGCCGAGACGGGACTTCTCGCGAAGATAGCGCTGCACGCCGTTGCGCAGGATGGCCGCTTTGCGGGGGGTGAAGGGGAGGTCGGGGTCCCACCAGCGTTGGAGAATGGCGCGCGCCGACTCCGTCGTGTAGGTACCGGTCGGATCGATGACCTGCATCTCCGATCGGGAGCCCCCGCAGATCTGCTCGACCTTCTCTTCCAGCGTCATGCGCGCAAGCAGGTCAGCGACGCGGTCCTCGATGGGAAGACTGGCGTTGCGGTACTTGGGCGTGGGCTCGGGCGCGGCGGACTTCGGAGCCTTGTCCTGAGCGGTGAGAGACACAGAACAGAACACGGCAACAGCGAGTGTAGAGCGGAGGAGAATATCGATTTTCATAAGGGCTCGGAGAAGGTCGGCTCCTTTGGACGGACCATATGGTACTCCGAGATACGCAAGTGGGCGAGAAAGGTTGCAGGGAAAAAGGAAACGTAATTGCGGATCAGGAAATGGGCTCGGGAATATGAACGTATTGAGGGTTCTTGATTAGCCACCGAGCTGAGTTGTTGAAATCTGCGCGGACGTTCGGGGAAAGATGCCGAGCCCAGTGTGGCTTGTGCTCGTTACGCTCACTGGCAAATTTAGCCAGCGCATACCCGAAGACATTCTCAGGCAGATACCCCAAGAGCTGCATCTTCCAGCCAATCTGGCGCTCATTCTGAAATTGCTTGAAGCGTGCTGCGGAGTTGGCGGTGAAAATACCGAGCCCGAGGAAGACGGTGAGCAGATCGGTCATGGGCTCGTGATCGGAGGTGTTATGAGTCATCAGTCCTCCACCAAGCAAGATCACGTGGCCCAGTTCGTGCGCGACGGTCGCGACCAGGGACATGGGATCCTTCACCATCGTGCTGCGAATGGCCACGACCATCTTCCCTCTTGGGTCGTCCTGCGATCCGCGCTCATGAGCATGAAGGTAGAGACCCGCAGCTTGCTTCCCAGCACCACCTCGCCAATAGGGCATGATTTCGCGCAGCTCTTCGGTCTCGTCCTGGAAAACCTCGAATTCCACGGCGGATCGGTCGACCTGCATGTACGCGCAAACTCGCGCAAATAGTTTCTCTATGGCGTCAGCACTCTTGTTGTAGGGGTCGGGAAAATCCTCAGCGGTGGGTTCGACGACCTTGGATTCAATCATCCGTTGTCGTCCCAAAAGCCTACCCAGGCGTTCGAAGCCCGCATTCACCCATTGGCGATCTTCTTCGCTCACCGGTAATTTGGGCGTAAATCCGAACATGGAAAATTCACCGTTTCCGCCGGGATATCACAGGCACCTCTACGAGTCGCTGAAGTCGATCATGACCGGGGCGGAGCGGAACCAGTTCGTTTTGTAGCCGACGTAGAGGATTCCGATGGCGAACCAGATGCCGCCGACGGTTTTGGCCAGCGGATTCAGGTTCCACCAGAAATAACTGCACACGATGAAGCCAATGAGCGGCAACACAGTGTCGGCGATAAGCCTGCGGCGGTGGCCAGCCTGCACCTTAATAGAGAACTGCCAAAAGCAAGCGAGATTCACTCCCATAAAGGCGAGGAACGCGCCGAAATTGAGGAGTTCTGCCGCATGCTCATAGGCGTTGCCGATGTGATAGAGCGTGATGGCGCCAAAGAACGCTACAGCGCCAATCAGAAGAATGTTGTTTGTGGGAGTGCTGGTACCGGGCTTGAGATGGCCAAAAAACTTCTTTGGCAGCACGTTGTCACGTCCCATACCAAACAGCAGACGAGCCGCGCCAAGAGTGCCGGTGAGTCCGCTGCCAAAGGCAGCAACAATCAAGATCGCGCCCATGGAATTGAACAAGACTTTTCCGCCCACGCGGCTGCAGATATCCATGAAAGCGGTTTCGAAATTCGGGAATGAACGCCAGTCCGGCCAAACGCGGGCCCCGAGATAGGCCTCGACGCCGCTGCAAACACCGGCAAAGATGCAAGTCAATACCACGGCGAGCAGAACGTTACGCTTAGGATTTTCCACATCTTCGGCAAGCGTGGTGACGCCATCGAAACCGATGTAGGTTAACGCGGCGAATGAACTGGCGCGGAGAATCTTGTGTGCATCGAAAGTCTTGGGATCGTAGATCGGTTGCAGCGAAAACAATCCTGCCCATCCCTGGCCACCGTACAAATATTTGAGAGCCAGAATGATGAAGGCGGCGACCACCACAGACATGATAGCGAGGAGTGCTTTGTTGGCGTTGGCCGAAGCCTTCACGCCAATGAGGTTCAGTACCGTCATGATGCCCGCAATCAGCAAAGCCCACACAGCAAAGGGAACTTGTTGAACGTAGCGTTCGTGGAGTGCGGTAGAAATCCAGACCGTATTGATGAGCGGCTGCAGGATGTAATCCAGAATCATCGCCCAGCCGGCGAGAAACCCCAGATGCGGGTTAAGCCCCTTTCCGACGTAAGTGTAGGCAGAACCCGCTTGCGGGTAAATGGCCCCCATGCGCCCGTAGCTGACAGCGGTGATCAGCATGCCGAAGAGCACGAGCAAAATGATGGTGACGAAATGGCCATCGGATAGTTTCTGCGCCACGCCATAGAGAGGCACTGGCGCGATGGGCTGAATAAGGACGATGCCATAAAAAATCAGGTCCCAAAGAGAAAGGGTGCGCCGCAAGCGCGGCACGGCGGAGGAGGCAGGAGCGACGGTTTCCATGAGAACGGCTATTGGATTATGGAAGGGGCGAAAATGTCAATATTAAAACGATTTCATAAGCCTTTATTGATGATCTCCGTAATCGAACCAGTAGCCGCGTTGCTCGTTGCCTGACATGTGGCGCGTGTTGTACTCGAGCAGATAGTTGACGTGCGCGTCGTCGAGCGGGAACGATTTCGGCGGACCGTAAGGATAGTCGCCCATGCTCAGAAATGGCAGCGGGGCGACGTAATTGCCTTCGGCGGCATAGAAGTCCATATCTTTTTCGTAGCCGTTCGCGGCGAAGAAGTAGTCGCGCACCCATCCCTTGGGCAGAGCGGGCAGGTTGGAAGGATCGAAGTCGAGTTGCACTTCGTCGCCGGAACCGAACACGGCGAGTTGATCGTCCGTGTCGGTGAGCAGCGGCATCACGTCGCCGTAGCGCGTGTAGGTGCCGAATGGGCGGGTGTACGGTCCAGTGACGCTGGTCTTTTCGTAAATGTATTCGACGTTGCCCGCGGGCTTGCCTTCGATCTTCAGCGGATAGCCGTGGAATTGCAGGTTGGCGCGGGAAAGGGGGACGGGGGACATCCTAAATGAACGGGCGTCATCCTGAGCGCAGCCGCTTTTCAGGCGGAGCGAAGGATCTCCCGCACAACGGACCTGTCCTTCTGTTGCTTGAGCCGGCTGCGGAGTGCGGTCGATCAGGATGTTGTCCCAGTAGATTTGCAAATTGGTGGTGAGGCGGATTTTTCGCGTGCCTTGCGGCAACTTGCCGGTCAGGTCGGCGGTCATGGTGCGGGGACCGCCCGCGGGAAATCCCATGTCGTCGATGACACGCTTCCAACTGCCGTCCGCCAATAGTGCTTCGACGTAGGGAGCGAAAGCCTGCAAGCCCGATTGGGACGCTGCGTACATGCTGTTGGCGGAGAAGTATTCGACTTCGCCGTGGAGCAGCAGCCAGAGCGGGCCACCGTTGTAGCTTTTGCCCAAGTCGAGCGTGAGGCTGTGCGGCTTGGCGAATCCCTGGAACTGCGTCATCTCGAAATCGCCGAAATAGCGGTGGGCCAGTAGGTCGGGCAACACGTTGTGGCCGTGTTCGTCGAACGCTGCGGCGGGAGGCTTGGCGTCGCGGCTGACGACTACCTTGAATTCCGGATACGGCGGGTTCGATGCGAAGTATTCGTTCGGGTAGACGTCAACATTGGCGGGGTGATCGACGGCCATGAGGCGAACCTGGTCGAGATAGACGGCTTCTTCGAGCGGCTCCATGAAGCGGAAGCTGAGGGTTGTCGTTGGTCGCTGGTCGTTGGTCGTTCGCAAAACCTGCGTTGATTTTTCTTGCACCATGCCTGTTGGAATTTTTACGAATTCCACGGGGCGCGGGATGTCGCGCTGGTGGGGACCGATCCAGTGGCCGACGACGCCGGCGCCCAGCATGTCGGCGACGAATTCGTAGCGCTCGCCGTTCCAAGCGAACAGAGTGGGACAGGAACTGCCGCGGCGATCGATCTCGAGATAGTTCTGCTGCTTGTCGCCGGCGACTTCGATTTCGTCCTGCAAAACGCCGGTAGGCCACAGCATGCGGACAACATCGGCTTGCTTGGAATCGCCGAGGCCCACGACGATATCGGTGGAGTTCTGGCCAAGGTATCCATTGGAACCGTAGATTTCAAATTTCTGGCGATTGCCGCCGGAGAAGACTTCGACTTTCGTACCGATGGCGGACTTGTTGTCGTTCAGGCCCTTGAGAGAAAGTTTGAGCCAGTGATTTTTATTCGCGCCTTCGTTGCGCAGCAGAATAGCGGGGCCGTGATTCTGCGTGATGAGCAGGTCGGTGGTGCCGTCGTTGTCGTAGTCGCCGGTGATGATGGCGCGCGGGCTTTCGAAGTGAATCTTGTCGAGGCCGACGTCGCTGGTGACGTCTTTGAATCCCTCGGGACCGAGATTGCGAAAGAGGCGAACTTCGCCCTTGCCGTCTTTCGTTTCACCGGCGGCGACAAGGTCGACCCAGCCGTCGTTGTCGTAGTCGAAGGCGGCGACGCCGTAGCCCTTCAGCCATTCAACCTTGGGAAACGGAATTGGATCGAACTTCTTACCTTTGTCATTCCGCCAAAGACTG
>Ga0335069_10009068_pt1 | contig 14187 bp, 12 predicted proteins | sample Lox_Sample_11_FD_206714 | JGI IMG/M metagenome (GOLD analysis project Ga0335069, IMG submission 206714) | Soil microbial communities from Loxahatchee National Wildlife Refuge, Florida, United States - Lox_Sample_1.1 | ecosystem: Environmental > Terrestrial > Soil > Wetlands | place: USA... | reverse complement strand
TGGAGCGGCGGCTGGCTTTGCCGGCCTTTAGCTCGACGTCTTCAGGCAGCACATTAAGCTGCTTGGCGGCGATGGCCTTGAGCTTGTCGCGCATCTGGCCCGCCGCTTTGTGGGCGGCAACCGCGGTGCCGCCGGCAAAGCGGCTCGAATAAGTGCCGGCCGCGATCGACCATTGATCCTTGGCGGTATCGAGCTCGAGCACGACTTCGATCTCGTCGGCGTCGAGCCCCAGCTCCTCGGCGACGATCTGCGCCAGCACGGTTTCGTGGCTCTGGCCCTGCACCGTGACATCGGCGGTGACGGTGACGGCGCCGAGCGGATCGATGTTCACCGTCGCCATCGACACCGCGCCGTTCTTCGGCCCGGCCTTGTCGCGCACCTGCGCCGTCAACAGCGTCGAGAGGTAGCCCATATTCGACATCGCCGGCTCGACCACCGCCGCAAAGCCGATGCCGTATTTGCGCCCCGCCGCACGCGCTTCGTCGCGCCGCCGTTTGAGCGCGTCGAGCCGGCCGTCACCGGTCGCAATCTCGACCGCGCGCAAGAAATCGCCGGAATCGTAGAGCGCGCCGGCTGCGGTGCGATACGGAAATTTTTGCGTCGGGATCAGATTCTTGCGGATCACATCGAGCGGATCGAGCTTGAGCTCGACCGCGATCCGCTGCATCAGCCGCTCGATGGCGAGATAGAGCTGCGGCCCGCCGAAGCCGCGGATCAGGCTTGCCGGCATCTTGTTGGTCAGCACGCAGCGGTTGACCATATCGACATTGGCAATGTCATAGGCGCCTGTCACCGCGCCGTGCATGCGATAGAGCGGCCCCGGCATCGGCGCGCGCAGGAACGCGCCATAGTCTTCGAGCTGATCGAGCTTCAGCCCGAGGATGCGGCCGTCTTTCGTCACTGCGGCCTCGATCATGGTGACGCGGTTCGGTCCGGAGCTGGCCGCGACCAGATGTTCGATCCGGTCCTCGACCCATTTCACCGGTCGCCCGGTGACCTTCGCCGCGAGCCCCAGCAGCACGACATAGGGAAACACCGAAAGCTTGATGCCAAAGCTGCCGCCGGAATCCGGCGGGATGCGCAGCCGCAATTTCGGACCCGGCACCCGCAGCGCCCGCGCCATCACCGGATGCATCGAGAACGGGCCCTGGAAATTCGCCAGCACGTCATAGCTGCCCTTGGCCGCATTGTGCTGGGCGACGACGACAAAGCATTCCATCGGCGTGAACGACTGGCGCGGGAAAGTCGCGGTCATTGCGACGCGGTGATCGGCGCGCGCGAACGCGGATTTGGTGTCGCCATAGGCAAATTCGCGCACATGCACTTCGTTGGTCTGCGCTTGCGGATGCAGCAGCGGCGCATCCTTGGCGCAGGCCGCGAGCGGATCGATCACCGCTTCGAGCGGCGCATATTCAATCTCGACCATTTCGGCGGCATCCTCGGCGACATAGCGGCTGTCCGCGACCACGAGCGCCACCGGCTCGCCGACATAGCGCACCCGCTCGACCGCCAGCGCCCATTGCTGGATCGGCGACTTGATCACCGACATGAACGGGTCGGACAGCTTGCGCACGTCATCGCCGGTGATGACCGCCCACACGCCCTCATGCGCCAGCGCTGCCGCGGCATCGATGCGCACGATCTCGGCGTGGGCATGCGGCGAACGGATCACATGCGCTTCGAGCGTTCCGGCCGGCACCGGCAGGTCGTCGGCATAACGGCCGCGGCCCGACAGCAGCGCCGGATCCTCTTTGCGCAGGATGGATTTGCCGAGTTGTGTTGTCATTCTTCTTGAGCCGGCCTCCCTTTGCCCCTTGTCTACATCTCCGTGGCAGAGATGTCAGCACAGAGAGCCTCAGGCGGCAATCTCGCTGGCGAGAACCTCGCGAATGCGGGCCGCCACAGCGCCGCGTTCCGCTTCGCTCATGCCCGGCGCGAGCTTGGCCTCGAAGGCAATGCGCGCCGGCCGTTCGAACACCATCAGCCGCTCGCCGAGCTGCAGGGCTTCGTCGATCGAATGGGTGATGAAGATCGACGTGGCGCCGGTCTCGCGCAGCAAGTTGCGAAACTCCCGGCGCAGCGCGTCGCCGGTATGCTCGTCGAGCGCGCTGAACGGCTCGTCGCACAAGAGCAAACTCGGCTTGCCGGCAAAAGCCCGCGCGATCGAGACGCGCTGGCGCATGCCGCCGGACAGCGCGTGCGGATAATCGTTCTCGTGGCCGGCAAGTCCGAGCCGCGCCAGCCAGGCGGCGGCGATGTCGCGCCGTTCTCGCTCCGGCACTTTGTTGAGCTCCATGCCGAGCGCAACATTGTCGAGCGCGGTGCGCCACGGCATCAGCCGATCGTTCTGGAAGACGATGCCGATTTTGCCGCGAAACCAGTTGAACTCGCCGTAGGGATCGTGACCCTGCACCGTCACGCGGCCGCGCGACGGCCGGATCAGGCCCGAGATCAGGCTGAAGGTGGTCGACTTGCCGCAGCCGGTCTTGCCGAGGATGGCGACGAGTTCGCCGCGCGCAATGGTGAAGCTGAGGTCGCGGATCGCCTCGAACGGCGCGCCGCCGCCGGAGCGGACAAAAGTCTTGCCGACTTGGGCGAATTCGATTTCCGGCACGATTGCGGCGGTGGCGGTCACAGCGCGTGCTCCGCAAAGGCGCGATAGCGCAGCACATGCGCCTCGATCAGCGAAATGACCCCCTGGACGACCAGAACGAAAATCACCAGGACCAGCGTCCAGGCCACCGCGCCGGCCATGTCGAACAATTGCTGCTGCTGCAGGAGCTCGTAGCCGACGCCGCCGGTGGCGCCGACCAGTTCGGCGACCACGACCACGCGCGCGGCATTGCCGAGATTGACCTTCCAGGCGGTGAGAATGCCGGGCAGCACCGTCGGCCAGATCAGCGTGCGGAACAGGTCGCGCTTGCTCGGCCGGAACGACAGCGTCATCTCGAACAGGTCCTTCGACATGCCGCGATAGGCGTCGAGCACCTGGAAGGTGAATGCCGGCAGCGTGGTCATCACCATGATGAAGAAGATGCGGAACTCGATGCCGCGAAACCAGATGATGGCGATCACCACCCAGGACAGAGCCGGAATGCCTTGGTTGAAGTTGAGCAGCGGATAAGTATAGCGCTCGAACGACGGCGAGCGCGCCATCGGCAGCGCCAGCATCGTGCCGAGCACGAAGGCGCCGCCGAGGCCGGCCAGGATGCGCGCGCTGGTCGCCAGCGCATCGCCGATCAGTTTTGGCGACGAGAAAATGTCGATCAGGCGGGCGGCGATTTCCGGCACCGACGGAAACAGGAAGTGCGGCACGAACAGCGACACGATCTGCCACGCCAGCGTGAGCCCGCACAGCGCGACGACCGACTCATAGTGAAAGCCAAAAAACTTTCGCGGGGTGGGCTTTTCGTCCGGTACCGCCTCGCCGCCGCCAAGCGACATCAGTTCATCTCGCCGCTATAGATCGAGGACGCGGGCGGCATGTCCTTGAACAGGCCGACATCGATCCCGGCTTTATAGGTCGACTCGATCTGCTTGGCGATCTTGCCGGCCGGCGCGATGTCGAGCGCGAGCCGCGAATTGTCCTTGATCAGGGCGGTGATGGCCTCGCGCTCGGCGTCGTTCTTCAGCGAAGCGATCATCGGCGCGGCCGCGGCCGGATTGGCCATGACCCAGTCGGCCGCTTGCTTATAGGCGCGATAGAGCGGCGCGACCAGATCGCGATGCGCGTCGATCCATTCCTGGTGGGCGGCGACGCCGAGATAGGGCAGCGTGCCGCCGCCGGCGAAATCCTTCCACACTTTGGCGATGTTGAGATCGATGGTGTGGATCTGCGGCATCGCCGCCTTGACCAGCGTATAGGCCGGCTCCCACAGCTGCACGGCATCGGCGCGCTCGGCCACCGCATAGCCGACCAGGCCCGGCGTCGCGGTGTTCACCACCTGAAAGGATTCCGGGTCGACGCCCTGCTGTTTCGCCAGCCAGGCGAACATCGTGTAATTGGTCGTGCCCTTGGCGGCGGCGAGCTGCTTGCCCTTGAGGTCGGCGAGCGTCTTGATCTCGGGCCGGCTCGTCACCACCGTGCCCCAATAGTCGAACAGGTTGAACAGATAGCTGGTCTTGATCCCGCGCGTGGCGCCGAGCCCGAGAATCAGCACCGAGGCGCTGCCGCCGACCTGGAACTCCCCGGAATTGAATTGCGCCGCATAGGCGTCCGGCGGCCGCTCAATGAAGGTAATGTCGACACCGTTCTGGATATCGAATTTCTGCTGCTTGATGACGTCGGGGAACACCGCGCCGAGCGACGGCGGATTGAACACGACGATGGTAATCGGCGCGGGCCCGGCGGCGCGGGCGGCGCCGGCCGCCGCGAGCGCCGCGAGAACGGTCGCAATAATTGCCGCCTTGGCGACAAAGACACTGCGCATATCCCCTCCCTGCTCCCCCGCCTCCCGGGACCCTGGCACCCGGCTTTTCCACGCGCCGATTTCTGCGCCGGGCGGCGCTTGTGCTACAAGGCGCGCGCATGGTGCTAGATAAGCGCACGCCGTTCAAGCCGCGGGCTGCGCGAGCCCACGGGCGATGACGGTGGCGAATTGTCTCGCCGCGATTGTCTAGCCGCATTGGAGCCGACGCGACGGTGTCTTCCGACGATCTCCAGAACCGCGATTTCGAGAAGATCCTGCTGATCAAGCTGTCGGCCGTGGGGGATGTCGTGCACACCATCCCGCTGCTGAACAAATTGCGGCAGCGCTATCCGAAGGCGCGCATCGACTGGCTGGTCACGCCAGGCATCGCTGAACTGCTCACGCCCAATCCCGCCGTCAATAATGTCATCGAATTCGTCCGCGACGAGTGGTCGGCGCCGTGGCGGCTCACGCCCTATGCCAGCGCGGCGCGGCTGATCGCGCAACTGCGCGCGGCGCAATACGATCTCGTGCTCGACCTGCAGGGCCAATTGCGCAGCGCCGTGTTCGCCTTCGCCTCCGGCGCGCCGGTACGCATCGGCTTTGACCGGCCGCGTGCCGACCGCTGGCAGGTGCTCTCCCGCAACATCCCCGACGAGGCGCGCCGCCATGCCTGGCAGGGCGCGCGCGAGGGCAGCTTCCTCGCCTATACGCATCATGTCGACCTGCCGACGCTCGATATCCATCCGGTCGAGCGCTATCTGCGCTTCGGCGCCCTGCTCGGCCTCGACGCCAAGCCGGCGGATTTCTCTTTTCCGATCCCGGAGGAAGCGACCAACCGCATCGACGCCTTGCTCGACTATTACGAGATCGCCAAATCCCGGCTCGTGGTCATGGCGCCCGGCACCAATTGGGAAACCAAACAGTGGCGCAGCGACGGCTTCGCCGAAGTGGCGCGGCATTTCATCTCTAAGAAATTCGGCGTGGCCCTGGTCGGCTCGACCGGCGAGCAGGAGCTGTGCGCCGAGGTCGCCAAGCTCGCGCCCGGCGCGATCAATCTCGCCGGCGAAACCACGCTGACCGAGCTTGCCGCCCTGCTCCGCCGCGGCACGATTTGTGTGTCCAACGATTCCGGGCCGATGCATTTGGCGGTCGCGCTCGACCGGCCGGTGGTCGCCGTGTTCGGTCCGACCGATCCGGTCTGGGCCGGCCCCTACCGGCGCGACACCGCCGTGCTGCGCGCCGACCTGCCCTGCTCGCCGTGCTATCTGCGGCTCCTCTCCCGCTGCACCCACAATCACGACTGCATGAAGAACGTGTCCGCCTCAGCCGTGATCGAGCGCACCGACAAGATCATCGCCGCAATGCCGCCGACCCGGCCGAAGCCCGGACGAGGGTAGCTGCAAAAGCACGTCGCACGAGTCGACTGCCGCTGATGTTCTATCTCAGCAAATTTGTCGTACTCGACGGTCAGTTGCCGCTTATTCAACCGGCTGATCTTGGCACGCCAAATGGCGTTTGGCTTGATAGGGGCAATGCGCAGGGTCAACCGTCGCGAATGCCTGTGAGGCGAAAAGCACGCCAAGCAGGGCCGCAATCATCAGCGATTTCATGAAACGCTCCCTCTGCTGGATATGTCGTGAACTCCTCCTATCACTTGCCGCAGATCAAGCAGAAAGAACGTGATTTCTGGCACAGACCAGTCGTTTCTTGGCGATCAACAGGGCGAGATGAAGCGGCGGGAGTTCCGTCAAACGCTCAGGTGGGCAGCCCGCCGCACAACGTGACGACGGCTAACCCCTGATTGGACAGCCTACGCCCGCCACTCTATCAATTCGGCCAAACCCATCGAGCGACAAATGCGAGCCCAACATGACTGACACACCTGAATACACGCCGCCGGAGGTCTGGGTCTGGGAGAAGAACGACAGTCCCAACTGGCGCTATGCCAGCACCAATCGCCCTATCGCGGGCCCGACGCATGAGAAGGAGCTGCCGCGCGGAAAGCATCCGCTGCAACTCTATTCGTTGGGGACGCCCAATGGCATCAAGGTGACGATCCTGCTGGAGGAATTGCTCGCCGCCGGTCACCGCGGCGCGGAATATGACGCTTGGCTCATCCGCATCGGCGAGGGCGACCAGTTCGGCAGCGGGTTTGTCGGTGTGAACCCCAATTCGAAAATCCCGGCGCTGATGGACTATAGTCAACAGCCGCCGCAACGCGTGTTCGAATCCGGTTCGATCCTGCTTTACCTGGCGGACAAATTCGGCGCCTTTCTGCCAAAGGATCGCGGCAAGCGCACCGAGGCGCTGAATTGGCTGTTCTGGCAAATGGGTTCAACGCCCTATGTCGGCGGCGGCTTCGGGCATTTCTATGCCTATGCTCCGGTGAAGATCAAATACGCCATCGACCGTTTTGCCATGGAGGTGAAGCGCCAGCTCGACGTGCTCGACCGGCGGCTTGCGGACAACCGGTTCATCGCCGGCGACGAATATACGATCGCCGACATGGCGATCTGGCCGTGGTACGGCAACGGCATGTTGAACGGCGCCTCATACAACGACCCGCGCAAGTTCCTGCAGACGCACGACTACAAGAACCTGACGCGCTGGACGAAGGAAATCGGCGAACGCCCGGCCGTCAAGCGCGGGCGAATGGTCAATCGCACCAGCGGGTCGCTTCAAGAACAACTGCGCGAACGGCATGACGCCAGCGATTTCGAGACCAGAACGCAGGACAAGGTCGGCGCGCCCGGGTAGCCGGCCGTACCGATGCGACGACAGGGCCGCGCGGCGTGACGCTGATTTTGTCTCGTGCGGTAGAGCAACCGGCACCGGCCGCTTCAGCACTGTCTCACCAACAAAGGTAGCGTTCGATGAAATCGTACAAGATCGCAGCCATTCCTGGAGACGGCATCGGGCCCGAGGTCGTCGATGCCGGCATCGAAGTGCTGCACGCTATTGCAAAGCGTGACGGCGGCTTCCGGTTCGCGATCGACCATTTCGATTGGGGCGGCGAGTACTATAAGAAGCACGGTCGCATGATGCCGGAAAACGGCCGCGACCAGATACGGCATCACGATGCCATCCTGTTCGGATCCGCGGGCCATCCGGAAATCCCGGATCACATCACGTTGTGGGGGCTGCGTTTGGCGATTTGTCAGCCATTCGACCAGTACGCGAATGTCAGGCCGACGCGCATCCTGCCCGGTATCACGTCGCCGTTGCGCAGCGTCAAGGACAAGGAGCTCGACTGGGTCATCGTCCGTGAAAACTCGGAGGGTGAATATGCCGGCGTCGGCGGACGCGTGCATCAGGATTCGCCTTTGGAAGTGGCGACTGACGTGGCGATGTTCACCCGGGCCGGCGTCGAACGGGTCATGCGCTTCGCGTTCAGGCTCGCGCGCTCTCGCCCCCGCAAGCTGCTCACGGTCGTCACCAAGTCGAACGCCCAGCGGCATGCGATGGTCATGTGGGACGAGATCGCCGTGCAAATCGCCGGCGAATTTCCGGACGTGAGCTGGGACAAGATGCTGGTCGACGCGATGACGATGCGCATGGTGATGCGGCCGCAGACGCTCGACACGATTGTGGCGACCAATCTGCACGCCGACATACTTTCCGACTTGGCCGCCGCGCTGGCCGGCTCGCTGGGTATCGCTCCGACCGGGAATATCAATCCCGAGCGGACCTTCCCGTCGATGTTCGAGCCAATCCACGGCTCTGCGTTCGACATCACCGGAAAGGGCATCGCCAACCCCATCGGCACGTTCTGGTCCTCGGTCATGCTGCTGGAACACATTGGCGAGCAACCGTCGGCAGATCGCTTGATGAAGGCGATCGAACGCGTGACCGCCGACACGCGATTCCACACGCCGGACCTCGGCGGCAAGGCGCGAACGAGCGACGTGACCGCGGCCGTGATCGAGGCCGTACAGGGCACGAATGCCTGAGCCTGCAACCGCAAACAAAATGGGAGCGCCCTCGGGCGCTCCCAAGTCTGCAGCCAGTGGACGGTAGGAAGCCCTACTTCAGCGCCGTCGAGACGCTGGTGAGCGTGGCGACCAGGTTCGTGCCGACGGTTTTGACGGCGCCGATGATGACAACGCTGATGCCCGCCGCGATCAGTCCATATTCGATGGCCGTGGCACCGCTTTCATCGCGCAGAAACTTCGAGATCGCAGCCCCAAGACGCATCCGATAGCTCCGCTATCTAAAAGAGTACATTCCACTATCTGCACGCATAACGTACACACGCATAAGTTACCTCGTTGTTAAATCATAGATTGCAAAGCTAAGTAAGTTCCCGCTTAGGGAACCATATGGATCTGCGCGGTTTTTGGCCATAACGACGGTCGCTACCCGGGCCAAAACGGTTCATCGCCGCCTCACCAGCCAGCACGGCGAAGCCGAAGCTGCCGGGCCGAAGCTAAGTCCGCCAGACACCTCGCATGTCCGTTCTCAAAGTGAGCGCGCATGTTGCGGAGCGCGCGGGCGCACCGGTGCCCGCTTCATCGCTAATCGCGGCAGTAGACAAATTCGCCCGTTTCAACCATCCTGAACGCCTGCAAATAGTTGTCTTCCGACCCAGCGGGCGTCTCATCGCATTCATCCATTGGGCGCCTTGTGACCTCATTTCTCACAAAAGTTAATCGCTTAACGCCGCTTTTCATCGCGGCGATGGGCATCACGGCCCTTGTGCAATTGTTCGTCTATTTCGGGCAGTGGTTGTCGAGACTTCCGGTAGGCGCTTGGCTGGCGCTGCACGCTCCGGTAATAGAATTGGTACTTGGACTGGCAGCCGCGGTATCGGTCGCGCTCGCGGTTCTTGGCTGGCTTCGCGCCACCGGAAAAATGCCGCGACTTCTAAAGCGATGGACGTGGCTTATGGACGTTCTGGACAGACTGACCAATCGCAGCGAGCTCGAGCAGCGATTGCAGCCGCAAGCCGATGCCGTGTTCATCGACGCCGAGGCCCTGTCGCAGACACTCAAATCGCAGGTCATCGGACAGGATGCAATTTGTGAGGAGCTTGCGGCACAAATCCGCAGACGGCTCGCATTGCAACAACGCGGCAAGCCAATAGGCGTTTTCCTGTTTGCGGGACCGCCCGGCGCCGGGAAAACCTATTTAGGTAAAGTGCTGGCGGACGCGCTCGGCCGCAAGCTCGTACATCTCGATATGACGCAATATTCGAGCGGCGGCTATGCCGCGACCTCGCTGTTCGGCTCGCCCAAAGGCTATGTTGGATCGGACAGTTACGGCAAGCTTACGTCGGCCTTGCGCGACACGCCGAACGCTCTCGTCTTGCTCGATGAGTTTGAGAAGGCGCATGCCAACGTCCATAAGAATTTTCTAACCGCGTGGAACGATGGCTTCATTACCGAAGCGTCGAATGAAAGTCACATCTCCACCACAGCGGCAATCTTTGTGCTGACAACCAATGCCGCGGTCGATGCGTTGGCATCCATCAAGCGCGATTATGCGCACAATCCCGACGACATGCGGAGCCACGCTGACACCGCGTTGCGTTCTGCGGGCTTCGCTCCCGAGGTACTGAACCGGATCGATCGGATATTTATTTTTGAACCACTGGAAGGTCTCGACATCGCGCGCGTCGCTGCGCTGGAAATCGAGCGCATGATCAAGGGCTATGGCCTCTCCATCAAGGAGGGAGGCATTGATCCGCAGATACTCCTCGACCTGATTGCGCGTCAGAAGAAACTCGGCAATGCCGCTTCGTCGCGCGATCTCGTGCGCGCCATCGAAGAGTCGGTCGCCGACTCTTTGATCGACGCCAAGCAGCGCGGCGCGCAAAGTGTTAGCCTGGTCGATGAATCCGGTCGTGTGACCGCACGCGTAGCGAACTGACTAAAATGCAGCCGCCATTTGATCCGGAGTTGGCGCGAACGGGCAGCGCAGGCCTGGCAGCGCAACAGCAGTCTCTATGGTCGCGCGCCCCTAACTGGCGGAATCTCGTCATTGCCTCCTGCCTGCTGACCTCGCTGGCAATCAGCGCGCCACTGGTGCTCCCTCACCTGCAGCCGATGCCGACCGCGCAGCCCGCAACACAGATTGTCAGTCCGTCTGCACCCGCCGCAACTTCTCAACCTGAGCCAGTAGCAGCCTCCCAATCCACCTCGCAGACGGCCAGCCCACCGGCACCCGTCGCACTACCTCATCCGGAGCCGGCGCCGGCGCCCCAATCCGCCCTTCAGAACGTCAGCCCGCCCACGCCCGTGGCGATCCCACAGCCGGAGCCGATGCCGGCGCCCCAAACCGCCCCGCAGACAGCCAATCCTTCCACGCAAGGCACCGCGACGCAGCAAAGCTGCTCGATACAGCTCCCAGAGGTTCCCCAGCACGTCACAGGCCGCGTAATGAGCTTTGTGACCGACCAGCAGGTATTGGCGATCACAAAAATAGCGGAAGCCCAAATGGGAGCTAAAGAGAGTCCCGCCTATCTTCCGCTAAAGCGCGTGGCCGTCAGCGTCTCCTGGCAAAATCAAAATTTTCGGACAATGGCGGCGATCCCGGAACATATGATTGTGAAAGTCGGCGACACGGTCGAGCTCAACTCGCGCTACCGCGATCCAAGCCTGCCGTGCAATTTCATCCCGTGGACGATTATCCAGGTCGCCCAGCACGCGAAGTAAAGGCACCTAGCGGTATCTGTTTGTCACATTTTGACCTCATCCGACACGGGAACTTCATCGGCTCGAAGAGAGTTTTATCGGTCATCGACAACTCTCATCGGCCGACATGACGATGAAGATGGGTTTCCAGGCGCTATCGGCGTTCTTTCCTAGGTATCGCAAGACATCTCCGCCTTCTGTCGCAGCGTTCGGTTCCGCCGTCACCGAAGTCATTGCCGCGCGGACGGCGCGTGCCATGTCGGGACAATTGAGCGCAGCCGAAGCCCGCAGCCTTACGGGGCAGCTCTCCACTCACTCGGTGAGCGACCAGTGAATTTCTTGAAGGCGCGGCTGAAAGCTGCTTCGGACTCATAGCCAACCGCCGCGGCGACGGCGGCGACCTTGGCGTTGGTGTCTGAGAGCTGCTTTGCCGCCAATTGCATACGCCATTGAGTCAGGTATTGGATCGGCGGATAGCCGGTCAGATGTGCAAACCGTTCGGCCAATGCCGAACGCGAGGCCCCGGCTTCTGCGGAGAGCTCTTCGAGCGTCCAGGCTTGAGCCGGGCGAGCATGCAACAAGGTCAGCGCACGGCCGACCATCGGATCGCGCAATCCGGCCAGCCAACCGGTGTTGTTGCTCGCAAGCCGGTCCATGTGCATTCGGATGACTTCGACGAACATGAGCTCCGAAAGCCGGTTCAGAATACTCTGGCCGCCGGCGCGCTTATTGTTTGTTTCGGTAGCGGCGAAGCGGATGAAGGCATCGAGTAGGCCGTCGGCGGATTTTTTACGTTCGCAACGGATGAAACGCGGCAACGATTCGAGCAACGGATTGAATGGGCGAACATCACAACTGAAGAAGCCGCAAACTAGATGGGCATCGCTGGGTCCCGCGCCGCCGGTCGCCAGCTTGAAGGGCAATGCATTGTCGTCTTCAGGCTTGCGATGCGCATTCAGATCCGGCTTGGCGCGCATGCCAGGCTCGCTCGACAATGCATGCGCATCGCCATGAGGAATCACGGCGATGTCTCCTTCCTCGAGCCGCACAGGATCGAATGAATCGCAATTGACCAGTGAAAACCAGCATGAGCCGCGTGTGACGACGTGATACTCGATCGCGTGCTGCGCGCCGGGGATGACATCTTTGGCGATTTGCGCCGAGGGAGGCGCTTCTGCGACCCAAGGCGACGTAGCCGTGACGTCGAAAAACACCGACCCGGTCAGGCGCACGGCCGACAACAATTCCGACAATGCATCCGTACTCATCGGCATGAACCTTAGAAATACGGCTCCCCGGCGAACATGTCCCGGGGTTTAAAACGAGCCCGCCGAGCAGGCACGATAGCTAATCTGGACGCTCGAGCAAGAAACGCGGCAGCACAGTCATTTAGTGCAGCGAAAGAGAGGCATAGGGACAACGCGAAGGCCGCAGCAATTTGTGGCCCGGTGCATCGCGCTCGGCGATGTCTGTTCCACCCTCAATACGCGAGGTAAAACGTCATGACTACTGTTATTGAATGCCGTCCGGCCCCCACCAAGCCCACGCTGGACTTGAAAGCCGTCAAAAGCAAACAGCAAGCCGCGTGGTCATCCGGAGACTACGCCGTCATCGGGACCACGCTTCAGATCGTCGGCGAGCAACTGGCCGAAGCGATGGACCTGCGAGCGGATGACAAAGTGCTCGACGTTGCTGCCGGCAACGGCAATATCTCGCTTGCGGCGGCGCGACGGTTCTGCAGGGTCACTTCGACCGACTATGTTGAATCGTTGCTGGAGCGCGGTCGCAAACGAGCCGCTGCCGAAGGGCTCGACATCGACTTTCAGATCGCCGACGCCGAAAATCTGCCGTTTGCGGACGGCTCGTTCGACGCCGTCGCGTCTACCTTCGGTGCGATGTTCAGCCCCGACCAGGGCAGCACTGCGTCCGAGATGCTCCGGGTGTGCAAGTCCGGCGGCAAGATCGGCCTCGCCAATTGGACGCCCGATGGCTTCATCGGCCAGGTGTTCAAGACCATTGGAAAGTACTTGCCCCCGCCCGCTGGCGTTAAGTCGCCGGCCCTCTGGGGCACGCACGAATGGATCGAGAAGACATTTTGCGCCGACGCGGTACTGACCGCCGCTGAGAGCCGCAATTTCAATTTCCGTTACCGGTCAGCCCAGCACTTCCTCGATCTGTTCCGGAAGTACTACGGTCCGATGCTGAAGGCGTTCGAGGCGCTGGACGCATCCGGTCAAGAAAATCTTGCGCGCGACGTCATCGACTTGATCGGGAGAATGAACATTGCCAAAGACGGCAAAATGGTCCTGCCGAGCGAATACCTCGAAGTCGTGATTACCAAGCGATAAGAGAAATTCCTCGCTCACGCGCAATTTTCAACGCGGAAAGGCCGCCGCAAGGCGGTCTTTCACTTGCGGCAACCGGTTGATGTCCGCTTATGATGCTTAGCTGACACGCCACTCGGAACGGCGAATGGCAGCTTCGGAGGCAAAGCGGCCAAGTGTTGTCTAAACCAATGGCAGGTACCGACCAAACCCGGACCTTGCGGTAAGTGCTAGCTCTTGAGTCCCGCGGCGCGCACCACGCCTGACCAGCGCTCCCACTCGCTGCGAATGAAAGCACCGAACTCGTCCGGTCCGGTGGCGAGCGGCTCATAGCCCTGAGTCCGCAACGTGTCGACGGCTTGCGGATCCGCCATCGCCTTGTGCGCGGCATCTGCCAGCTTGTCGATCACGGCACGCGGCGTGCCGGCCGGCGCCGCAAGACCGAGCCACAGGCTGGTGTCGAAATCGGCAATGCCGGCTTCCTCCACGGTCGGCACGTCGGGAAGCGCGGGGGTGCGTTTCTTGGCGGCCGTCGCCAGCGCAAGCACCTGGCCCGCTCTGACCTGTCCGATCACCCCGGAAGCGATGTTGAAGGACATGCCGATGCGGCCGGCGATGAGATCCTGCGTGATCTGCGGGCTGCCGGGATAAGGCACATGGGTCAATTTGACCCCGGCGCGCTCGGCGAACAATTCGGCGGCAAGCTGCGGGATGCTGCCGTTGCCGGTCGAGCCATAGAGCACTTCGCCGGGCTTCGCCTTGGCCAGCGCGATGAGCTCGGCGACGCTGCGCACCCCGAGCTGCGGCGTGACGACCAGC
>Ga0335069_10009067_pt1 | contig 14187 bp, 13 predicted proteins | sample Lox_Sample_11_FD_206714 | JGI IMG/M metagenome (GOLD analysis project Ga0335069, IMG submission 206714) | Soil microbial communities from Loxahatchee National Wildlife Refuge, Florida, United States - Lox_Sample_1.1 | ecosystem: Environmental > Terrestrial > Soil > Wetlands | place: USA... | reverse complement strand
GGTCGGCACGATCTCGATGAAGCAGGTCACCGTCGCCGGCGCGTCGTCCCCGATCGGGATGCCGTGCCACGGATGCGGTTTGAAGAGCAGGGGGAGATGGCGAGCCATCTCGCCCGGGTCGTTGGCCACGGCCTCCCGTACCAGATGAGACCACGCGGCGGAACCGGGGACCGACAACGCCGGCGCAATCGGCAGAATAAGATGTTGACCGTGCACGGGTGAGTTTATACAGACTGGTACGTACACGAGGCTGGGATGAACAGGGGCGTGCAGATGCTGATGAGGCTGGGCGCGCTGGCGACGCGATTGGGCCGGGGGCGGGCGGCCGATGAGCGAGCGCGCGCCGAGATGCGCGGCCTCAGCGGCGTGCTCAACCTCGAGTTCACCGGGCCGGACGGCGGCGGTTGGCACCTCGCGTTCGACGACGGGAAGATCGCCCTGGCACCCGGCCTGGTCGACGGCGCCCGCGCCACGCTGAAGGTGAAGCCGGAGGACTACCTGGCGTTGCTGGCGGGCGATCTGTCGTACAGCGTGGCGCGCATGACCGGCCGCGTGCGAATCGCCGGCGACGGCCACTTCGGCATGATCTTCGGCGCCTTCGTGGAGAACATGCGCGCGGCGCAGACGGCGCCCGGTTGGCGCGGCGCCGTCGCCCGCGGGGTCATCGGCCGCGCGCTGCGCAAGGGCGGATACGCGCGGCGTGCAGCGGGAGGCGTGGGCGCGTGAGCGCGTGGCCGCGTTGGATTGCCAGCAGCGGGGCAAGGGCGTAGCCGAGGACCCGCACACGCGTATACGCGCACACACGGAAAGGGACGGGCGATGAAATTCTCCCTCTTCTACGAGATGCAGATCTCGCAGCCGACGCGCGACAAGGAGGCGGAGTGCTTCCGCCAGTGTCTGGAGCAGGCGGAGCTGGCGGACCGCGCCGGGTACGATTGCATCTGGGCGGTCGAGCACCACGGCTTGTACGAGTACTCGCACTCGGCGGCGCCGGAGATCTTTCTCTCCTTCGTCGCGGCGCGCACGCGGCGCATCCGCGTCGGCCACGGCGTCACGCTGACCCCGTTCCGCTACAATCATCCGCTGCGCATCGCCGAGCGCATCGCGGCGCTCGACATCTTCTCCGGCGGGCGGGTGAACTGGGGCTCCGGCAAGTCGTCGTCGAAGGTCGAGCAGGTCGCGTTCGAGAACGACCTCACCACGCTGCACGAGCAATGGCTCGAAGCGCTCGAAATGATCCCGCGCATGTGGCAGCAGGACGTCTTCGAGTGGAAGGGCCGCTTCTTCAACATCCCGCCCACCCAGGTGATTCCCAAGCCGGTGCAGCGGCCCCATCCGCCCATGTACGCCGCCTGCTCCAAGCCCGACTCGGCGGCGGCGGTCGGCGCCCTCGGGGTGGGCGCGCTCAACTTCGCCGTCGGCACCGATGCGTACTTGAAGGACAAGGTCCAGCTCTACCGCGCGGCGGTGGCCAAGGCCGTACCGCAGGGGCGGCAGAAGACGGACCACTTCGCCTGCACGCCGCCGGCGTGCGTGCTGCCCGACGATCGCAAGGCGTGCGAGTTCGGCCTGCGCGGCGCCCGCTTCTTCGCCGAGAGCCTGGCGCGCTACTACTTCACCGAGGGGCGGCCGATCGGCCTGCTCGAGGTGCCGCGCGACTTCCTCGCCGAGGACGAGCTGCAGGCCGCGATGGGGTTCCGCGCCGATCCCGAGTCCGAGAACTCGATCGTGGTCGGCGACCCCGTGCACGCCGCCGAGCAGGTGCAGCGCTTTGCCGAAGCCGGCGTCGACGAGCTGATTCTGGTCATGCAGATGGGCACGGTGCCGCACGACGTCATCCTGGAGTCGATCCGGACCTTCGCCGACCAGGTGATGCCGAAGTTCAAGTAGGGCGTGGCGGCGGGCCCTCCGTGGCCTCTGTGGTGAGTTCGAAGCGAGGTACTACACCCCGGCCGGACTCCGTTCTCGGCCCCGCCGGCTGACCCGCCGCAGCAGATCGCGCATCGGCGCGTCGCCCGCCACGGCGATACCGACGGCGGACAGCACTGCGAAGAGCGCCAGGCCACCGACCACGTCCATCAGTGCGGTCAGCGTCGAGGTCGGCGTCGCTCCGGCCACCCATCGCACCGCGAAGGCCGCCGGCACGGCGACCGCGATGGCGCGCGCCCCCGTCTCGAGCAGCAGACGCGGCTCGGGGGCGCCGTGCAGCCAGCGCGCCCACGCCAGGGTGGCGACGGCGCTGACGCTCATGCCGACCGCCGAGGCGATGGCGAGGCCGCGCACGCCGTCGGCGCGTCCGAGCGCGAGGTAGAGCGGGATCGAGGCCAGCGCCACCACCGTGCCGAGCAGCATCGGCCGCCAGGTGTCGGCCCGCGCATAGAAGGCGCGCGCGATGATCTGCTGGGTGATCCAGGCCGGCACCGCGAAGCAGAGCAGGGCGAGGATGGCGGCAACCTGGGCGGTATCGTCGGCGCCGAACGCGCCGCGCTGGTAGACCAGCGCGACCAGCGGGCGCGCGAGCGCGAAGCAGCCCGCACCGGCCAGCACGGCGAGGGCCAGGCTGGTCTGCAGCGTGCGCAGGACGAGCTGGTTGAGGGCGCCGTGTCGGCCCTCGGCGAACAAGCGCGACAAGGTCGGCAGGGCGGCGGCAGCGATTGCCTGGCCGACCACGGCGACCGGCACCTGCATGAGCCGGCGCGCGTAGCTCAGATGCGACACCGCGCCCGCGCCGAGCAGCGCGCCGAACCAGCGCTGGTACCACTCGTCCACGGTGAGCAGCGTCTGTCCGAACATGAGCGGTGCCGCGACGATCAGATAGGCGAGGAAGACGCGGTCGAAGGGCGTGAAGCGCGCCCGCATCCGCACGCGGCCACGGGCGTAGAGAAACGGGGCGAGAAACGGGCCCAGGATCGAGCCGGCCAGCGCGCCCCAGGCGAAACCCTCGACGCCGACCGCCATGCGCGGCGCGAGCAGGAGCCCGCCCGCGATGATGCTGCTGTTGTAGAGCAGCGGCGCCAGCGCCGCCGCGCCGAAGCGGCCGTGCGCGAAGAGGGTCGCGTTGATGATGCCGCCGGCGATGAAGAAGATCTGCGCCGGCAGCACGATCCGGGTGAGGTGCACGGTCATGGCCTGGGTGGCGGGCGCGAAGCGCGGAAACTGCAGGCTGATGAGCGGCTCGGCAAACCACCAGAGCAGCACGGTGGCGAGGGCGGCCACGGCGGTCAGCGTGCCGAGCACGGTCGCCAGCAGATGGTCGGCGCCGGACTCGTCGCCGGCCGCGAGGTGCTTGGTGTAGAGGGGCAGGAAGGCGATTGAGAGCGCGCCGCCGGCGAGCAGATAGTTGAGCAGATCCGGGATCTGGAACGCCGCGTAGTAGGCGTCGGTCGAGGCGCCGGCGCCGACCTGATACGCCAGCAACGCCTCGCGCGCGTAGCCCAGCACGCGCGACACCAGCACGCTGGCGGCCAGCAGCAGCGCCGCCGCGCTGATCCGCGACGCCCGTGGCTGCTCCGCCGCCTGCACCTCGTCCACCTGCCGCCGCTCCCTGCGCGGGCATTATGCCCGATCGGCGGCGATGACAAGGGTCGTTCAGGACGTTGTCCGTTATCCGTTGTCCGTTGTGCTCGAGTCGCGCAAGGCTGCGTTGAAGGGACACCGGAAGACACTCAACGGATAACGGACCACGGTCGGACAACCTTGACCCTCCCCACCCCGTCCGATATCCGCCGCCCCATGTCGGCGAGACCCGATCGCACCGTCCGCGTTGCCCTCGCGCTGCTGGCGGTGCTCGCCGTCCGACCCGCTGCAGCCGATCCGAGCCCGCCGGCGCTGTTGCGCGCCGAGGTGCTCGAGTCGTACCCGCACGATCCGGAGGCGTTCACGCAGGGCCTCCTGCTGCACGACGGGGCGCTCTACGAGAGCACCGGTCTGTACGGCCACTCGAGCGTGCGCAAGGTCGAGCTCGCCACCGGCAAGGTGCTGCAGCGGGTCGACCTGCCGCCGAACCTGTTCGGCGAGGGGCTGGCGTTGGTCGGGGACAAGCTCGTCCAGCTCACCTGGCGCGAGGACGTGGCGCCGACCTACGACCTCGCCAGCTTGGCGCGCAGCGGCCAGTTCACGTACAGCGGCGAGGGCTGGGGGCTCTGCTTCGACGGCACGCAGCTCATCCAGAGCGATGGCAGCAACCGGCTCACCTTTCGCGACCCCGCCACCTTTGCGGTCACGCGCCAGCTCGCCGTCACCCTGCAGGAAAAGCCGGTGACGCAGCTGAACGAGCTGGAGTGCGTCGGCGACCGGGTCTACGCCAACATCTGGATGACCGACCGCGTGGTCGAGATCGGGAAGCTGAACGGCGCCGTGCGTGCCGTCATCGACGCGAGCGGGCTGCTGTCGCCGGCCGAGCGCGCCGCCCGCGGCTCCGACGCCATCCTCAACGGCATCGCCTACGATCCGGCCAACGACACCTTCCTGCTCACCGGCAAACTGTGGCCGAAGGTGTTCCGCGTGCGCTTCGTGCCGCAGTGAGCGTCCGCGCCCGGCGCGCGCCGAGCGTGTTGCATGTTGGCCCCGGATTGACCATTTTATCGGCGCGGCCGATGCCGGCGCGCGGCGCCGCCGGGCGTGGTCCGGACCGCGAGGACAGAGCATGAGCCAGCGTCCCATCAGCGACTTCATCAAGCACCACTTCCGCCACTTCAACGCCGCCGCGCTGGTCGACGCCGCCGACGGCTACCGCCGACACCTCGACCAGGGCGGCAAGATGCTCATCTGCCTGGCCGGCGCGATGAGCACCGGCGAGCTCGGCCTGTCGCTGGCGGAGATGATCCGCCAGGACAAAGTGCACGCCATCAGCTGCACGGGCGCCAACCTCGAGGAGGACGTCTTCAACCTGGTGGCGCACGACCACTACCACCGCATTCCCAACTACCGCGAGCTGACGCCGCGCGACGAGGCGGCGCTGCTCGAGCGCCAGCTCAACCGCGTCACCGACACGTGCATTCCGGAAGAAGAGGCGATGCGGCACATCGAGCACGTCATCGCCGAGGAGTGGCACGCGGCCGACCGCGCCGGGGAGCGCCACCTGCCGCACGAGTATTTCTACCGCATCCTGCGCGGCGGCAAGCTCGCGAAGTCCTACCAGATCGAGCCGCGCGACAGCTGGGTGCTGGCCGCCGCCGAGAAGAACCTGCCGCTGTTCGTCCCCGGCTGGGAGGACTCGACGCTCGGCAACATCTTCGCCGCGCACTGCATTGCCGGCAAGGTGAAGGACGTCCGCATCATGCGCGCCGGCGTCGAGTACATGATCGCGCTCGCCGACTGGTATCGGGCCACGTCGCCGCGGCACTCGATCGGCTTCTTCCAGATCGGCGGCGGCATCGCCGGCGACTTCCCGATCTGCGTCGTCCCGATGATGGAGCAGGACCTGCAGCTCGCCGACATCAAGCGCTGGGGCTACTTCTGCCAGATCAGCGATTCGACGACGAGCTACGGGTCGTACTCCGGCGCGGTGCCCAACGAGAAGATCACCTGGGGCAAGCTGAGCGTCGAGACGCCGAAGTACATCATCGAGTCGGACGCCACGATCGTCGCCCCGCTGCTCTTCGCCTACGTGCTCGGCTGGTGAGCGCCGGCGCGCCGCGCCCGCACCGCGCGGGCGACGCGCACCAACAGGTACGGCACGTTGACCAGGTAGATCAGCAGCAGCCCCTCGTTCTCGTGGAAGTTGATCAGCATCAGCGTCGCGACCGCCGCGTGCATGACCAACCACCCGGCGCCGAGGGCGAAGGCGGCGAGCCGTCCGAGCAGCGCGACGGGCGCGGCGAGCTCGAGGAGGAGCGCGCTGCCAAGGAACACGCGGGTGAGGCCCGGATGGGCGAGGACGGCCGCCGCGATGGCGTCGCCCCGGCCGATCATGCCGGCATCGAGCGTGGAGCAGAATGCCTGGCCGTGCTTCTTCGCCACGTCGATCGCGATCAGCGGCGCCTGCGCGAGCCATTCGCCGTGTGACAGCCAGATCTTGCTCAGTCCGGCGAGCAGGTACGCCGCGGCGATGACCTGGAGCGTGTAGTCGACGGCGAGATCGTCGGCACCGATCCGGTCGCCGACTCGCCCGCCGCGCCGCCGCGCCCACCACGCCGTCCCGTGGGCGAGCAGCTGCGCGAGCATCACCATGCCGAGGAGCTGCGTGTGGTGCTCGAGCCCGCCCTGCGAGTAGGCGAGCGCGCCCGCGCCCACCCAGAGCGCCACCAAGCCGGCAAGCGCGAGCGGCACCATCCGGCCGGCTGCGTAGAAGGCGGCGCAGAGCAGCAGAAGCGCCGTCACCCAGGGCTCCGCCGCCGGCTGGCCGAGAAACGAAAAGTCGATCCACCGCGCGATGCCGACCGGGTCCGACTGCTCGGTGAACCGGCGCATGGCGTAGAAGCGCACCACCACCAGCGCCGCGAGCGCGAGGCGCTGCAGGCGCAGCTCCCAGGGATCGCGCGCGAGAGGGCGTGGCCAGATCACCGCGTCTCCGCCTCGCCGAGCAGCTCGCGCGAGCGCACGATGCGCTCCCCGTCGAGGCGCAGGGTCTCGCGCCAGAGCCGTAGCCGGTCGGGTAACGGCCCGCCGTCCGCGACTGGCCTCGCCTGCTCGACCAGAAAGCGCAGCAGGTCCACCGCCGCCGCGTGCTCGGCGTCGGCGCTTCCCGCGCTCACCTTGGCGAGCCTCCGCCGCTCGAGGGAGCGAGCGAGCGGACCCGAGTCGAAGCCCAGAGCCGGCATCGTCGCCAGCGGACGGTCCGCGCCGTCGCTGACGCACACGTACGAGGCAGGCGGCCCGAACGTGGCGAACATCGGAAAGAACGAGAATGGGTACCACTCGCGCGTCAGCACGCACACCAGCATCGTCGCCAGCATGAGCTTGGCGGGCAGCCGGCGGAGCGCCGACACGGCGCCGCGGATGCGCTCGGCGGTCACGGCGCGCGCTCCTCCCTGCCCGGTGTCGCGGTATCGGCCGGTGCCCGCCACAGATCGCTGCGCAGGTACGCCTCCGTTCCGCCCGCCGCCACGAGCAGGCGGTAGCGGCCCTCCATCGCCTGCCGCATCCAACCGGCGGGATCATCGGCCGCGCCGACCGGCAGGACGACCTGATCGGGCGGACGCTCGGCGAACAGCGCGTCGATCTCGCGGTGCAGGTTCGGGTCGATCGCGACGCGCTTGAGCGAGAGCTGTGAGAACTGCGGCGGGACGGGGTATCCGGCGCGGAAGGCGTACATGGCGTCGGCCGCGAGCGCGACGCGGGTGACCTCGCGCTGCTCGCGCATCGCCGCCAGGACGCGCTCGGGGCCCGACGCGAGCAGCACTGGTGCCGGCAGCCGGTCCGAGCGCGCGGTCACGACCGGCAGCGCGACCACCAGCGCGGCGGCTCCGGCGCGCAGCCACGGCAGCAGCCACGGCGGCGCCGCCGCGGGGGCGCGGCGAAACAGCATCGCGAGCCCGATGCCGGCCGCGGCACAGTGCGGCACGGAGAGCAGCAGTTGATGATGATACCAGACCGGAGCGTGGCCGAGCAGGGATACCGTCGCCGCGACGGCCCAGGCCGGAAAGACGAGCGCGATGCGTTGCCGCCGCACGAGCAGCAGCGCGTACGAGCCGAGCGCCAGCAGGGTCAGCGGCCACTCGGCCGCGCCGGTCGCCACCAGCGCCAGCGGCCCGAAGCGCTCGAGGGCCGGCGCTTGGCGCGCCGCGACGTGGGGCGTGACCAACAGGTGCAGCTGCGCCGGGCCGACCAGGGCGAGTAGCAATACGGCCGCGGTGACGGCGCTGCCGGAGAGCCACAGTGCGGCGGCGCGCCACGACGTCCCTGGCGCCGCGGTTCTTCGAGGCGCCCAGACGAGCCACGCCGCCAGCACCGGCAGCAGCAGAGTGGTGAAGAGCTTGGTGGCGAGCGAGCACCCCATCAGCACGCTCGCCGCGCCGAGCCACGCGCCGCGCCCGCCGTGCAGCCAGTGGCAGAGCGCCCACAGCGACAGCGTAGCCAGGGCGATCGCGGGCAGGCCGATCATGAGCGAGACGCTCAGGCGAGGGAAGTAGAGGCTGGCGCCGAGCAGCGCGCACGCCGCGAGCGCGGCGCCGTGCCCGCCCTGCAGACGAGCGACGTCGTATACGGCGAAGACCAGCGCGGCGGCGAACAGCAGCACCAGAAGGCGGCCGCTGTCGGCGCTCCATCCGACCGCGCCGCACCACGCGCCCAGGAGATGCGTGAACAGCGGCGGTTGATCGGACCACACCTGGGTGTAGAGCGCGTCGCCGCGCTCGAGCAGCAGCGCCTTCATCGCGTTGGCCCCCTCGTCGGGATCGAAGCTGAACACGGCGCGATAGGGCGACAGCGCGGCGACGGCGCCGGCGTACAGCGCGGCCGCGCCCAGGGCGCAGGCGAGCGGTGCGCGTCGAGCGGCGATCATCGGGGCGGCGCGGTGCGGATCAGGGCGCGGTCGCGGGCGCCGCGCTCGGGCGGCGCATCTCGAGCACATCGATCGCGAAGGTCGGCCGCTGCTGCCAGCCGGCGATCCCCATCACCCAGCGGTGCAGCGCCGGGTAGGGGGCGAACCCCGTGTGGCGGACGGCAAACCCGCTGCGCACGAACATCGATTCGACCCGTCCGTTCAACTGTAGCGGTGAGACGTCGTGCGCGCTGCCCACGAGCCAGACCACGCCGTCGGTCTGCTCGGCCGCGATCTGCTTCGCCAACTCGGCATCCCGGTCGCCGGCGAGAAAGATCAGCTTGGCGCCGGGGGGCAGGCCGGGTTTGACCGGCGTCAGGTTGGCGCTGTGGTGGTCGAGGATCACCGTGACCGGGCCGCTGCCCGATTGCGCGCTGATGTAGGCGCCGATGTCGGCGGCGGGAATGACGTACGCCTGGTTGAGGAAATCGGCCGTCGCGACGTATGCCTGGATGCCGGCCAGCGAGAGGCCGAGCAGGCCGGCGCCGACCACGGCACGCAGGCGCGGGGCGCTGCGGCCGCCGGCCACCAGCAAGAGCAGGAAGAAGGGCAGCAGGAACAGCACTCGCGCCGCGACGAAGGCGTAGGACACCCAACGGCTGGCGCCGAGGAACGCCACCGGCGCGGCGACCAGCACGAACGGCAGCCACTCGGGGCGTTGGCGGACGCCGCGCACCAGCAGCAGCGCGATCGCCGGCGCCAGCAGCGCCGCGGCGACCAGCATCCACACGTGCACGCTCTCGCCCACGGTGAACGACACGGCGCTGAACGCCGCCGCCGCCAGGTCGTCGGCGACGCGTCCGCCGAACAGCGGCGGCGGCGGCGCGGTACCGACCCGCGCCAGCGCGGCGAGGAAGGCGGGGGCCCAGGGCGCGAAGGCGAGGCCGGTGACCACCAGCGGCGCGCCCAGCGCCGGAACGCGGCGGGGGTCGCGCTCGCGGACGAGGCGCCACAGCATGACCGCCGCGACCGCCGCGAGCACGGCGATGCCGGGAACGTAGTGGACGTAGAGCAACAGGGTGGCCGCGAGCGAGTAGCCGACCAGTCCGTCGAGCGACGGGCGCCGCGCGTAGCGGGTGCCGGCGTACAGCGCGACGCAGGCCAGCAGCACCTGCAGGCTGTAACTGCGCGCCATGCGGCCGTACAGCATGGCCGTGGGGGAGACGGTCCACAGGGCGAGGAACCAGGCGCGGCTACGCGCGTCGAGCCCGCGCAGCCAGCAGCGATCGATGGCCACCGTCGCGAGCATCAGGCACAGCGCCGACAGCGCGCGCGCCTGCACCAGCGGATCGAGCGGCAACGGCAGCGCCATCCAACCGCGCAAGACCGCGAAGTACAGCAGCGGGTTCACGTTCGTGCGCAGGCTCGCGGCCAGCTCGGGCAGCGGCATCGCCGCGCGCTCGAGGCTTGCCTGCTCGTCGCCCCACACTGGCAGGTGCCCGAGCGCCGTGAACAGCAGCACCGCCTGCACCGGCAGGCAGAGCACCAGCGGATGCCGCACCGCCCAGCGCACCACCCCCGTGCCGGCGCCGCGATCGCTCAACGCCGCCACGACGGTGCCCGACGCCGCCCCCTCCGATCGAGCCTCCGTCCCCCGCGCGCGCTGCTCCTGCCCGGCCAACATCCGAGCCGCGCATAACACCGCGCCGCGATCAGGGTAAAGCCGCGAGATCGACTGCGCCGTAGTGAATCACGCGCACCGTGTAGTCCGGGCAAATGAGCTGCTCGGATGTCGGCGGCGCCCAGAAGGACCTGCGCGTCCCCCAAGGGATCGCCATCCATGACGAGCGCTTCTGTTTCCCCCAGATTCTTGCCGAGAACTGGGACCGTTATGAGCGCTAGCCTAGCAAACCGCTGCGACCGACGCGGGCCGCGCGGCCCAGCGGAACACGGGTCGCCTCGCGTCCCGGCCTGCGCGGCCGAGCTTTGGCGTTAGGCGGCACGCGGCGTGTGGGGCATCCTTGAAAATATGAACTTCAGCGTGCAGGTGGAACGTGAGAGCGACGGCCGATGGATAGCTGAGGTGACCGAGTTGCCGGGCGTCTTGGTATACGGCCAGTCAGCTCGCGAAGCCCAGGCAAAGGCCCAGGCATTGGCGTTGCGCGTCCTTGCCGATCGCCTTGAACACGGTGAGGCCGTTCCGTTTGAGAGCGTTTCGTTCTCGGCGGCATGAGCACATGGCCGAGTGCTCCTGCTCGGCGCGTGCTGCGGGCACTCTTGCGCATTGGGTGGTCAGAGAAGCGGAAGGTCGGCGGATCTCATGTGGTGCTCGCACGCGCAGGGTGGCCTGACTACGTTTGGTGCTTTCATGATCGCGACGAGATCGTCCAAAGATGCTCTCTCGCATCGCGAAGCATACGGGTCTGCAACCGGAGGATCTCTAGGTTGAGGCTAACGAGCTGCAGCCGACGCGGGCCGCGCGGCTGAGCGTCGGCCGTTTGAGGCCAGAAAATTCCCGAGCCGCAGGTCGCGCGCCCCGACGCTTCGGTGCTCGCCCTCGGCGCCCGATCCGTGCTTTCATCGGCACCATGACGCAGCCGTACGACTTCAAAATGTCCTTGGAAGAGGCGATGTCGACCCAGCGCGCCATCCGCCGGCTGAAGGATGATCCGGTCGACGACGCGCTGGTGCTGCACCTGATCGAGCTGGCGCTGAGGGCGCCGACCGGGTCGAACGCGCAGAACTGGGAGTTCATCGTCGTGCGCGATCCGGCGGTGAAGGCGCGGCTCGCAACGCTCAACCGCAGGGCGTGGAACCTCTACGGCGGGATTGGGCGGCGCATGGTGCGGCGCAGCGGCGACGAGCGCATGGGCAGGATTCTCGACGCGGTGCAGTGGCAGGCTGATCACTTCGAGAGCATTCCGGTGATCGTCGTCGCGTGTCTGCGCAGCATCATCCCGGCCTGGCCGCCGGTGGCGGCGGCGAGCGCCTACGGCTCGATCTTCCCGTCGGTGCAGAACCTGCTGCTCGCGGCGCGCGCGGCCGGGCTCGGCGCGGCGCTGATCACGCTGCCGCTGTGGAGCAAGTGGCTGGCGCGGCGCGCGCTGCGGCTGCCGTGGAGCGTGAGCCCGTGCGCGGTGATCCCGCTGGGCTGGCCGAAGGGCCGCTACGGACCGACGACGCGGCGGCCGGTCGGCGAGGTGGTGTCGTTGGACCGCTACGGCAATCGCGCCTTTCTCGGGAGATCGGCGTGAGCGCGATCGGCCGCGTCGTCGAGATCTGGCGCTACCCGGTCAAGTCGATGGGCGGCGAGCGGCTCGACCGCGCCGTGCTCGACCCGCTGGGCGTGCCGGGCGACCGCGGCTGGGCGCTGCGCGACGAGGCCGCCGGCGAGGTCCGCGGCGCGAAGAAGCTGCCCGTGCTGATGCGCTGCCAGGCGCGCTACGACGAGGAGCCGGCGGGTGGACGGATCCCGACCGCGACGATGACGCTGCCGGACGGCACGCGTGTGCGCAGCTCCGACGCCGACGCCAGCGCGCGGCTCTCCGCGCTGGTCGGCCGCACGGTCACCCTGTGGCCGCGCCAGCCGCCCGAGCGGCGCGATCACTACCGGCGTGGAATGCCGGACCACCCCGACCTCGACACCGAGCTGCGCGAGATCTTCGGCCGCCTGCCCGAGGAGCCGTTGCCCGATCTCTCGGTCCTGCCACCGGAGCTGTTCGAGTTCACGTCGCCGCTCGGCACGTACTTCGACGCGTTTCCGATCCACCTGCTGACGACCGCCTCGCTGCGCGTGGTGGCGAAGCACCACCCGTCGGGGGAGGTCGACCGCCGCCGCTTTCGCCCCAACCTGCTGGTCGAGCCGCTCGGCGGCGCGCGCGGGCTGGTCGAGACCAACTGGTGCGGGCGGCGCCTGCGCATCGGCGGCGCCGTGCTCTCGATCACCATCCCGGCGATGCGCTGCAGCATGATCGCGCAGCCGGCCGACGAGCTGCCCAAAGATCCGTTGGTGCTGCGCACCGTGGTGCGCGAGGCGAACCAGAACCTCGGCGTGTACGCGGCGGTGGAGCAGACGGGACCCGTCGGGGTAGGGGACGCGGTGGAGCTGATCTAGTCGCAACCCGTGGCGGCAGGCCTCCGCGCCTGCCGGCCGCGCGGAGCGCGGCGCTGCGGGCGGAGGGTAGGCAGGCAATGGGGCCTGGCCCGAAGGCAGAGGCTGAGGCAATAGGCTCAGGCTGAGGAGCTAGACATGAAGACACACGGCAGGCTGTTCATTGGGGGCGAGTGGGTGGCGCCGGCGACCGCGGCGACCATCGACGTGATCTCGCCGCACAGCGAAGAGGTGATCGCGCGGGTGGCGGAAGCGCGCGAGGCCGACGTCGACCGCGCGGTCGCCGCGGCTCGCGCCGCCTTCGACGAGGGCGAGTGGCCGCGCCTGCCGGCCGCGGCGCGCGCCGATGCGATGGCGCGACTGCTGAGCTTGCTGCAGGAGCGCTCCGTCGAGCTGGCGACCACCATCACCGAGGAGATGGGCTCGCCGATCTCGTTCTCGAACCTGGGCCAGGTCATGGCCGCGAACATGGTGCTCGACTACTTCGTCCGTCTGGCGCGCGAATATCCGTTCGAGGAGGTGCGCGACGGCATGCTCGGGCCGACCCTGGTGCGCCGCGAGCCGGTCGGCGTCGCCGCCGCGATCGTGCCATGGAACGTGCCGCTGTTCGTCACCATGCTGAAGCTCGCGCCGGCGCTCGCCTCGGGCTCCACCGTGGTCCTGAAGCCGGCCCCGGAGACGCCGCTCGACGCGGTCTTGCTCGCCGACGCGATCATCGCCGCCGGGCTGCCGAAGGGCGTCGTGAACATCGTGCCGACCGGACGCGAGGTGGGCGAGCATCTGGTGCGCCACCCGGGCGTCGACAAGGTGAGCTTCACCGGCAGCACGGCGGCCGGGCGCCGCATCGCCGCGATCTGCGGCGAGCAGCTCAAGCGCGTCACGCTCGAGCTCGGCGGCAAGTCGGCGGCCATCATCCTCGACGACGCCGATCTCGGCTCGACCGTGGCCGGGCTGCTGCCGGCGGCGTTGATGAACAACGGCCAGGCGTGCGTCGCGCAGACCCGGGTGCTGGCGCCGCGGCGCCGCTATGCCGAGGTGGCCGACGCCCTGGCCAGCGCCGTCGGCGCGGTCGCGGTCGGCGACCCCATGGATCCGGCGACGCTGGTCGGCCCGCTGGTCGCGGCGCGGCAGCGCGAGCGGGTCGAAGGCTACATCCGCGCCGGCCGCGAGGAGGGCGCGAAGGTCGCGGTCGGCGGCGGCCGGCCTGCCGGGCTCGACAAGGGTTGGTACGTCGAGCCGACGGTGTTCGTCGGCGTCGACAACGCGATGCGGATCGCGCGCGAGGAGATCTTCGGACCGGTGGTGGCGGTGATTCCGTACGAGGACGAGGCCGACGCGGTGCGCATCGCCAACGATTCGGACTATGGCCTGTCGGGCTCGGTGTGGACGAGCGACGTCGACCGCGGCCTCGCGGTCGCGCGGCTGGTCCGCACCGGCACGTACACGGTCAACAACTTCATGATGGAGTTCAGCGCCCCCTTCGGCGGCTTCAAGTGCTCCGGCGTCGGCCGCGAGCTCGGCCCGGAAGGCCTCGGCGCCTACCTGGAGCCGAAGTCGATCAACCTGCCGATGGGGTATGCGGTGCAGACTGCGTACTAGGGAAAGGCCGCGCGGGGCACCCGGTTAGAACGGAGAAAGGAGGAACTTCCTCCCC